>Ga0194129_10000570_pt1 | contig 69453 bp, 58 predicted proteins | sample TA2KigCa35mmetaG_FD_150862 | JGI IMG/M metagenome (GOLD analysis project Ga0194129, IMG submission 150862) | Freshwater microbial communities from Lake Tanganyika, Tanzania - TA2015038 Kigoma Deep Cast 35m | ecosystem: Environmental > Aquatic > Freshwater > Lake | place: Tanzania: Lake... | reverse complement strand
TCCCGAAAGCAGCCGCGATGTGTTCGCCGCGGGGCTTCTGCATCATCACGGTTACAGCAGGGACCATGGGCCGACTCGCGACCCGGTCGCCCTCCGAGCCTTCGCCAAAGAAATGCAGTTGAGTCAAGCGAGCGCATCGCGGTTCTTCAAACGCGAATTCAACTCGTATAGGAGATACCGGCAGTTGTGCCTAAAGGGCGACATATCGGCGACGCTTGCCCGACTGGCCGGTGAAACCCCGATGCGGGAGAACCTCGGGTACCCACTGGAAAACGCGTAAGACTGGCCGCTGGCCGACGCGCGGCGCTGCCGTTCAGCGGGCCGTGAAGGTTGTCGGTGGTCGGCTTCTTCATTTGCCGCCATTCGGCCGTTCCCTGGCGACCGCTGTTCCACTGTTCCAAACGAAAATTAGTGAAACAGCGATTTTTTTGGACTGAGCCGAAGTCTTTTCGCTGCAAATAGTTAGGGAGTCGCGCGGAGCGGTCGGTTGTCGCGCGGACCGGCGGGTTTTGGAACTTTTTTGCTTGGGTAACGGGGCTTCACGGTCGAAGCCCCGGACCTTTCGCGGAGAAGTTTTATGACCCCGTCCCCCGACCCTCGCCTCCCGATGGCCCTCCGGCCGCGCGAGGCCGCCAAGATGCTCGGCGTATCAGAGCGGTTTCTCTGGCAGCTCACCCGCACCGGCCAGGTGCCCAGCGTACGGCTGGGATCTGGGAAACGGCGCACGGTCCGCTACCCCCTGACTGCCCTCACCCAGTGGCTGGAAGCCAACGCCACGAAGGGCCAGTGCGGTGGAGAGGAGGTGCAGCGATGAAGAAGACGCCTCACACCACCAATGGCCGGAAGTCCAAGGCCGACGGCAAGCCGAAGCGCGGCGCTGCCGAACTGATCGTCGAACTCGCCAAGGCGAAGTACCGGTTCGGGATGTCGACAGAAAACGAGCCATTTGCCGTCGCCCGCGACGGGAACGGCGTGGCGGTGTTGCTCGACCAGTCCACCGGTGGCATCCAGCCGCACCTGGCCGCGGAGTATCACAAGCTCTATGGCAAGGTGGTGGGCCAGACAGCGGTCAGCAACGCCTTGGAGGTTCTCCGGGGTCAGCTTCGCGACTGCAGAAAGGAGCGGCTCCACCTGCGGGTGGCACCGCACGGTGACCAGGTAGTCATTGATATCGGTGACGAAACCGGACGCGCCATCGTCGTGACGCCGGGTTTCGGCTGGGAGATCGTGGATCGCTCCCCAGTGCTGTTCAGGCGTAACGCCCTGACGGCACCCCTGGTGATCCCGGTGCCGGGGGGAACGGTCGAGGACCTTCGAAGGCTTGTCAACGTGTCTGACCGGGACTTCGAGTTGCTGATTTGCTGGCTGGTGGCGGCCATGGTCCCCGACATCCCGCACCCGGTGCTACTGCTGTCTGGGGTGGCAGGAACGGGAAAGACCAAGTGCGCCGAGATGCTGCTCAGCCTGTTCGATCCGTCAACCGCGCCCTTGTGCAGCCTGGGTCGTGATGAAGACAAATGGCATGACCTAGTTTCGAATCGGTGGGGAGTGCTGACCGACAATGTCAGCACCATCAGCCCTGAGCAGTCCGATCTGCTTTGCAAGGCGGTGACGGGTGATTCGCTGGTGCGTCGAAAGCTCTATACCAACCGAGAGGTCGTCACCTCGTCGATTCGGAACGTCGTGCTGATCACATCGATCGACCCCGGGGCCATCGCGGGGGATCTTGGCGAGCGGATCATCCGATTGGAGTTGGAGTACATACCCCCGGATCAACGGATCGACGAGCGGACCCTCCAAGAAGTCAAGACCCAGCTTCGTCCGAAGATCCTCGGGGCTCTGCTCGACGGTCTCGTTCATACGCTTGAGCGTCTTCCTCACGTCGCCGGTAGGAAGCTTCCTCGGATGGCCGATTTCGGGAAAATCCTCGCCGCGGCCGAGGATGCGGAAGTTGCCAAGGGTGCTCTGGAGCGTTTCTGGCAGCAGCAGGAAGAGCTGGCGCTGGACATCGTCGATAGTGACTCGTTTGGTGCTGCGGTCAAGGAATTTGCCCTGAAAAACGGCGGCTGGCAGGGCACCGCGACAGCGTTGCTTGAGGCCCTGTGGCCCGACTCGGACGGGCCACGTCCGCGAGAGTGGCCGAAGGCGAATCGAGCATTGCGAAAGATCAGTCAGTTCATTCCCCAGCTCCGTTCGGATGGGATCCTGATCGATAACGACAGGAAGGGAAAGAACCGAACAAGAATGATCTACATCACCCTCGTCGAGGCTTCGGAAGGGGCCGCCACGCCCCCGGTCAGCGAGGCGAATGATGATGATTGGAGCGCCGGAGAGTCGGTCGACCATGACTCGGTTGTCCCCGTGCCCGACGACGTCGATGATCGGGACGACGACATCCCGTTCTGATGCGGTCGCGCCGTGGCCCGGGTGGTGGGGTGTCGATTCGTCCCCCGCCCGGGTCACGCCGCCCCGTCGGAGCCGGCGGTAATTCGCGCTGCGAAAAGCACCCCTGTAGAATGACGGCATGGCCAGGAAACCCGCCCCGCTGAGCGACCAGTTGCGACGGGCGATCGAGACCAGCGGGGTCAGCCGGTACCGGATCGCCAAGGAGACGGGGGTCAGCCAGAGCAGCCTGGCGCTGTTTGTCAGCGGCGAGCGGGGGTTGTCGATCGAGGCGATGGACGCGGTCGGGCTGTACCTGGGGCTGAGCATCGTTCCCGTCCGCAGGCGACGGGCAGCAAAGGAGTGAGCGATGGCGAGTCTGTGTCGCGACAAGGGCAGGGGGGCCAACGGCCGGGCGTCGTTCCGGATCATGTTCGTCAACGGCGCCGGGGAGCGGCAGGTGATCTACCTGGGGGCCTGCACGGTCAAGGCGGCCGAGTACTGGCTGCGACGGGTCGAGGCGCTGATCTCCCACCAGACGACCGGCGTGGCCCATGACGTCGAGCTGGCCAAGTGGCTCCGCGACCTGCCCGACCAGCCCTACGAGAAGCTTTTCAAGGTCGGCCTGGCGCCGCAGCGGGAGTCGCGGCCGGCGGTGACGCTGGAGGAGCTGACCGAGGCCTTCACGACGCGGTCAACCGCGAAACGGGCCACGATCATCGGCTACAAGCAGACGCTCGACAGCCTGCTGGCGTTCTACGGCCCGCGGAAACGGATCGCCGCGATCACGCCGGAGTCGGCGGACGACTGGCGCGTGTCGATGGCGGCGGATGCCAAGGGCGGGAGGAAGCGGCGTACGACCACCGACAACCGCCTGTCGCCCCCGACGGTCGCCAAGCGGGTCGCGGTGGCCAAGCAGCTGTTCCGCCGGGCGGTCCGCTGGGGCTGGTTGGACAAGAGCCCGTTTGACGGGTTGCGTCCCGGGTCGCACGCCAACCCCGGCCGGTCGTTCTACGTCGACGAGCGGACGATCCAGGACGTCCTCGATGCCTGCCCGTCGGCCGAGTGGCGCGCGATCGTGGCGCTTGCCCGGTACGCCGGGCTGCGGTGCCCGTCGGAGATCGGCGGTCTCACCTGGGCCGACGTGAACTGGGAGAAGGGGCGGCTGACGGTGCGGTCGCAGAAGACCGAGCACCACGGCGGCGACCACGCGGTCCGGGTGGTCCCGATGTCGCCGGCCCTCCGGGCGGTCTTGGAGCAGGCGTTCGAGCGGGCGGCGCCGGGCGAGACGCTGGTCGCCCCGCCGGCCCAGCGGGGCAGCGTCAACCTCCGGACGCGGCTGGAGAAGATCATCGGGCGCGCTGGCTACGCGGCGTGGCCGCGGCTGTTCCAGAACCTGCGGGCGTCGTGTGCGACCGACTGGGTCGAACGGTATCCGGCCCACGTCGTCGCCAAGTGGCTCGGTCACTCGCCGAAGGTGGCGGCGACCCATTACCTCCAAGCCCGCGAGCACCACTTCGACGACGTGGTGACGGGGGGTGGCGGTGGGCTCGAAGCCGACCCGTCGTGCAGCGCAGATTGCAGCGCACCGACCTCGCATTTTGCAGCGCAGCACGTTCCCGCGGGGTCTGGCAGGGAATCGCACCAAAAGACAGAACCCGCTGCAACCACTCGGGTTACAGCGGGTTCTGCGAGAATGAGGCCGGTGTCGAACACCGGGCCAATGGCGGGGACAGGATTCGAACCTGCGACCTCGAGGTTATGAGCCTCGCGAGCTACCGGGCTGCTCCACCCCGCGACCTGAACTCCTGACCGAGCCGAAATCGACCCGAAACAGGAGAGTTTGACGAGCGTGGCGGACCGACCGGGGCCGGGCCGTCACGAACGTCGACACAGTATATCGGAGCCGGCGCTCGGAAAAAAGAGGCCGCGCGGGTGGCGCCGGTCTTTCGGGTTGCCGAGGCGGGCGGAAAACGGGGAAAACAAGGCCGTCGTGTCTGCTCAGCCCCAGCCGATCCGCCCCCAGACAGTGCCCGCCGGCAGACCGGGACGGTCGCCGCTCCAGGTGTCGCCGGTGTTGACCGGACCGCTTCCGCCGCCGCGGTCCACCCCCGGAGTTCCCGCGGCGGGAGCCGGCGTGGGGCGCCGCGACGCTATCGGCGCTGACGCGGTGCCGGTGATCGTGCCGATGACGGCTGCCGGGGCAGGACCGGCGGCAGCGGAGTCGGAAGTCACCTGGCAGGATGTCGTCGGCACGCTCCGCGCGGGCGCGGCCAAGGCCCTCCGCGAGAGCCCGGCGTGGACGATCAGCCTGTCGGTCAACACGCTGCTCCTGCTCGTCTTGTCGCTGCTGTTCATCCCGCGCGACGCGGCGCGGCGGCCGATGCTCGAATTGGCGTTCGGCCCTGCCAGCCCCGATCCGGCGGTGCGGCCGGGCGAGGCCGACGCGCCGCTCGAGGTGAAGCGCACCGAGCCGGCCGTCGAGCCGCCGCCGGAGGCGGTCGTGAAGCCCGACGCGCGCTCGGCGCTCCCCGAAAAGCCCCCTGAGCCGATCGGCACCGTGGCGACGGTGCCCGTGGCCGACGCACCGTTTCTCGGCCAACTGCTCTCCGGGCGCGACCCGGGGCGGCGCGACCGGCTGGTGGCGCGCGGCGGAGGAACGGGGGGTACCGAGGCGAGCGTGGCGCGGGCGCTCGAGTGGATCGCCAAGCAGCAGCGCAAGGACGGGCTGTGGAGCCTGACCGGTCCGTTCGGCGACGGCGGCTCGCAGGAGAACCGGCTCGCGGCGACGGCGATGGCGCTGCTCGCCTTGCAGGGGGCGGGCAACACGCACCAGGGGGGCGAGCACCGGCGCGTGGTGGCCCGCGCCTGGCAGGCGCTGCTGGCGACGCAGCGGCCGGAGGGAGCGTTCGAGCCCGGAGCGCTGCCGACGCAGCATGCGCTGTATTCGCACGCGCAGGCGACGATCGCGCTGTGCGAGCTGGCGGCGATGACCGGCGACGAAACGCTCGCGGGGCCGGCGCGGCGGGCGGTGGCCTATGCGGTGGCGGCGCAGGGGCCCGATGGCGGGTGGCGATACGAGCCGGGGCGCGACGGCGACATGTCGGTGAGCGGGTGGTACATGATGGCGCTGGTCAGCGCGACCGCGGCGGGAATCGAGGTGCCCCGCGACACGTTCGACCGCCTCGCCGGATTCGTCGACGGCGTCGCGGTCGACGGGGGATCGCGCTACGGCTACCGGCGCGAGATCGAGTCGAAACCGGCGTCGCCGGTGACGGCGGCGGTCACGGCGGAGGGGCTGTTGTGCCGGCTGTACTTGGCGTGGAAGCCGGACGACCCGCGCGTGACGGCCGGACTCGAACGTCTGCTGGCAGAGCGCCGGCTCGACTTCGGCGGCGGCGACAAGGATGTCTACGCCTGGTACTACCTCACGCAGGTCGCCCACCATGCCGGCGGCACCGCCTGGGACCGCTGGAATGCCGACCTCCGCGAGGTCCTGCCGCGCGAGCAGGTGCAGCGCGGCAAGGAGGCGGGGAGCTGGGATCCGGCGCTCGATCGCTGGGGCCACATCGGCGGGCGGCTGTTCGTGACGAGCCTGTGCACTTGCATGCTCGAGGTCTACTACCGCCACCTGCCGCTCCACGAGCGGGCCATGGCCGACGGGCCGTGAGCCGGGGCGTTTCGGTCGAAGCCGTCAGCCGCCGACCTGCCCGCCCCACTGGCGGATCGCCTCGTAGATCACCACCGCGGCGGCACTCGACAGGTTGAGACTCCGCACCTGGGGGCGCGAGGGGATCGTGAGGAGCGTGGCGGCATGGGCCGCCTGGAGGCTCTGCGGTAGCCCCGACGACTCGCTGCCGAAGACGAGCACGTCGCCGCGCGAATAGCTCGCCGTCGTGTAGGTCGTGGTCGCGCGCGCGGAGAACAGCCAGCGCGTCCCCGCGCCGGCGGCGGCGAGGGCCGGGACGAGCGTGTCCCACGAATCGACCGCCTCCCACTCCAGCTCCTCCCAGTAGTCGAGTCCGGCGCGGCGGAGGTAGTAGTCGTCGAGCTTGAACCCGAGCGGGCGCACGAGCCACAGCTTGGCCCCGACGGCCACGCAGGTCCGGCCGATGTTGCCGGTGTTGGGGGGGATCTCGGGCTCGTGGAGGACGACGTGGAGACAGGGAGCGTAGCGCATCGGTCGTTCGCCGCCGGTCGCGGGTCTGCTATCGTTTGAGGAAGGACGGATCGGGATCGCGACAGAGTCTGCCGGGAGGGACAACGGTGGAGAAGATCAAGCGGAATCCGACGCGGGGAGTGCGGATCGGCCGGATCACGATCGGCGCCGGCCACCCGATCGCCCCCCAGAGCATGACGGCCACCCACACCGCCGACATCGCCGCCACGCTCGAGCAGGCCAACGCGCTGCATGCCGCCGGCGCCGGGGTCGTGCGGATCGCCGTCGACAGCAAGAAGGACGCCGCCGCGCTCCCCGCGATCCGCGCCGGCACCCCGGCCAACCTCGCCATCGACCTCCAGGAGAATTACCGGCTCGCCGCCGATGTCGCCCCCCACGTCGACAAGCTCCGCTACAACCCCGGCCATCTCTACCACCACGAGACGACCAAACCCTGGCAGGAGAAGGTGAAGTTCATCGCCGGGGTCGCCGGCGACAACGACTGCGCCCTGCGCGTCGGGGTCAACTGTGGCAGTGTCGATCCGGCGAAGAAGGCGCTGTTCGACGATCACGACTCGCTCGGGCCGATGCTCGCCAGCGCGCTCGAGCACTGCGCGCTGCTCGACAGCATCGGCTTCACGCGCTACGCGGTGTCGCTCAAGGATTCCGACCCGGCGAAGGTCATCGAGGTCAACCGCCACTTCGCCGCCGAACGCCCCGACGTGCCGCTCCACCTGGGCGTCACCGAGGCCGGGATGCCCCCCGACGGGATCATCAAGACGCGGATCGCCTTCGAGCAGTTGATCTCGCGCGGGATCGGCGACACGGTGCGCGTCTCGTTGACCGTGCCCAATGCCGACAAGCCGCAGGAGATCGCCGCCGCCAACGCGATCCTCGCCGACATCGCCGCGGGGCGCGTGCGGAGCGTGGTCGACTACGGTCTGTCGTCGCTCAACATCATCTCCTGCCCGAGCTGCTCGCGGGTCGAGAACGAGGCGTTCATCGAACTGGCCAAGCAGGTCAAGGAGATGACGGCCTACGCCGTCGACCACGCGATCACGATCGCGGTGATGGGCTGCCGTGTGAACGGTCCGGGCGAGACCGACGACGCCGACCTCGGCCTGTGGTGCGGGCCGACGCACGTCAATCTCAAGCGGCGGAGCGAGGAGCTCGGTGCGTTTCCCTACGACGCGATCCTGCCGCGGCTCAAGGAAGAGCTCGACCGGCTCATCGACAGGCGCGCCGCCACGACGCACGCCTGACTGCGGTGTGGGGCCGTTCCATGGGTCCGTCCGGCAGCGCCGGGCGGAGGCCTGCGTTTCGCGCTGCGTGGTGGCCGCGCTCACCAGGCGAGGCTCGGAGGGAAGTAGCGGCCGATCAGGTCTTCGTAGTAGGGCCGTAGCGCCGCGACGTCCATCCGCTGGTCGCGCTTCGTGTACAGGTCGAACTGGTTGAAATCGCGCACCCAGCGGAGCAGGGCGCGGTCGCCGTCGGTGAGGAACCGCGCGTAGGCCCCTTCGCGGTGGATCGGGTAGCAGGAGTGCCAGCGGATCATCGCCAGCGCCGGCGTGGGGAGGTAGGGCTTGACGACGTGGTAGAGGTATTCGTCGTGGCCCCAGGAGAGGAGGACCGCGTCGAGCCCGCAGCCCTCCGAGTAGATGCCCAGTTCCGTCTGGTATTCCGGTCGGGCCGAGTCGGGGTTGGCGGCGAAGAACTCGGGAAACACGATCGCCTCGGAGAACCGGCAGCCGACCGGGAAGGTGTCGCCGACCACGGCCCACTGTGGCTCGCCCCAGATGCAGAGGATCTTGCCGAGGTCGTGGACGAGGCCGGCGAGGACATACCAGTCGGGGCGGCCGGTGGCGCGGACCGCCTCGGCGGTCTGGAGGAGGTGTTCGATCTGCGGGAGGTCGAGGTCGGGATCGCTGTCGTCGACGAGCTGGTTGAGGTACTCCATCGCCTCCCAGATCCCCATCCGCATCTTGCCGCGGCCGAGGTATTCTCCGCGCTTGGCGCGGACGAAGTCGACCGTCTGGTGACGGTGGTTGAGCTCGTAGAACCGGCGCACGCTCGCCCGCGCGCCGGCGGCGTAGTCGCGAAACGCGGCGCCTGGCTTGGCGGCGACCGCACCGGACGGCTCCGGGTAGCGGCGCAGGAGGTCCTCCTCCCATTCGTCGAGACTGCCGAGGGGGCGAGCGTCGTCCATGGCGCGGGGTTCCGGAGGGGGCGAGGGCCCGAGCGACCCGGGGCCACCATGATGGCGTCTCGGGCGATCGTTCCCAAGAGCGGTCGCGGGTGAGCGTTGCCGGGGTCCGCTGGCGGGGCGGCGGCGGGCGCTGGTATCGTCGGACCCATGACCCAACTTCCGATCGTCGAGCAGCAGGCAGGGGCAGGGACGCTCGCCGCCGGCCCCGCCGGCGCCCCCGGGCCCGCGCGCGGCACCTACGCGATCGTCAGCCTCGGCTGCCCCAAGAACCTCGTCGACACCGAGCGGATGCTCGGGCTGCTCCGCGACGACGGCTGGCGGCTGGTCGCGGAGCCGCGTGGAGCCGACCTCGTCGTCGTCAACACCTGCGCGTTCCTCGAGGCGTCGCGCCAGGAGTCGTACGGCGTGATCCGCGAGATGGTGGATCTCAAGCGCGGCGGCGGCACGCGCGGCGTGGTCGTGGCCGGCTGCCTCGCCGAGCGGCAGCGCGAGGCGCTCCTCGACGAGGTGCCGGGAGTGGACGCCGTGATCGGCGTCTTCTCGCGCGACGAGATCGCGCGCACCGCCGACCGGCTCGTGGGCGGCCTTGGCGAGCAGCGGAGCGTGTTCCGGCCGGCGCCGGCCCGGGCCCTCGACGACTCCAACCGGCTCCGCGTCACGCCGCGGCATGTCGCCTACCTGAAGATCTCCGAGGGCTGCGACCGGACCTGCACGTTCTGCGCGATCCCGCGGATGCGCGGCAAGCATGCCAGCAAGCCGATCGAGGCGGTCGTCCGCGAGGCGGAGGAGCTGGCCGCCGACGGCGTCAAGGAGCTGGTGATCGTCGCCCAGGACACGACCTTCTACGGCATCGACATCGACGGCCAGCCACGCCTCGCCGAGCTGCTCGGGGCCCTCGAGGGGGTCGCCGGGATCGAGTGGATCCGGCTGATGTACCTGTACCCGATCCATTTCACGCCGGCGCTCGTCGACCGGATCGCGGCCAGCTCCCGGATCCTCCCCTACCTCGACCTGCCGCTCCAGCATGCCGCCGACCCGGTGCTCAAGCGGATGCAGCGGCGCGTCACGAAGGGCGCCATCGAGGACCTGCTCGGTGCCCTCCGAGCGCGAATCCCGGACCTCGTCCTCCGGACGACGTTCATCACCGGGTTTCCCGGCGAGACGCGCGGGCAATTCGAGGAGTTGTTGGCGTTCGTCGAGCGCTGGCGGTTCGAGCGGCTCGGCGTGTTTCCCTACTCGCTCGAGGCCGACACGCCGTCGGCGAAGCTCGATGGCCACCTCCCCGAGGCGGAGAAGCTGGCGCGGCGCGACGAACTGATGGCGCTGCAGCGCTCGATCGCCCACGACCATGCCGGCCGGCAGGTGGGGCGGACGCTCGACGTGATCGTCGACGGCCCGTCGGGCCAGCGCGACGACGTCTGGATCGGACGCTCGAAGGGAGACGCCCCCGACATCGATTGCACGGTCTACGTGACGGCCCCGGGAAGCTCGCCGCGCCGGCCGCTCACGGGGCGGATCCTGCCGGTCGAGATCGTCGCCTCCTCCGGCTACGACCTCGCCGGCATCCCCGCCGACGGCTGAGCCGCCATGCCGTCGTCGCCCCCGCCGCCGGACGATCTCGACCGCGTCTGGACGGTTCCCAACCTCCTCTCCGCCGCGCGGCTCGTGGCGTCGCTGGCGCTGTTCGCGGTCATCGAGGCGGGGATGGCGGGAGCGGCGTTCTGGCTGTTCGTCGTCACCGCCGCGACCGACTGGGTCGACGGCTGGTGGGCGCGGACGTTCCACCAGGTGAGCCGGCTGGGGCGGATCGCCGATCCGCTCGTCGACAAGGTGCTCGTCTGCGGGGTGTGGATCCTGCTCGCCGGGCGCGACGGCTCGGCGATCGCCCCGTGGATGGCGGTCGTGGTCGTGGTCCGCGAGCTGCTCGTCACCGCCCTCCGCGCCGAACTGGAGCGCTCGGGGCACGATTTCTCCGCCGGCTGGTCGGGAAAGGCGAAGATGCTGCTGCAGTGCCTGGCCGCGGCGGCCGAACTGGCGCGGCGGATGGGGCCGGCGGCCTGGGGTGGTTTCGATCCGACGGCCCTCGCGACGATCGCCGTCTGGGCGGCGGTGGTGGCGACGATCTGGTCGGGGGGCGAGTACCTGGCGCGGGCGGCGACGGTGCTCATGCCGCGGCGCGGGCCCTGACAGCACGGAGCGACGGGCGCCGGCGCCCGCCACGGATTGGTCATGCAGCAGCTCGAACAACCTCTCGACCAAGCGGGTTCGCCGGTCGTCGCCGGCCTCTGGGTCGCCGCGGCGCTGGCGAGCCTCGTCGTCGGCTGGGCGCTGGCGGCGCGGCTCCGTCGCGGTCTGCCGCTCCTCGCGGCGCGGATCGCGCCACCGGCGCGGTGGAGCGGCGTTGACGTGGCGGCGGTGTTCGCCACGGTGATCGTCACCCAGGTGCTCGCCGCCGCGGTCGTGCCCGAAGACGCGCCGCTGTCGTCGCGCTTGGCGGCGAGCATCGTCGGGATGACGGTGGCGGCGCTGGTCGGCTTGTGGCACCTGCGCTCGCGCGGGGCGACGTGGGACGAGCTGGGGATGACGGTGGCCGACTGGCGGCACGACCTGCGGCTCGCCGTGATCGGCTTGGGGCTGGTGTTGTGGCCGCTGCTGGCGCTGGCCACGCTCCTCGACCGGATCCAGCCCTATGCCCACCCGATCATCGACTACGTCTCCACCCATCGAGATCCCGCGGCGATCGCGCTGGTGATCCTGTCGGCAGTGGTCGTCGCCCCGCTGGTCGAGGAGTTTCTCTTCCGCCGGGTGTTGCAGGGCTGGCTCGTCGAGCGCTTCGGCGGTGATGCCGGGGCGGCGATCTGCCTCCAGGCGCTGGCCTTCGGCCTCGCCCATGCCGGGCAGGGACTGGCGCCGGTGCCGCTGGCACTGTTCGGGATGGTGTTGGGGGGGATCGTGTTCCGCACCGGTTCGCTTCTGCCGGCCGTCGTCCTGCACGGGCTGTTCAACGCCGCCAGCATCGCTCTGGTCCTCGCCGGTGGCGGGCCGGTCAAGGGCTGACTGTCCGTGGACAAAGCCCAATGAGGCCGTGTCCACTCAGGCGACCGTGGCAAACGCCGCGGGTTTCACGATGGAGAGCGGCAGCCCGGTGGACCGCGCCGGCGCGGCAGGCTGATCTGGTCCCGCCGGGGCTGTTGTGACGACAATCCCCCCGTCGTCCCCCCCGGAGCCCGGCCGTGTCGGCCCCCGCCACCCCCCGCCGCAGCCTCGCCACCCGCTGCCTCGACCGCCTGGTGTATGCGGCGGTACGGGTCGTGATCTGCGTCGTCCAGGCGCTGCCGCGCGACGTCTGCCAGCGCGCCGCGGTGGGGATCGCCGCGGTGCTCGCAGCGCGGGTCCCGATCCGCCGCGCGGTCGTCGAGGAAAACCTCGAGACGGCCTTTCCCGCGCTCGACGCCGCCGGCCGCCGGACGATCACCAGGCAGATGTGGGAGCACCTCCTGCTGATGGTCGTGGAGATCGCCCACGCGCCGCGCGTGATCCAGAAGACCACCTGGCGGCGCCACCTGCGGATCCCCGACATGGAGACGATCGTGCGGGTGCTGTGGAGCGAGCGTCCGAAGGTGATCCTCGGCGGCCACTTCGGCAACTTCGAGCTGGCCGCGTACCTGTTCGGCGTGTTCGGGCTGCGGATCTTCTCGGTGGCCCGCGAGCTCGACAACCCGCTCCTCGACCGGTTCGTGACGGCGTTCCGCGAGTCGCGCGGGCAGGTGATCCTGCCGAAGAAGGGGAGCGCACCCGACGTGGCGCTGGCCCTCGAGGAGAATGGCGTTATCGGCCTGCTCGGCGATCAGGCGGCGGGGCCGAAGGGGTGCTGGGTCGAGTTCTTCGGCCGGCCGGCAAGCGTCCACAAGGCGATCGGACTGTTCGCGCTCTCCGCCGAGGCGCCGGTGCTCGTCTGCTCGGCGACGCGGCGCCGCGGCCTGTTCGACTACGACCTGCGTGTCGAGGGAATCGCCGATCCCCGCGACGCGACTCCCGAGGTCGCCAGCCTCCACGCGCTGTCGCAGTGGTACACGAGCCTCCTCGAGGTCTCGATCCGCCGCGCACCGGGCCAGTATTGGTGGGTCCACCGCCGATGGCGGGGACGGTCGTCGCAGGCTACAGTGGCGACAAGCGGGGTGGCTCCCGCCCTGCCCACGACGACGACGGCCTGAGGTGGCCCCGCGTCGCTGACCCCGGGCCGGGCTCCGCCGCGGGGCACCCGGTGGAGCGGTCGAGACGTGAGCGACTGGATCGACATCGCCGCCGCCGCCGACTGCCCCCCCGGGGAGGTCGTCGAGTGCGTCGCGGGCGGCCGGATCGTGGCGCTGGCCAATGTCGACGGGCAGTGGTCGGCGATCGACGGGCTCTGCCCGCACCAGGGAGGCCCGCTCGGCCGGGGGCGGCTGTGCAACGGCGTGATCACCTGCCCGTGGCACGGCTGGCAGTTCGACGCGGTCAGCGGCCGCCACCGCCTCTCGGCGACCGTCCGGCAGGCCGTCCACGACGTCCGTGAGGAGGCCGGGCGGATCCTCGTGCGCCTCGTGCCCGCGTCGGGGGATCACGCGGCGTGATCGAGTACCGCTGCTTCCGCAACGACGATCCTCCGCGCCTCGCCGACGTGTGGCGCGACGCCGAGCTCGGTCCCGGTGCCCTGCAGCCGATGACGAGCGAATTGATCGAGGGGGCGGTCCTCGCCAAGCCGTGGTTCGACCCGGCCGGGTTGGTGCTGGCGTTCGACGGCCCGCGGGCTGTCGGCTTCGCCCACGCCGGGTTCGGCCCGACCGCCGATGGGCGGAACCTCGACCGCGGCCTCGGGATCGTGTTTCTCGTCGCGGTGGTGCCGCACGCCCGCAAGGAGGGTATCGCCGACGAGCTGCTCGGCCACTGCGAGGCGTATCTCCGCCGCAACGGCGCGCGGCGGCTGCAGGGGGGCGGCACAGGCGCGCAGCGCGCCTTCTACCTCGGCCTCTACGGCGGCGCCGATCTGCCGGGGATCCTCGAATCGAGCCCCGCGCTGACCGGCGTCTTCGGCCGCGGCGGCTACCACGTCGCCGATCGGATCGCCGCCGTCGGCCGCCGCCTCACCGGCTACCGCCCCCAGGTGAGCCGCACGCAGCTGGCGCTGCGCCGCTCGATGCTCCTGCGGGCGATCGACGAGCCGCCGCACCGGCATTGGTGGGAGGCGGCGACCACCGTCGGGCTCCCGCTGCGCCGCTACGAGCTGGTCGGCGCCGACGGGATGGTGGCCGCCAGCGCGACGTTCTGGGACCGTCACGGACTGGCGGGCTGTGCTCCGGGGCTGCGCTGGGGGCTGCTCGGCGTCGCCGTGCCGGAAACGCTTCGGCGCCGCGGCCTCGGGCACCACGTGCTCGGCGAGGCGCTGTTCGACCTCGCGCAGGAGGGGGCGGAGATGGTCGAAGGACAGGCGCACGAAGCCGATCCCGGAGGCTGCGCGCTGTACACGAAGCTCGGGTTCGCACCGCTGGCGCTGGGGCTGGTGTACGCCAAGACGGTGTCCGACGCGTGACAGCCCGGGGAAAAAGTCATCGGCCGCTGGATGCGGCCGCTGGCGACCCGGGAAACCCTCGGCGGTTCCCGCGGTCGCCTGAGTGGACAAAGGCCAGGGAGGGCTTTGTCCACGGACAGGTGAGCCGCGCCGTTGCCGTTCAGGGTTCGACCGGAGCGTTGTCGGCGCCGGCGGCGAGCGTCGCGAGGTGCTGGCGGAGGTTCTCGGCGCAGGCCAGCGGCGAGCCCTCGACGTGCGTCAGCCGGGCTGCCAGCGGCGCGGTCGAGCCGTCACGGCGCAGGTCGGTGAGGTAATCCTGGAGCAGGCAACGCCGGGCGGGGGTCGAGTGGAGGAGCCAGTGGACCCACGCCCACGCCTCGGCGTAGTCGTCCTGCGACATCTCGCCGGGATCGGCGAGCGGCTCGAGCCGGGCCAGGTCGATCGCCAGCGTGCCCTCGGCGCGGCGGCCGGCGAGGTGGGTGAGGTGCTCGCGGTGGACCCCCTGGGCGCCGCGCGGGAGCTCGAAGTACTCGGCGATCCCCTCGTCGAGCCACAGTGGGATCGTGGGAACGACTGCGTGGAGGTAGCCGTGCGTCGTCTCGTGGCGGAGATCCTCGGCGATCCGGTCCTGCCAGGCGGCGAACACCGACAGCGTCGTGTCGGTCTCGACGAAGAACGCGCGCCGCACGGGGAAGCCCGGGAAGCGGCGGGCGGCGAATTCGTCGTACCGCGTCGGCGTGCCGAACAGGTAGAGATGGACCGGTTCGTCGGAGACGGGCAACGACAGCGTCTGGCTGACGTCGGCGCGGAGCGATTCGAGGTCGCGGATCAGGCGGTGCTGGCCCGCGAGAGGAAAGTCGGCGTGGACGACCAATTGACCTGCCATCACCAGCGTCCGGTCGGGCAGCCCCTCGCCGCCGTGCCAGGCGAGGGGGTCGGCGAGACTCGTCGTCTCGAGGACGACGGTGTCCCACGCCGGCGGCGATCCGAGGTGGGCGCAGCCGGCGACGACCAGCGCGCCGAGCAACGGCACGCGGATCGCGCTCCGCGGCAGTGCCCGTCGGGGACGCGGTCCGAAGGCCGCGGAGCGGGGAAGCTGGTGGGGCATGGCCGGTCGCCGGGGCTGTGGGGGGCCGGATGCTAGCCGGGGCGCCACGCCCCTCCAAGGTCAGCCCGGCGCCGCACCGCGGGCAGTGATCCATCCCAGCGTGCCGGCGACCGTCTCGGCCGCGACGACCCGGGGTAGGACGGCCGCCGCACCCGCCTCCAGCGCCAGGCGCACGCCGTCGCCCCGTGGAAACGACTCGAGGACGACGACGTCACGGCGGCCATCGGCGGTGAGGAGGCGCAACCAGGAACAACATTCCTCCCCGACCCCCCCGGCATCCCAGATCACCGGCCCCGGGCACCCGGGATGGGGGCGCGGCGTGTCGAGTGGTTGCGGGGCGAATCCGGCGGCGTCGAGCAGGTCGCAGAGCTGTTCCCGCGACGTCCCGGGGGCCGCGACGGCGACCGGCCTGCGCGCCGTGGCCGGGCGCTTTGGGGCGACGAGCCAGCGTTCGTCGCGGCGGCTCGTCGCCGGAAGCCAACCGGCGGGGCGTGCCGCGCCGCTGGCCCAGCCCCAGACGCGGCCGGGGAGCTCGACCCACGGCACCTCCTCGATCCCGGCGAGGGAATCGCCGCTCCGCCTGCTCCCCTCGGCGAGGCTCGTCGTCACCGCCACCAGCGGCACCAGCGGCAGGCTGGCCGCCACGGCCGTCATGTCCGCCACCGACCACAGTCCCGGCCGGGGAAATGCAGCCAGCGCCACCCAGGGCCGCGGCAGTGCCGGCGGGTGCCGCTGCCCGGCCCCGGTCCGGAACCACTGCTCGGGACCGGGAGCGTCGACGACGGGGAGAATCGTCTCCAGCCAGGCGTGGGCCAGCTCCAGCTCCACCCCGGCGATGGCGCCGAGCCACAGCGCGAAGCGCGCGGGGGGCGACGGTGGGCTCGGCAGGACGGGCAAGGCCGGTGGCTCCGGAAGGCGTGGCGGCCGCGGCGGAGTTGAACGCCGCGACACTACCCCGCCGCGCGACACACCGGCAAGCGCCACGCGAGTCGACATTGACCCGGTGCCGCGCCTCCCGACAATGCGGGAGCCGGTGCATCAGGCTCGTCCAAGGAGGGACGGCCGTCGCGGCGGTGGCGAGCGCACGGAGGCGACGATGGCGGGCAACGAGGGGATCGACGCGCGCCGCGACGACGGGTTCGTCCGGCGGATGGTGAGGCTCAACGACGTCCTCCCGCGCTGCCGTTTCGTCGGCGGGCGCGACATTCCCGCCCGCGGGTGCCACGACCGTGCCGGCGACTGCGGCCCGGGCGACGTGTATGTCGTCAGGACGACGGCCGACGGCGAAGGGGGCGAGGGGCTCGCCGAAGCCGTCGCCCGGGGCGCCGTCGGGATCGTCAGCGAACGGATGGTGCCTGCGTACGGCGCGCCGGTGTGCCTCGTGGCCAACGCCGACGAGGCGATGGCCCGCATCTGCCACGCCCTCGCCGGTGCGCCGGCCGACGCGATGCACCTGATCGCCGTCGCCGGCAGCGCCGGGAAGACGACCACCGCCTGGCTGACCGCCGGGATCCTCGCCGAGGCCGGCGTCCGCGTCGGGGTGATCTCCGACCTCGGCTGTCTCGAGCCCGACGCCGCCGGCCCGTCGCCCGTCCGGCTCACCGACCCCAGTGCGGTGGCGGGCTGCCTGGCGCGGCTCCACGAAGCCGGCTGCACCCATGTCGTCGTCGAGGTCTCGGCGGCGATGCTCGCGCGGCGCGTCCTCGCCGGGATCCGCTGCGCCACGGCGGTCGTCACCAACGTCGTGCCGCCGCGGCCGCGGCGGCGCGGCGCCGCACCACCGCTCGAGGCGCGGCTTCTCGACATCCTCGTGCCCGACGGCGACCTCGTCGTCTGCCACGACGACGCCGGCGCGCGGCGGCTGGTCGCCCGGTGGCTGGCGCGCGGCGGTGCCGCGCCGATCCGCGTCGGCCTCCGGGGAGATGGCGGCCGGCTTGCCCTGTGGGCGAGCCCGGTCGAACGCCAGCTCGGTGGGCAGACGTTCCTCCTCCAGTCGGCCGACGAGGTCGCGCCGGTGGCGGTCGCCACGCCCGTCCAGGCTTTCGTCTGCGATGCCCTGCTGGCCGCGGCGGTCGGCCGCCGCCTCGGCATCGCCTTGAGCGACGTCGTCCGCGGGCTCGAGTCGATCGGGAGCGTCGCCGGCCGTGTCGAGCGGATCGACCGCGGCCAGGACGGCCACGTGTTCATCGACCAGCCGAGCAGCCGCCACGCGCTGGTCGCGACGCTCGCCAGCCTCCGCCGCCTGACTGCCGGACGGCTCGTGGTCCTCGCCGAGCGCGGCCTGGCCCGCCGGCTCGCGCCGCGCCGGTTCCGCGCGCTGGTGGCGCGCTGGTCCGACGAGACCGTGGTCGTGCCCGACGGGATCCTGGCCGACGATCCTTCGCCGTCGGTGATCGCGGCCTACGCGCGCGTCGACCGCTTGCTGGCCGGGATCCGCCGGCGCGACTGTGTCGTCGTCCTCGGCCGGGGCTTCGACCCCGGCCGCGGTCCCGGCGGAGGCGACGACGGCGAGCCGCACCTCGGCCTGGCCTCGCTCGTCGCCGGCTGGTTCGCACTGGCGGCCGATCCCACCGCGCGCCGCGCGGCCTGACGACGAGGCGGCTTGCCGAGCCGGCGGGCCGACGGCGACAATCGCCGTCATCGGGCGCCGAGCGTCGCGTCAACCGTTCGAGGATCATCCCATGACATCGCCGTCGGTGCCGGCCGCCGGGCCAGCCACCGCCACGCCGTTCGACGACCTCGGGATCGCGGTCGGGGCCGGAGAGCCGTTGGCGGTCCACACCTGGCTCGGTGTCGGCGGAGCCGCCCGCTATTTCTGCGAACCGGTCGATCGCGAGGCGCTGGCGCGGCTGGTGCGCCGTGCGACCGAGCTCGGCCTGCCCGTGCGGGTGATCGGCGGCGGTTCCAACGTGCTCGTCCCCGACGCCGGCTTTCCCGGGCTGGTGGTCCGGCTTTCCGCCCCCGGGTTCTGCGCGATCGCGATCGACGACGGGGGAAGCGGCCGGATCGAAGCCGGTGCCGGCGCGAAGCTCGTCCATCTCGTGACCGCCGCGGTCCAGGCGGGGCTCGCCGGGCTGGAGACGCTCGTGGCGGTTCCGGGCACGGTCGGCGGGGCATTGGTCGGCAACGCCGGGGCGCGCGGCGGCGACATCGGTGATCGCGTCCGCGCCGTCACGGTGATGCAGGCCGACGGCTCGGTCGAGGAACGCGAGGGGGCGCGGCTGGCGTTCGGGTCGCGGTGGAGCAACCTCGACGACGGCATCGTCCTCGGCTGCCGGTTGGAACTCGACGTCGAGGATCCCGATCAGCTCACCAAGCGGATGCAGAAGCAGTGGATCGTCGAGCGCGCCGGGCAGCCCTCGGGGACGCGGAGCGTGGCGCTGTTGTTCAAGGATCCGCTCGGCGCGAGCGCCGAGTCGATCATCGCCCAGGCCGGTTGCCGGGGAATGCGCGTCGGCGGCGCGAGCATCCACGGGACCCACGCCAACTACGTCACGGTCCAGGCCGGCGCCAGTTCCGACGACGTCCGCGCCCTGGTCGAAATGGTCCGGACCCAGGTCCGGCAGCGCCTCGGCGTCGAATTGGCGCCACAGATCGAGTCGTGGTGACGGCGGCGGGCACGCTCCCGCCTGCCGCCCGTTCCGCCCCAGCCCCGAGGGCTTCGTCCATGCCTCCCTGGCGTCCGCCGTCGGCAGCCGAGAGCGACGACGGCCAGCCCGCGGGCGGGGATCCGCGCCGGCCGCTCGTCGTCGCCGGTGTGATCCTCGCCGCCGCGCTCGCCGCCGGCGCCCTGGCGTGGTGGCGCTTCGGCGACCGGGTGCGCTGGGGCGAGGACCAGCTCCTCCATCCCGGCGACGTCGTCGTCGAGGGGCTCGCCCCCTGGATCCGCGCCGACGTCCGCGCCGAGGCGCTGCGGATGGCGAGCCTCGACCATGGCGTGCCGGTGGACGACGCGCGGCTGCCGACGCTCCTCGCCCGGGCCTTCGACATGCACCCCTGGATCCGTGAGGTGAGTCGCGTCGAGGTCAGCCATCCGCCGGCCGCCGTCGTCACGGTCGTCTGCCGCGAGCCGGTGGCGATGGTCCGCATTCCCGGCGGGCTGCTGGCGATCGACGCCGACGGCGTGTTCCTCCCGAGCGCCGATTTCACCGCCGAGTCGGCCGCCGCCTACCCCCGCGTGACCGGTATGACGACCAGCCCGCAGGGACCCGAGGGATCGCGCTGGGGCGATCCCTCGGTCGACGAGGCGGCGGCGCTGGTGAGCGCCGTCGGCCCGCAGTGGCAGGCGCTCGACCTCGTCGAGTGCCGCCCGGCACCCGGACCGCACGGCCGCTGGGATCTCGTCGATCGGCAGGGGGGCGTGATCCGGTTCGGCAGCGCTCCGGGCCGGGAGCAGCCCGGCGAACCGTCGGCGGCGCTGAAGATCGCCAGGCTCAAGGCAGGGGTCACGCCCGGGACGGCGGCCGAGCCCCTCGACCTCGGCGCCCTCCGTGCCGCCGGGAGCTGACGGCCGCGACGGTCAGTCGATGTCGAGCACGAGGCGGCGCAGCGCCTGGAACTGCGGATGTTCGGCGGAGCGGGCCCACTCGAAGACCACCGCCTCGCTCGTCACCGGCACCGCCCCCGCACCTTCGAGACGGCGCAGGCCGACCTCGTGGTCGATCGCGCGGCGCGAGGCGAGTGCGTCGACGACGATGAACACCGCGAACCCGTCGGCGAGCAGATCGAGCGCGGTCTGCGCGACGCAGACGTGCGTCTCGAAGCCGCATAGCACGATCCCCTCGACCGCCCCGCGGGCCGCGGCGGCCGCCGCCACCGCATCGCGCACCTCGGCGGCAGCGCTGAAGGTGAGCTTCGCCACCGCCGGCGGGAGCACGTCGGCCAGTTCCGCCGGCGTCGGGCCGAGCCCCTTGGGGTATTGCTCGGTGAGCACCGCAGGCACGCCGAGGAGGCCCGCTGCCCGGACGACGCGCTCGGTGCGGCGTGCGGCCGCCGGCCCGCCGGGGAGCGCCGGGAGGAGACGCTGCTGGATGTCGATCACGCCGAGCAGCGACGTGGCGGGATCGAGCCGCATGGGGAAGACGTCCTGAAGAGAAAGGGACAGCCTCGTTGTGATTCTACCAGGGCCCGGCGGCAGGCCACCGGGTACCGCCCAGTGGATGCCGAGCCGAGCGGCGTTGCCGAGCCGGCGGGGAATCGGCTATGCAATGGCGGGCGTGAGGCCGCAGAGGCGCGGTCGTCCAGCGGGGCCGCACGACGAGTGGAGCGATGGGCCGACGACTGTCCGTGACGACGCGACCGCTCGACGCCCACCGTCTGGTGGTCGGCGACATCGTCCGGCTGTCACGCCGCGTGCCGACCTTTCCCGTCGACCGGGTGATGGTGCTCGGGGAGGTCGACAGGCTGCGGCGCCGGGCCGTTCCCCGGATCGGGTGGACCGCGCTGTTGGTGAAGGGGTTCGCCCTCGTCGCCCGCGACCGGCCGGCACTGCGGAGCTGGTACGTGCCGCGGCGCTGGCTGACGCCCTGGCGCCGGCCCTGCTGGGCCACCAGCCCGATCTCCGTGGCCTCGATCGCCGTCAGCCGGCCGCGCGGCCCCGACACCCCGGCCGCGGTTGCGGCCCTCGACCCGGAATCGCTGTGGTGGGCGCGGATCGCCTCCCCGGACGCGATGCCATTGCCGGCGCTGCAGGCCGAGATCACGCGGCATGCCGAGGGCCCGGAGGAGGAGATGTTCCCGCGGCAGCGGCAGCTCCTCCTCCTTCCCACCTGGCTGCGGCGGGTCGTGCTCCGCGCCAACGTCGGTTCCCCGGGCGGCAAGCGTCCGCTTCGTCTCGGCACGTTCAGCATCTCGATGCTCGCCGGCGAGGGATGTGCCAACCGCCATCACCCGTCGTTCCTCACCACGAGCCTGACGGCGACCCCGCTCGACGACGCCGGTCGCTCGGTGGTCACGATCCTCGCCGATCACCGGATCCTCGACGGCGTCCCGGTGGCCCGAACGCTGGCCGCGCTCGAGGTGGCGCTCCACGGGCCACTGGCCGCCGAGCTGGCGGCACTCGCGCCCCGGCCGCAACACGCCGACGCGGGGCGCGGCTGACGCGGTTCAGCGCCCGCTGCCGGGAGCGCATGCGGCCGCCGCCGCCGCGTGGCGTGGCCCCATCGCGCGGATCGTGAGCTTCCGTGTCCACTCCGAGAGGATCTCGATCGCGACCTCGAGGCGGTCGGCGGGGAGGGCAGGTCCGACGCGGTCGGCCCACTCGACGCACACCCACGCAGCCCCTCTCGTGGCGTCGTCCCAGCCGATCTCGGCCAGATCCTCCGGCCCGGCAAGGCGGTGGAGGTCGGCGTGGACGATCTGCCTCACCGGGCAGCCGGCGGGAAGCGGGAGGACGTGGATCAGGCCGTACGTCGGGCTGACGACGAGGTCTGGATCGAGCCCGCTCGCCGCAGCCAGTCCCTTGACGAACCGCGTCTTGCCGGCGCCCAGATCGCCGTGCAGGGCGATGAACGCCGGCACGGGGAGGGCCGTCGCGAGCCGGCGCGTGACGGCGTCGAGCTCGGCCTCGCTGCCGACCACGAGGTCGGCACGCGCCTCAGCCGCCGAATGCATGGAGGAATCCCCGGGGCTCGAGCGGGGCGAGCCGGCCGTCGGCGCCACGGGCCTGCAGGCCCGCGGCGGCGGTGACGGTGCCGATCGCGGTCAGAGGCGTCGGAAATGGCCGGTCGGCGGCGAGCAGATCGTCGGCAGCCGCGGCGGGAAGCGCGAGCAGCAACTCGAAATCCTCGCCATCGGCGAGGGCATGGTCGAGCGGCGGCGTGGTGTCGCGAGCGCCGAGGCGAACGGCGTCGGCATGGATCGGGACCGCGGCGAGGTCGACGACGGCGCCGCACCCGCTGGCGGCCAGCAGCCGTGACAGGTCGAGCGACAGGCCGTCGCTGACGTCGATTGCGGCGTGGACGGGGAACCGTTCGGCGATCCACGCCGCCTCGGCGAGGCGTGGCCGGACGTCGAGGTGGCGGCCGAGGATGCTGCCGCCGAACGCTCCGGTGGCCACGATCCGGTCGCCGGGGCGCGCCCCGGCGCGCCGCCAGGCCCGGCCCGGGGCGACGCTGCCGATGACCGTGACGCTGACCACGAGACCGCCGTCCCAGGCGTTGGTATCGCCGCCGGCGAGGGCGACGTCGTGCTCGCGCGCCAGCGCGGCGACACCGTCGGCCAGCTCGCGTGCGATCGCCGCGCCGCCGCGTGGCAGACAAACGGCGACGACGGCCGCTTCGGGGCGGGCTGCCATCGCCGCCAGGTCGCTGAGGCCCACGGCCAGCGCCTTGCGCCCCACCTGCCGTGGGCTGCAGTCATCGCCGAGGAGAAAATCGACTCCCTCGGTGAGCATGTCGACGCTGACGACGGTCCGGCGCCCGGCAGGGGGGCGGATCACGGCAGCATCGTCGCCGGGGCCGATCTCGAGGCGCGGATCGGCGGGCAGCCGCGGCAGCAGCCAGTCGAGAAAATCCTGCTCCACGGTCGGTGTCCTTCGAGCGACGCGATGTCGCGGCCCGAGGATTGTAGCGTGGCAGTGCCGGCGGGCCCCGGGGGGCGAAAGACAGCTGAAAGCTACCGCAGCATCGTGTCGCTGGTGAGGTGGCCGAAGAGCGTCTCGCGGCCACGGAGGACGTAGAACTTCAATTGGCCGAGGTTGTCCTCACGCGCTTTCTCGAGCACGTACAGGACGTTGTCGACCGTGATCGTCTCCCAGACGTGGAGGCCGACGAGGATGTCGCCCACGCGGATCCCCTGATCGGCCGCCGGGCCGCCGTCGCGGACGTCGGTCACGAGCAACCCACCCCGGTAGCGTGACTGGAGCTTTTGCACCCGGCCCGAGGGCTGGAATTCGACCTTGAGGCCGAGCTCGTTCCAGCAGCGCTCCTCCTTGGAGAGCACGCGCGGACGCGCCGCCCCGAGGGCGAGGTCGATCCGGGTCTCGGCGCCGCCGCGGCCGACCGTGACCGGAACCGTCTCGCCCGGGCGGTGGCCAAGGAGGGCCCGCTCGACGTCGAGCGGCGTGGTCACCGGCATGTCACCGATCCGGCGGATCACGTCACCGGTGACGATTCCCGCGCCGGCCGCAGGACTCTCCGGCTGCAGGCCCGCGACGAGGACCCCCTCGCTGCCGCAGCTCCTGGTGACCAATCCGTGCCAGGTGCGGTCGAGGCGCTCGGTCGACAGCAGTTCCGTGATGACCTCCAGCGCCCGGTCGACGGGGATCGCGAATCCGATCCCCTGGGCGCCCGCCCGGACGGCGACGTTGATCCCCACCATCTCGCCGTCGATGTTGAGGAGCGGTCCGCCGGAGTTGCCCGGGTTGATGCTGGCGTCGGTCTGGATCAGGTCGTCGTACCGCTGCGTGCGGTTGACTTCGACGCTGCGGTGGAGGGCCGAGATGATGCCGCGCGTGACCGTGTGCTCGTAGCCGTAGGCGTTGCCGAGGGCGAGCACCGTTTCACCGATCATCAGGTCGGCCGACGTCCCCATCGGGATCACCGGGAACGGCCCGCCGTCGGCGGGGATCTTGATCACCGCCAGGTCGGTCCGCGGGTCGTGCGACACCAGCGTCGCGGTCGTCGTCCGCCCCGAGGCGAGCGTCACCTCGATGCGGCGCACCCCCTCGACGACGTGGTAATTGGTGGCGACGTACCCCCGGGCATCGATGACCACCCCGGTGCCCATGCCGTTGACGCGGCGGAGCTCGGCGGTGGCATCGTCCTCCGAACCGGGCACGAGCTTCTGGCCGTGGATGTTGACGACGGAATCGCGGGTCGCCTCGATCGCCCGGACGATCGCCGTGCGGCGTGTCTCGGTTGCCCGAGCGGGGACCGCGGACAGGGCCAGTGCCGCCACGACCCCAAGCACGACCACTCGCTGCATGACGCGCCGACTCCCCGCCCGGACTGCACCTGCGAACTGTCGGCCTTCGTGCCGCGCCGGAGCGATGCGACCGACACCAGGGTTGATCGGTCGCCCTGGCTTCGCGAATTCCCCCGGGTTCCGCCGGCCCGCACAGCTTCCCCGGCTTCCACCCCGGCTGCGGGCGGGTCAGGGATCGCGACGGCGGGGGGAGTCGGGCCCCCGGGGCGTGCGTCCGTCGTCGGGGCCGACGAGGAGGGGGATCACCTGGAGGGCGAGGAACGCCCCGAGGATCGCCAGCAGCGCGGCGGGCCAGACGGCGACGACCCGCTCGAGGAGATCCCAGCCGGCGGCACGGGCGATGCCGGCCAGGAGCGTGGCGACGATCACCACCAGCAGGCCGAGGAGCACCAGCCCGCACCCGACCGAAGCCATCATGCCCTTGAACGTGCCGAGGTCGGTGTATTCCTCCTGGTGGAGGTCGATGGCACGGCCGCGCGCGAGGCTCCGCGGCACCGTCTCGGCCAACTCGATCGCCCGGGCGGCATCGTCCCAGGTCGCGGCCGCGATCGTGGCACCGTCGGCCCCGGTGTCCGCGGCGTCGCGGCCGGGCGGCGCACTTGCAGCGCGTGCGGCGACCGCGCGCTCCACGTCGGCAAGGATCACCGCACCCCGATCGAGCGATAGCGCCGCGCCGCCGTCGAGCCGGCAGTCGGCCGACGCGCCGTCGGGAATCTCGAGGAGGTGTTCTCCAGCCGACCCGACCAGGCGAATCGTGAGCCCCTCGGGGGCGCCTCGCGACGCCTGCCAGCGGACGGGCAGCGACGCCGGTCCGGAGAGGCCGATGGCGATGTTCGTCCACAGGCCGTCGTCCGGCCCGGGTCCCCCGTCGCCGCCGCCGAGGGTCGTGAGCCTCCGCGGCCCGCCGGCGATCGCGCGGATCAGATCGGCGTCGCGGGCGAACGCCCGGAGCACTGCGTCGCGCCCCCGGGCGGCGAGGCGCCGCTCGAAAAGCAGCGTCTCTGGCGTGCCGATCTCCCCGGCCCCGGCCAGGGATGCCTCGAGCAGCGCCCGGAGGCGGCCGACGAGGGGATGGCGCCGGTCCGGAAGGAACGGGATCAGGACGGCCCCCGTGTCCTGGCGGATCATGTCGAGCTCGTAGGCCCAGACCATCGACAAATCGGGCGGGTGGGAAACGACGAGCGTCCGCCCTTCCTGGACGAGCGCCCGCACCGCGTCGGCGCGGCCGTCGTGCCAGCCGTCGGTGCCGACGAGGACGGCGTCGCAGGCGGCCGGATCGAGGAGCGCGTCCCACGGCGTCGCCCGCCCGCCGCCGAGCGCCGCGGCCAGGGAGGGGTCGATGTCGCAGACCGGCCCGAGCGCATGGCCAGCCGCGGGTGCCGCATCGAGCAGCCACCCGACGCGGCGATCATGACCCAAAAGCCCGAGGTGCATCGTTGCAATTGTTTCCCGCAGCGGGGAAAGTGACCAGTGGCCCCGGTGGACCCGGGGGTGCCGGCGGCGGGATCGGGGTGCCATGCGAGCTGACGTGATCGCGATCGGCGACGAGTTGACCACCGGTCAACGCCTCGACACCAACAGCCAGTGGATCGCGCGGGAGGCGGGGTTCCTCGGGATCGCCGTCGGCTTTCATACGACCGTCCCCGACGACCTCGGCGACGGCGTCCGCGCGCTGCGTGAAGCCGCCGGTCGGGCCGATCTGGTGTTCGTCACGGGCGGCCTCGGGCCGACCGCCGACGACCTGACCCGCGACGTCCTCGCAGCCGTCGCCGGGGAGCCGCTCGAGGAGCGGGCCGAGGCGCTCGAGGCGATCGCGGCCAGGTTCGCCAAGCGCGGCGTCGCGATGGCCGAATCGAATCGGCGTCAGGCGCTGTTTCCCCGCGGCAGCCGCCTGATCCCGAATCCCGAGGGCACGGCGCCGGGGCTCGACGTCGATCTCGGCACGGCGGGCCGATCCTGCCGGGTGTTCGCCCTGCCGGGGGTGCCGGCGGAGATGAAGCGGATGTGGCGCGACACCGTCGTGCCGGCACTCGTCGCCGCCACCGGGGGGGGCACGATGGTCTTTCGCCGCATCAAGTGCTTCGGCCGCGGTGAGAGCGCCATCGAGGCGCTGCTCCCCGATCTCGTCGCCCGGGGACGCGATCCGCTCGTCGGGATCACGGCCCACGCCGCGACGATCACGCTGCGGATCGCCGCCCGCGGTGCCGACGAGGCCGCATGCCGGGCCCGGATCGCCCCTACCGAGCGGATCATCCGCGAGTGCCTCGGCGGGCTCGTGTTCGGCGTCGAGGACGACGAGGTCGAGGACGCGGCGTTGGCGGCCCTCGCCGAGGCCGGCGGCGCGCTGGTGACCGTCGAGGGGGGCACCTGCGGGGCGCTCGCCGAGGCGGCCGCCGCCGCCGGGGCGCGGCGCGGCGACGGACTGTTTCGCGGCGCCGAGGTCCTGCCGGCGACGACGGCCATCGACGCGCTCGTCGCCGCCGCCGCGGCGGGGCGACGGCAGCGCGGCGCCAGCCACGCGCTGGTCGTCGGACCGGTGGACCGGGACGAGGGCAGCGACACCGTCGAGATCGTGCTTCTTGGGCCGGGAGACGAACGGCGGAAGCGCCACCGCCTCGGCGGTGACTCGACGATCCGGCTGTCGTGGACGGCGCGGACGGCACTCGATCTGGTGCGGACCACGCTTGCAGCGGGGGCCGCCGGGCTGCCGCCGGGGCCGGCCGGAGGAGCGCGATGACGCCACGCCCCCCCGCCGCACCGGGACTGGAGGCGCTGCGCACCCCGTTGCTCGTGCTCGCGCTGGTCGCCGTCCTCGTGCTCCTCTGCTGGCCGTCGTTCGTCGGGCGGATCCAATACGCCCGGACGCGCGAGGAGCTGGCGGCGATCCGCGATGCCGCCGCCGGGGCGGAGCTGGCTCCGGTCGGAAAGCTGTTCACGTCGCTGGCCAGGCTCGTCGGGCCGGCGGTGGTCAACGTCACCGGCAGCCGCCCGGTGCACCTCGTCGCCGACGAGGTCGGCGCGCTGTGGGGCCCGCGCACGCAGCTTGCCGAGGACGAGTCGAGCGCGTCGGGTGTGATCGTCGAAGCCGACGGCGTGGTGATCACCAATTACCACGTCGTCGCCCAGGCGACGGCGATCGAGGTCCGTCTCGCCGACGGCCGGCGCTTCGACGCCGAATTGGTCGGCGCCGATCCGGCGACCGATCTGGCCGTGCTCCGGATCGAGGCCGAGGGGCTGCCGACCGCGGCATGGGGCGACAGCGACCGCCTCGAGGTCGGCGAGATGGTGTGGGCGATCGGCAATCCGTTCGGGCTCGACAGGACGCTGACCTACGGCATCATCAGTGCCACCGGCCGCCGCGGAGTCCTCGACGACCCGCGGCAGGAGTTCCTCCAGACCGATGCCGCCGTCAACCGGGGCAGCTCCGGGGGGCCGCTGGTCAACGTCCACGCCGAGATCGTCGGCATCAACACCGCGATCGTCGGCGCCGATTTCCAGGGGATCGCGTTCGCGATCCCCGGCAACACGGCCCGGAACGTGTGCCGCGCGATCCTCGATGGCGGTCCGGTGGAGCGTGGATTCCTCGGCGTGCAACTCAACGATCCCGCCGACGACGAGCAGGGAGGGGCGCTCGTCGTGGCGGTCGACGAGCAGTCGCCCGCGGCGGCGGCCGGGATCCGGCGCGGTGACGTGATCCTCGTCTTCGACGGCAAGCCGGTCGCGGACAAGCGGACGCTGTTCCTCCTCGCCGCGCGGGCCCCGGTCGGCACCGCGGTGCCGGTGCAACTCGTGCGCGACGGCCAGCGGGTGCGGATCGATGTCCCGATCGGCCGGCGCCCCGCCGAGAAGCCCCGCTGATCCCTCAGCCGGCCGCGGGAGGCTCACCGCCGGCCGGCGATGGGTCGTCGAGGAACTTGGTGAAGTTGAATTCGTCGTCGGCCGGCTTCGCCGCCGCGGTCGCGCCGCCGGCGAGCTTGGCCACACGCGGGCGCTCGGTCGCCCGGCCCTGGGGGCGGGCGCGGAGCCGGGCCGCGACACCGGCGAGCCACTCACCGGCCGGGAACGCGTAGGGGCGGAACTTCTCCAGCGTCCCCGTCTCCTCGTGGATGAACAGGGCGCGTTGCGGCCCGAGCTTGCTGGCCAACGGGCTGTCGACCAACTGGCTCGAGTCGGAAGCGCTCATCTGGAACAGGACGCGGAGCTCGAACTCCTTCAGCGCCCCGCGCTCGAACGTCCGCATCAGGTTGGTGAGCGAATCGCACCACACCAGCGTGTGGATCCCGACGGTCGGCCCGTCCTTGAGGACGGTGTTGAAGTTCTGCGCGGGGCCCGCCTTCTGGTCACCGCCGAACGAGAAGCCGAAGTCGCCGTCGCTCTTGCGCAGCTCGCGGTACCGGGCGAGGTCGCGGACGACGACGAAGATCGCTTCGCCGTCGAGGACCTGCTCGTCGAGCCGGCGCTTGACCTCGGCGGCGAGGCCGGCGAAGGCGTCGGCGACACCGAGCACCGTCACCGCCTCGACGTCGTGGGGGAGGTTGGTGGCCAGCGCGCGGAGGAGGAGGTCGGGTTTCTCGTCGGCGACCGGCGGCTCGATGAGCACGAACCGCGCGGTCCGGCCGAGCTGCCCCCCGGGGAGCGGATCGTGGGCCGCCGCGAGGCTCATCAGCGACATTCCCAGGAGGCTGACGGCGAGGTCCTCGCGCTGGCCGACGACGAGCAGGTTGGCTCCCCCCTGGCGCCGGAGGAGCGCTGCGGTCGGATCCTTGATCGCGATCGCGTCGCCGAGCCAGGCCACCGGCGCGATCTGGGGCCGGCCACCGACGGTGCCCTTGTCGAGCAGCTCGGCGAGCTGGGAGTTGCCGGCCGGGTCGGCGGCCTGGTTGCCGTCGAACACGAGCCGCGGGAGCGCGGGGATGTCGCTGCGGCGGTCGGCCAGCTGCCGCAGCGCCGACAGGTAGCGCTCGCGGCGCTCGTCGCCGAGCCACACCACCTGGAAGGGGTTGTTGCCGGCGAGCATGCCATTGGCGTCGTTGTAGATCGCCTCGCCGGGGCGGGTGAGGAGCCGGGCGGCGGAATTGTCTTCGGAGAGGATCAGGCTGCTGTCGGCCTCGTTGCACTGCAGCGCGATCCGCACCGCCATTTGCCCCATCGTCGCCCGCGGCAGGCTGTACGAGCCGCCGAGCGTCTGCGATCCGAGCAGCACGTGCATTCCGAACGCCCGCCCCTGGCGGACGAGCCGGTCGAGGATCAGCGAGGCATCCTGGGCGAGCTTGTCGTCCTCGATGAACAACTCCTGGAACTCGTCGATGATCAGCAGCACGCGCGGCATCGGGTCGGGATTGCCGGTGGCACGGAACCCGGCGAGGTCCTGGACGGCGAGGTCGCGGAACAGGTCGCCGCGGCGCTTCAGCTCGCGGTCGAGCTGCTCGAGCACCGAGAGGCCGAACTCGCGCTCGCTCTCGATCGCGATCACGCGCGCATGCGGGAGGCGGTAGTGGTCGTAGACCTTGAACTCGACTCCCTTCTTGAAGTCGATGAGGTAGAACTGCACCTCGTTCGGGCTGTAGGTCAGCGCCAGGTTGGTGATCAGGGCGTGCATCATCGTCGACTTGCCGGAGCCCGTCTTGCCGGCGATGAGGACGTGCTGGCTCGTCCCCTTGCCGAGCTTCATGTGCTGCATCTTCTTGGCCCCGGCCGGGCCGAGCGGGACGTCGATCTCGCGCGCCGTGCTGCCGGTCCACCACGCCTCCTCGGGGGGCGCGACGCGGTCGAACGGCACCTCGACGCGCTTGGCCGCCTTGGCGGCCCGGCCGATCCGCTGGACGATCTCGGTGAACACGTCGTCGGGGGGTGCCGACTCCACCGTCAGGGGCCACTTCGAGAACTCGGCGTCGTTCCAGGTGAAGCGCCCGTCCTCGAGGCGCAGCACCGTGGCGTACTGCTCGATGTCCGACATGCTGAAATTGGCCGGCAACGGCTGCTTGGTGTCGACCGAGACGATCGTCGCCACGCCGCAGCGGGCGCCGCTGGAGGCGATGCTCGCCAGGCGCCGGGCACTCGTCTCGGTGAAGTTGGCGGGGAAATTGGCGACGACGACGAACCGGTAGGGCTCCGGCACCTCGGCATCGGCGTTGTAGTGGGCAATCGAGTCGTATTCGTTGCGCAGGTACTTCTGGATCACCAGCTCCATGTGCTCGGTGATGTCGGCGAGGCGCTGCTCGATCTGCGTCGGCTCGGTCCAGATCCGGCTCGTGACCAGCAGCTCGTCGTGGTCGGCGAGGTGCATGAACCCGGCGAAGTGCTTGCCGAGGCCGAGCGGGTCGATGATCGTGAACCTCGTCTGGCCGGCCGGGACGCCGGCCGCGATCCTCAGGGTGAGGGCCTGGAGGAAGGCCCCGGCCGGCTCACGCTGGTCGGCGGTGGTCTTGACCACCAGCGACGAGCCGTCGGGGAAGGGGACGAGCGCCGGCTGCGTCCACGCCACCGGGCCGAAGGCGTTGAGCTCGGGCCGGACCGAGACGCCGCCGGGCACGCGCTCGAGCGACAGGTCGAGCCGGCCGAAGCGCAGCCCGGGCGGAGCGTCGTGTGGCAGCGGAACCGATCCGTCGGCGAGCGCCGACCACTCCGGGAAGGCGGCCGTGTCGATGGCGCCAGCGGCGGCGTAGACGGCATCGGCGTCGACCCGGGCCTGCCGCCACTGCGCCGTCATGGCGGCGGTCCGGTCGGCGAGTTTCTTCTCGGCGGCCGCCAACCGGCCGTCGCGCGCCTGTTCGAGGCGGGCCACCTCGGCGGCGAGCGCCTCCTCCAGCGCCGCGACCTTCGCCGGGTAGCGCGTATCGGCATCGGCCCGGCCACCGGTCGAGCGCGACTCGATCGTCGTCGTCGCCGCCTTGACCTTCTCGCCGAGGTCAGCGAGTTGGGCGTCGCGCTTCGCGGTCAGGTCGGCAATCGCCTTGGCAGCCCGTGACTCGAGATCGGCGAGTTGCTTCCGCGCGCTCGCCTCGAGGGCCCGGGCCTGCTCGTCGCGCCGCAGCGGCAGCCACTCCCGGGCGGCGGGGAGCAGGGCGCGGCCACGGGCGACGTCGCGCTCGACGGCCCCCCACAGCTCGAGGGCCCTCTGGGCGGCATCCTTCTTCAACCCACCGAACATCGTCTTCGCGGCGGCCAGCCCGAGAAGGTCCTTCGTCCGCGAAATCACGCCGGCGTGGAGCGACTCGATCTCGGAGAGGATCCCGTCGCGCTCGGGGACGGGCCGGTCGTCGGGACCGGCCGCCGCGGGCTTCACGCCGCAGCCCGTGAGGAACTCCTTCCCTTTCGCGAACGCCTCGTCGAGTTGGGCGGCGATCCGTTGGAGATCCTGCTCGGTCTTGGCGAACAGCTTCGCCGGATCGCCACGCTTCTCCTTGTAGACCTCCTTCACCGAGGCCTGCTCGAACTCGTGATCCTCCTTGATCTTCGTCGTCTGTTCCTGCCAGGCGCGCTCGACGGCCGCGACCTTCGCGCGGCGCTGCTCGTCGATCTTCTTCGAGTCGGCCTCCCCCTGGGCGGCGAGGCGGGCCGTGATATCGGCGTATTCGTTCTTCGTGGCGGCGATCGCGCGGCGGTGCTTCTCGGTCGTGGCGGCGATCGCGGCCGTCGCCTCGTCGCGCGCCGCCGTCGTCTCACGCTCGTGTTCGGCGACGATCTCGTGCTCGAGCTTGGCACGCCGGGCGGCAGCGTCACGGAGCGCCTGGATCGCTCCTCGCAGGCGTGCCTGGTCGTAGGCCGTGGGGGCCGTGGTGGGGGCGCTTCCCGATGCCGGCGCGGCGGCCGCGGATGGCGTCGTGTCGGTCGGAGTGGCGGCGGTCTCGGTGGACATGGCGTGCTCCTGTGCCGCGCCGGATGCCGTCGCCCGACCGGCCGGCTTCGGGCGCGACGGGTGGCGGCGGTCAGCCGCCTTCGTCGCTGACGTCGCGGGCGGCGCGGGCGAGCACCTCGGCGAGACGGCCGATCGCCTCGAGCGTCTCCTTGACGTCCGGGCGGAGGGGCTCGAGGTGCTCCTTGTGGAAGGCCTTGCTCGTGGCGTCGTTCCACGTGTCCTTCGCGGAGTCCCACTTGATCTCGAGCTGCTTGAGCGCCAGCGACATCTTCGAAGCGCCGCTCGAGAGGTCGATGTGCTTCATGGTGCGACGGCTCCCTCGGCGTCGGCGGCCGGGGGCGCGCCTTCGGGCGGCGGATCCTCGACCTGTCGCGTCACCGGCGCCGCCCCGCCACCGCCGCCGGCCGCCGCGCCGGTGCGCGGAGCGGAGACGTCGCGGTAGGCGTCGAGAGCCTTGAGCATCCGCTCGAGCGCCGCGATCGCGCGGGGGCACTTGACGTCGACCACCTCGCGGAAGTGCACGAGCTTCACGCACGTCTCGCGGAACTGCTGCTGGACGACCGGCGTCCAGCGCCGCACCGCCTCGGCCTTCTGCTCGGCGAACGCCAGCCGCGCCCGCGCCTTGTCGAGCTTCTTCTTTTCCTCGATGCACGACGGCTGGCCGTCGCCGACCTTCTTGAAGGCCCGGCAGTGCTCCAACTCCTTGATCGCCTCGTTGACCGCCTCGCCGGCACGGCGGACCTCGGCCTTCCAGTGCGCGGCCCGCTCCATCGTCAGGTCTTCGATCGCCCGGCGCCCCTCGAGCTCGACCTCGGAGATCGCCTGGCCCGTCTCGTGCGCGAACGACGCCACCGCCGCCTTCACGAAGGCCAGGGTGTCGATCGATTTGACATCGGCTTGGCCGGACATCCTGTCACCCCGTCGTGGGCCGCTCGGTTCCGCGTGCTCAGCGCTGCTGCTGGTATTCCTCGACCCGCTCCGCCTTGCGGATCAGGTAGGGGACGTATTCTCCGGTGCTCTCGACGAACCGGCCGAAGGTCGCCAGCTGCTGCTCGAACTCCTCGGCGAACTTCTGGTGCTCCTGGTCGCGCCACGTGGCCCCGAGGGCGTTGAGTTGGCGCTGCACCGTCTGCATCTGCGTCATCACCTCGGTGCTGAAGTGCCGCAGCCGCGCGGCGAAGCGCCGCAGCTCCTGTGGATCGACGATCGCCTGTCCCATGGTCGGTTCCTCCCGCCGGCGCCCGTGCTTCCTCCCCGCCGCGGTCATCTTACCGCGGAACGATCGCCCCTGGACAGGCAGCCGGGCCGGGGGGGCGCACGGCGTTTTGGGGCCGGGGCGGTCGCGCCTACACTCGCGGTGGCTTTCGACCCGCGCCCGCTTTCCGCCCGAGGAGGCCGACTCCGTGACTACCAGCCCGACCGATTCCGCCGCGCGGCCCTCCTCCGCCGGATCCCGTCCGCCGGCGTCCGCCGGCGCCCCCCACGGCGCGGCTGCCCGGCACGCCGCCGACGACACGGTCTCGATCGAGCCGTCGACGGGCTGGCACGTCAGCCACCTTTTCTACTCCTTCGACCGCGCCCGGCTCGCCGGCTTGTCGCCGCGGCAGGTCACCGAGGGGATCGCGGCGTTCTCTGCAGCGCTCGACCCCGCGGCCCCCGGCCAGCCACGGCGGATGCAGAGTTGGATCGTTCCCGGGCACAAGGCCGATTTCGCCGTGATGGTGATGGATCCGTCGCCCCTGGTCGTCGAGGGGATCCACCAGCGTCTGCTCGCCGGGCCCCTTGGCGCAGCCCTGGTGGCAACCTGGTCGTTCATCGGCATTACCGAGGTCAGCGAGTACGTCCCCACCGTCGAGCAGTACGGCCAGCGCCTGCTCGAGGAGGGGGAGGTCGCCGACAGCCCAGGCTACAAGGCCAAGGTCGCCGGCTACGCGGCCCGGGAGGGGGCGATGCGCAAGGCGCGGATCGAACCCGACCTGCCCCCCTGGCCCAACGCCTGCTTCTACCCGATGAACAAGAAGCGCGAAGTCGGCGAGAACTGGTTCCTGCTCCCGTTCGCCGAGCGCAGCAAACTGATGGCCGAGCATGGCCGGACGGGGATGACGTTCGGCGGCCGCGTCACGCAGCTGATCACCGTGAGCGTCGGTCTCGATGATTGGGAGTGGGGCGTGACGCTGTGGGCACGCCGCCCCGATTTCCTCAAGGAGATCGTCTACACGATGCGCTTCGACGAGGCGAGCGCACGGTACGCGGAGTTCGGGCCGTTCTACACCGGCTACGTCGCCACCCCAGCGGCGATCCTCGCCCACTGCGGAGTCGGCGGCACTGCTCCGGGAGGCCATCCGCACGCCGGTGCGTGATCAGCGCCCGGCGGGCGGCGCGGAGGCCGGTCGCGCTGGCACGGCGCGGGTGATGACGATATCGAGCACCGTGCCGACCGGCGGCACCCGGCCGGGAAAGACGTCGAACAACAGCGCCTCGTTGGACTGCGAGCTCTCGATCGGCAGATCGAGGGTCGCGGTGGGGAAGTTGGAGACGCTGATGAAGTCGCCGGCATCGGCCTGGTAGTGCTCGCGGCCGTCGGCGTCGGTCCACAGTCCGCTCCCGGCGAACACCCAGTCGGTGGCCAATTCCTTGCCGGTGCGCGTCTCGCGCACCCAGCTGCGCGCGTCGGCCTCGTGGGCGCCGCCGGCCGCGTCCTTCCAGCGCATCGTCAGCCGCAGTGCCGGACCGCTGGCGGCGGCGTACTCCGGATCGAACGACACCGGCTTCCCCGGCTCGAGGCCGATCGCCAGCAGGGCGGCGTGGACGAGGCGCGCCGAGGCGTTGACGGCGACGATCGACTCGTGCTCCTTCGTGTGCCGCGGGCAGGCGAAGAACTCGAGCGGCCCCTCGTCGAGGACGACCAGACCGCCGACGACGACGCGCTTCGCGGGCAGGTCGATCCACACCTCCTCGGCCGGGGCAAGGCGCTCGAGCTCCGGGTGACGATCGACCGGCGGCGGGCTGGCCTCCTCGTCGGCCAGGAGAGGATGCCGGCAAGCGGCCAGCGCCACGGCGGCGGTACCGAGGAGCGTGAGGAAAGACCGGCGTGGCAACTGCGGGAAAGGAAGCATGTCGGGCCTGTGGATGGAGGGGGTGCAGACCATTACGATACCCCCGTTTCGGCACGTTCCTCCAACGGTCCCCCGCCCCTGCTGGCGGGGCCAAGGGAAGGTCATGGCGCGGCGGGGGGTTTCCGGCGATCACGGAGCGACGACGGGCAACGGCCGCCTGACGGCCTCGCCCAACGGCTACCTCGGCGGCAATGGCGAACGTGGCGCGCTTGCCAGCGGGCACGGAAGCGCCCCACGGGTGACGCGCCGCAAGACGGAGCGACGGCTCGCCGCGCTGGCCGCCGCGGTTTCGCGCGATGATGGCCGAAAATGGCTGCGGCGCCTCGCCGTTGCGATCGGCGACCCGGGCCGGCACGGCAGGCGCCTCGAGGCCTGCCTCGCCAAGTGCGTCGCCCATGCCGAGGCCAGCACCGGAATCGACCGGTGGCTGATGACCGAAGGAGTGGCGTGGGGAATCGCCGTGGCGACGCGTCTCCGACGATCGCACGATCCCCGCGAATACCCCCTTCACGCGGCGTTCGAGGAGGCGGTGGGCCCGGCCCGCGACGCGCTCGCCGGCGGCGACGCTGGCGCCGCCCGGTGCCTTCTCGTCGCGGGCACGCTGTTGGCTGACGTCGACGCGGTGCGGCGTCTCGGCGACCAGGCCCGCGCGGCCATCGAGGCCGACATCGCGCGGTCGACCGGGGACGACGGCGCGCTGCTCGCCGGCCATGGGCCGTCGGGGAGCGCACGGGTGGCGCGGGTCGCGAGCTGGGCCGACACGCGGGCGGCCGTCGACGCCTGCGGTGGCCAGGCCGCCTGGAACCGCGCGACCGAGACCCGCTTCCGGTCCGCCTGCCGGACGGCCCTGGCGCTGCTCGGCCCGCAGGCCCGTTGCCCGGGGCCTGACGGCCGGACCGGGCCCGCGCTGGAGTCACTCGTGGCTGCGGTCGCGGGGCAGGGCCGCCGGGCGCGCGCCACCGTCCACCGGATCCAGCGTGGGACGAAGGCCGGAGAAGAACGGCAGGCGGGGCGACTGCTGCCCCGCGAACTGCCGCTCGCCGACGGCTGCCAGGCGGTGATCCGATCCGGATGGGGCGCCGATGACCTCCGCGTGTTCGTCGATTGGCAACGCGAGACTCCGTGGCTCGAAGTGGCCGTCGGCCGGCGTTTGCTCGTCTCCGGGCCGTGGCCATTGGACGTCGCGATCGACGGCGCCGCCGTCGCCGCCGACGGGCCGTGGCGGTTTTCCAGCTGCGCCCCCTGCAGGCACGGCACGTTCCTCGAGATCGCCCGGTCTCTCGCCGGCGGCGGCGAACTGCAGCGGCAGGTCGTCGTCCTCGCGGCCGACCGGGTCGTGCTGTTCGGTGACGCCGTCATCCTGCCCGGCGCCGAGGGGGCGCTGACCGCCGAGTCGCGGCTGTCGATCGCCCCGACGTTCTCCGCCGCCGGGAACGACGAGACGCGCGAGCGGCTGCTCGCCGACGGCAAGCCGCGTGCCGCGCTGCTGCCCTTGGCGCTACCCGAGTGGACCGTGGCACCGGCTCCGGGCGAGTTGGCGGTCGTCGTCGGATCAGCCGACAGCGACAGCGTGCTCCGGCTCCGTCACGCCGGCAGCGGTGGCAGGCTGTATGCACCGCTGTGGATCGAGGGCGACCGGCGCCGCGCCGCCGGGCCGGTGACGTGGCGGCAGCTGACCATCGCCGACACGCGGCGGATCCTCGGCCGGCACGAGGCGGTCGGCTACCGTGTGCAGGCGGGCGTCGAACAGTGGCTCGTGTACCGGGCCCTCGACGAGCCCCGCAACCGGACGCTGCTCGGCTGCAACGTATCGTGCGAATTGGTCGTCGGCCGGATCAAGCCGCGGGGCCGTGTCGGCCGGTCGATCGAGATCGAATGACGGGAACGGCGCGAGGCGCGGGCATGGCGACGGTCCGCGGCAATTTGGAGCGGGTCCGCGAACGGATCGCGACCGCCTGCGACCGGGCGGCCCGCCCGCCCGAGGCGGTGCGCCTCGTCGGGGTGACCAAGTCGGTCGATCCCGGGCGGGCGCGCGAGTTGGTGATGGCCGGCTGTGGCGACCTGGCCGAGAGCCGTCCGCAGCAGCTCTGGGCGCGTGCCGCGTCGCTCGCCGACCTCGGCGACAGCGTTCGCTGGCACCTCGTCGGGCACCTGCAGCGCAACAAGGTGCAGCGCACGCTCCCCGTCTGCCACCTGATCCATTCTCTCGACAGCCCACGGCTGCTCGACAGCCTCTGGCGCGAGGCGCGCTCGGCAAATCACATCGCGCGCGTCCTCGTCGAGGTCGATCTCACCGGCAGCGCCGCCCGCACCGGCCTGCCGCCGGAGGAGGTCGAACCGCTCCTGGCCGGCTGGCCCGCCGACGGCTCGGTGGTCGCCTGCGGACTGATGGGGATGGCATCGGCGCCGGAGCCCGGTGTCCCGGCCGGACGCGCCCGGCGTCAATTCGCCGCCCTCCGGGAGCTCCGCGACCGGCTCCGTCCGCTCGTTCCCGGGCTCACCGAGCTGTCGATGGGGATGAGCGACGACTTCGAGGACGCGATCCTCGAAGGGGCGACGATCGTGCGGATCGGCTCAGCGCTCTGGGAGGGGCTCGGCCCCGCCGCCTGACCCGCCGTGGTCATTCGTCCTCGAAGCGGACGCCGAGGATCTCGAAGCGCATCGTGCCGGCCGGCACCTGGATGTCGACTTTCTCGCCGACCTTGCGGCCAAGGAGCCCCTGGGCGAGCGGGCTGGCGACGTTGATCTTGCCCGCGTCGTAGTCCTCCTCGCCGGCGCCGACGAGGACGAACACCTCCTCGTCGCCGAACGAAAGGTCCTTGACGGTCACGGTCGCCCCGAACACCACCTCGTCGGTCGCTTCCTTCGGCCGCTCGACGATCACCGCCCGCGCGAGCTTGTCGCGGAGGAGGTTGATCTTCGCCTGGAGCATCCCCTGGCTCTCGCGGGCGCCGTGGTACTCGGCATTCTCGCTGAGGTCCCCCTCGCTCCGGGCAGCGGCGACACGGGCGGCGATCCGGGGCATCTCGACGGTATCGAGGTGCTCGACCTCGGTCTTGAGCTTGTCGTAACCGGCGCGGGTCATCGGGATTCGGTCGGACATCGGCAGCGTTCCACTCGGTGAGAAAAGAACCGGCACTCACGGTGGCCGGGGAGGCCTCACCCGGCCGGGGTAAGGGGCCGGAGCCCCTATTTCGCCAGATAGAGCAGGCGGCCGCAACTGCGGCAGGCCACGACCCTTCCCTGGGCCAGCTCGGCCACCATGTTGCCGGTGATCTGCTGGGAGCAGCCACTGCAACTCTCGCCCTCGGCCGGTGCCATGGCATCGGCTCCCTTGCTGCGGACGACGCGGCGATAGACGTCGCGCGAGTCCTCGGGCAGCTCCTGCTCGGCCGCCTCCAGATCATGCTGGATCCGCGTCACCTCGGCGGCCAACTGGGCCGCCTTGGCATCGACCTCGGCCCTGGCCTCGGCGAGGGCCTTGCGGGTCGTCGCCACCTCGGCCTCGGCGGCCGGCACGAGCTTGCGGACGGTGTCGATCCGTTCGAGGGCCTCGAGGATCTCGTCTTCGAGGACTTTCGTCGCCATCCGGTCCGCAGCGATCTGGTCGTTGAGCGTCTGGTACTCGCGATTGGTTTTGCAGGCGTTGAGCTTGCCTTCCAGATCGCGGATTTTCGCTTCGGCCGTCTTCAGCTGCAGCTGCTTCTGGTCGGCCGCCATCTTCGCCTTGCGGACGTCGTCGGTGGCGGTCGTGTGGCGGACCTCGGCCGCGGCGAGGAGCTTCTCACGGGCCGCGACGCGCCGCGGCCCGGCCTCGATCTGCTCGCGCAGGTCGGCGAGCTGCCGCTGCATGCGGTGGAGCGTGCGGATCGCGTCGGCTGTGACGGCGAGGGGCATGAAACGACTGACCGGAGGTGGTCTGGGGCTCAGCGGGGAGTGTAGCAGACGCGCGACGCGCGTCCACGACGTCGACTCCGCCATGCCGTCGCCGCCCGCAGGCGGCGACGGCAGACGGTCGCCCGGCAGCCCAGCCGTCGAACGGCCACCGCTCACATGCGCCGGGGGTCAGCGCGGTATGCCACCGAGGAAGCTCTCCAATTGGCGCGACCGCACCGGATGCTGGAGCTTCTTGACGGCCTTGGCCTCGATCTGGCGGACACGCTCGCGGGTGACACGGAAAATCCGCCCCACCTCCTCGAGCGTGTAGGTGTAGCCGTCGGAGAGGCCGTAGCGCAGGCGGATGATCTCCCGCTCCCGGTAGGTGAGGGTCTTGAGGAGCGACTCGATCCGGTCACGGAGCAGGCCGCTCGTGGCCGCCTGCGCCGGGCTCTCGACGCCGACGTCCTCGACGAACTCGCTGAAGCTCGCGTCTTCGCTTTCACCCACCGGACGGTCGAGGCTCATCGGCTGCCGCCCCATGTCGAGCACGCGCCTTGCCTCCTCGAGGGGCGTGCCAGTCGCCGCCGCCATCTCCTCGGCGGTCGGTTCACGCCCCAACTCGTGGAGCAGCTTCTTGCCCGCGGTGCGGAGCTTCGAGAGAACGTCGATCATGTGGACCGGAATGCGGATCGTCCGCGCCTGGTCGGCGATCGCCCGGGTGATCGCCTGCCGGATCCACCACGTTGCGTACGTCGAAAACTTGAAGCCGCGCCGGTACTCGTACTTGTCGACCGCGCGCATCAGGCCGGTGTTTCCCTCCTGAATGAGGTCGAGGAACGACAGGCCACGGTTGCGGTACTTTTTCGCGATCGACACGACGAGGCGGAGATTCGCCGCCGACAGCGAGCGCTTCGCCGCCTCGTACTCCTGCTGCAACCGCTCGAGGAGGACGACCCGCTTCCGCAGTGACCGTGGGCTCTCGAGTGTCGAGAGCATCAGGTCTCGGAGCTCCTTGCGCATGTCGGCCCGGTCGTCACGCGACAGGTCGTCGGCCCGCAGGCTCTGCTGAAGGCGGTCCATCCGTGTCGACATCCCGCGGAGCAGCTTGAGCAGTGGCTGCACGCGGCGCGTGCGCAGCGACAGCTCCTCGACGAGCGAGAGCGACTTGGCCCGGGTGCGGCGGAAACGGCTGCGGGCCAGCCGCCCCTCGTCGGCCGTCGTCCGGCGGCTGATGAGGCGGCGGAAGTCGGCGCGACTGCGCTCGATGAGGTGGCCGAGCGTCGTCAGGTTGTGCGGCATCCGCGCCTGGATCTGCTCCTTGGTGAGCCGCTCGGTGAGCGACACCTTGATCGTGCGGTCGAAGGGGAGCTTCCCTTCGTGGACCCGCCGGAGCGTGTCGACGGTGGTCTGGAGCGAGTAGCTGCAGCCGAGGATCGCCCGGCGGAAGCGCTTGCGGGTGACCTCGATGCGCTTCGCCAGCGCGATCTCCTCGGGGCGGGTGAGGAGCGGGATCTCCGCCATCTGCGCCAAGTACATCCGGATCGGATCGTTGCCGGCATTCGACGGCGCGGTCGTGATCGCCTCGTCGCGCCGTGCCGGTGCCGGCCGCGGCGCGGCCGGAGCGGGCGCGCCGCTCGCGGCAGCCGCGGGGCTCGGGGCGACCGGCGGCGTGTCGACGAGGTCGATCCCCTTCTCCTCGAGCGCCACCAGCAGCGTGTCGATCTTCTCGGGATCGACCGCTTCGTCGGGCAGGTAGGCGTTGACCTGGTCGAACGTCAGGTAGCCCTGACGCCGCCCGGTGACGATCAGCGCCTCGAGGTCGGCATCGATCCCCGTCGCCGTGCCGCGCGGCAGCGCGGGGTCGGATGGGCTGCCGCCGCCCGGCGGTGCGTCGGGGCCGTCGACCGCGGGCAACGCGGCGAGGTCACGGTCATCGATCGAGGTGGTGGTCACGTGGTTCATGCAGGGCCTCCTTCCATCCTACCGCCCCTCGCACACCGCCCCCCGGAACCGCTCTGGCCAGCGCCTGAACGGTCCGATTGCAGCGACGAGGCGGGCATCCTCACCCCTCCTTGGGTTCGGACATGCCCTCGGCGGCCCGCCGCTCGGCGACGAGCCGCTCCAACAGTTCCGTTTCCGCGCCCGCGTCGAGGGTCGCGCTCTTGAGGACGTTCACGCTGGCACGGGTGAGGTGGTCGGCGCGCCGCCGGCGCCAGCTCTCCTCCCAGTGGACCAGCCGCTCGGCCGGCGGCAAGGGGCGCGCCGCGGCGTCCTCGTCGAGACCGACGAGGACGCCGCGCAGGCGCTCGTCGTCGATCGCGTCGAGGAGCCGGTGGAGGGCGACCCGGCCGTCGCCCGCGCAGCACCGGGCGGCGACCGAGAGCAGGTGGCGCCCGGTCGGTGAGTCGAGGTCGTCGGCGCCGAGACGGCCGACGAGCCCGCTGCCGTCGGGAAGCGCGAGGACCAGTTCGAGGACCTCGCGGTCCCACGGGGTGAGCGCTGGCACCGGATCCTCGTCGCGATCCGGCGGAGCGTCGGGATCGCGTCGGTCCGCCGCTGCCCGTGCGCCGCCGCGCAGCTCCTCGAGCCGGTGGCGGAGGCCGGCGGTGTCGAGACCGAAGCGCCGCGACAGCCTCCCGAGCACCCGATCCTCGCGGAGACGGCGCTGGCCGTCGGTGAGCGGCCCGTCGGCGGAGACCCGCGCCAGCGGTGTCAGGACGCTCTCGACCGCGGCGATGATCGCGTGATCGGCGGGCCGGTCGCCGAGACGTTCGAGGCTCGTGTCGAGGCGATAGTCGAGCGCGTCCACGGCGGCATCGACGACCTCGCCGAGGGCCGATCCACCGTCGGACATGACCAGATCGCACGGATCGCTGCCGGACGGGAGGCGGGCGATCCTCAGGTCGACCGGCTCTGTGAGGAGCAGATCCATCACCTCGTCGGCGCGCCGCCGGCCGGCCGCGTCCCCGTCGAGCACCAACACGATCCGATCGGCGTGGCGCCGGAGCAGCCGGGCATGACGCTGGCCGACGGCGGTGCCGAGGACCGCCACCACGTCGCCGTGTCCCGCCTGCCGGGCGGCGAGGCAATCCATGTAGCCCTCGACGACGACCGTCCGGCCCGAGCGGGCGATCGCCTCGCGGGCACTGTCGAGCCCGTACAGCGTGCCGCTCTTGGAAAACAGCGGCGTCTCCGGACTGTTGATGTACTTGGCGACGTCTGCCGAGCTTCCCGGCAGCACGCGGCCGCCGAAGGCGATGCAGCGGCCCTGCGGATCGCGGATCGGAAACATCACACGCTCGCGGAACCGGTCGTAGTGCCCGGGACGTTCCCCCCGGGCGATCACCAGCCCCGCCTGCTCGAGGATCTCGACGGAATGTCCGGCGGCGGCGGCCTGGCGGAGGAGCCAATCCCAGCCGGCCGGTGCGAATCCGACGCCGAACCGGGTGATCGTCGCCGCCGACAGCCCGCGCTCGAGGAGATACGCCCTGGCCGCCGCCGCTTCGGGTGCGTCGGCGAGGCAGGAGGCATAGCGGCCCGCGGCCCACTCCAGCGCCCCGCGGAGCAGGGCCCGTTCGCCGGAGCGCTGGTCATCGCCGCGCCCCAGCGCGATCCCGGCCCGTTGGGCGAGCATTTCCAGTGCTTCGCGGAACTCGAGGCGCTCCATCCGCATCAGGAAGCTGAACGCGTCGCCGCCGATGTTGCAGACCCAACACCGGAACGTCTGCCGCTCGGGATTCACCGACAGGCTGGGGCGCGAATCGTCGTGCCAGGGGCACCGGGCGACGAGCGTCTTGCCCGTGCGGCGGAGGGCGAGGTACGACCCGACCAGATCGACGATGTCGGTCGCCTCGCGGACGCGCTCCTTGGCGTCGTGACCGTCGCGCGGCGTGTCACCGCCGCCGGGTGCTCCGGCGCCGGGTGCTCCGGCGCCGGCCGGCGACCGGCGCGTTGGAGCCGACGGCACGCGGGTGGCATCGGCATCGGTGGACGAGAACGACGGGTGCGAAGGCAATGACCAGCTCCCCTGAAAACCGACCGCCTCATGCACGCCGGCGGAATGTATGAACGACCCCGGGGCGGGTCAATCGCAGCCGGAACGGACGACCGCATGCCGGGTCGCCCCGGTTTGCCACGACGACGGCGCTTGCCTGCCCTCTCGGGGCGCGCGGCCTTCAGCCGCCGTCGGCGAGCAGCCGCTGCACCGTCGCCAGCAGTCGATCCATCGCGAACGGTTTGCGGATGTAGTCGTCGACGCCGAGCATTTCCGCGTAGGCGCGGTGGCGGCTGCCCTCGTTGGCGGTGATCATCACGACCTTGACGGGCACCGGACGGCTGCGGCGGAGCTGCTCGAGGACGAGGAATCCGCTCCGCTTGGGCATCATCATGTCGAGCACGATCAGGTCGGGAGTCTCGCGCTCGGCGAGCAGGAGCCCCTGGTTACCGTCGCGGGCGACGATGATCTGGTAACCCTTCGACTCGAGGACCGCGCGCATCGATTCCACGATCTCCTCGTCGTCGTCGACGAGGAGGATCCGGCGGCTCTGCCGGGCTGAAACCGGTGCCGTGTCCTCACCCGGAGAGGCCTCCGCCGGGCCCGCGCCATCGGCCTGCACCTCGGAGATCTTCTTCCCGCGGACGGCTTTTTTGGCCGCGGAACGCTTGGGGAGGGGCATGGGAGTGTCGTGGAAGGGGGGAGGCACCACCGCACGCCGGGGCGGCGATCACCTGAGTATATCAGGCCGCCGCTTGCATCCGGCTCCGGCCGGCTCGCCGCGCGTCAGTCGCGCTTCCCGGCCGACAGCCCCGCTCACACGAAGCGACACGGCCGCACCGAGGCAGCCCAGCGCGGCTCCACAGCAGATGTCGCTCGGATAATGAGCGGCAGAACCGACTCGCTGCAGGGCCGCGAGCGTCGCGAACAGCACGAACAGCGCCGTCCCCCGGGGATACCGACACGACAGCGCCGCCGCCAGCCCGGCCGCCGCAGCCGCGTGGCCCGACGGGAAGCTGAGGAGGTCCGCCGACCCGGGATCGGGCACTGCCAGCAGCGCGGCGTCGAACGTCGCCAACACGCCGCTTGCCGCGTCGAGATCGGCCACGCGCGGCCGCACGCGCCGCGCCGCGAGCTTGATGACGTTGACAAACAGGCTGCCGACGACCGCCATCGCCACCAGTCGGATGCCGGCCAGCGATGGCCTCCAGCGCTCGCCTCGCGATTCGGCGCCGGCATGCCAGAGCCGGGGATCGAGCGCGAATGCCACCAGGAGGATCGCCGCCACGCCCCAACCGTGGGCGAACGCCTCGCTGATCCCGAGCAGTCGGTTCACCTCGCCCGGAAGGATGCCGGCACGCACGAGCCGCGCGACCGGGAGATCGAGCGGCAGCAGCACCAGGCCGAGCGCGAACAGACCGGCGGCCCATCGCGACAGCGACCGGACGGTCGTGCCCGCGCCGCGGCGGTCGTCGTGGCCGTGCGCAGGGGAACGATCGTCAAACCGAGCGGGAAGAAGCATGTCGCGGATCGTGCCACACCACGCCCACCGGCGGGAAGAGCGCTTGAAGGCCCAGGTCGTCCTGCGGGGAGTGGCGGGTCGCGGCGGGCAGCTTCCGCCTCGTGCGGCTCGTACGGGGCCTCCCGGTAGGTCAGCCCGCCGCACCCGTGCCGCTTCAGAACCGTCTTCCGGCCATTTGGGCTTGCCGCCGTGTGAGCCCGGGTTGCACGGGGCCACCGGCTCCGTGGGGCGGACTGGCCCGATGGCTCAGGTCCACAGCCGCCGGTCGAGGATCCGGTAATTGATCGCTTCGCTGACGTGCGCACACGAGATCCGTTCGGCGCCGTCGAGGTCGGCGATCGTGCGCGCCACGCGCAGGATCTTGTCGTGGGCCCGCGCCGACAGGCCGAGGTCGGTGACCGCCCCGCGGAGCAGTTCGACGGCAGCGCCGTCGAGCGGACACAGCTCGCGGATCTGGCGGGCCGTCATCCGGGCGTTGGACCGCGTGGGCAGGCCGGCGAAGCGCTCCGCCTGCCGGGCGCGCGCCGCGAGCACCGTCTCACGCATCTGGCCGCTCGACGTGCCGGCACGGCTGCTCGACAGCTCGCGAAACGGCACTGCCGGCACCTCCATGTGGATGTCGATCCGGTCGAGCAGCGGGCCGGAGATCCGCCCCATGTATTTTTCGACCTGGGGCGTCGTGCACTGGCACTGGCGGCGCGGATCGCCGCGGTAGCCGCAGGGGCAGGGGTTGAACGCGGCCACGAGCATGAAATCGGCCGGGAACCGGGTCGTCGACCGGGCCCGGCTGATCGTCACCGACGCCTCTTCGAGCGGCTGCCGGAGAACCTCGAGCGTCCGCCGGTTGAACTCGGGCAACTCGTCGAGGAACAGGACGCCGTTGTGGGCGAGACTGATCTCGCCCGGCATCGGCACCGACCGGCCGCCCACCAATCCCGCCTCGGAGATCGTGTGGTGCGGCGCGCGGAACGGGCGCGTGACGATCAACGGCTGCCCAGGGGCGAGCAAACCCAGGGCGCTGTAGATCCGGCTCGTCTCGATCGACTCGGCGGCCGACAGCGGCGGCAGGATCGTGGGCACGCGCTTGGCGAGCATCGTCTTCCCGCCCCCCGGTGGGCCGAGCATGGCGATGTTGTGCCCCCCCGCCGCGGCCACGCAGATCGCCCGCTTCGCCGCCTCCTGCCCGCGGACGTCGGAAAAATCGATGTCGTAGGTGGCGAACCGGTCGAAGTACTCGTCGACCCGCGAGGGCGTCCGCGGGATGTCGAGGTCCCCGGCGAAGAAGCGGACCGCCTCGGTGAGCGTCGATACCGGGATCACCTCCACATCTTCGACAACGGCCGCCTCGGTGGCGCTGGCGGCCGGCACGACGACGCCGCGGAGATTGCGCTGGCGGGCGGTCGAGATCGCCATCGAGAGGGCCCCGCGCGCCGGTCGCGTGAGGCCTTCGAGCGACAGCTCGCCGACGACCGCGTAGTCGCGGAAACGCTCCGCCGAGAATTGCCCGCTGCCGGCGAGGATCCCCAACGTGATCGGCAGATCGAACGTCGCCGCCTGCTTCGGCAGCTCAGCCGGGGCCAGATTCACGACGATCCGATCGGTCGGCCGGTGGAAGCCGCAGTTGACCATCGCCCGGGCGACGCGGTGGGTGCTCTCGCGGATCGCCGCGTCGGGGAGCCCGACGAGCACCGTCGCCGGCAGGGCGCCGGTCGAAACGTCGACTTCGACATCGACCGGCACGGCGTCGATGCCGAGCAGGGAAAACGTGTGCAATCTCGCGAGCATGGCGTTGTCCTCGGCTGCCCCGGCCGCAAAGTGTACAGAAGTACATTCTTCTGTCAACCGCTTGGGATCGGCCCGGGTGCCGCGATCGGATAGGCTTTCTGGATCGCGGACGGTGGCGTTCGCGGTCCACGTCCCGGAGGTTGTCCGCCGATGCCTGCGCCGCGTTGTTCCCAGTCCCGGCTTGTCGCCCTCCTGCTTCGGTCCGCACCCTGCGTGGTCGCGGTCGCACTCGCCGTCGTGGCCGGCTCGGTCGCGCCGGCCGACGAGGGGATGTGGCTCTACAGCCACCCCCCGCGGGAGCGACTGAAGCGCGACCACGGCATCGAGCTGTCGCCGGAATGGCTGACGCACCTGCAGCAGGCATCGGTCCGGTTCAACTCCGGTGGATCGGGGTCGTTCGTCTCGGCCGACGGGCTCGTGCTCACCAACCACCACGTCGGTGCCGACAGCCTGCAGAAGCTCGGCGACGAGCGCCACGACTACTACCGCGACGGGTTCATCGCCGCGCGGCGCGAGGACGAGCTCAAATGCCTCGACCTCGAGCTCAACGTGCTGGTGTCGATTGAAGACGTCACGCCGGCCGTCGAGGCGGCGGTCGCGCCGGGAATGGATGCCGAAGGGGCGTTCGCCGCGCGGCGGAAGGCAATGGCCGAGATCGAGCAGAAGTCGTTGGCCGCCACGGGGCTGCGGAGCGACGTCGTCACGCTCTACCAGGGAGGCGCTTACCATCTCTACCGCGCCAAGAAATACACCGACGTCCGGCTCGTGTTCGCCCCGGAGCGGCAGATCGCCTTCTTCGGCGGCGATGCCGACAATTTCGAGTACCCGCGCTACAACCTCGACATGTGCCTGTTCCGCGCCTACGAAAACGGCGCGCCGGCGAAGGTGCCCCACCACCTCGTCTGGGCCTCGGCGCCGGTGACCGAAGGGGAGGTGGTGTTCGTCTCGGGTCATCCCGGCCACACCGATCGGGCCAACACGATCCGGGAGCTGGAGGCGATGCGCGACCGGCAGATGCCCTGGTCGCTCGCCAACCTCAATCGCCTCGAGGTCCTCTACACCGCCTACGCCGGGCAGGGTCCGGAGCAGGCCCGGCAGGTCGCCGAGGATCTGTTCGGCGTGCAGAACTCACGGAAGGCCCGGTCCGGTGTCTACGCCGGGCTCCTCGATCCGCGGATCATGGCCGCGCGCCGCGGCGGGGAGGCCCGCGACCGGGCGAGCGTGGCGAAGCTGCCTGCCGCCCGCACCGGCAACCCCTACGACCGGATCGTCGAGGTCGAGAAGGATCTCGACGCGGTGGCACGCCGCCACGCGCTGCTCGAGGGGGGCCTGGCGTTCAACGGCAAGTTCTTCGCCAACGCCCGCACGATCCTCCGCGCCGCCGAGGAGCAGGCGAAGCCGAGCGGCGAGCGGCTCCGCGAGTTCCGCGACTCCAACCGCGAGTCGCTCGAGATGCAGCTGTTCTCGAAGGAGCCGATCCACGACGACCTCGAGATCGCCAAGCTCACCGACTCGCTGTCGTTCCTCGCGGCGACGCTCGGCGGGGCCGACGAGCTGGTGGAGAAGGTGCTGTCCGGGAAGTCGCCGCGGCAGCGCGCGACCGAACTGGTGCGCGGCTCGTTCCTCGGAACCCGGCCGACCGCCGCGGGCGCCGAGCCGGCCCGCGACACGCGCCGCGAACTCTACGACGCGGGGCTGAAGGGGGGCCGGGCCGCCGTCGAGAAGAGCGGCGATCCGATGGTCGTGCTCGCGGCCCTGGTCGATGCCGAGTCGCGCCGCCTGCGGGCGGTCGTCGAGAAGGCGGGTGAGGTGAAGCGGCAGGCCCACGGCGACATCACCCGGGCGCGGTTTGCCAGCGAGGGTGACGCCCTGTACCCGGACGCCACGTTCACGCTCCGCCTGGCGTATGGCACGGTCAAGGGCTACCGCCAGGACGGCCGCACCGTCCCCGCCCACACCACCTACGCCGGCCTCTTCGACCGCGCCGACGAGAAGCGCGAGACGCCCCCCTTCGACCTGCCGGCGCGGTGGCGCGAGAAGCGCGCCGACCTCGAGAAGGACGGCGCGTTCCTGCAGACGCCGTTCAACTTCGTCTGCACAGCCGACATCATCGGCGGCAACTCCGGCAGCCCCGTCGTCAACGCCCGCGGCGAGCTGGTCGGTCTGATCTTCGACGGCAACATCCACTCGCTCGTCCTCGACGTCGCCTACGACGACGCCCTGGCGCGGGCGGTCAGCGTCGACGCCGCCGGGATCCTAGCCGCCCTGGAGAAGGTCTACGGCGCCGCGGCGTTGGTGCGGGAGTTGCGCGGTGACGGATCGGCGACCCCGGCCGCCGCGGCGGCAGCCGGCTGGAAGCCGTTGTTCGACGGCGAGGCGCTCGGCGGCTGGCGGAGCACGGCGTTCGGGGGCGAGGGAGACGTGCGCGTCGAGGACGGCGCGATCCGCATCGGGATCGGCGCCGACATGAGCGGGATCACCTGGACCAAGGAGTTTCCCACGCAGCACTACGAGCTGGCCTGCGAGGCGCAGCGCGTCGACGGCAGTGATTTCTTCTGCGGCGTCACCTTCCCGGTCGGCGACGACCCCTGCAGCTTCATCGTCGGCGGCTGGGGCGGCGGAGTCGTCGGGCTGTCAAACATCGACGGCCGCGATGCCGCCCACAACGACACCACGTTGTTCCGCGAGTTCAAGAATGGCCGCTGGTACGCGATCCGCGTCCGGGTCACGCCGCAGCGCATCGAGTGCTTCATCGACGACGAGCAGGTCGTCTCCCAGGATCTCGAGGGGCGGACGATCTCGGTGCGGCCCGAGGTGATCCCCTCGAAGCCGCTCGGCTTCGCCACCTACGCCACCGCGGCGAAGCTGCGCGGGATCCGCTGGCGGGCGGTGCCGGAGGCGGGCAAGGAATGACGACGCCCCCCGATCCCGGGCCGCCCGACGGCGCCGCGCCCGACAAGCTGCGGCGGCGGATCGCCGCCGAGGCGGGCCGGATCCTCGGCAGCGCCGGCGACTCCCACCGCGCCCGGCTCCGGGCCGCGCGCCGCGTGGCCCGGGCCTGGGTGCCGGAGGAGCGGCTTCCCGACCATGGCGAGATCCGCCGTGCCGCCGGGGCCGAGCTGAAAAAAGCGGCCAGCGACCCGCCGGCCCTCGCCGGCGATCGATTCGACGACATCGCGGCGCTGGTGCGGATGCTCGCGTCGGTCAAGCAGGATCCGGTCAAGCATCCCGAGGGCGACGCGCTCGAGCACACGCTGCAGGTGTTCGAACTGGTTCGCGTCGAGCGTCCCTACGACGAGGAGCTGCTCACCGCGGCGCTGGTTTTCGACGTCGGCCGGGCGATCGACCGGGGCGATGCCGTGGCCGCGGCCCTCGCGGCGCTCGCCGGCCTGGTCACCGAGCGCACGCGCTGGTTCGTCGAATCTCTTCCCGCGGCGCGGTCCCGCGCCGCCGGCACGCTCGGCCACCGGGCCCGGCTCCGCCTCGAGGGCCATCCCGATTTCGCCGACCTCGAGCTGCTCGCCGAGGCCGACCGGCGCGGTCGCGTGCGCGGCGGCGCGAGCCCGTCGCTCGACGAGGCGATCGCTGCGGTCCGAGCGCTCGACGCCGAGAGCGTCGACTAATTCAGGTCGACGTCCCGGCGTCGACTAACCGAGGTCGACGTCCCGGCGTCGACTAACCGAGGTCGACGTCCCGGCGTCGACTAACCGAGGTCGACGTCCCGGCGTCGACTAACCGAGGTCGACGTCCCGGCGTCGACTAACCGAGGTCGACGTCCCGGCGTCGACTAACCGAGGTCGACGTCCCGGCGTCGACTAACCGAGGTCGACGTCCCGGCGTCGACTAACCGAGGTCGACGTCCCGGCGTCGAGGGGCAGATCGCGTCGCTCGAGCGCGTCGGTAGCGCGGGTCTCACGGGGCCGGCAGGAGTCGGACGGGCGTGTCGTGATACACCGCACAGCCGCCGTCGTCGGTCTCGCGGGCGCGGACCAGGGCGTTGGCACAGCGTCCCGCCGACAGCCAGCCCCCTTTTTCCATCAGCACCACGTCGGTCCGCTGCCGGGAATCGAAGCGCAGCCGCACCACGAGGCTCGCGATCTCCGACTCCAGTTCCGCCAGATCGCCATCGGCGAATCCCGGCGCGGCCGCCGGATGGACGATTGCCGTCGCCGGGCCCGCTTGGTCCGCACGCGACCACTGCGAGGCCTGAGCGCGCTCGGTGGCCAGCGCCATCAGCAGCAGCGGGCGCAGCGCCGTGCCGGCGGGGGGATCGAGCGGCAACTCGGTGACGAGGTTGGCCCGGCCCGACGGTGTGGCGAAGCGGCGGTCGGGGGTGGTGATCGACGGCGCCAGCGGATTGCGCACCGGCCCGCGGCGCAGGTCGTCGAGGCTCGCGCCCTTGTCGGCGACGCGCGCCAGCAGCCGCCGCTTCCAGGTGTCGGCGTCGGCGGAAAACTCGTCGGCCAGGCCGACGCGCCGGGCGAGCGCGCCGACGATCTCGAGGTCGCCGCGCACGCCGGCGGGGGGCGCGACCACGGGGCGCGACTCGACGAGCCAGTGGTGGCCGTAGGCGCCGAGGAGGTCGTCGGCCTCCAGCAGCGTGGTCGTCGGAAGGACGAACCGCGCTTGCCGCGCCGAGTCGGTGAGGAACGAATCGACGACGACCGTCAGCTCCCGCGAGGCCAGCGCCGCGGCGACGGCCTGCGACTCGGGGAGCATCGCGACGGGGTTGGCGGCGGTGATCCAGACGGCGCGGACCGCCGGGTCGCGGGCCTCGAGGATCGCCGGCCCGAGCCGCGCTTCGGGGAGCCGGCGCGGCGGCGGCGCGGCCGAGCGCGTGAACGACAGGTCGAACGCGCCGCGGCGCTTGAAGTAGTAGGAGATCCCACCGCCGCGGATGCCGACGTTGCCGGAGATCGCCCCGAGCGCGTCGAGGGCGCGGATCGTGGCACTGCCGTGCTCGCGCCGCTGCATCCCCCAGCCGATGAGCAGGGCCGCCGGCCCGGTTGCATACGCCCGCGCCAGGGCTTCGAGGGACGTCGGTGGCACGTCGGCAAGCATTGCCCAGTCGGCGTACGAGCGCGACTCGGCACGCGCACGGAACTCCGGGAAGTGGTCGCAGTACTCGGCGGCGTGTGGATCGGCCGCGCCATGGTCGAACAGCCACCGCGCCACGCCGAGCGCCAGCGCGATGTCGCCGCCGGGGCGCGGCTGGACGTACAGGTCGCACATCCGCGCGGTCTTGTGGCACACCGGATCGACCGACACGAGCGTCGCCCCACGCTTCCGCGCTTCGAGCACGACGGGGATCAGGTGGACGCTCGACACGTGGAGGTTCTTGCCCCACAGCAGGATCGTGCGCGACTCGAGCAGGTCGAACAGGTCGTGGCTGTCGGAGGCGCCGAAGTCGAGCGCCTGGGCGGCATCACCGGCACCGGTGCAGACGTCGCCGCTCTTCACCGTCACCGGCCCGAACCGGGCGAAGAAATGGTCGACGACCTCGGCGAGGAGCCCCATCGTGCCGCCGCAGCGGTAGTGGAGGATCGCCGCCGGACCGCTCTCGGCGCGGATCCGCACGAGGTGATCGGCGATCTCGTCGAGAGCTTCGTCCCAGCCGACCGGCTCGAAACCGTCGCCGCGCCGGCGCAGCGGCGTCGTCAGCCGATCGGGCGAATACTGCCGCTCGAGGAACCGGGCGGTGCGCTGGCAGAGGAAGCCCTGCGTGACTGGATGGTCGGGGTCGCCGGCGAGCCGGGTGATCCGCCCGGCTTCGACGGTCGCCACGATCCCGCAGGCGTCGGGACAATCACGGTTGCAGGCGGTGTGCTTCAGCGCGACTTCGTCAGTCATGCGGGGCAGCCTCAGCTCCGACGGCGCTCGGTGGCTTGACCCGCTTGGCGGCGTTGCCGAAGCCGCCGCTGGATTCGTTGACGGTGAGCGAAAACGATCCTGCCAGCTTCGCGCCCGGCTCGACGCCCCGGTCGGTGAGGGCGACGGTGCCGCCGACGACGCGCAACGGGCCAGCCCCGAAGAAGCCGCCGCCGATGGCGAGCATCCCGCCGGTCTCGACGTCGGCCGTCGTGTCGCGGACGCGGCGGCGGTCGAGGAACAGCGTCAGCGTCACCGGCGTGCCGTCGTCGCGCTTTCCGGTGACGGTGACGCCGATCGCCCGGTCATCGCCGTCACCGGACGTGCCGCTCGGAGGGGGCGGCGGGGGGCCGCCGGGGCGCCCGGCCGGGCCGGGAAGGGGAGTCGGGTAGGCGCGGACGTCGGCGGGCGTGAACGCCACCGCCTCGTCGTGGAGCGTGACCGTGAGATCGACCTTCCCGGGCTCGGCCTCCTCGTCGGCCGCCTGCGACTGCCGTGTGGCGAACGTCCCCGCGATCGTGCCGATCCGCTTGGTCGTGAGCGGCGGCCGGGGCCGCTCGGGGAGCGCCGGCGGCCAGGCGGCGAGCACCCCTTCGATCTCGCCGCGGCGCCGGCGGATGAAATCGCGGATCGCAGCGAGCGCCTTCGGTGCCCCCGCCTGGGCCGGGGAGAAGTGGGGCGTGAGCAGTGCCTCGACGCGATCGACCTCGGCGAGCAGCTCCGGCTCCTGCCACACCGTCGCCAGCAACTCCTCGAGGCGCTTCCGGTAGCGATCGACCAGGCCGGGGGTGAAGGCGAGCCGATTGGACAGCGCCGCTTCGGCGTGGATCGCCGGCGGGGCCCGGCGGTTGAACGACATCAGCGGTCCCGGGAGTGACGTGAACGCGGCATCGGTGCCCCAGGGGATGAACCGCAGCCGGCCGTCGGCGGTCGAGATGTGGACGAAATAGTTGTTTTGGTTGGCGGTGTAGCCGTCCCAGATACCGGCCAGCGCCTCGACCGCCCAGTAGGAAATGAACGTGTCGATGTCGACGAGCCGCCCGAGTTGCTCGAGATCGACCGGCCCGGAGCCGTCGAGCAGCGCGGCGAGGGCGTCGAGGGTCGGGCGGAAGCGGTCGTGCGTCTCGACCTCGAGTTTGCCGAGCGACGCCGGCACGAGGTCGGCGACGGTGCCTTCGTAGAGCCCGCCGTCGTCGGCGCCGAAAGCGCGACGCAGGAACGGCTTCTTGATCGACTCGACGATCGTGTACACCCCCAGCGTTGAGCCATTGACGGTCACGGCCGCGAACCCCGCGCGCGGCGTGGGCACGCCGGCAGCGGCAAACAACCGGTAGGCAAGGAATTGGCCGATGCAGGCGGCGTCCTGCTTGTTGTTGTTGAGCGTCAGCCGGCCGACGCCGCTGAACGGGCTTTTCACACCGTACTTGCCGTAGTCGACGATCAGCGACGGCCGTGCCGAATCGAGCGAGCCGAGCAGTCCCTTCTTCCGCAGGCCGACGCCGTCGGTGGCGACCCCGTCGACCGTGGCGCTCCCCTTCCGCCAGGTGAACTTGGGAGGTGCCTCGGCGCTGAACAGGAACCCGGCGTCGCGCGACTCACGCCGCAGGCTCTCCCAGTCGTCCGCGGCGAGCGTGATCTCGACCGGAACGACGCGTGTGCCACCGAACAGCGTGTCGCCGTCGGCACCGCCCGCGGCGAGCGACGTCAGGGCACCCACGGCTGACAGGACGACCGCGACGAGGAGCGTCAGGCGATGCATGGGGCGTTTCCGGAAGAGGCTCACGAGCTGGGGTGACAGTATGACGAAGTGGTATCGACACGGCGACCGGGGGGAGCGATAGGCTGTGAGAAAGCCACCGACCCCCGACAGGAGCGCGCTTCGCCGCGTTGACCAGCACGTCAGCCGCGCGAGCCGGCGGGACGATGTTCGGGGCGTGTTACACTACCGGGATGAGCTCCGCGCCCCGGCTTGATGCCTTGACTGTCGACGAATACCTCGCCGGTGAGAGCCGGGCGGAGCGGAAGCACGAATTCGTCGACGGCGTCATCTATTCGATGGTTGGCGGATCGAACGCCCACGCCCTCATCGCCACGAACATCACCGGGTTGCTCCACGCCCAGCTCCGCGGGAGTCGCTGTCGGGTGTTCAACTCCGACGCCAAGGTCCGGATCCGCCGCGGCTCGAGCACGCGATTCTATTACCCCGATGCCTCGGTGATCTGTACCCCGAACCGACCCCAGGACACTTTCAACGACCACCCGGTGGTGGTCATCGAGGTGCTTTCCGAGTCGACGCGGCGTACCGACGAAAACGAGAAGCGCGACGCCTACCTGTCGATCGATTCGCTGCTGGTGTACGTGCTTGTCGAGCAGGAGACGGCGGCGGTGGTCGTCCATCGTCGTACCGAGATCGGCTTCAGCCGGGAGGTATGGTCCGGCGTCGACGCGACGATTCCGTTGCCGGAGATCGGCTGCTCGCTGCCGCTGGCCGAGATCTATCTGGGCGTCGGTCTGCCCCCCTCGTGACACCAGCCGCTGGCGGCTTGGCTCTTATCGCCCCCGGTTCATCCAGGTGATCGAGAGCTGGAGCACGGTGGCGATCGCCACCCAGACCAGATACGGCACCTGCGCCAGCGCGATCCACGGGTGGTGCCGCCACACCGCCGCGATCATCCACACCAGCGAGCCGAGGACGACGACGATGTCGACCGCTGCCAGGGGGAGGTTGCGCCAGCCGAACTGGATCGGCGTGAACACGAGGTTGGCCACGAGGTTGATCGCGAACGGCACGGCGACGAGCGCCGGCAGCTTCCTCCGCGCCGCCTGCACGAACACGAACGCGAACGTGACGACGATCACCGGATAGAGGATCGACCAGATCGTGCCGATCGTCCGCGGCGCGGGGGTCCACGACGGCTTGGCGAGGCTGTCGTACCACTCGACCCAGGGGACCTCGGTGGTGGGCATCGGTGGGCTCCGTAGACGGGACGTCGCGGCCGATCCGGCGGACTCACCCTGACGATACACTGCGGGCTGGGCCCGGCAGATCGCCGCGCGACCCGACCTGTGGAACGAGGACATCGGCGTGTGAGCGACTGGCTGCGCCGGCTGCTCGTGTGGGATGGCATGCTGCCGCTGGCGGTGTGGGGAGTGCCCCGGGCCGCGCAGTGGCTGCTGCCCCGCGAGCGCTGGCCGATCGAGGTGTTCGGCGTCGCGCTGCCGATCGTCGCCTTCATGGCCCGGTTCCTCGCCGGGCTGGCGGTCGTCCGCCGTCAGCGGCACCGCGCCGTGTTCCGCGCGGTGAAGGTGGTGATCCTGTTCTTCGGGCTGTTGTTCCTGATGATCATCGACGTGGCGATGATCCTCAAGCTGGTAATGCCGAAGGGGGCGTTCGAGCAGCCGGGCGACCTGGTCGGCTTCGCCGTGCTCTACGGGCTCTACGTCGCGGCGATGGCCGTCGCCACCTGGCCGGGAACGCGGCCAGGGCCCGATCGCGAAGCCGGCTTCGTGGATGACGGTCATGCGGTCGGGCGGCTTGGAGACGACGACTTCTCCTGACACCGCCCGATCAGCCGAGGAACACCTTGACGAGGATGTCGGCGATCCCCACCAGCGCCGCGCCGGCGATCAGGCCGGCACAGATCGGCTCGTGCGACCCGACCCAGAGGCGGTGGCCGGCGCTGTCGGCGGCCCCGGCATGGCGGCGGTGCATGACCGCGAAGAACGCCGCTCCGAGGAACATCGCCACGGTCGAGTCCGGGGGCAGGATCACGCCCAGGCCGATCGACAGCGGGCTCAAGGGAAAGCTCGCCGGCCGACGGATACGGAGGATCTCGAGCACGATCCCCGCGATCACCGCGATCGCGATCGAGTATTGGATCGACGGGGTGAGCAGGTCCTGCGACCCGCCGCCGAACACCGCCGAGACCAGCTCCGACACCCCCTTCCACTGGAGCGCCGACGGGAAGCTGAACTTGCCCCCCTCGGGCGCCATCAGCTCCTGGACGTTGGCCCCGGGCCGGTAGTCGGAGAGGAACAGCAGGTTGAACAGCGGCGTGCTCGCCAGCGCGCCGGCGACGATCCCGATGCAGTGCGCCACCGCCTGCTGCCGCGGTTTGGCGCCGAGCATGTAGCCCGGCTTGATGTCCATCAGCAGGTTGCTGGCGTTGCTCACCACCTCGACGCACAGCACGGCGGTCATCAAGTTGGTCGGTGGATGCTTGGGGTCGAGGGCTCCGAACGTGAACTGCGGGATCTTGGAGAGCGACCCGGTCGGCGTGATGCTCGTCAGCCCGGTGCTGCTCGCGGCGATCACCGACAGGAAGGCGACCAGCGGCACCGCGGCCAATCCGTAGACGAACGGCACGCCGAACCAGGACTGCGCCATCCAGGCCCCCAGCGCCCCGATGAGCGGCACGCCGACGAGCGACCAGCGGATCGGCAGCTCGATCGCCGCCAGCCGGTCCTCGCTCGGCGCGGCGTCGTCGCGGCGGCGGAGGGCGGCGAACGCCCGGGTGAAGATCTCCGGCTTGGAAAACAAGCTCACCAGCGACGCCACGACCATCAGCGTGATGCCCCACCACAGCGACCAGGTGTTGACGACGTGCGTCCGGCTGAACGTGCCGTCGGCTTTCGGGGCGATGGCCCCCAGCGCGATCATCGCCGGCACGATGACGGCGAAGTTGAGGAGCATGCCGAGCAGCATGTTGCCCGCCACCTTCAGCCCCATCAGCCCCCCGGCGCCGAACATCGCGATGTCGAGGGGCAGGCAGACGAGGCCGAGCTGCGGCAACGGCACACCGGCAAGCGCGAGCTTCGGCACCCATCCCGAGTCGGCGGCCGCGTGGTACCAGTCGTCGAGCGCGTGGGGGAGGTGCCAGACGGCGCTGCCTGCCGCGCGAAACGGCTTCTGCAGCAGCCCCATCAGGTTCTCCCCCTTGAGAAACTCGAGGGCGCCGGCGATCCCGGCCGCCGCGACGAGGGTCTTGGCCTTCGCCATCCCGTCGTCGCGCCCCGAGCCACCGTCAGCGGCCGCGTCGCCGTCGCCATACAGCGCGTCGAGGACGACCCCGCAGGCGCGGCCTTCGGGGAAGGGGAGTTGCTCGTCGTTGATGAACCGGCGCTTCATCGGAAAGGCGACGAGGACGCCGAGCAGCGAGAGGACGACGTTGAACGCCAGCAGCTGCCACCAGGTGATGATCGTGTTTTCGATCCACATGTAGGCGGCCATGCCCGAGATCAGCGGGCCGGTCATGTAGCCGGCCGCCGTGGCGACGCTCTGGGCGGCGTTGTTCTCCAGGATCGTCAGGTCGCGAAACCCCGCCTGGGCCATGAGGCGGAAGGCGGCGAACGCCAGGATCACGCTCGTCAGGCCGACGCCGAGCGTCCAGCCGGTCTTGGCGCCGATGTACAGATTGGTGGCCGAGAGGACGCCGCCGAGGATGAACCCGGTGAGCGCCGCCCGGAGCGTGAGTTGCGGCATGTCGCCGCGGTAGACGTTCTCGAGCCACCAGCGGTCTTTCCTCTCGACCGACCAGTCGCGGACCTCGTCCGGCGAAAGTTGCTTGATGGCCATCGCGGTGCCCCCTGTGATGAGCGAACGGGACAGAGTGTAGGCGGAGGGTAGTGTCGCGGTCATGCCCGAAGGATGGTCGCGGGCGGTGTCGGCTCCGGCGACGCGTCGGATCCGGGAATGGCACGGCGGGAGCCGGTCGGGGTGATGCCCGGTTCGGCCTCCGGCACCGCGGCCGGGTCAGCCGCCCGGTCGCGGCGCGGGCCGTCGGCCGCCGAGCGGCACGTCGTCATCGATCCGTGCCTCGGTGACGAGCCAGCGGCCGGCGGGCTTGTGGAGGCGGAGCACGAGTGGCACGAGCGTCTGCCCGGTGGCGGGGCTGCCGGGGCCGCCGACATCGCCCACGTAGCGCACCAGCAATTCGGCCGTCGCCGTCCGCGGCGTGATGCTGCGATCCACATCGACCTCGAGCTTGGTGATGCGGATTTCCGTGGGGCACAGTCGGTCGAGGAGCCCCTGGGTCTCGTCGCGCAGGGGGCGGATCGTCGCATCGATCGACGCGAGCACCGTGGCCGCGTCACGCCGCTCCGCAGCGGCGGCCAGCCGTGGCAGCAGGTCCTCGACGGCCTCCCGGTCGGTCACCACCAGCCGATCGGCGAGGTCGGCGCCGGCGGCCAGCGCCGCCAGCAGCGCGCAGGCGACGGCGGCGGTGCGGACGCGTGCATGAACGAACCAGGCCCCGGCGGCGATCGCCAGAAACCCCATCCCCACCACGACCGCGGTTGACTGCTCGAACGGGATCATGGCTGCCACGCGCGAGGGGGTATCACGCAAGACACTGCACCGTCGGAGCGGAATTGTACACATGTCGCCTGAGCGGATTGAATATGCCGCGGATATGCCGCTTGTTTCCGAAGCCCGCTCCTGGCCGGCATATGCGCTCGATCGCACGCCCCTGCCGATCCCGATCCGGCGATGCGAGCCGATCCGGCACGCGACTTGCTCTCGCTGTCATTCGTCGGCGCCGCGTGGAGGCCGCCGACTTTTCTTCCAGGCACGAAGGGGCGACGATCATGCGATACCTGACGCGGAACGGCCGGCGGCCGACGACGACACACACCGGGCTCGAGGCGCTCGAGAGCCGCCTCCTGATGGCGGCGGATGTACGCGTGGCTGGTGGGACCCTCGGCATCGCCGGAACGACCGGTGACGACCGGATCGTCATCGAGTGGAACCCGGCGCGGGCGGTGCCCGGCCCGGTGCAGACGACGTTCGACACGCTCCGCGTGACGATCAGCGACAGCACCGACGCGACGGTACTCACCCGTACGTTCAACAACGCGATTCAGCCCTTCGCGTTCGCCAGCCTGCGGGTCGACGCCTTCGGCGGTCAGGACTCGATCATCAATCACAGCCCGCTCGCCGCCACGATTTACGGCGGCGACGGCAACGACCGGATCGTCGGGGGGACCGGTGCCGACTGGATCGGGGGCGGAAATGGCGACGACACGATCGTCACGGTCGGCGGTGGGCAGGGCGACATCCTCTGGGGGCAGGCCGGAAGTGACACGTTCTGGCTCGATGCGGAGGCGACGGAACGGATCGGCGACGTCTCGGCCGAGGAAACCGCCCTCGGGCACGTGCATCGCGTGGCCGCGTTCGCGACGAACCGCGTCGAAGAGCCGCTCTACACGACGGTGATGGTGCCGATCACGATCGGTGGCGTGACGGTGTCGCAGCCCGTGACGGTGCGCTCGGGGGTCGTCGTCCGCACCCAGACCCCCACGCGCGAGCTCGATGGGCAGCAGCTCGTCGATCCGGTTCGGCGTGAGGCGGATGATCCGCTCGGCCTGACGGTGGTGCGGCAGGATCGGGTCGCCCTCTTCGGTGCCGCGGGGCCCCGCTTCACCGACGTCGCACAGGGCCGAGTCGGAGACTGCTACTTCATGTCGGCCTTGGCATCGATCGCGAAGACGGCGCCCGATCGGATCCGTCAGCTCGTCACCGATCTCGGGGACGGGACGTTCGCGGTCCACTTCCACCACGCCGACGGCAGCGATGCGGTGGTGCGGGTCGATGCCGACTTCCATCGTGATCCCGCCGATGGCCGGCTGGCGTACGCGGGGCGGGGAACCAATCGGGTGAACTGGGTCTCGGTCGTCGAGAAAGCGTGGGCGTTTCACCGCGACCAGCGCGGAACGTACGACTCGATCGCCAATGGCTCGGCTGCCGGCATCGACGAGGAGGTTGCCCTGGGGCTGCCACCCAGCCAGTATTTCTCCAACGGCAAGGCCGACGCGGTGCGTGACGGGAGAGCCGACCCCAGCGTGTTCGTCAACGCCGGCGCGATGTTCAAGTGCCTGCTGCGCGAGTGGCAGTCTGGCCGCGCGCTGATACTCAGCGGCCCGTCGATCCTCAGCCGGGACGGCGATGGTATTCGCCAGGTGACGGACAACGAGCGCCGTGGCCAGCACGTCTACATGGTGAAAGCGGTTGACTCGAAGCTCGGAAAGATCGACCTCTACGACCCCTACGGCAAAGAGTTCACGATCAGCGCCGACACGATGTACTTCGTCTCCCGCGGCTTCCGGTCGTATCAGGTCTGACCGCGATGACCGTGCCCTGCCGTGCGGATGCAGCCAGGCAGGGCGAGGTGCGGTCGGTAATCCTGGAGGTCTCGCAAGTCGGTCGGTTCGAACGGCGGCGAGCTCCGATTGCTGGAACGTGCCTTTAAGCACGTCGCGGTGGGGCACGGCGATCTCGCGCCAGGGGCGGAGGGAGGTCATTCAAGGCGTCCATTCGGGATCCGATGGTGCAGCGGTGGGTGGCATGCTGCGAATTCGGTCGTCTGCGGAACTCGCAGCCGCCAAGTAGGTGCCGAAATGACGCTGGAAAATGCACCCGACTGGTGGAACTTTGAGCTGGAGTTGAGTCCGCACGTCGAGGAGCGGATGATTCACAGAGGTTTCACGGAAGTCGATCTGCGGCTGATGCGCCAGGCGGCGGAAGATATCCGGCCCACGGCGACCAACGGCCGGTGGATTGTGGCTACCGTACACCACGGCGATTCGTGGGAAGTGATCGTCGAGCCGGATGAACGAGACCGGGTGATCGTCGTGATCACCGCATATCGGGTGAACCCGTGAAGCGCGTGTTTTTGAAAGTGACGTATCGACACGGTCGGCCGATTGCGGCGTACCTTCACTTGCCGCGACTGGCGGGCGATACGGCCGCGCGGACCGACCGGATCGACGACGTCCTGCTCGTTGATCGGGCCGCCGACGGGCGGCCGATTGGCGTCGAGATCACGGATCCTGCGCGGTTCGACGCGGACAAACTCTTCGCGCTGCTCGCGTCGCTCGGGCAGCCGGCCATCGACCGCGACGAACTGCGGCCGCTCGTCGCTGCGTGAGCAGCGATCGCTGATGGGGTCGCGATCGGCGGAGTGCGGCGTCATTCGAAGAGCGTTTTCTGGGCGGGGGCGGTGGAGGGCACTTGGGCGGCGGCGGATTCGATCGGGGGCCACGACGTCATCAGTTCGTTGGAGGCCCGGGCGTCTTCGGCGCGACCGGTGCGTTCGTTTCACTTCGACCGCTTCCTGCTGGAGCCTTCGATGATCGCCAAACAACGGTTGCTGCTCGCCGTCGCCTGGCTCGTCGCCGGACTGCCTGATGCCGGTGCCGACTCGTGGAATCAGTTTCGCGGGCCGGCCGGAGACGGTCGCGCGGCCACGGCGAAGCTGCCCGTCGAGTGGAGTGAGACGAAGAACGTCGTCTGGAAAACCGAGCTATCCGGGAAGGCCTGGTCGAGCCCGATCGAGGCCGACGGCATCGTGTGGCTCACCAACGCCCCGGCCGACGGCACGCGTCTGTCGGTCGTGGGCCTCGATGCCACGACCGGGAAGGTGGTCCACGACATCGTCGTGTTCGAGATCGCCGACCCGGCTTTTTGCCACGAGTACAACAGCCACTCCAGTCCCACGCCGGTCGTGATCGACGGGCGACTGTTCGCCCACTGGGGCAGCGCCGGCACCGCCTGCCTCGACACGAAGACAGGCGCGATCCTCTGGAAACGGCAGGATCTCCGCTGCGACCATCACCGTGGCCCCGGCTCGTCGCCGATCCCGTGGGAGGACCTGCTGATCGCCAACTACGACGGCTTCGACGTGCAGTACGTCGTCGCCCTCGACCGGGCCACCGGGAAGACGGTGTGGAAAACCGACCGGACGATCGACTACGGCTCCGACAACGGCGACATGAAGAAGGCGTACTGCACGCCCACGGTGATTGACGATGGCGGCCGCAAGCAGCTCGTCAGCCCCGGTGCCGTGGCGACGATCGCCTACGAACCGCGGACGGGCAAGGAACTGTGGACCGTGCGCCACGGCGGCTACAACGCCGCGATCCGCCCGCTGTTTTCCCACGGGCTGGTCGTGATCACGACGCAGTCCGGCGACCAGGTAGTGGCCGTCCGCCCCGACGGCTCGGGGGACGTGACGAAGTCGCATGTCGCCTGGAAGCTCGCCAAGAGCGCGCCGTCGCGCCCGGGCCAGGTGGTCGTCGGCGATCACATGTATATGGTCAGCGACACCGGGATCTTCAGCTGCGTCGATCTCACGACCGGCGAGCCGACCTGGACGCATCGGCGCACGGGGCGCCATTCGGCGTCGCTGGTCGAGAGCGGTGGTCGGATCTACGCCGCCGACGAGGATGGTACGACCGTGGTCTTCGCCGCCGACCCCGGGGCGTTTACCGTGCTCGCCGAGAACCGTCTCGACGCCGGCTGCATGGCCTCGCCTGCGGTGGTCGGCGACGACCTGGTGCTGCGGACGAAGTCGGCGGTGTATCGGATCGGCGCCGGGCCTGCACGCTGAGCGCCGGCTGGCCGCGTCAGCGTTTCGGCTTGGCGTTTCCGGTGGGGGTTCCGGCCGGCGCGTCGGGCTGGCTGACCTGCTGGGCTCCGGCCCAGGCGGCGAGTGCGGCGAAGTCGATCGAGCCACCACTCCCCGATGTCCCCGACTGGAGCGACGGTCCGGACGGTCCGGGTTCGAGCGTGCCGTGGCCGCCCGAGCCAGCCACGGGGATCGTGATCACGCGGAGCTCGCGGAGCCCGATCTGGCTGCTGACGGCAGTCAGATCGGCGGTGGTAATCCGGCCGTTCTTGACGAGGTCGAACGCCGATCCGACGGTGACGGTGGCACCGATTTGGGCCCCCACGGGGGTCACGTCGCCGGCGGTGACCCGGAACCGTCCGACCGACACCTGGCCGTTGACCTCGCCCTGGAGATGGCCGACGTACGACACCGCGGCGGCGTCGAGTCCGGTGCGGGCGTTGGCCAGGACCGCGACCTGGAGCCAGCGGTTGGCGATGGCGTTGTCGGGCCATTCCAGTCGGACCCGCGCCGGGATCGTCGCCGTGCCCGGGGTGACGACGATCGCCGTCGGGACCGGAGCGGCCGCCCACGCAGACGGCGGATTGGCCGCTTCGTCAAACGCTCCCTGAGGGCTCATCTTGAACGAGAAGTCGGCCGCCGAGAGGCTCGTGTCCACCAGGCCCGCGACGTCGATCACGATCCCGTTGAGGCCGCGCGAGCCGTTGACCAGATTGGCATAGGAGAGCGTCTGCGCCGTTCCGCCCGGGCGGGCGAGGACCTTCCCCGGATCGAGTGCCGCGTCGACGCTCGTGCCGGCGAAGCTCGACCCCTTGTAGTAGATCTGCTGGTTGGGGACGGCGACCTTGGCCGTCACCGTGAACGTCGTCGTCGACGTGCCGCCATCCTCGTCGGAGGCGGTGATCGTCACCGTCTGGTCGGTCAGCTTCGACGACGGGGTCAGCGACCAGCTCCACGTGCCGTCGGAGTTCTTGGTGACCGTGCCCAGCGATGCCGACAGCGTCACCGTGTCGGCCGCCACGTCGGACCAGGTGCCGGTGTTGCCGAGCGTCTGGAGGACGTTGCCGGTCACGGCGGCGCTGGTCGCGGCGACGGCCGGCGAGGCATTGGTGGCGGTGAACGAGAAGCTCGTCGCCGAGGCGATCCCCTGCGGATCGGTGGCGGTGATCGTCACCGTCGTCGCCGCGAATTGGTCGGCCGGGGTCGCCGTCCACGACCAGGTGCCGTCGGGGTTTCGCGTCACGGAGCCCGTCGAGGCCGACAGCACGATCACGTCCGCGGGATAGGCCGTGCCCCACGTGCCCGTGACGGCAGCCGCCGTTCCTTCCGGCACCGTCACGCTCGTGGCATTGCTCGTGATCGTCGGCCGCTGCTTGACGCCATAGGTCTGCGCGAAGAGAGGCGCGCCCGCAGCGGTCACGGCGCGGACGTTCGACGACGGCGCCGTCGCCACCCAACCCGCGGCGAGGGAGTGCGTGACCGACACCGCACCGGCCGCGAGGTCGAACAGTGCCCGGCCGGCGGCGTCGGTCGCTTGCACCGGGTCGGCGGCCGTCGTGATGATCACTGCCCAACTGTTCAGCGTGCCGACGTCGCCTACTGCGTCGTCGGTGATCTCGAGCGTCCAGGTACCGTTGGGATTCTTGCCGTTGAGCGTCGCCAGCGATCCCTCCGGCCGGAACGTGCCGGTGAACGGAGCCGTGCCGGCCGTGATCGCCGTGGCCGCCTGGTCGTCGAGGACCGTGTTGGTGAAATTATCGCCCGAGCCGCCCACGTCGGTGAACAGCTCGACGCGCGTCCCGTCAGGCGCGATCAGGAACACGTCGAGGTCGGAGTCCCAGGTGTGGGTGATGGTGAGCCGGACGTTGACGTCGGTCGTGAAAGCGCCGATCCCGGAGACGACGATCGACGACGTCACCGGCGAAAACCCGCTCGCCGGCTTGTCGGGGATCGCCAGCGCCGTGGAGCTCGTGAACGTCGTCTGCGTCGGCGGATCGACGATGCCGTTGCCGTTGGCGTCGATGAACAGCGTCCGGCCCGACAGGCCCGGCTCGCCGGGATCCTTCACGCCGTTGGCATTGGCGTCGTCGAACACCCGCCCGTAGAAGCGGTTGTTCACTCCCGAGCCGAGGTCGTTGCCACGGTCGGTGCTCGCCGGGCCGGTCACGGTAAACGACCGTGATGCGACACCGGAAGCGGACCATCCGGCGGGCAGGACCGATGCGAGGGAATACGTGCCGGCCGCCAAACCGCTGAACGAGTAGAAGCCATTGGCATTGGTCACGGCCGACTCCTCGCCGGTGCGGACACGGATCGACCAACCGGTGAGTGTTCCCTGATCGGCCTGGAAGAAGTCGGTGATCTCCAGGCTCCAGGTGCCGTTGGGATCTTCACCAAGCAGTGCCGACAACGGCTGTGCGGGCCGGAATCGCCCCGTGAACGGCGGCGTGCCCGCCGTGATCGCCGTCCCCGCCTGATCGTCGAAAATCGTTCCCGTGAAGTTGTCGCCGGAGCCACCGACGCTCTCTGCCAGCATGATCCGCCTCCCCGACGGTGCGATGAGGACGACGTCGAGGTCAGAGATCCAGGTGTGGTTGATGTTGACGGTCACGTCGACGTCGGTGATCTTTTGTGTCAGGCCGGACACGGCCAGCGTCGAGACCAGCGGTGCCCCGGCGCCGGTGGCCGTGCCGTCGGGAATCAGGCCGACGTCGATCGCGGCGTTGACGGTGACATCCTCGATCGCGTTGTCGAACGTCCCGTTGCCGTTGGTATCGAGGAACACCGTCCGGCTTCCGATTCCGGCCTCGTCTCCCTGCCGAACGGCATCGCCGTCAGCGTCTTCGAACAGATATCCCGAGACGTTGGTCGGCGTTCCGGTCCCTTCGACCGTGAATACGAAACTCCCTTCGTCGGCGTCGTTGGAGAGAATCGTCACGGTGCCCGACCTGGATCCCGCCGCGGACGGCGTGAACCGAATGGTGAACGTCGTCCCCTCGCCGAGTCCGAGCGTCGACTGCCCAGGCCCGGTGGCGACGGTAAAGTCGCCCGTCGCCGTCAACCCCGAGATCGTGAGCGGTAGCGTGCCTTGATTGCGGATCCGCAGCGTGGCCACGACGCTGTCGTCGACGAGCACGCTGCCGAACGAGCCGGTCGATCCGTTGGTGATTTCAAACCCGGCCGACGTGACCGAGATCTCGCGCGTGCCGATCGCCCGCACGAGGCTCCCCGCCGACAGCAGGCCGAAGCCGTGCGTCAACGACTGACCGGTGGCCGGATCGTAGGAAAACCCGGTGTCGGCCGTGCTGATCAGCGTGGTATTGGCGCGCATCAGCGATCGCAACTGTGCCGCCGACAAGGTCACCCCCAGCACCTGCGCGCGGGCCAGCGCCAGGGCACCGGTCCCCGTCGCCACGGGCGCCGATGACGAGGTGCCCCCGAACCCGGTCGCACCGTTGCCGGTGTAGTCGCCAGCCGCTCCAGCCGCGGTGTTGTAGCCGGCGCTGCTGACCCGGTCGGTCGTGTCGATCGCCAGGTAGCCGGTGCGGAAGTCATTGCTCGGCGTGAGGATGTCGAGCACGGCACCGACTTGGCTGTACTCCGACCGTTGGCCGAGGTTGTTCATCGAACCGACGACGCTGATCCCCGCGTTCGTCGTAGCCTGTGAAGCGGGATAGCCGACCAGCGCCAATCCGCCGTTACCGGCGGCGAAAAACTGCGTGCTGCCAAGTCCCTGACGACCCTGGCTGGTCGCCCACGTCAGTGCTCCGTTGATGGCAGCGCTGTTCGCACCGCCACCCCATGAGTGGTTGGAAACATCCCCCGCCTTCCACGAGCCGAGGCCGTTGGCCGTCCGACCGGCAGCGTAGTAGATCGCCTCGGCGATCCGGGCGTCGGTGGCAGCAACGTTGTTTTCGAAAATCCGCGACGACAGTACTGGCGTGCCGTAGGAGGCGCCGACCACACCGACGCCATTGTCGCCCCGCGCCGCCGCAACCCCGGCGACGGCGGTGCCATGACCGTCGTTGGCGGTGTTGGGGACGCTGATGTTATTGTTGCTGACGAAGTTCCAGCCGTTGACGTCGTCGACCCAGCCATTGCCGTCGTCGTCGAGCCCGTTGCCGGCGACCTCACCCGGATTGACCCAGGGGTTGATGTCGGGATGGTTGGTCGGCACGCCGTCGTCGACGACGGCGATCGTCAGTGCGGTGGAACCACCCTGGACCACGTCCCACGCGGCCACGAGATCTGCGTCGGCCCCGACGGCTCCGGGCAGCCCGCCGCTCTGTCCGGTATTTTGCACGTGCCACTGGTTGGGGATTCGGGGGTCATCCGGCAGGTAATACCGCTGCCAGTTCTGGTGAAAATTGGGTGCGGCCCAGGCGAGCTGCCGGTCACCGTCGAGCCCGTTGATCACCTCCAATGCGGCCCGGCCCGGACCGGCCGCGAGCGTGACGACGAACTGGTTCGGCGTGCCGGCCAGTGGCCGGTGAGCCGCAAACACCGGACGGGCACCGAAGTACGCTGCCGCGTCGACACCGTCGGCAAGCTCGACGATCGCCTCGTCGAGCAGCACGGCCTCGGAACCCGAATCAAGCACGTCGAACACCGGCACCTCGCCATCGACGACGCCGCGGGCGTACAGCGCCTGCAGCGTGGCTCCGTCGAGCGGCCCGGTCGTGGCGTAGACGTCGAACCGGCTGCCCGCGAGACCGCGGAGGAACGTCAGCCCGACCTCCGTTTGCCACGACCGATCGGCACGCCCCGCTGCGGTCGCCGCGAGGGCTATCCGCGTGGGGCTCTCGACCATCCCGATCGCCACTCCGTCGGCGATGTAGTGGTCCGTAGCGACCAAGGTAGCGACCAAGTTGGCCACGACCGGCCGATGTCCACCGCTGGGCAACGAGCCGCCCGACCGGGCACTCGTGCCGTCGTCTTCAACCAGATGCAGCGGGCTGACGGCGAGCAGGTGACGTGCTTCGAGCGACTCATGGCCCAGCGGCCGCGTGAGGCGTCGGGCGGCACGACCGCGAGCGGAGGGACGGCGACGGGTCGACATGGCTCAAGACTCCGGCGAGATTGGTTGGGTCACGGGATGCAGTCCGATCACGAGCTCGATGAACCTGGGCCGATCTCCCTCCGCCACAGGAAGCTCCATGAGGATATCGGGTAACAGAAATCCATGAATCCGTCAATGTTCCGGTCGCCAAACGCCTCTCGGTCCGAGGCGGATCCGACCGCAGACCAGTGGGATATAGCGTCGTCACGCGGTGCCAGTGGACGATTTCTCCCGCCGCCGCGCGCTCTTCCACCCGACGGCCATTCCGCCACCGACCGCCAGCCCCGCCATCGCGATCGTGCTCGGCTCGGGGACAGCCTGCAGCGTGTATGTCGTCGGGACCTGGGTGGTCGGCAGCACTTGTTGGAAGGATGCGTCGGCCACCTCCAGGCCACTGAGGGAGATCGTGTACGTTCCGGGGACGACGTCTACACCCGACGTGTCGAGCGTGAATGTGGCAATCGTGGTCGGGGTGGTTGTCATGGTCACTGGCGTGAAGCTGAATGACGTGTAGTCGGCCGTCAGACCCGATCCCGCCGGAGGGAAATCGGAGGCGAAGAATCCGTTGGCGCCGCCCGGAAAGAGGAAATTACTCCCGCTGGTGATCACGCCACCCATCTTCGCCGTATCGCTGAGGTTGACCGTGAAATCGACGCCAGTGACTTGTTGGTTCCCGGAATCCGACTCCAGCGTGACGGCAAATGTCGCCGTTGCGGGAATCGTGATCGCGCCGGTCGGGGTCACCTGTGAGACCCGGTAGATGATGCCGGCGTCGGCTGCCGCCAGTGTCAGCGCGATGCTGACCACCGACACCACGAACCCCGCGCCAAGATGCTTGAAACCACGCATGATGACCTCCAGCCATGAGAACAAAACGAACAAACGACGGTGTATGAGAGGTACGGTAGCGACCAAGCGCGAACCTCCTCGACCCCGGGCGAAAGCCAGCGGGACGGGCGCGCGCCTCGACGGCGCGCTCGATGAATACGGTCTCCAACAGTTGCCCCGACGCCTCCCTTCGATGCAGATGCCGTGCCAATGCCGCTGCAATCAGGACTGACCCGATCGCGCGCGGCACGGCCGCAGGCAGCGGGTATCCGCGGACGATGCCTCGCGTCGCACTCGTCATGCGGTCGAACGCGTAAAAGGCCGAGATTTCGACGATCGGCGGTCGCCGCAACGTGCGGCTGGAAAGCGGGTCGTCAGCGTCTACCCCGCCGACGAGAGGCAACCTGCCATGGCGTGCCGTGATGCGATTCGCCCCAGGTGAAACCTGGTCCATCGACACCCCTGGGGCGAATTGCCCCGGAGTGAATCGACGCACGGCGTCGCACGCTTTCGCCGGATCGCGGCCGCGTCAGCGTTTCGGCTTGGCGTTTCCGGTGGGGGTTCCGGCCGGCGCGTCGGGCTGGCTGACCTGCTGGGCCCCGGCCCAGGCGGCGAGTGCGGCGAAGTCGATCGAGCCACCACTCCCCGATGTCCCCGACTGGAGCGACGGTCCGGACGGTCCGGGTTCGAACGTGCCGTGGCCGCCCGAGCCAGCCACGGGGATCGTGATCACGCGGAGCTCGCGGAGCCCGATCTGGCTGCTGACGGCAGTCAGATCGGCGGTGGTAATCCGGCCGTTCTTGACGAGGTCGA
>Ga0194129_10000567_pt1 | contig 69543 bp, 73 predicted proteins | sample TA2KigCa35mmetaG_FD_150862 | JGI IMG/M metagenome (GOLD analysis project Ga0194129, IMG submission 150862) | Freshwater microbial communities from Lake Tanganyika, Tanzania - TA2015038 Kigoma Deep Cast 35m | ecosystem: Environmental > Aquatic > Freshwater > Lake | place: Tanzania: Lake... | reverse complement strand
AGCCACCACCTCGGCGTCCTGCGCCGCGCCGGCCTCGTCCAGCGCCGCCGCTAGGCCTCCTTCGCCTACTACACGCTCGTGCCCGGCGCCCTCGACCGGATCGCCGCGCTGCTCGGGGAGCGCCGGTGACGGTGCGCATCGGCATCAACGGCTTCGGCCGCATCGGGCGGCTCGCGCTGCGCGCCCTGCACGACCGCCCCGACCTCGGCCTCGAGGTCGTGCACGTCAACGAGACCGGCGGCGGCGCCGAGGCCTGCGCGCACCTGCTCGAGTTCGACTCGGTGCACGGGCGCTGGGACCGGCGCATCACGGCCGCCGACGGCCAGTTCGCGATCGGCGGGCGCCTGATCGGCGTCTCGGGCCACGCCGACCCGGGCGACGTGCCCTGGGGCGAGGCCGGCGTCGAGATCGTGCTCGAGGCGACCGGACGGCTGAAGACCCCCGAGCGGCTCGCGCCCCACTTCGCGCGCGGCGCCCGCAAGGTGGTGGTCGCGGCCCCCGTCCACGACCCGGCGGCGGCCAACGTCGTGATGGGCGTCAACGAGGACGCCTACGTGCCCGACCTGCACGCGATCACCACGGCGGCGTCCTGCACCACCAACTGCCTCGCCCCCGTGGTCAAGGCGCTGCACGAGGCGATCGGCATCCGCCACGGCCAGATCACCACGCTCCACGACCAGACGAACACGCAGACGATCGTCGACCGGCCCCACGCCGACCTGCGCCGCGCCCGCGCCTCGAGCCTGTCCCTGATCCCCACCACCACGGGCTCCGCCATGGCGATCGGGCTGATCTTCCCCGAGCTCGAGGGCCGCCTCGACGGCCTCGCCGTGCGCGTGCCGCTCCTCAACGCGTCCCTGACCGACTGCGTCTTCGAGCTCGCCCGCGAGACGACGGCCGCCGAGGTCAACGCGGTCCTGCGCGCCGCGGCCGACGGCCCCCTGCGCGGCATCCTCGGCTACGAGGAGCGCCCCCTCGTGTCCGTCGACTACCGCACGGATCCGCGCTCCGGGATCGTCGACGCCCCCTCGACGCGCGTGATCGCCGGCACGCAGGCCAAGGTGCTCGTCTGGTACGACAACGAGTGGGGCTACGCCAACCGCTACGCGGAGCTCGCGGCGCTCGTGGCGCGGCTCCTGCCGGCCGGGTAGGCCGGTGGCGGACGCCACCGCCCGCGCAGGGGACCTGCGCAACTACGCGGTCGTGACCGCCGCCTACTGGGCGGACACGATCGCGGACGGCGCGATCCGCATCCTCGTCCTGTTCTTCTTCTACCGACTCGGCTACAGCCCGTTCGAGTTGGCCACGCTGTTCGTCTTCTACGAGGCGTTCGGCGTCGCCACCAACCTCGCGGGCGGCTGGATCGGCGCCCGCTTCGGGCTGCGCTCGACGCTCCTGCTCGGCCTCGTGGTGCAGCTCGGGGCGCTCGGCATGCTCGTGCTCGCCCCCGACCAGTGGCTCGTGGTCGGCTACGTGATGGCCGCGCAGGCCCTCAGCGGCATCGCCAAGGACCTGACCAAGATGAGCTCGAAGTCGGCGGTCAGGCTGGTCGCCCCCGCGGGCCGCGACGACGCGCTGTTCCGCTGGGTCGCGGTCCTGACCGGCTCGAAGAACGCCCTCAAGGGCGTCGGCTTCTTCGTCGGCGGCCTGCTCCTGTCCACCGTCGGCTTCCAGGCCGGGCTCGGCGTCCTCGCGGCCCTCGTCGGCGCCGGGCTCCTGCTCGTCCTCGTGGCCATGCGCGGCGACCTCGGCCGCGCCAGCCGCTCGGCGAGGTTCGCGCGCATCTTCTCCCACTCGCGCGCGATCAACGTGCTCAGCCTCGCGCGCGTCTTCCTGTTCGCCTCGCGCGACATCTGGTTCGTGGTCGCGCTGCCCGTCTTCCTGCGCACGGTGCTCGGCTGGTCGTTCTGGGAGGTCGGCGGCTTCATGGCGATCTGGGTGATCGGCTACGGGGCGGTGCAGGCCGCGGCGCCACGGGTCCTGCGCCGCGAGGGCCATGCGGAGCCGAGCGGGCGGACCGCCGCCTGGCTCGCCCTCGGCCTCGCCGCCCTGCCCGCCCTGATCGCGGTCGCCCTGTGGATGGACGTCGACGCAACCGTCGCACTGGTCGGCGGCCTGATCGCGTTCGGGGTCGTCTTCGCCCTCAACTCCTCCGTCCACTCGTTCCTGATCCTGCGCTACGCGGACGGCGACAAGGTCGCGATGAACGTCGGCTTCTACTACACGGCGAACGCCGCCGGCCGGCTCGCGGGCACCCTGCTGTCGGGCCTCATCTACCAGTGGCAGGGGCTTGAGGCGTGCCTCATCTGCTCGGCGCTCCTCGTGGTGCTGGCCGGCGCCGTCTCCCTCGCCCTGCCGGGTGGCACGCGGGGCGGGGCGGCCGTCGCGGCCGCCCCGCCCGCTCGCGCCTAGCCCCGCGCGCGGACCAGCTCGGCCAGCTTGGGGACGATGTCGTGCAGGTCGCCGACCACGCCGAGGTCGGCGTAGTCGAAGATCGGGGCGTTCTTGTCCTTGTTGATCGCGACGATCGTGCCGGACCCCTGCATCCCGACCTTGTGCTGGATCGCCCCGGAGATGCCGCAGGCGATGTACAGCTTCGGCGAGACCGTCTTCCCGGTCTGGCCGACCTGGGCCGAGTACGGGTACCAGCCCGCGTCGACGACGGCGCGCGTCGCGGCGACGGCGCCGCCGAAGGCCGCGGCGCAGTCCTCGATCATGGCGAACCCGCCGGCGTCGCCGAGCCCGCGGCCGCCGGCCACGAGCACGTCGGCCGCGCCGATATCGGGACCGGAGTCCTCGGCGTCCTCGTGGCCGACCAGCTCGACGCCCTCCGACCAGCTGCGGAACGACGGCTGGATGCGCTCGACCGGCGCGGAGCCGGTCGCGCCCTCGGTCGGGGCGAACGAGTTGGCGCGGGTCACGACGACGCCGACCGGCGTCGCGAACCCGCAGTGCGCGAGCACCGAGTCGCCGAGGCCGGAGCGACGCGTGACGAGATCGGAGCCGTCGGCGACGAGCTCGACGGCGTCGATCACGATGCCGGCGCCGAGCCGGGCCGCGAGGCCCGCCATCGCGTCGGCGGTCATGATCGAGGCGCCGGCCAGCCAGTAGCGGTACTGGCCCGCCTCCTGCGCCGCGGCGCAGGCGTCGACGACGGGCTGCGCGAGCCCCGCGCCGAGGCGCGGATCGTCGGCCGCGACCACGGTCGCGGCGCCGTGGGCGCCGAGGTCGGCGAGCGCCGCGTCGTCGAGGCCGGAGCCCGTGACGACCGCGGTGACCGGCTCGCCGATCGCCGCGCCGAGGCGGGCCGCCTCCTCGAGGACGCCGAGCGAGCCCTTGGCGACCTGGCCGCCCTGGAGCTCGCAGAGGACCGCGATACCGGCCATCAGGCCACCACCTTCTTCTCGACGAGGAACTCGATGATCTTCTCGGCCGCCGTGCCGTCGTCCTCGATCAGGACGGTGTCGCCGCGGCCCTCGGGCTTCGACAGCCCGCCCACCCTCGTGCCGGCGCCCGCGGCGCCCACCGAGGCCGGGTCGACGCCGAGGTCGGCCAGCGCGAGCACCTCGTGCGGCTTCTTCTTGGCGCCCATGATCGCGGGCAGCGGCGGATAGCGCGGGTCGTTGATCGCGTCGGAGACCGACACGACGCACGGCGTCTGCGCCCTGACGGTGTCGTAGCCCGTCTCGACCTGGCGCTTGACGGTGACGGAGCCGTCGCCGACCTCGATCGACGCGGCCTGCGTCACGCACGGCAGCTCGAGCAGCTCGGCGACGAGGCCGGCCATCACGTAGCACTCGGCGTCGGCGGCCTGCTGGCCGAGCAGGATCAGGTCGTACTGGTCGCGCCTCAGGGCCGCGGCGAGGATGCGGGCCGTGCCGAGCAGGTCGCTGCCGGCGGCCGCCTCGTCGGCGACGTGGACGGAGCGGTCACCGCCCTGCGCGAGCGCGCGGTCGACGCTGCGGGCCGCGCTCTCCGGCCCGACCGTGACCACGGTGATCTCGGTGTCGGGGGCGGGGCCCTCCTTGATCCGGACCGCGGCCTCGATCGCGTGGCGGTCGTACGGGTTGAGCGTGTTCTCGCCGGCCCGCACGAGCCGGTTCGTGCCCTCGTCGATCCGCTTCTCCGCGGACGGATCGGGGACTTCCTTCACGCAGATCGCGATACGCACGGGGGCCTCCTGGTCGTCTGCCGCGCAACGATACCCAACGGCACCAGATGATTCGCCGGGTTCAGGCGGCGCGGCTGAACGGCCCGCGCCGGCGGCGGCCCGCCTCGCGGCCCAGGGCCAATACGTCCGGGGGCACGTCGGCGCCCCGCGCGGCGGCGACGCCGGCGGCCGCGACGGCCTCCGCGATCAGCCCCGCGCGGCGCAGGACGACGCAGGCCTGCACGACCTCGTCGGCGGGCGACAGTTCGTCGGCCACGATCCCGCGCGCCAGCTCGACCGCCTGCTCGCGGCGGTGCGGGCCCTCGTCGAGGAGGTAGCGGGCTGCCCGGGCTGCGCTCACGGCTCCCACGCTACCCCCGGCGTGCGCGCCGGTGGGCCCCTGCGCGACGTCCGAACAGAGCCTTAACGAAGCCTGGCATGGCCGCCGGAGGCCGGAGAACGGGCGATTTCGCGTCGATTGTGAAGCCCGCGCGCGGTCTTCACCGGTCCGGTACGCGACTCCCCCAACGCCTTCACCCATGGACCTCCCGCGTCTCCGTACGGTCCCGACTGACCGCGGAGCATCCGCGGGATCCCCAAGGAGGATCTTTGAAGAGGAACGGTCGTCTCATCGCGCTCGGCGTCTGCGCGGCGATCGGCGCGGCGTTCGCCGCGCCGGCGCTGGTCGGCGCCGAGGGGCCGGTCTCGCTGGCCCGCAACAGCTACGCGCTCAGCGGTTTCAAGCTCTCGCCCCATGGCAAGCAGCCGAGGTCGGTCGTGCCTACGAACTCGCAGGGCAAGTTCCCGCAGCGCACGCTCGACCTCAGCAAGATCCCGTGGGGCACCACGGTGACGGGCGTCGTGGGCATCGAGTTCACGAACCCCCAGAACTGCGGCACCTCGCCGGCCTTCACCTACAGCGCAACGTCGCGCGCCTGCCAGAACACGTTCGGCTCCGGCGTCTCGTTCCCGCTGCAGGCCCCCGTGCCGATCAAGCCGGCCAAGATCGGCATCCTCGGCGGCCTCAACGAGAACGGCGACTGCGCGGGCTCGTTCGCCAACCCGACGGCGCCTCCGGGCTTCCTCTGCGTCTACCCCGGCAAGACCGGCTCGGCCGCCGAGTACTTCGACAAGTCCGAGGCGGACATCTTCAACATCTCGAGGAACAGCGACGGCGCCTACGCCGTCGAGGTGTACCCGCTGACAGGCAACGCCTCAAAGCACGGGTTCCGCATCGCGGCGCAGGGCGCGATCGCCGGTGCCGCCAAGTTCTTCGGCACCTGGGCGTACACCGCCCCGGGCGTCACCTCCGCCGAGGCCCGCGCGGCCGACGCCTCCTAGCGATCCCCTGACCAGAGAGACACGAGAAAGGCAGCAATGAAGAAGCAGCTCATCATCCTCGCCGCGACGATGGCGGTCCTCCTGGCCGTCACCGGCACGGCCTCCGCCCAGGTGACGAAGATCGTCACCGGCGGCTCGACCGGCCTGCAGATCCTCGGTTCGGCGCTCGCCGCCCAGTACGGCAAGGACACCAAGGGCAAGGTCCGCGTGACGGTCTCGGGCGGCGGCTCCGGCGCCGGCCAGACGGGTGCGGCCAACGGCACGTTCCAGATCGGCAACTCGTCATCGGACAAGTCGTCGTCGACGCCCGCCGGCCTGACCTTCACCCCGATCACGAAGGAGCCCTTCGCGATCGTCGTCAACCCAGCGAACCCGATCAAGGGCCTCACGGGCGCTCAGGTCAAGCAGATCTTCCTCGGCCAGGTCACGAACTGGAAGGACCTCGGCTGGGCCCAGGGCGGCGCCATCAAGTGCTTCTCGCGCGTGGCCACGTCCGGCACCCGCCAGTCGTTCCAGAAGCTGTTCCTCGGGAGCATCTCCACCCCGGTGTCGAACTCGTGCCCGGCGCTCGCGTCGAACGCGCTCGACCGCTCGGCGGTGGCCAACTCGAAGAGCGGCATCGCGTTCGTGACCTACGCCTACACCGTGGGCTCGGGCGGCGCGACGGTCAAGACGCTACCGATCGACGGCGTCACGCCGACCCTCCAGAACGTGGTCAGCAACAAGTACCGGTACTGGAACTGCCAGTACCTCGTCACCAAGGGCGAGCCCGCCGGTGACGTCAAGACCTACATCGACTGGGTCCGCGGCAGCAAGGGCGCGGCCGTGATCAAGACCTACGCCGTGCCGTTCTCCGGCACCTACGACCAGTGCGTCTCCTAGGCCCGACGCGCTGAAGCACCGCGGGGGCTCCGGTCGTCGACCGGGGCCCCCGCACCCCTCCCCTCCCACACCCCCGCACCCGGTGGCCACCTTCACCCGCCCCCTCGTCGAGCCCCGGCCGCAGAGCGGAGGCGCCTCGGCGACGCGCGCCGACGGGATCTTCCGCGCCGTCCTGATCGCGATCTCCGCGTTCATGCTGATCGTGATCGCCGCGATCACCGTCTTCGTCTTCTACGTCGGCTGGCCGTCCTTCTCCGCGAACGGCCTGAGCTGGTTCGGGTCGGGCGACACGCCGCTCGACGTCGAGCTCGGCTACTCCTTCCTCGGCGACCCCGAGGGCGGCCGCTACACGACCCTGAACGCCTGGCCGGCGCTCCTCGGCACGCTCCTGACCACCGGCGGCGCTCTGCTCCTCTCCTTCCCGTTCGCGCTCCTCGCCGCGATCTTCATCGCCGAGCTCGCGCCCAAGCGCCTCGCCGCGTTCCTCGACCCGATCGTGTCCGTCCTCGCGGCGACGCCGTCCGTGATCTACGGCCTGTTCGCGATCCTCGTCCTCGCCCCGCTGATCGAGCAGAACCTGATCCCGCAGGACAAGGCCGAACAGATCTCGCCGGTGGTCACCCTGACCGGCGCCAACGTGCTGCTCGGGATCCTCGTCCTCACGCTGATGATCGCGCCGCTGATGATCGCGATCTTCGCCGACGCGCTGCGCGCCGTCCCCGTCAAGTGGAAGGAGGGCGCGATCGCCCTCGGCTGCGACGAGTGGCGGATGACGCGCCGGGTCTCGATCCGAGCGATCCGCCCCGCCCTCGTCGCCGGCACCACGCTGGCCATGGGCCGCGCCGTCGGCGAGGCGATCGCCCTGTCGATGGCGACGGGCTCCATCGCCTTCATCCCGAACCCGCTCGACGGCTACTTCTTCTTCCTGGAGCCGGTCCGCTCCCTCGCCTCGTCGATCGTCGACTACTCCGAGGGCTTCGAGTCGCCCGAGCTGAAGGCCAACCTGTTCGCCTTCGGCGTGATCCTGCTGATCACCACCGCGGCGCTGACGATCGGCGCGAAGATCGCCTCGCGCGCCGCCGAGAAGAAGCTGGGCGGGAGCTGAGATGCCGGTCCGCCTCTCCGACCGGATCGGCGTCGGCATCGCGTACGTCGCCGGCACGATCCTGATCGTCGCCGTCGCCGTGATCATGCTGTGGCTGATCGTGCAGGGCCTCGGCACGATCTCGTGGGACTTCCTGACCGGCGAGCCCGCGCCGGGCACCCTCGAGCAGGGCGTCTCCGGCGGCATCCTGCCCGCCATCGTCGGCACGTTCCTCGTCGTCGCCTTCGGCATGGCGGTCGCGTTCCCGCTCGGCCTCGGTGTCGCGATCTTCCTGACCGAGTACCGCCAGCCTGCCTGGCTCGCGAAGGGCACGGACACCGCGATCGACCTGATCTTCGGCGTCCCGAGCATCGTGTTCGCGCTGTTCGGCCTCGCGATCTTCTCGCAGGGCTGGCTGTCCTTCATCTCCAACCCCGTCGGCGACACCGGCATGGCCACGGCGCAGTCGTTCTTCTGCTCGTCCTTGATGATGGCGCTGATCGGCCTGCCGCCCGTCGTGCGCTCAAGCCAGGCCGCGATCCTCGGCGTCCCCGACCAGCAGCGCGAGGCCGCCTACGCGCTCGGCAAGGGCCGCCTCACGACGATCCGCCGGATCGTGGTCCCCGGCGCCCGCCCCGGCATCGCGACCGGCATCGTGCTCGGCGTCGGCCGCATCGCGGGCGACACGGCGATCGTCTGGATCCTGCTCGGCGGCGCCGTCCTGCAGGCCCCGCCGGACGGCTGGTACCTGCCCTGGAACCTGATGGACTTCCTGCGCAGCGAGGGCTCGACCCTGACCACCTACATCTTCTTCTCCTCCCCGGCCGGCGAGGGCAACTCGCCCGGACCGGCGTACGGCGCGGCCTTCGTCCTGATGGTCGTGATCCTCATCGTCAACATCGCGCTGATCCGGCTGAGTCGGCGCAAGATCGGAAAGCGGTGACCCCGATGGACCCGAACGACGACCAGCAGCGGCTCGACGAGCGGGCCAAGCGCCAGGAGTGGCGCCACGCCCTCGACCGCAGCGCCGACCTGCGCGCCGCCGGGGACCCGACCGATCCGACCGCGGTGGCGGCGACGCCCCCGCCGCCGCCGGCCGCTCCGGCTCCGGACCCGCTCGCGGCGGTCGAGCCCGCCCCGTTCGGCGCGGCCGCGGCCGTGCCCGCACCGCCCGCGTCGGCCGCCGAACCCGACCCGGTCGCGCTCGCCCAGCCGCTCGCCCAACCGGCCCACGTGGCCGACCCGGCCGACCTGGTGCTGGCCGCGCGCGGCCTGCGCGTCGCGTTCTCCGGCAACGAGATCCTCCACGGCGTTGACCTCGACGCCCCGCGCGGCGGCGTCCTCGCGCTCGTCGGGCCGTCCGGCTGCGGCAAGACGACGCTCCTGCGCTCGATCAACCGCCTCACGGAGCTCGCGCCGACGGCGACGATCGGCGGGCAGATCCTGTTCGACGGGGCCGACGTCTACGCCGGGGGCACCGACCTCAACCTGCTGCGCCGCCGGGTCGGGATGGTCTTCCAGCAGCCGAACCCGTTCCCGATGACGATCTTCGACAACGTCGCCTTCGCGATCCGCGAGCAGGCCAAGCGGCGCCCCTCCCGGGGTGAGCTGATGCCGCAGGTCGCCGACGTGCTGCAGCGCGCCGGCCTCTGGGACGAGGTCAAGGACAACCTCGACCGCAACGCGCTGTCCCTCTCGGGCGGCCAGCAGCAGCGCCTCTGCATCGCGCGCACGCTCGCGGCGAACCCCGAGGTGATCCTGATGGACGAGCCCTGCTCGGCCCTCGACCCGCGCTCGACGGCGCGCATCGAGGAGCTGATCGTGCAGCTCGCGGGCTCCCTGACGATCGTGATCGTGACGCACAACCTCGCCCAGGCCAAGCGCATCGCCGACTACGCCGCCTACCTCCTGAACGGCGACCTGATCGAGCAGGGGATCGCGCAGCAGGTCTTCGAGGACCCGGCCAACCAGTCGACGCGCGACTTCGTCGCCGGCATGTTCGGCTAGGCGCCCCGTGCGCCGCCGCCTCGCCCTGCCCCTCCTCCTGCTCGCCGGCCTCGCGGCCGCGGGCTGCGAGAGCTCGTTCGACAAGGCCGACCGCATCCGCGCGGAGGCCGGCGAGGCGGCCAAGGCCGAGTCCATCGAGGTCGAGCAGGCGATCGGCGTGGAGGCCGAGACCGTCGCCGTGATCCCCTCCGCCGACGGGCTGATGGCGGCTGTGGTGATCCGGATCACGGCCACGGGCGCGGGCGGTGCGCTCCTGTGGGCGCCGATCGAGGTGCGCCTCCTCGGCGCCGACGGGGCCGAGGTCGGCACGAACAACACGCCGGGCGCGGACCCGACGCTGGTGCACCTGCCCTCGCTCCTCGACGGCGGCGAGACCCTCTACGTCAACGACCAGATCGCGGTCACGGGCGAGCCCGTCACCGCCGAGGTGGTGATCGGCGGCGCCCCAGTCGCGGCCACCGTCGTCGCGGGCCTCGAGATCGCGAACCCCAGCGTTACCGAGGACCCCTCGTTCGGGACCACATGGACGGCGACCGTGACCAACCAGACGCCGGTCCGCCAGGAGCAGATCATCGTCCAGGCGCTGCTGCGCGAGGGGGATGCGGTGGTCGGCGCCGGCATAGCCATCATCGAGGGCCTCGACCCCGGCGCCTCGTCCGACGTCACGGGCTTCTTCACGGGCGGTCAGACGGGCGAGCTCGAGATCTTCGCCCCGGCGTCGAACGCCGACGACGGCCAGGGCGCGCCCCCGCGCGTGCCCGCCGGCGGCGCGGACGCCGCCACCACCTGACTCGCCGCGCCCCGGTGATAGCCTGAGCCCGTGCGGCTCCGAGCGCTCCTCCCCCTCGCCGTGGCCTGCGCGCTCGCCCTCGCCGCAGTGCCCGCGCAGGGCGCGACCCTCGCCCAGAACCTGACCCGGGTCGGCGTGGCGCCCGCCGACCGGACGGAGTACCTCGCCACCGTGGCGGAGGCCCGCAGCCTCGCGGAGCGGCTCGGCGGCAGCCGCCAGACGGCGCTCAGCGCGGTCGTCGCCAGCGCCACCCGGATCGCCAACCGCCCCGACTTCTCCCCCGACCTGGCGCGGATCGTGTTCCGTGAGGTGGGCGCCAACGTCGGCTACCTGGAGGCGAACGCGCTGCCGGGCTCCGGCACCCGCATCCGCCTCGACGGCGTCGTCTACGAGAGCTACACGGGCCAGGGCCTGCGGATCCAGCCGCTCGGCACCTTCTTCGCGATCCTCGAGCCGGGCCGCCAGATCGCCGACGAGGGCGGCGTCGCCGCCGCCTTCGACGCGGCGCTCGTGATCGCCCTCGCCGACGGCGACGCCTACGACCTGCCGTACCTCTTCCCCTACGACGGCGCCTCGCCGCCGTGGGAGAGCGCGATGGCCGAGGGCGTCGCCGCCCGCGCCGGCCTCAGAGCTTGGGACCGCCGGGGCGACGACCGCCACCTCGACGCCGCGATCCGCTTCGGCAACGCGGCGATCGCGGACGCGATCACGGTCGACGGCAACGGGCTGTGGTTCCCCCTCTACGTCTTCAAGCCGGGCTACCGGGTGCTGAACGGGCACCTCGAGGGGGTCCTGGCGATGGGCGACCTCGCCGACGCGACGGGCGACGACGGCTTCGCGGACGCGTTCGCCCGCTCGGTGGCCGCCACGAAGGCCGTGCTCCCGAAGTACGACACGGGCGGGTGGGGCCGCTACGCCCCGGGCGAGGACGCCCCGGTCAAGTACATGACCCTGATGGCCAGCCAGCTGAAGGACCTCGGCGCGATGACCGGCGACGGGTCGTTCACGGCGCTCGGCGACCGCTTCAGCGCGGACCTCAAGACGCCGCCGGTGCTGACGGGCCCGGCCAAGGCCCCGAAGCCGCTGCGCCTCGCGAAGCTCAAGCCGGGCGTCAAGCCCACGCTCAAGCTGCTCGTGGGCCGCGACAAGCCCGTCAGCCTGGTCCTGCGGGTGCAGACGAAGCGCGGCCGTCCGGCCGGGATCGGGCCGATCGCCCGCTCGGTCGCGTCGGGCGCGGGCCGGATCACGGTCACGCTGCCCCGCAAGCCCGGCACCTACCGGATCGTGGCCAGCGCCACCGACTGGGCCGGCAACACGGTCGAGGGCGTCGTCCTGACGACGGTCCGCGTGCGCTGATCAGCTGACGCGGACGGCGCCGTCGATGTCCGAGCGATCCGACAGGCTCGAGACCTTGACGACGTCGCCGGTCTGCGACGCGTGCACGTACTGGCCGCCGCCGATGTAGATGCCGGCGTGGCCCGAGCCGCGGAAGGAGATGATGTCGCCCGGCTCGAGCGCCTCCAGTGGCACGGGCGTGCCCGTGCCGTAGATCGCGGCCGCGTTGTGCGGCAGGGACACCCCGACCTGGGCGTAGGCCCACATGATCAGGCCCGAGCAGTCGAAGCCGCCCTCCGGCGACGAGCCGGCCCAGACGTAGGGGATGCCAAGCGCGCCGAGCGCGATCGAGGCGGCCGACCCGCCCACGGTCGAGGACGGCGGCGCCTCGATGACCGCCCCGGCGGAGCCGAGGTCGGCGCTGCCGCCGAGCGCGATGTCGTCGCCTCCGGCGACGGCGACGGCCTCCTCGAGCGTGATGCCCGCGGCGGCGGCGAGGCGCTCGGCCTCCGCCCGCCGGGCGGCCTCGCGGCGCTGGATGATCGCGCTGATCTCGCCCGACAGGGACGCGAGCAGGTCCTGGCGCTCGGCGAGGGCGCCGCGCACGGCGGCCTCCTCGTCGGCGCGGGCGGCGAGCGCGGCCTGGCGGTCGGCCTGCTCGGCCTCGAGCGCCCGCTCCGTCTCCTTGACCTGGCGGGTGTAGCGGCGCACGTCGCGGACGATCTGGCCCGCGTGGACGGTGACCCGCTGCATGAAGCGGCTCTGGTCGACGAGCTCGTCGATGGAGTCGGCGGCGAGGAGGAAGGCGAGCAGGTCCGGGTCGCCACGGCGGTAGGCGTCGACCAGCATCTGCTCGAGCTCCCGGCGGGAGACGCGCAGGTTCGACTTGGAGGCGTCGAGGATGCGCCGGTTCTCCGCGATCGCGGCGTTCGTCCGGTCGAGTTCGATCTGGGCCGCGTTGTAGGCCTCCGCGGCGGCGGCGACCTGGTCGTTGAGGCCCTGCAGCTCGGCCTCGACGCGGTCGGCCTCGGCGAGCGCCTCGGCGAGCCGGTCGGCGCGCGCGGCGCCCGGGTCGAGGCCGGCGAGGGCGGCGACGGCGACCAGTGCCAGGAGGGCGGCGACGGGCCGCAGGCGGAGGCTGCGGACGTACGACATCCTGCGCGGAACGCTAGCAGCGGCCGGGCCGGCGGCCGGTGGAGCGGGGCGTCGGCTCACGCCGCCAGCCGCACGAAGCCGTCGAGGTCCGTGCGCTCCGAGAGCGGCGACACGCGCACGACGTCGCCCGAGCGCGTCGAGTGCACGTAGAGGCCGCCGCCGAGGTAGAGCCCGACGTGGCCCTCGCCGTGGAAGGAGACGATGTCGCCGGGCGCGGCCTGCCGGCGCGGGATCCGCCGCGCGGCGTCGTAGATGTCGCCCGAGCTGCGCGGGATGGCGAGCCCGGCCTGCCCGAAGGCCCACCAGAGGAGGCCCGAGCAGTCGAAGCCGCCGGGCGCCTCGCCGGCCGTCCGGTACGGCGTGCCGACCTGCGTGAGCGCGTAGGCGAGCGCCACGGCGCCGATCCCCGACGGCTCGGCACGCGCGGCGCGCGGGAGGGCGGGCAGGCCGGCCCGGCCGGTGGCCAGGGCCACGAGCGGCGAGGCCACGCGCGGCGCACGGTGCTCCACGCGCTCGCCGCGGGCGGCGCGGCGCAGCGCCGCCTGGCGCAGGTCGAGGGGCAGGGCGCGCAGGACGACGCGGCGGGCCGCGCGGTCGGTGGCGATCAGGTCGCGGGCGTAGCCGCGGTCGCGCAGGAGCACGGCGCGGGTGGCGAGGAGGCCGCGGCGCTCGAGGGCGAGCGCGTCGACCGCTTCGGCGGCGGCGCGGGCCTCGGCGCCCGCCGGGTCGACGACCTCGAGGGCGCGCGCGTCGGCGGGGTCGGCGGACTCGAGGAGCGCGGCGGCGAGTGCGGCCCGGCCGGACGCGACGGCCCTGACGGCGCCGACGGCGAGCCCGGCGCGGGCCGCCTCGACCCGCACCCGGGCGGCGGCCCGCTCGCCCTCGAGCGCGGTGAGGCGCGCGTCGAGGGCGGCGAGGCGCGCCTCGACGCGGCGCAGGGCGGCCACGTTGGCGCGGATCTCCGGGTCGAGATGGCCGAGGGCGACGAGGACCCGCTCGAGCTCCACCGCGGGCGGCGGCGGCACGCTGCGCTTGCGCTTGGCCTCAGCGGGCGCGGGCGCGCAGACGACGACGAGGGCAACGACCAACAGCGCGAGCGACGCGACCACCGGCCGGAGCGCGATGCTCCAGGTGTGCGGCATGTGCGGCCCGCAGGCTAGCACTCGTCCTTCGGGATTTCGCGAAAAACCCCTGCAGACGGGTGGCGATCGTCACGAAGTCCGCCGGATCCCGCCCCGGGGGGCGGGCCGGCGGGACTGCGTGACAAAGATTCGTCAGCGGCCGGCGAAGGCGTCGACCAGGGACTCCTCGAGGATCGCGAAGCCCTCGTCGAGGTCCTGCTCGGTCGCCACCAGCGGCACGAGGACGCGGATCGCGTTCGAGTAGAGGCCCGAGGCCATCAGGATCAGGCCGCGCTCACGGGCCAGCGCCACGATCCGCCCCGTCTCCGCGGCGGCCGGCTCCTTCGTCGCCCGGTCGGTGACGAGCTCCATCGCGAGCATGCCGCCGAGGCCGCGCACCTCGCCGACGCAGTCGTGCCGCTCGGCGATGGCGTCGAGCCGGGCGCGCAGGTCGGCGCCGAAGGCCGTCGCGTGGGCCTGGAAGTCCGGGTCGAGGACCTGGTCGAGCGCGACGATCGCCGCCGCGCAGGCGACGGGGTTGCCGCCGAACGTGCCGCCGAGGCCGCCCGGATGCACGGCGTCCATCAGCTCGGCGCGGCCCGTCACGCCGGAGATCGGCATGCCGCCGCCCATCGACTTCGCCCACGTGGCGAGGTCCGGGGAGACGCCGTAGTGCTCGATCGCCGACGGCGTGCCCGTGCGGCCCATGCCGGACTGCACCTCGTCGGAGATGTAGAGGATGCCGTGCTCCCGGCAGATCTCGAAGATCGCCTCGATGAAGCCGTCCGGGGCCGGCAGGAAGCCGCCCTCGCCCTGCACGGGCTCGTAGATCACGGCCGCGACCTGCGTCGGGTCGATCTGCGTCTTGAGCAGCTTCCGGAAGCCGTCGAGCGCATCCTCCCCGGAGATCCCGCGGTACGGGTACGGGCCGGGGGCGCGGTAGATCTCCGCCGCGTACGGGCCCATGCCCTTCTTGTACGGCATCGGCTTCGAGGTCAGGGACATGCCGAGCAGCGTGCGCCCGTGGAAGCCCTGGTCGAAGCAGACGATCGCGTCACGGCCCGTCGCGTAGCGCGCGATCTTGACCGCGTTCTCGACCGCCTCGGCGCCCGAGTTGAGCAGGAGGCCCTTGAACGGCCCGTCGCCCGGATGGCACGCGCAGAGGCGCTTGACCGCCTCGATGTAGCCCTCGTACTGGGCGACGGAGTACATCTGGTGCATGTAGCGGGCGGCCTGGTCCTGCACGGCCTGCACGACCGCCTCGGGCGTGTGGCCGCAGTTGAGCGAGCCGATGCCGCCGACGAAGTCGATGTACTCGCGCCCCTCGACGTCCGTGATGCGCGCGCCGTGCGCGTGCTCCACGAAGAGAGGCTGCGTGTACACGGAGGCCGACACCCAGCGCTCCCGCTCCGCCTGCAGGGCCGCGGTCCGGGCCCCGATTCCCTGGTCGACTGCCATCGGATCCTCCTCGCCCCCGCGGGGCGGTCGGTGATGGGCGGCAGCATACCGCCGTCGGGCCGCGCGGGCGGCCCCGCATGACGCCGCGACGCGGACCCGGTACACTACCGGACAGGAGGCGATACCGATGGCGACCATTGACACCGCGCGACTCCAGGAGCTGGCGATCCAGCACCTGTGGCTCCACTTCACGCAGATGGCGGGCTTCGACCCGGACAAGCACCCCGTGATGGCCCGCGGCGACGACATCTACCTGTACGACACCGACGGCAACCGCTACATGGACTTCCTCAGCGGCCTGTTCACCGTCCAGATCGGCTACTCGCACGGCGAGGAGATCGGCCAGGCGATGCTCGAGCAGGCGATGGAGCTGCCGTACTACACGAACTGGACCTACTCGCACCCGCGCGCGATCGAGCTGGCCGCGAAGCTCGCCGAGATCACGCCCGCCTCGATCGACCGCGCCTTCTTCGTGTCCGGCGGCTCCGAGGGCGTCGAGGGCGCGCTCAAGCTGGCCCGCAACTACCACACCGCCAACGGCGAGCCGATGCGGCGCAAGGTGATCGCCCGCAAGATCGCGTACCACGGCACCACCTACGGCGCGCTCTCGATCACGGGCATCACGGGCATCCGCTCGATGTTCGAGCCCCTGATGAGCGGCGTCCGCCACGTCTCCCCCACGAACCCGTACCGCTGCCAGCACTGCGCCGACGCGGGCGGCTGCAACCTCAAGTGCGCCGACGAGGTCGCCGAGGTGATCGAGTTCGAGGACCCGTCGACGGTGTCGATGGTGATCATGGAGCCCGTCCAGAACGCGGGCGGCTGCTTCACCCCCCACCCCGAGTACCACCAGCGGGTCAACGAGATCTGCCGCGAGTACGGCGTGCTGCACGTCGCCGACGAGACGATCTGCGGCTACGGCCGCGTCGGCGAGTGGTACGGCGCGATCCGCTACGAGTACGAGCCCGACATCATCACCTGCGCCAAGGGCCTGACCTCCGGCTACCAGCCGATGGGCGCGGTCCTGTTCGGGCCGCGCATCGCCGACGCGCTGATCTCGACCGAGAGCATGTACATGCACGGCATCACGTTCGGCGGTCACCCGATCGTCGCCGCCGCCGCGCTGAAGAACCTCGAGATCATGGAGCGCGAGGACGTGATCGGCAACGTGCGCCGCAACGAGGACTACCTGCGCGACCAGCTGCTGGGCCTCAAGGAGCGCCACGCGATCGTGGGCGACGTCCGCGGCGCCGGCTACTTCTGGGCGATGGAGCTCGTGCGCGACAAGGCGACCCGCGAGACCTTCAACGAGCAGGAGTGCAACGTGCTGCTGCGCGACTTCCTGTCGCCGACGCTCCTCAAGGAGGGCCTCCTGTGCCGCGCCGACGATCGCGGCGACCCCGCGATCCAGATCTCGCCGCCCCTGATCACGACGCGCGAGCAGATCGACGAGGCGATCGCGATCTTCGACCGCGTGCTGCCCGAGGCCGAGCGGCGCATGGCCGCGATGCGCTAGGCGGAGGCGACGGCCGGCGGGCGCCGGCTGGCGAGCACCAGGACGAGGCCGGCGGCGGCGAACGTCGCGCCGACGGCGTAGACGGCGCCGTAGCCGGCCTGGTGCGCGGCGAAGCCGAGCAGCGGCCCGGCGACGGCGAAGCCGAGGTCGAAGCCGCCCGTGTAGACGGCGAGCGCGGCGCCGCGCCGCTCGGGCGGCGTGCGGTCGATCGCCATCAGGGCGAGCGCCGGGAACAGGAGCGCCCAGGCGGCGCCGCAGACGACGGCGCCGCCGGCCGCGATCCACCAGCTCGGCGAGAGCCCGATGGCCACGGCGCCGACGAGGGCCAGGGCGAAGGCGATCAGCCCCGTCTTGTAGGCGCCGAACGTGTCGGGCAGGTGGCCGAGCACGATCCGGCCGAGGAACGTGGCGGCCCCGTAGGCGCCGATCACGTACGAGCCGCCGCCTCCGCCGCGCGCGTCGAAGGTGAGGACGGCGAAGCCGACGATCCCGGCCATCACGACGCCGCCGAAGGCGAGACCGAGGCCGGGGCGGAGCGCCTCGCGCGGGATCGAGATGCCCGGCGCGGACGCGCCGTGCCTGGCGGGGCGGATGATGCCGACGAGGCCGACCAGCGCGAGGAGCGGCGCGACGACGAGCAGCAGCTCGGCCGCCCCGAAGCCGACGTGGTCGAGCAGGAACTGCGCCGCGACCGGCCCGACGGAGAAGCCCGCCCAGATCGCGAGGCCGAACAGCGAGATCGCCTGGCCGCGGCGCGACGCCGGCGCGAGCGCGATCGCCCAGGCCAGCCCCGCCGTGAACACGAACGCCTGCCCGAAGCCCTGCAGGACGCGCGCGGCGAACAGGATCCACGAGGCGTCGGCCACGTAGAAGAGCGTGCCGCCGAGCGCCAGGAGCACGAAGCCGGCGCCGATCACGAGCCGCGGGCCGCGGCGGTCGATGCCCGTGCCGGCCACGACCCGGAAGCCGAGCGCGGCCAGCGCGAAGACGGTGATCGTCCAGCCGACGGTCACGTCGTCGCCGCCGAGGCGCTCCGTCACGAGCGGCGGCACAATCGCGTACGCCGCGCCGAGCGCCATGAAGCCACCGAGCGACGCGACCACGAGGCGCGCGAACGCGACGCGCCGGGGGGAGCCGAGCAGGGGCAGGCCCATCGACCCCGAACCATAGGGCGCGCCTTCCCCCTTTGACCCCGGGACGGCGCTGTGGCTACACTTCCCACCTGATGCGCACGACGCCGCACACGCATGAAGGGACTCTCGGCCGCTCTCATCAGAGCGGCCGTGGGGTCGTGGCGTCGTCGCCCGTCGCCCCGCTGCCCCTGCTCGTCGGCCTCCTTCCCCGCTAGGGGAAGCACTTGGCCTACGCGCCGCCTGCCCGGCGCAGACACCGACGAGACCACGGGACCGGTGCGTGCGAGCGCACCGGGACGCGAAAGGAGGCACATCCGATGAGCGACACCACTGACGGCACCTACGTCCGGATCTTCGACACCACCCTGCGCGACGGCGAGCAGTCGCCGGGCATCAGCCTGAACGCGCAGGAGAAGCTGGAGATCGCGCGCCAGCTCGAGCGCCTCGGCGTGGACATCATCGAGGCGGGCTTCGCGATCTCGTCGCCCGGCGAGGTCGAGGGCATCGGCCTCGTGGCCAAGCACGTGCGCGGCTGCACCATCGCCAGCCTCAACCGCACCCAGCAGGCCGACATCGATGCGTCCTGGGAGGCCCTGCGGCACGCCGAGCGCCCCCGCTTCCACGTCTTCATCGCGACCAGCGACCTGCACATGGAGCACAAGCTGCGGATGACGCCCGAGCAGGTCGTCGAGCAGACCCGCGAGGCGGTCGCGTACGCCCGCTCGAAGGTCGCCGACGTCGAGTTCTCCTGCGAGGACGCCACGCGCTCGCGGCCCGAGTTCATGGCGGAGGTCGTGCGCACCGCGCTCGCCGCGGGCGCGACGACGATCAACATCCCCGACACCGTCGGCTACACGACGCCGGACGAGTACCGGGAGATCCTCGCCACCCTCTACGAGAACGTGCCCGAGCTGCACGAGGCCGTCCTCAGCGTGCACACGCACAACGACCTCGGCCTCGCGACCGCGAACTCGCTCGCCGGCGTCCAGGCCGGGGCGCGCCAGGTCGAGGTGGCGGTCAACGGCATCGGCGAGCGCGCCGGCAACAGCGCGCTCGAGGAGATCGTGATGGCGCTGCGCACCCGCCCCGCGCTGTACGGCTTCGAGACCGGCGTCGAGACGCGCGAGATCGCCCGCACCAGCCGCCTCGTCTCGCGCCTGACCGGCTACCCCGTACAGCCGAACAAGGCGATCGTCGGGAAGAACGCCTTCGCCCACGAGGCGGGCATCCACCAGGACGGCGTGCTCAAGCACCGCCGCACCTACGAGATCATGGACGCCGAGTCGATCGGCCTCGCCCACAACGAGCTGGTGCTGGGCAAGCACTCGGGCCGCCACGCCCTGCAGAGGGCCTACGCCGACATGGGCTACACCGTCGAGGGCGACGACCTCAAGCGCGCCTTCGCGCGCTTCAAGGAGATCGCGGACCGCAAGAAGACCGTCTCGATGCTCGACCTCGAGGCGCTCCTCGACGACCAGTCGCGCGACACGGCCGAGCGCTGGACGCTCGAGCGCCTCGCGCTGAGGACCGCGACGGGCGAGACCTCCCACGCGGACGTCGTCGTGGGCGAGGGCGGACAGAGGCACGCCGCCTCGGCGGAGGGCGACGGCCCGATCGACGCGGCCTTCAACGCGCTCAACGCGATCGTGGCCACGCCGGCGACGCTGCGCGAGTTCAACGTCAACGCCGTCACCGGCGGCAACGACGCGCTCGGCGACGTGCGCGTCGTGCTCGAGCACGGGGGGCGCACGTACACCGGCCAGTCGGTGGCGCCCGACATCACGGAGGCCGCCGCCGAGGCGTTCCTCCGGGCCGCCGCGCTGGTCGCGGCCGGCATCCCCAACCCGATGGCCCGCGAGTCGGTCTGAGCACGGCGGACAGGAGACTCTGGTGAAGATCGCAGTCCTCCCCGGCGACGGCATCGGCCCCGAGACGACGCGCGTCGCCCTCGACGTGCTGCACGCCGCGGCCGACGTCCACGGCTTCGCCGTCGAGGTCTCCGAGCACCCGTTCGGCGGCAACGCGATCGACAGCCACGGCGATCCGTTCCCCGCCGAGACGCGAGACGCCCTCAAGGGCGCCGACGCGGTGCTCAAGGGCGCCGTCGGCGGGCCCCAGTGGGACACGGGCGCGATCCGGCCCGAGCAGGGCCTGCTCGCGCTGCGCGCCGAGCTCGCGGCCTTCGCCAACGTGCGCCCGATCCGGCTGTGGAGCTCGAAGCTCGAGTCGCCCCTGCGCCGCGAGCTGGTCGAGGGCCTCGACGTCATCATCATCCGCGAGCTGACCGGGGGCCTCTACTTCGGGCCGAAGGAGCTGACCGCCGAGACCGGCATGGACACCTGCCGCTACTCGGCCGAGGAGGTCGAGCGGGTCTGCCGCTACGCCTTCGACCTCGCACGCACCCGCTCGGGCCGCGTCTGCTCGGTCGACAAGCAGAACGTCCTGTCCAGCTCGAAGCTGTGGCGGCAGGTCGTGGCCGAGCGCGTCGCCCCGGACTACCCGGACGTCGAGCTCTCGCACCAGCTGGTCGACTCGATGGCGATGAAGCTGATCGAGCAGCCGACGGCCTACGACGTGATCGTGACCGAGAACATGTTCGGGGACATCCTCTCCGACCTCGCCGCCAGCGTCTCCGGCGGCATCGGCCTCGCGCCGAGCTCGTCCCTGGGCGCCGCGCGCCCGGGGCTGTACGAGGCGATCCACGGGTCCGCGCCCGACATCGCGGGCCGCGGGATCGCGAACCCGACCGCGATGGTGCTGACCGTCGCGATGCTGCTGCGCGACCTGGGCGAGCGCGCGGCCGGTGATGCCGTCGAGGCGGCCGCCGTCCACTGCCTGGAGCACGGCCCGACCACGCCGGATCTCGGCGGGTCGGCTTCGACCGACGAGGTCGGCGCCGCGATCGCGGCGCACGTCCGCGATCCCGAGGTGACCGCATGAGCACCCAGACCGATTCCGCCCTCGCCAAGGCGCGCGCCCGCACGGGCCGCATGAACGGCGCCGAGGCCATCATCCGCAGCCTGGAGGCCGAGGGGGTGGACATCTGCTGGGGCATCCCCGGCGGCGCCATCCTGCCCCTCTACGACGCCTTCATGGCCTGCGACCACACGGTCCAGCACGTCCTGGTCCGCCACGAGCAGGGCGCGGGCCACATGGCCCAGGGCTACGCACGCGCGACCGGCAAGGTCGGCGTCTGCATCGCCACGTCGGGCCCGGGCGCCACGAACCTCGTGACCCCGATCGCCGACGCCTTCCTCGACTCGACGCCGCTCGTGGCGATCACGGGGCAGGTGCCGACCCACCTGATCGGCACGGACGCCTTCCAGGAGGCCGACATCACGGGCATCGTGATGCCGATCGTCAAGCACTCGTTCCTCGTGCAGACGGTCGAGGACATCCCGAAGGCGATGAAGGCCGCGTTCCACATCGCGCTCAGCGGCCGGCCCGGCCCCGTCCTCGTCGACGTCCCGAAGGACCTGCAGCTGACCGAGTTCGACTTCGCGTGGCCCGACGAGATCGACCTGCCGGGCTACGACACGGACTGGATCAGCGGCGTCGACCGGGACGCGATCGACGCGGCCGCGGACCTGATCGCCCGCGCCCGCAAGCCCGTCCTCTACGTCGGCGGCGGCGTCATCAACGCCGAGGCGACGGATGAGCTGATCCTGCTCGCCGAGGCCCTGCAGGCGCCGGTCACGACGACGCTCCTCGCCAAGGGCGCCTTCCCCGACTCGCATCCCTTGTCCGTGCAGATGCCGGGCATGCACGGCTCCAAGTACGCCAACTGGACCATGCACCGCTCGGACCTCCTGATCACGATCGGCGCGCGCTTCGACGACCGCGTCACCGGCAAGCTCGACGCGTTCGCCCCGAGCGCCAAGATCATCCACTTCGACATCGACCCGGCGGAGATCTCCAAGAACCGCCACGCCGACGTGTCCCTGATCGGGCACCTCAACGAGACGCTGCCCGCCCTGCGCGACGCCGTCCTCGCGAACCGGAACGACGAGCGCATCCGCCACCAGATCGACTGGCTCAACGACGTCCAGGGCTGGCGGCGCGAGCACCCGTTCCGCTACCGCCGCGGCGGCGACACGCTCAAGCCCGAGTACGTCATGGAGGCGTTCGACAAGGCGCTGCGCGGCAAGGACGCGATCTGGGTGACCGGGGTCGGCCAGCACCAGATGTGGGCCGCCCAGTACCTCACAATCGACAGGCCGCGCCGCTGGATCACCTCCGGCGGCCTCGGCACGATGGGCTTCGGGGTGCCGGCCGCGATCGGCGCCCAGCAGGCCTGCCCGGACGCCTACGTCGTCAACATCGACGGCGACGGCTGCTTCCAGATGACGATGCAGGAGCTCGCCACGGCGCGCTGCTACGACGTGCCCGCGATCCACGCCGTGATCAACAACGGCTGGCTCGGGATGGTGCGCCAGTGGCAGGAGCTGTTCCACGGCGAGCGCTACTCGGAGACGGACCTGTTCGGGACGATCCCGGACTACGTGATGCTCGCCGAGTCGTACGGGTGCCTCGCGCTGCGCGCCGAGACCGAGGCCGAGGCGGACGCCGTCATCGCCGAGGCGATCGCGGCGCGCCGCCCGACCGTGATCGACTTCCGCGTCGACCGCGAGGAGAAGGTCTACCCGATGGTGCCCGCCGGGTCCGCGTCGCACGAGATGCTGGACGAGACGTGGGAGAACGAGTGGGTCGAGGAGGGCGTCTGATGGGAGCGACCAACCACCACACCCTCTCGGCCCTGGTCGAGAACCGCCCGGGCGTCCTGTCCCGGGTGGCGGGCCTGTTCACGCGCCGCGGCTTCAACATCGACAGCCTCGCCGTGGGCCCGACAGAGCGCGCCGACCGCTCCGTGATCACGATCCGCGTCGACTGCACGCGCCACTCCGTCGAGCAGGTCGTCAAGCAGCTCTACAAACTGGTCGACGTGATCGACGTCTACGAGGTCGCCCCGGACGCGGCGATCGAGCGCGAACTGCTCCTGATCAAGGTGCAGGTCGACGCGGAGCGCCGCTCCGAGGTGATGAAGCTGGCCGAGCTGTTCGACGCCCGGGTCGCGGACGTCGGCCAGACCACCCTGCTCCTCGAGTGCGTCGAGCACCCCGACCGGCTCGCCTCCTTCGAGGAGCTGCTCACCCCCTACGGCATCCTCGAGGCGATCCGCACGGGCCGCGTGGCGATGCTGCGCGCCTCGGCGCCCGAGGGCGAGTCCACGTCGCGCCTGCGCGTACTGGGCTAGCGGGGCACGGCACGGCGGTTCGTCCTACAGTTCCGGGCGGCGCCGGGCGCCGCACGACCACGAGACACGAGGGGATCAACCCATGGCCAAGCTCCACTACGAGTCCGACGGCGACTTCGGCGCCCTCGCCGGCAAGCGCATCGTCGTCATCGGCTACGGCTCGCAGGGCCACGCCCACGCGCTCAACCTGCGCGACTCGGGCGCCGACGTGACCGTCGCGGTGCGTCCCGGCTCGGACGGCTGGAAGCGCGCCGAGGGTCACGGCTGGACGCCGCAGGAGCCGACCGAGGCCGTCAAGGACGCGGACGTGATAGCGATCATGGTCCCCGACCACATCCAGGCCGAGCTGTGGGCGACGATCCGCGACCTGATCAGGCCGGGCGCGACCGTCCTCTTCACGCACGGCTTCTCGATCCACTTCGGCACCGTCGAGGTGCCCGAGGGCGTCAACGTGATCATGGTCGCCCCGAAGGGCCCCGGCCACCTCGTGCGCCGGCTCTACACGGAGGGCGCGGGCGTGCCCGCCCTGATCGCGATCGCGCAGGACGCGACGGGCGACGCCAAGCAGCTCGCGATGGCCTGGGCGATCGGCATCGGCTCCGCGCGGGCGGGCGTCATCGAGACGACCTTCCGCGAGGAGTGCGAGAGCGACCTCTTCGGCGAGCAGGCCGTGCTCTGCGGCGGCACCACCGCGCTGATCCAGGCGGGCTTCGAGACGCTGGTCGAGGCGGGCTACGCCCCCGAGATCGCCTACTTCGAGGTGCTCCACGAGCTCAAGCTGATCGTCGACCTGCTCTACGAGGGCGGGATGGACTGGATGCGCTACTCGATCTCCGACACCGCCGAGTACGGCGACCTGACGCGCGGCCCGCGCGTCGTCGGCCCCGAGGCCAAGGCCGCGATGAAGGAGATCCTCGCGGAGATCCAGCGCGGCGACTTCGCCAAGGAGTTCATCGCCGAGAACCAGACCGGGCGGCCCAAGTTCAAGCTGCTGCGCCAGCAGGCGGCCGACTCCCAGCTCGAGCAGGTCGGCGCGGAGCTGCGCGCGATGATGCCGTTCGTCTCCCAGGCCCGCAAGAGGGCCGAGGAGGCGAGCTAGCCCGAACGGGCTAGGCGGTGACCGCGCGCCAGGCGGCGGTCGCGTCGAGCGTCTGCAGGCGGTCCTGCAGGGCCTTGACGACGTCCTGGGCGAGCGCGGCGGCCTCGCGACGCCCCGCGGGCGTCAGCGAGGTCAGGCCGGTGCGGTCACGGCGCGTGATCAGCCCGCGCACCTGCAGGGCCAGGGCGAGCTGCTTGGTCTGGCTGGAGGAGGCGGCGACGCGGGCCGCGATGTGCGCGGTCGAGACGGCGTCGCCCTCGTCGAGCATGATCAGGAGCAGGTAGGCCTCCATCGGGCGCAGCTGACGGGTGCGGGCGACGTCGAGGAGCGCGCGGTCGGCCACCCGCACGGATTCGAGGAAGCCGGGGAGGGCCTGCGTGGCGGTGCTCATCTGCTGTCGAACCTCTCTGCTCGGGCGGACTTCGGCGGAAACAACCCGCGCTGCACAATCCTACCGTCGGTGGTGGTCTTCGTAGACGGTGGAAACCGCTCGGATCTCCTCCAGTGCCTATGCGGAACCGCCGCCGAGTTATACCGCTGAGCGGGTGGCTGCGGCAACCGTCCTGGATATCCCGTACGTCATCTGACCGATGCGCCCGGTCAGCCGGCCGGGAGCACCGCGAGCGTCGCCGTGAAGGCGTGGACCTGGTTGGCCCCCGCGACCGGTCCGAGCTCGCCCTGGCAGAAGGCCCCGGCGACCGGCACGCCGAGCAGCTCCTCGACGACCCCGGCGTCGTGGTGGTCCGCCCCGAACATCCGCCGCCCGCGCCCGTTGCAGGCGAAGAGCAGCGCCGCGCCGGCGTCCGCCTTGCACCCGTCGAGGGCCCGGCGCAGGTCGCCGTCGGCGCCCGCCGCGTCGCGCACGTGGAACCGGAACGTCTGCCCGACCCGCGGCAGCGCCTGCACCGCGAGCCCGCCCGTGCTCGCCTCCACCCCGACGAGGCCCCGCACGAGGAAGTCGCCGACGCCGTAGTCGGGGCGGTTCTCGTCGATCACGATGCCCGCCATCAGGCCGTGGCGCGCGAGCGCCAGGTCCTCGGCGTCGAGCGCGCCGAGGACGCCGTGCAGCTGCTCGACGGCCGGCTTGCCGGCCAACTCGAGGACGACGCTGCCCTCCGCCCCCGTCACCACGAGGTCGGGGCCGATCGGGCGCGCGCCCTGCGAGACCACCGCGGCGGCCCCGTCGAGGTCGACGGCGAGGGCGACGGCGCCGTGGGTGCGCACGCCGTCCGCGTGGATCAGCCGCGCCGAGCCCGGCCCGTAGCCGCCGGTGAAGCCGCCGACCAGGTCGATGCCCGCGCGGTCGGCGCGGTCCGAGAGCTCCTCGGCCCCGAGCGTGAACGGGTCGGCGAAGGCGACCACGAGCCCCGCGTGGTCGGGCAGCTCGTCGGCGTCGTCGAGCGCGGCCACGCGGACGGCGCCGTCCGGCAGGGCGGCGGCGAGCAGGCTCACGGCGGGCGCCTCCTCGACCTCCTCCCCGCGCCCGATCACGCCGCCCGCGATCACCGCACCCGCGACCTCCGCACCGGGGAAGCGGCGCAAGACGGCGCGGCGCAGCTCGTCGGCCTCGTCGCGAAACGCGTCGGCCGCCGTGATCACGACCAGGGTCGGCGGCGCCCCGGCGAGCTCCGCCTCGAGGTGATCGGCGGCCACGTCGACCGCCGTCTCGGGGTCGCGATGGCGGACGAGGTGCGAGGCGTAGCGGGCCACCCCCGAATCATGGACGCTGGGCGGCTCGCGTGCACCCCGTGGCGGCTAGTGTGCGCCCGACACCCCGACCGAAAGGGCACCCGTGGCCACCAAAGCCGAGATGCAGACGAGCATGGGGACGATCGTGCTCGAGCTGTTCCCCGAGGACGCGCCGAAGACCGTCGCCAACTTCGCCAAGCTGGCCGGCGAGGGCTACTACGACGGGCTGATCTTCCACCGGGTGATCCCCGACTTCATGGTCCAGGGCGGCTGCCCGCAGGGCACCGGCACGGGCGGCCCGGGCTACACCTTCGAGGACGAGCCGAACGCGCACGACGTCGACCGCGGCAAGCTCGCCATGGCCAACGCCGGCCCGAACACGAACGGCTCGCAGTTCTTCATCGTGACCGCCGCCGACTGCGGCTGGCTGAAGGGCAAGCACACGGTCTTCGGGCAGGTCGTCGAGGGCATGGACATCGTCGACGCGATCTCGAACGTGGACCGCGACGGCCGCGACATGCCGCACGAGCCCGTCACCATGACGGTCGTGATCTCCGAGGACTAGCGTCCCGCGCCACCCCCGACTTCGCGACATCGGATACGATGCCGGCGGCCGATCAGGGGACCGCCGGGTCTCCGCAAGCGAGACCGGGAGGAACGTCCGGACACCGAAGAGCAGCGTGCTAGGTAACGCCTAGGCGGGGAGACCCGACGGCAGAGCGCCACAGAGAACAGACCGCCCGCCTCGGCGGGTAAGGGTGAAACGGTGCGGTAAGAGCGCACCAGCGGCGCCGGCGACGGCGTCGGCTCGGCAAGCCCCACGCGGTGCAACGCCAAACAGGGACGATGAGGCTGCTCGCCGAGTCCCGGGTAGGCGGCTCGAGCGATCCGGCGACGGATCGCCTAGATAGATGGTCCCCCTCGACAGAATCCGGCGTATCGATCGGCCACCGCGACGCCCCCGCCCACGCGGGGGCGTCGTCCGTTCGGGGCCGTCCGCCCGCACCCCGGCCCGCGATAGGCTGAACGCCATGATCGCCTCCGTCTCCCTCGTCACCTACCCCCGCGAGGAGCTGCGCTGGGCGTTCGGGCGGATGGGCCTCGACCGCCCCGACCTCGCCCAGGTCCCCGGCCTGCGCTTCCGGCGCCTCGTCGGCACCGCCCAGGGCCGCTCCTTCGCGTGGAAGCCCGACCTGCTGCGCTGGGGGCTCGTGGCCGCCTGGGACGACGAGGCCGACCTCAACCGCTTCCTCGCCGAGTCGCCGATCAGCGAGCGCTGGCGCGAGCACGCCTCGGAGGTGTGGACGGTGCGCATGGTGCCGGTCAAGTCCGCGGGCCGGTGGGGCGGCGCCAACCCGTTCCCCGCGCAGGAGCCGCCGCCCGGCGATGGCCCGTACGCGGTCATCACGCGCGCCTCCTTGCGCGCGCGGCGCACCCGCCGCTTCTACGGCGCCGTCCCCCCGATCGACCTCGACCTCGCCCGCGCCGAGGGCCTGGTGGCCAGCATCGGCTTCGGCGAGTCGCCGCTCGGCCGGCAGGGCACCCTCTCCGTCTGGACGTCGCTCGAGACGATGAAGGAGTTCGCGTACGGCACGCCCGCCCATCGCGAGGCGATGCGCCGCCGGGCCGACGAGGACTGGTACGCGGAGGAGCTGTTCGCGCGCTTCCGGCCCACCGCGAGCGAGGGCACCTGGGATGGCTCCGACCCCCTCGCCCCGCTCCTCGCCGCCACCCGATGATCGCCCTCTACGCGCTCGCCGCGCTCCAGACCGTCGCTTGCCTGGTCGTGCTCGCCCGCCTCAGCCGCGGCCGCAACCGCGTCGCCCCGTTGACCCCCGGCCCGCCCGGCCCCGCGGGCGCGCTCGCGATCCTCGTGCCGGCCCGCGACGAGGAGCTGCGGCTCGGCCCCCTGCTCGAGGCGGTGGCCCGGATGGGGCCCGTCGTGCGCGAGGCGATCGTCATCGACGACGGCTCGACCGACGGCACCGCGGAGCTCGTGCGCGCGTGGGCCGCGCGCGACCCCCGCCTTCGCCTGATCGCCGCGGGCGAGCGGCCCCCTGAATGGGTCGGCAAGCAGCACGCGCTGCAGGCGGGCCTCGCCGTCGCCGCCGCCGACTGGTGCCTTTGCCTCGACGCCGACGCCCGCCCCGACCCCGCCCTGCCCGACGCGGCGCTCGCCGCCGCCCTCGAGCACGGCTACGACGCGATGAGCGCCGGCCCGCGCTTCGCCGTGGACACGGCCGGCGAGGCGGTCCTCCACCCAGCCCTCCTGACCACCCTCGTCTACCGCTTCGGCCCGCCCACCCCCGCCCCCGCGCGCACGGACCGCATCGTCGCCAACGGCCAGTGCCTGCTCGTGCCGCGGGAGCGCTTCCTGGCCGCGGGCGGCTGGACGCCCGTGCGCGCCAACATGACGGAGGACGTCGCCCTCGCCCGCCACCTCGTGCGCGCGGGCTGGCGCGTCGGCATGGCCGACGCCGCGCCGCTCCTCGTTGTCGACATGCACGCCTCCGGCCGCGAGGCCTGGCGCGAGTGGGGCCGCTCGCTGGCCCTGCCCGGCGTCGCCTCGCGCTACGAGCAGCTCGTCGACGTCGTCACGCTCCTGCTCGTCCTCGCCCTGCCGCCGTGGATGCTCCTCGCGGCGCTCGTGACCGGATCCTGGTGGGTCGCCACGCCGTCGCTCGTCCTGCTCGCCGTGCGCCTCCTCCTCCACGGCGCCCTGCGCGCCACCTACGACCGCCCGCCGGCCGCCTACTGGCTGGCCCCGCTCGCCGACGGCCTCGCCGTCCTGCGCCTCGCCGTCTCCGCCGTGCGCCCGAACCGGCGCTGGCGGGGCCGCACCTACGCCCGCTCGTCCTGATGCTTCTGGATGCCGGCGCGCGCGAGCGCCCGGTCGGCGAGGTACGAGCGCACCCCGACGAACAGGAGCAGCCCCACGGCGATGGCGAGCCGCAGGCCCGCCCCGTAGAAGAACCAGGCCGCGAACGGGGCCACGATCAGGCAGGCCTGGATGCCGCGCGCGAAGTCGAAGCGCCAGCGCACCGCGAGCAGGACCACCCCGCCGACGACGCAGGCCAGAGGCATGACCACGATCGCGCCGCCGGCGAGGCAGAGCAGGCTGCGCCCGCCCCGGAACCCCATCGGCGCCGGGAACATGTGCCCGAGGATCGCGCCGATCCACCCGACCACCGCGCCCTCGAGCCCGCCGACCGCCAGGCCGAACCCCGCGCCGGCCGCCCCCTTGGCCGCGTCGAGGAGGAGGATCGGCAGCGCCGCGTGGCTGCCGAGCAGGGCGCGTGCGTTCCAGTAGCCGGGGTTGAGATCGCCGACCGCGCGCAGGTCGGCGATGCCGTGGCGGCGCGCGACGAGGTTGGCGAAGGGGATGCAGCCGAAGGCGTAGCCCACGGCCAGCGCGGCGGCCAGCCAGGCGTACGTCACGCCGGCTCGCGGGCCAGCTCGTCCGCGATCGCGCCCGCCACGACGAGCCGGTCGATCGCCCCGTAGGCGCCCGGGCCCCACGGCCAGCGCGTCAGCCACTCGACGAGGCTCCAGATCGCGGCGCGCGCGTCCGCCGAGCGCGGGTCGTCCGCGACCAGGCCGTGCGCACGCTCCGCCAGCTCGAGCGTGCGCCGCGACTCGCGCCCGTGCACGCAGCGGTGGCGCACGAGTACCACGACGCGCGCGACGAGCCGCTCGGCGAAGCGCTCCAGGTCGTCGACCGCGTCGCCGTCGAGCTCCGCGTAGAGGTCGCGCTGCGCGCGGGTCAGGAGGAGGTCGTCGGTCTGCAGCACGCCCGGAGGATAGAGGGGCCGCTCGCCGGGCGGGAGCCCGCCCCCGCGGCGATGGCGGAAACCGATCAGCCGAACGGGAAGCCCGCGGGGGCGCGCGGCGTCAGCCGGCCCGTGCGGGTGGTGAAGCGGTACTCGGGGTGGTACGGCGCGTCGAAGGCCGTCTGCGAGCGGCCCGCGCGGTCGTAGTAGACGAGGATCGGCGCGGACCCGAAGCGCTCGCGGGCGAAGGCGACGACGTCGGCGCGGCGCGACTCGCCGGAGACCACCGCCACCACCCTGACCGAGGGGTTCGCCGACGCGTACCGCGCGACCTCGGGCGCATTGCCCTGGCACGCCCCTCAGAAGGGGTGGAAGAACATCACCACCGACGGCTTCCCCTTCAGGGAGCTCGGGGTGATCGAGCCGTTGACCACGCGGGCCGCGTTCGCGGGCGCCGCGGCCAGCGCGACCGCCACGAGGGCGGCGGCGAGGACGAGGAGGCGCCGGCGGGTCATGCCCCACAGTTCAGCAGATCCGGCGGCCCGCGTCAGGCCGCGGCGGTCTCGAGCGGCAGATCCTCGAGCACCGAGCCGCACTCGCGGCAGGCCCAGGCGGCATGCCCGCCGCGGCGCTCCACGCGCAGGGTCTCGCCCGCGCAGACCACGCAGGTGCCCTCCGCGCCGGACGGCGCGTGCGGGCCGGCCCAGGCGGCCAGGAGCTCCTCGAGGGTGCGGGTGGCGGGTGCCGTCGCGTCCATGCCGAGCAGAAGCATGACTCAGATCCTCCGGAAGACGCCCACCACGACGCCCATGACGACGACGTGGTCGGGGTAGAAGGGCTGCAGCGCGTCGTTCTCCGGGTCGAGCCGGACGCGGCCGTCGATCCGGCGCACGCGCTTGACGGTGGCCTCGTCGCCATCGACGAGGCAGGCGGCGATCTCGCCGTCCGCGCAGTCCTCCTGCCGGCGGATCACGACCGTGTCGCCGTCCAGGATCCCCGCGTTGACCATCGAGTCGCCGCGCACGGCGAGCAGGAAGTTCTCGCCGCTGGCCGTGATCTGCTCGGGCACCGCGATGTGCTCCGTGATGTTCTCCTCGGCCAGGATCGGCGAGCCCGCGGCGATCGCCCCGACCATCGGCAGCATGCGCACGCCCGGCAGATCGATCGGCTCCGGACGCCGCGCCTCGCGCTCCCGGCGGCGCTCGCCGAGGTCGATCGCGCGCGGCTTCGTGGCGTCGCGGCGCAGCGCGCCCGACTGCTCGAGCGCCTTCAGGTGCGCATGCACCGTGGAGGGCGAGGTCAGGCCGATCGCCTCGCCGATCTCGCGCACGGTGGGCGGGTAGCCATGCTCCTCCGTGTACTGCTCGACGACCTCGAGCACCTCTTGCTGTCGCTTGGTGAGCGCCACGCGGGCCTCCAATCGAACGGGTGTTCGTGCGAAGGATGGCACATCGAACGCGTGTTCGCAACCCCGGCCGGCCGAGCGACGCCATGGCCGCCCCACGGGCGCCCGGATTCGGCTAGCCTTCGGCCTCCACGCGCTGGTGGCGGAATTGGTAGACGCGCAAGGTTGAGGGCCTTGTGCCCGCAAGGGCGTGGAGGTTCAAGTCCTCTCCAGCGCATGCACACGACGGCCCCCGGGATCCCCGGGGGCCGTCCGTCTTCCCAGGGTCGTGCCGCGCGCGATTGTCGGGGCGCGCACCCGGTTGGTCGCGTCAGCCGCGGTTGTCCGCCGTGCGCGCCGCGTCCCGCGCGGCCCCGATCGCGGCGTACGCCGCGTCGAGCTCGCCCGCGGCGATCTGCGCGTCGATCGCCTCGGCCTGCGCCTGCGTCACGACGCCGCGCGCGAGCGCGGCGGTGGCGATCAGAAGGGCGGCCAGCCCCCGCCCGGTCGTGGTGCTGCGTGCGGTCATGTCCTCGTACTCCTTCGTCTCTCGGGACCCGCCGTCGCGGCGGGCCGACGGGCCGGACGGTGCCGCACCCGGCTGAGGATCTCCTGAGATCGCCGAGCGCCCGCTGAGAGCGGCGTCAGATGCAGGCGCCCCGGGCGTCGTCAGAGGCGGCAAGGGGCGGGACCGCCCCGCCCACCTCCCGAACAAGGGACCCCCGCACCATGCCCCGCACCCGACTCCTCGGCGCCCTCATCGGCGCCGCCGCCCTCGGCGCCCTCGTCGCCGTCCCGGCCGCCCAGGCCTACGACGGGGACTGGCGCATCGCCGGCGCGTTCGAGCGCTCCACGTCGCCGAGCTTCTACGGCGGCTTCAACCCCAACCACGTCGACGAGGTCGCGGCGGTGTTCGACAGCCGCGCCAAGACCCTGCGGGTCGACCTCGAGTACTTCCAGGCGCCTGAGCGCGGCAACGTCTCCGTCAACTTCGGCCGCGGCCAGGCCGACGGTCCTGCCAGACGGGCGTGATGGACGTCACCATCGCGTCCCGCGACACCTCGGGCCCGGCCCGCACCGAGTACGCGTGGACGACGTCCCGCTCCACGCGGCCCGCGGGCGAGGGCTGGACCTCCGTGGGCCGCTTCTCCGCGCAGGGCTACTGGCGCTCCCAGTGGAGCCGGATCGTGCCCGGGCTGGACCCCGAGCCCTACGAGCGGGTCGCCACCCTCGAGCTCGACGGCGTCGACGGCGCCCTGACCGACGCCGAGCGGCTCGACAACGGCGCGACGGAGATCTCGTGGTCGTTCGGCTCGCCGCTCCTCAACGGCATCGAGGCCGACTGCCTCGAGATCCAGGTGCCCGGCCGGCGCGCGCCGTTCACGGTCGCCCCGCCGGCGACCGAGCCGGCCCCGGCGCCCACGCCGACGCCCGCCCCCGAGGCCGGCGGCGACGGATCGGAGACGATGCTCGACGACATGGTCGTCAGCGCCGGCCGCCGCGGCGCGTCGATCGAGCTGCGCATATCCGGCGACGCCGAGAAGGTGCAGATCCGGGTGCGCCGCGCCTCGAGGACGCTGGACTTCCGCAGCCGCGTCGTCCTGAAGAACCAGGACAGTCGCGTCCGCTGGGTGATGGTCCGCTTCTCCGACGGGGCCGACTGGTCCGACTGGGAGCGCGTCTTGGTCCGCTGACCCGCCTCGCCGCGCCCGTCGACCGGCCATGGCCGGCGGGCGCGGCGACCCCGGGCGCCGCGTAAGCGGACGCGCTGCGGGTGCGACAACTTTCACGTCCCGATTGGAGGTCCGCCGTGCACCGCTCCCGCGTCCCCGTCGCCGCCCTCGTGGCGGCGGCGCTCCTCGCCCTCGCCCCCGCCGCGTCCGCCCACCCCGGCGATTGGGCGCTCAGCGGCGCCTTCGAGCGCACGGTCGCGCCGTCCTTCCAGGGCGGCTTCGTCCCCGACGACGTGGACGAGGTCGACGTGGCCTTCGACAACCGCGCGAAGACAATCGCCCTCGCGCTGCGCTTCTTCGAGGCCCCGACCCGCGGCGAGGTGCTGGTCGAGCTCGGCCGCGCGCCGGGCGACGGCACCTGCGTGACCGACGCGGCGACGATCCGGATCACGGCGGCCGACCTCCCGCTCGTGCGCACCGAGACCGTCACGGAGCGGTTCTGGGTGCCCGAGCAGCACCGCTGGACGGTCTCCTCGTCCTGGCCGGGCACGGGCTGGAGCTACCTCGGCTGGGACACGTGGCGGGCCCGCCACCACTGGCTCCGGGCTGGCTACTGGGACGCCCGCACCGTCACCCGCGAGGTCGTGGACGTCGACCCCTCCGTCCACGAGCGCACCGCCGTCCTCGAGCGCGACGGCGTCGCCGGCGCGCTGACCGCGACCGTGCGGGTCGGCCACGGCGACGTCCGCCTCGCCTTCGCCTTCGGGCACCCCCTCCTCGACGGCCTCGCCGCGGACTGCCTCGAGATCCGCGTCCCGGGCCGGCTCGCGCCCTTCACGGTCGTCCCCCCGGCCGCCCCCGCCCCCGCCCCCGAGCCGGCGCCCGCGCCGGCCCCGCCCACGGAGGCGGGCGACCCCGACCTCGTCGACCTCGAGGACGTCGCCGTCACCGCCACGCGCCGCGGCGCCCTGATCGAGCTGCTCCTGACGGGCGACGCCGAGCGCCTGCAGGTGCGGGTGCGCGGCACGGCCCGCACCCTCGGCTTCCGCCCGCGCGTCGTGCTGCGCGGGGCGCCGCAGGCGGCCCGCTGGGTCGTCGTGCGGGTCGGGGACGGCGTCGAGTGGTCGGACTGGCGGCGAGTGCCGGTGCGCCAGCCGGTGTAGAGGCGGTTCGGGTCCGGTTACGCGGGCAGGAGCGCGCCCGCGGCGGGGGTAGGTTGGGGCCATGACCACGAGAACCCCGCACCGCATCGCGCTCGTCGCCCACGACGGCGCCAAGGACGCCATGCTCGACCTCGTCGCCCGCCACGAGGGCTACCTCCGGGCCAGCCGCCTCGTCGCCACCGCCACCACCGGCGGTCTCCTCAACGACCGCTTCGACCTGCGCGTCCACTGCCTGATGTCGGGCCCGCTCGGCGGCGACCTCCAGATCGGCGCCCTCGTCGCCGAGGAGCAGCTCGACCTCGTCGTCTTCCTGCGCGACCCCCTGACCGCGCACCCCCACGACCCCGACATCCAGGCCCTGATGAAGGTCTGCGACGTGCACGACACGCCGCTCGCGACGAACCCGGCCACGGCCGAGCTCTGCCTCGGGGCGCTGGCGGGGACCGGTGCGGCCGAGCGGCCGCTCGCGGCCGGCGCCGCCTAGCGCGTCGCCAGCCGGTCCGCGATCAGCGAGACCTGCTCGTGGGCGACGTGCCCCGCCACCATCGCGGTGCGCTGCGAGCGGTCGTCCTTCGTCGGCATCAGGCAGACGACGTCGGCCCCGACGACGTCGAGGCCGCGCAGGCCCCGCACGATCGCGTTCGCCTCGTCGATCGAGAACCCGCCCTCCCCGACCTCGAGGTTCGAGACGGCGGGCGCGACCGCCGGGTCGAGGCAGTCGAGATCGAACGTCAGGTAGACCGGCAGGTCGCCGGCCCGCTCGCGGGCCTCGGCGACCACGTCCGGGATGCCGCGCTCGCGCACGTCGGCCATCGTGATCACGGCGTAGCCCAGCTGCCGGCTCGTGTCGAGCCAGGTCTCGGTGCGCGGCTGGCCGCGCATCCCGATCTGGGTGGAGCGCGTCGGGTCGATGCGGCCGGCCTCGACCAGGTAGGCGGCCCAGTGCGCCGCCGAGCGCCGCGCGCCGAGCCAGTGCGGGATCTGCGCGTACGAGTCGACGTGCGCGTCGAGGTGGACGAGGGCGACGGGGCCGTCGGCGGTCAGGGGCGAGCCGGGCCCGGCGAGCCCGAGCAGCACCGCGCCCGTGATCGCATGGTCGCCGCCGATCGAGACCAGCCGCGTGCCGGCCTCGGCGATCCGGCGCGTGTGCGCGGCGATGCGGTCGACGCAGGCCTCGTTGTCCATCGCCTCCGGCAGCGGCACGTCGCCGAGGTCGCGGACGCGGAAGGCGTCGAACGCGCTCAGGCCGTACGTGCGGTGCGGGCGGCGGTTGTGGGCGGAGACGTGGCGGACGGCGCGCGGGCCGAGGTGCTGGTCGCGCTCCGTCGAGCCGTTGCCCGACGAGTGCGGGATGCCGAGCACGCCGATGTCGGCGTTGGCGGGATCCTCATCGTGCTCCGACCGGAAGAACGTGGGCACGCCCCACCAGTAGAGCGTCTCGAGCTGCGCGCGCGGATCGTCCTCGGCCATCGGTCCTCTCCCCGGGTCGGTCAGGCGGATCCTAGGCCGTGCGCGCTCAGGGCGCCCAGCTCGCCGGCACCGACACCGACGTCGCGCCGCGCAAGAAGCGCGTGCCCGGGCCGCCGGCGAGGGGCAGCGTCCAGAAGGTCGGGGCGCCGGCGATCAGGCCCCGCTCGAGCAGCAGGGTGGCCCCGTCCGCCGACAGCCCGACCACGACCGCCTCGTTCTGGCGCTCGCCGCCGAGCCGGATGTAGCGGATGCGCCCGCTGGCGGCGTCGATGCGCGCGGGCTCCGCGTAGTCCTCGCCGCCGACGCCGCCGACGAGCGTGCGCCCGTCGGGCGTCCACCAGCGCACCGACGGCCCGTAGACCATCGGGTGGCTCGGCTTCAGGCGCGTCAGCTGGCGCGCGCTCGCCGCGCCGAGCGCGGGGTCGACGGTCCAGATCTGCGCGTGCCAGGCGGTGCCGCCGTTCCAGCGCTCGCTGGTGTGGCGCCGGATGGCGATCAGGCGCGGGCCCCAGACGGGGTCGGTGCCCCGCCCGAGCGACGTCGCGCCCGAGCCGTCGCGGGCCGCCGCGTAGAGGGTGCCGCCGCCGATCCGGCCCGCGTAGGCCTGGCGGTTGTAGGCGATCCGCTGGGCGTCGGGCGACCAGCCGTAGCCGTTCGTCTGGCTGCCCCGGGCGGGCACGATCACGGTCGGCGCGCCCGTGCGGGCGTCGACGACGGCGAGGCCCTCGCCCGTCACGTAGCCCTCGGCGTCCGCGGTCTGCGTCTCCACGAGCAGCGCCGTCGCGTCGGGGGCCCAGGCGATGCCGCGCACCGACGCGTACTGCCCGTCGGCGGGGGCCGCGGTCACGGCCGCGCCGGTCTGCAGGTCGCGGACCACGAGCGCCGTGGCGTCGCCGACCGGCCCGCGCAGGTAGGCCACGAGGCGCCCGTCGGGCGAGACCTCGGCGCCCCAGCCGCGCACGCCGAGCGGGGCCGGGCCGCGGCCCGTATCCGTCGCCATGCCGAGCCGCGTCCAGTCGGTCGTGTAGACCACGGTGGCCGCCGCGCTGCCCGGCACGAGGGCGAGGCCGGCGAGGCAGGCGAGGAGGGCGAGGGGGCGGCGCACAGGCGGAGCCTACTCGTCGCCGGGGACGCCGAAAGACGGCGCCTCGGCGGGCCGGAGCCCGCGCGTGACGTAGCCCTCGAGCTCGGGCCGCCAGCGCTCCCAGAGCCCGCGCAGGCGCCCGACGGGGTCGTCGTCGGCCCAGTCGACGCGCAGGTCGACGACGGGCCAGCCGACGCCGTCGCGGGCCACGACGAGCCCCGCGGAATGGACGGGCCCCGCCTCGCCGCCCGCCGCGACCCCCGCCTCGAGGCCGGCGAGCAGACGCTCGGCGAGCGCGCCCGTGGCGGCCGCGAACCCGGCCAGCGCGCGGTCGGGCACGTCGGCGGCGGCGAGCAGGTTGCCGGCGCTCGCGGCGCACGGACCCGTCGCCTCCCCCACGACGCCGAGCGCGAAGGCGCCCGAGTGGATCGCGGTGCGGCCGTCGAGGTCGACGGCGAGGAGCTGGCGGTAGGCGATCACGTCGGCGGGCTGCTCCACCACGACGGCGTGGACGGCGGCCGCGGGCTCCGCGCCGGCCGCGAGGCGGTCGAGGAGCAGCGGGCCGAGCCGCGGGTCGGTCACGTTCTGGGAGGCGACGGCGCCGACGCCGGGGCGCACGTGCGCGCAGCGCGCGGCGACCGCCGGGCTCGAGGACATCACCGCCACGCCGCACTCGCCGGCCACCGGGTCGGCGGCGACGAGCGAGAGGGTCACGCCCCCGCCCCCTCCGGGATGACGGCGGTCACGTCGACCTCGACCAGCCACGTCGGGCGGGCCAGCGCCACCACGACGAGCCCCGTGAAGACGGGGAAGACGCCCGGCATGCGCTCGCCGAGCACCCGGTAGACGGGCTCGCGGTGGCGGATGTCGGTCAGGTAGATGACGCACTTGACGATGTGCGCGAGCTCGGAGCCCGACTCGCCGAGCAGGAGCTCGACGTTGTCCATCACCTTGTGGGCCTGCGCCGCGGGGTCGCCGATGCCGACGTCCTCGCGCGTGTCGAGGTCCTGCGCGACCTGCCCGCGCAGGTAGACGACGCCGTTCGCGACCACGGCCTGGCAGAGGTCGTTCGCGAGGCTCTGCTCGGGGTAGGTATCCTTCGTGTTGAAGGGCCGGACGCGGCGGTGGGTCGGCATGGGCGTGCGGGGGAACGTAGCACCCAGAGGCGCCCCGGTAGAGCTTCAGAGTAGGGTCAAGGCGTCCGCGACGGCGATGCGCCGGTACGTCTCCCGCGCCGACTTGGGCGCCACGAACAGGGTCTCGCGCCACGCCTTCAGCTCCCGCTCGGCCGCCTCGTCGACCCAGGGCGAGCCCGCGAACACCAAAACCTCGACGTAGCTCTCGACGACGCGGTCGGCGGTGATCGCGAGGTCGCTGCCTGCGACGCGCCCGCGCGGGTCGTAGGCGATCGCCGTGCGCAGCCGATCGAGCGCGGAGGTGCGGGTCTGGCGCTCGAGGGCACCGTCGCGCGGTGGCCCCGCGGGCACCACGAGGCGCGTAATCGCACGGTCGTTGACGGCGCGCAGGAGCGCCTCCGCGGAGGCGTCGGTCTGGACGTACTTGTGGTCGGGCCACCAGTCGAGCTCGCCGTAGTCGGCGACGTCCGTGGCCTGCCCGAACAGGTAGAAGTCGGCGTAGCGGTGGTAATCGTCGCCATGCTCGGCCCGCAGCAGGTCATAGAAGGCGGTCACCGACAGCGCCATCAGGGCGCTCGCCCCGAGCGCGTCGAGGGGGTCGCGCAGCACGATGCCGACGCGGTCGTGGCGGTCGAAGCCGGGCCAGACGTCGTCGGGCCCAGCGGGGCGGCCGTCGACCTCCACGGCGAAGGCGTCCATCTGCAGCGCGGTCGACGAGTGCATCAGCCGTCGCGGTGGCAGCAGGCCGCCTCGGAGGCCGGCCAGTCGAGGGTCGGATTGCGGTCGAAGAACCCTGCGGGCTCGAGCCGGAAGCCCGTGCGCGCCGCGGGCATGATCGGCCAGTCCTCGGGGCGCACGAAGTGCGTCACCCCGGCAGTGTACCAACAGACGATGTCGGTGTCCTCGATGCCGCGGTCGGCGGCCGTCCACTCGGGCAGGCCGTCCTGGTCGACGCGGCCGTAGGGGTACGTGCCGGCCGCGTTGCGCTCGTCGGGGCGGTACGGCGTCACCCAGAGGGTGTGCCGGCCGAAGCCGGCGCGCCGGTAGATCGTCGCCTCGGGCCTGGCGAGGAGCGGCGTCACGCCGTGCATCGGCACGATCCGGTACGAGCGCGGCGCGCCCGCCACCGACCGCTCGTGCGGGTTGCCGACGTACCACTGGCGGGCGAGGTGGTCGTTCGCGTCGCGGGCCGCCTCGGACTCCGTGCGCAGCACGGTCGTCTTCGAGCGCCACGCGTTGCCCTCGGGGTTGTCGGGGCCGGTCGGTACGGGCTCGGCCTCGATCTCGCACACGGTGTTGCGCGGCCCGTCGACGTCGAGGTCGAGGCGGAAGCAGAACAGGTGCTGGTGGTGCGGCCCCGACAGGCCCTCGTCGACGAGCTGGGTGCCCTTCAGGTCCTCGCCCTCCGTGTGGGCCATCGTCGAGATGATCCCGTGCAGCTCCACCTCGAGCTCGATGTGGCCGTCGAGGCCGAAGTTCCAGCGGAAGGCGTAGTCGTAGTTGCCGACCGTGGCCATCGAGTTGACGACGAAGCGGCGCGCGCGGCGGCTCTCCACGTTCCCCGTCGCGTGGTCGGTGTGCTTCCAGAGCAGGCTGTGGTCCTCCTCGTGCAGGCAGATCGCGTTCGCGATCTCGACCACGTCGCCGTCGCCCGCCGCGAGGTGCGCGTCGAGGTAGGTGATCTCGCCGACGCAGTCGCAGCCGAGGACGAGCGAGTTGGTGCAGGCGCCCAGCCCGTACTCACCGGCGTCGAAGTAGGTGCGCCAGTTGTGCATCGGGTGCGGATCGCCGTAGGGCACGATCATCTCGGCGCACGACGCGCGGTGCAGGACGCGCCGCCCGCGGAAGCGCACGTCGTGGAGGACGAGGCCGTCCTGCGCCTCGAGCGAGGCCGAGAACTCCCAGTCGAACCAGCGCACGCGATTGCCGTCCACCGTGAAGGAGACGCCCTCGGGCTGCGTGATCGCGATCGGCTTGACGCCGGTGCGGGCCGGCAGCGTGCCCGTGCGGTACTCGCCGTCCGCGGCCGGGATCGGCTTGGTGTCGTACTCCTCGATCGCGAGGATCTCGTGCGTGTCGAGGTCGACGAGGGCGAGCAGGCTCTCGATCGGGCGCGCGTACGAGTTCATGCCGAGGGGGCCGCGCAGGTACGGCACGGCGCGGGCGTAGCGGTGCCTGCCGTCCAGCGGGTGGCCCATGTTGGCGGAGGCCAGGACGTCGATCTGCACGGCGCCCATGTCGTCGATGCCGCGCGCGGCGAGCGCCGCGATCATCTTCGGGTCGGCCTTCACGGACGCCTCGACGGCCACGTACTCGTCGGGCGTGATCGGCGGGTAGGCGTTCGGGAACAGGCGGTCCGCCACCACGCTCCCGGCGTCGAGGTCGACCGTGATCTCGCGCACCTGCCGCGCCGCGTCGTAGACCGACGCCCGCGCGCGCCGCGCGGGCCGCGGGCCGCCCGCGTCGACCCACGCGTGGTACGCCTCCTTGTCGGCCTCGTCGAGGCCGATCGCGATGAAGCGGCAGCCGTCCGCGCCGTCGGCCGTGCGCGCGAGCGCGGCGGCGGCGCGGATCTCGTCGGGCGTCAGGGGCGAGAACGGGTGCGGGGCGTCGGCCATGGGGGGGATCGTCGCACACCCCGGCGCTCCGGGGAAGCCGGCCGGCGGGTAGCCTGCCGGCCGTGGATCCCGACCCCGACCAGCTCCTGGCCGACGGGCTCGCCGCCTACGCGGCGGGCGACTTCGCGGCCGCGCAGGCCGCCTGGCAGGCCGCGGCCGCGGCGGGCAGCCCCGCGGCGGTCGACCACCTGCGGCTCCTCGCCGCGGGCGACGCGCGCCGCCAGGTCCTGCTCGGGCGGATGGCCGAGCGCGAGAACCCCGACGCCCGCTGGCGGCTCGGCGTGGCCGCCGTGGAGCGCGCCGACCTGCCCGGCGTGCGCGCGCACTGGTGCCGGGCGGCCGCGCTCGACGAGGGCCTGGCCGCCGAGCTCGCGGGCCTCCTCGGCTGCGCGCCCGACGACGCGGGCCGCGTGTTGGCGGACGCCGACGACGGCGACGTGGCCTGCCGGCTCGGCGAGCTCTGCCTGGCCACGGGCCGCGCGGACGCCGCGCGCGTCTGGTGGGTGCTCGCGCGGGCGGCGGGCAGCGCCGAGGCCGCGGCGCTGCTCGAGCGCCACGACCCCGACGCGCCCTGACTCAGCCCTCCTGCTCGGCCTTGGCGGCGTCGAGCATCGCGTGGATCATCGCGTGCTTCGGCACCAGCGGGTTCGGGTAGGCCGTGCGGCTCTGCGTGAGGCCGCAGTCGAGCAGCGCGTCCGCGATCTTGTAGGACAGGGGCCCCGGGTTGATGATCGGGACGGGCAGGTGCTCGGCCAGGTAGGCGTGCGACTGGTGCATCGTGGTCGAGCCGAGGCAGATCACCTCCGCCCCGTCCTCCTCGACGAGCTGCATGGCCGCGGCCAGGAGCTTCGGGAACACGACCTCCTCCTTGCCCCCGAGCAGGTTGACGACGTCCGGCGGCGTGTCGATGTGGCGGATGCCGGCGCACTTGTCCAGCAGGCCGAGCTCGCCGACGCCCTTCTTGTAGATCGCCGCCCACGGGCCCCACTGCGTGAGCACCCCGAACGTGTTGCCGAGCATCAGCGCCGTCAGGTACGAGGTGCGGCCCGGGCCGATCACGGGGATGTCGAGCTCGCAGCGGATCGCGTTGACGCCCGAGTCGGACATCGTGTCGATGCAGATCGCGTCGTAGCCCGCGTCCTGGATGCGCAGCGCGCACTCGAGCATCGCGAGGTCCGCGAGAATCCAGTCGTGGTAGTTCTCGTACCACTGGGGGCCCGCCGAGACGGGCACGTACTCGAACTCGATGCCCGGTCCCCAGCTGACCGAGTTCTGCTGCGCGCGCCGGCCGGCGAGGCCGGTCTCGTCGAACGCGAACGGCACGAGGACCGCGATCCGCTTGCCCATGTCCATCTCCCCTGTCTGGTGGTCGTTTCCGTCGGCCGTCAGCCGACCAGCTCCCGCACGTCCGCGATGCGGCCCTCGACGGCCGCGGCGGCGGCCATCGCGGGGCTCATCAGGTGCGTGCGCCCGAGGCGCCCCTGGCGCCCCTCGAAGTTGCGGTTGGAGGTCGAGGCGCAGCGCTCGCCGGGGGCGAGGATGTCCTCGTTCATGCCGACGCACATCGAGCAGCCGGCGTCACGCCACTCGGCGCCCGCGGCGGTGAAGAGGTCGGCCAGGCCGCGCCGCTCCGCCTCCGCCTTGACGGCCATCGAGCCGGGCACGACGAGCACGCGCACGCCGTCTTTGACGCGGCGCCCGCCGAGCACGGCCGCGGCGGCCTCGAGGTCCTCGATGCGGCCGTTCGTGCACGAGCCGATGAAGACGCGGTCGACGGGCAGGCCCAGCAGGGGCTCGCCCGCGGTCAGGCCCATGTAGGCGAGGGCGCGCGCGTCGCCGTCGTCGGCCGGCTCCGGCACGGGGTCCGTGACGGGCACGGACTGGCCCGGGTTGGTGCCCCACGTGACGGTCGGGGCGAGCGCGTCGACGTCGACCACGACCTCCCGGTCGAAGACGGCGTCCGGGTCGGTGCGGTAGCCCCGCCAGCGCGCGACCGCCGCGGCGTAGTCGGCGGGGACGCAGGACCGGCCCTCGAGGTAGGCGAAGGTCGTGTCGTCCGCGGCCACGAGGCCGGCGCGGGCGCCCGCCTCGACGGTCATGTTGCAGACCGTCATCCGGCCCTCCATCGAGAGCACCTCGATCGCGGGCCCCGCGTACTCGACGAGGTGCCCGGTCGCGCCCGCCGTCCCGATCTGCCGGATCAGAGCCAGCACCATGTCCTTCGCGGTCACCCCCGCGCCGCGGGTCCCCGCGAAGGTCACGCGCAGCTGCGGCTGGCGCACCTGCACGAGCGTCTGCGTGGCCAGCACGTGGCCGACCTCGCTCGTGCCGATCCCGAAGGCGAGCGCCCCGAAGGCGCCGTGCGTCGAGGTGTGCGAGTCGCCGCACATGATCGTCATGCCGGGCTGCGTGAGGCCGAGGTCGGGGCCGATCACGTGCACGATCCCCTGCCCGCTCGAGCGGTAGCGCAGGTACGGGACGCCGAAGTCGGCGACGTTGCGCTCGAGCGCCTCGACCTGTCGGCGCGCCATGTCGTCCGCGATCGGCAGCGCCCGGCCCGCGGTCGGGACGGCGTGGTCGGCGGTCGCCACCGTGCGGTCGGGGCGGCGCACGCCGCGCCCCGCGAGGCGCAGCTCGTCGAAGGCCTGCGGGCTCGACACCTCCTGCACGAGATGCAGGTCGCAGAAGATCAGGTCGTCGGCGACGAGGTGCTCGTCCCAGATCCGATCGATCGCGGTCCGCGCGGCCACGCCGGGATCCTACGGGCGGATCCGGCCCCCGGCAAATCCTCCGCTCCTTGCCAGATTCGCCCGGGGGCGGCACGATTGCCCCCGCAGACACGCGGACCCACGAGGAGGGGACGATGGCGGGCAGGCTGGACGGGAAGGCGGCGCTGGTCACGGGCGCGGGCTCGGGGATCGGCCGGGCGACGGCGCAGCGCTTCGCCGAGGAGGGCGCGCACGTCGTGGCCTGCGACCTCAGGCCCAAGACGGCGCAGGAGACCGCCGCGCTGATCGGCGGCGACGCCCTCGGCCTCGGCGTCGACGTCACCGACCGCGCCTCGATCCGGGCGGTCGTCGAGGCCACGGTCGAACGCTTCGGCGGCCTCGACGTGCTCGTCTGCAACGCCGGCGTGACCATCGTCGGGTCGGTCATGGACCTGACCGAGGACCAGTGGGACACGGAGCTCGACACGAACCTCAAGAGCGTCTTCCTGTGCGCGAAGGAGGCCTGGGACCACCTCGCCGCCCGCGGCGGCGGCTCGATCCTCTCGACCGCCTCGATGGCCGGCCAGTGGGCGATCCCCGCGGACGCCGCCTACTGCGCCTCCAAGGCGGGCCTGATCATGCTCACGAAGTGCATGGCCCTCGACGGCGCCAAGCAGAACATCCGCGCCAACTGCGTCTGCCCCGGCTTCACGAACACGCCGATGATCGACGGCTACTTCGACGCCCAAGACGACCCCGACGCGAGCCGCCGCTTCGCGATCGGCCTGCATCCCCTCGGCCGCATGGGCGAGCCGCTCGACCACGCCAACGCCTTCGTCTACCTGGCCTCCGACGAGGCCAGCTGGGTGACCGGCCTCGAGCTCAACGTCGACGGCGGCATCACCTGCGGCATCTGGGGCGGGTAGCGGCACCCCGCGCACGCCCCGCGTGACGGAGCGCGCGAGACCGGCGGGGCCGGCGGACGATCCGGTCCGCGACATCGCCGCGGTCTGACCCCTCGCAGCGGCTAGGCTCGCCCCATGCATCCACGTCTGCTCCTCCTCGCCCTCGCCCTCGCCCTCGCCGTGCCCCTGGCCCTGACCGGGCCGGCGGCCGCCGCCCCCGCGGAGCGCGCCACCGCCGAGCAGCAGGCCGCCAACCTCAAGCTCGGGACGCGCCTCGTCAACCGCTTCTGGTCGCTCCTCGTCGCCGGCGACCCCGACGAGCTGCGCGCCTTCCTCTCGCCCGCCTTCCAGGTGCAGCGCGCGAACGGCAGCGGGCAGAACCGCAACCAGTACCTCGCCGACTTCGCGAACTCGACCACCGTCATCTCCGACTACTCCCTGTCGAGGATCAAGGTGACCCGCGCCGGCGGGCTCGTGGTGGTGCGCTACTACTCGCAGTCCACGCAGACGATCAGCGGCACCGCGTACTCGACCACCCCCGCCCCCCGCATCGTCACGTTCGTGCAGACGCCGAGCGGCTGGCGGATGGCGTCGAACGCGAACTTCAACGCGCCGTAGGGCGCGCCGCGGGCGCTACGCGCCGTCGGTCCGAAATGCGCAGACCTCCGCGCCGTCCCGGGTCCAGACCTGGGTCATCGGGATGCGGGCGCGGTGGAAGAGGCCGAGCTGCGGGCAGCGGCGGTCCGACTCGACGGCGAGCGCCTCGATCCGCTCGGCGCTCTCCGTCGCGGCGATCCGGTACTCGACCCCGACGTGCAGGAACTCGGGCTGGCGGTCGGGGTCGCCGTCGATCAGCCCGCGCAGGTCGAGGTCGGACTGGGCGCGGATCTCGAGCCCGTCGAGCGCGAAGCCCTGGTCCTGCGCGGTCAGGGCGATCGCCACGTTGGCGCACGAGATCAGCGCGGCGAGCTGGTACTGGACGGGCGTCCAGCCGGTGTCCGTGCCGACGAGGCCGCCGAGCGCGAAGTCGAGCGGCTCGTCGGCCACCACGGGCGCGTGGTCCTTGACGGTGAGCTCGGCCGCGAGCCCGCCGAGCGAGCGGCAGCGCACCTTCGTGATGGCGACGTGGTCGGGGGTCTCCGCGCTCATCGGGTCACGGCACCTCGACGCCCTCGGCCTCGCACTCGGCGAAGACCTCGCGGGCGATCCGGAAGCCCTCGACGCCGGCGGGGATGCCCGCGTAGATCGCGAGCTGGATCAGGGCGTCCTGGATCTCCGCCTTGGTGACGCCGTTGGTGATGGCGCCGCGCAGGTGCAGCCGGAACTCGTGCATGCGGTTGAGCGAGCCGATCATCACGAGGTTCAGCAGGGAGCGGTCGCGCTTGGTGAGCGCCGAGCGGCCCCAGCCGGCGCCCCAGCAGTACTCCGTGACGAGCCGCTGGAAGTCCCTCGAGAAGTCGTCGGCGTTCGCGAGCGAGCGCTCCACGTACGCCTCGCCGAGCACCTCCTTGCGGATCCTCAGGCCGGTCTCGAACAGCTCGTCGCTCATGGGGTCGCTCCTTCGCGTGCGGACGCCGCCAGCCTAGCCGCGCCTCAGCCGGTGCCGCGCCCCCCCGCGATACGCCGGTTGAACATTTGCCCCCCGTAGGTTTCTCCGAATAGGATCCCGGCCATGTCGATGACTGAGGCGCAGGAGCGCGAGACGATGATCCGCGAGGGCGTCGCCGCCCTCTGCAGCGAGTTCCCCGGCGAGTACTGGCGCGAGCTCGACCGCGAGCAGGAGTACCCGACGGCGTTCGTGAAGCGGCTGTCGGACGACGGCTGGCTCGGGGCCCTGATCCCCGAGGAGTACGGCGGCGGCGGGCTCAGCGAGTCGGACGCGGCGATCATCCTCGAGGAGATCAACCACTCGGGCTGCAACGCCGGCGCCTGCCACGCGCAGATGTACATCATGGGCACCGTCCTGCGCCACGGCTCCGAGGCGCAGAAGCAGGCCTACCTGCCGGGCATCGCCTCCGGCGAGATCCGCCTGCAGGCCTTCGGCGTGACGGAGCCCGATGCGGGCTCGAACTCGCTGGCGATCCGCACCCGCGCGGTCGAGCAGCCGGACGGCTCATGGGTCGTCGACGGCCAGAAGATCTGGACCAGCCGCTTCTTCCACTCGGACATGATGCTGCTGCTCGCGCGCACGTCGGAGCCCGTCGAGGGCAAGCCCAAGTGGTGGGGCCTGTCGACCTTCCTGGTCGACCTGCGCGAGGCGGGCGACGCGATCGACGCGCGCCCGATCCGCACGATGATGAACCACGCCACGACCGAGGTCTTCATCAAGGGTCTGAAGCTGCCCGCCGACGCGCTCGTCGGCGAGGAGGGCATGGGCTTCAAGTACATCCTCGACGGCATGAACGCGGAGCGCATCCTGATCGCCGCCGAGTGCATCGGCGACGGCCGCTGGTTCATCGAGAAGGCCGCCGCGTACGCCACCGAGCGCGAGGTCTTCGGCCGCCCGATCGGCGCCAACCAGGGCGTGCAGTTCCCGATCGCCCGCGCCTACGCGGCCGTCGAGGCGGCCGACCTGATGCGCCGCCGCGCCTCCGAGCTGTTCGAGGCGGGCGAGCCGTGCGGCGCCGAGGGCAACATGGCGAAGCTGCTCGCGTCCGAGGCCTCGTGGCAGGCCGCGAACGCGTGCCTCGACGCGCACGGCGGCTTCGGCTTCGCCGAGGAGTACGACGTGGAGCGCAAGTTCCGCGAGACGCGCCTGTACATGACGGCGCCGATCAACAACAACCTGGTGCTCGCCTTCCTGGGCCAGCACGTGCTGAAGATGCCGCGCTCGTACTAGGCTCGCGGCGGACCCCCGGACGGAGGAGAGGACCCATGTCCCACGTGGAGATCGACGGCGTCAGGATCTGGTACGACGTCCACGGCGACGGCGAGCAGCACCTGCTGCAGATCGGCGGCGCGGGCTTCGCCCACGAGAACTTCGGCTTCGTCACGCACCTGATGACGCCGCACTTCAAGGTCGTCGAGATGGACCTGCGCGGCTACGGCCTGTCGGACCGCCCCGAGCAGCACTACGACATGGACCTCTGGGCCGATGACCTCGCCGCCGTCCTCGACGATGCCGGCATCGAGAAGACCCACGTGCACGGCACGTCGATGGGCGGCATGGTCGCGCTCGCCTTCGCCGGCCGCCACCCGCAGTACATCGATCGCCTGATCCTCGACTGCCCGATGGCCAAGTCGGATTACATGGCGCGCGCCCACTGGGACGTCTGGGCGGCGCTCGCCGAGGCCCAGGGCATGGGCGGCCGCGGCCTCGCGCAGGAGATCGCCACGAAGTGCCTGAGCCGCACGTTCCTCGACACCCCCGCGGGCGAGGAGACGGTCGGCGTGATCCAGCAGGTCCTCGACCGCAACTGCTCCGTGCCCGTCTTCACCGGCGCCTGCGCCGCGATGCGCGACATGGACCTGCGCCCGTACGCCGCCACGGTGACGGCGCCGACGCTCGTGATGGTCGGCTCCGAGGACTGCCTGACCCCGATCGACGCGGGCCCCGACGGCGCCGGCGCGCGCTGGATCCACGACCACATCGCGGGCTCCGAGCTGTACATCGTGGCGGGCTCGGGCCACACGAACCTGATGGAGGAGCCCGAGCTCTCCGCGGACGTCGTGATCCGGTTCCTCCAGGGCGAGCGCGTCCACAACGCGTAGGCGCCCGGCCCGGGACCCCGCCCCATGGACGTCGTCAACCTCGGCCGCACGGGCCTGCGCGTGTCGCGCGCGTGCCTGGGCACGATGACGTTCGGCCGCCAGGCCGACGAGGCGGAGGCGACCCGCATCGTCGACCGGGCGCTCGCCGCCGGCGTCACGTTCATCGACACGGCGGACGCCTACCCGATTCCCCCGAACCCCGAGACCAATGGCCAGACCGAGGAGATCCTCGGCCGCATCCTGGCGGGGCGCCGCGACCACGTCGTCCTGGCCACGAAGTGCCACTTCCCGATGGGGTCGGCGCCGCACCAGCGCGGCAACGGCCGGCTGCACATCCGCCGCTCCGTCGAGGCGAGCCTGCGGCGGCTCGGCACCGACTGGATCGACCTCTTCCAGGTGCACCAGATGGACCCGATGACGCCCGTCGAGGAGACCCTCGACGTGCTCGAGGACCTGCGCCGCGAGGGCACGATCCTCTACGGCGGCTCGTGCAACTTCTCGCCCGTGGCCACCGCCGCGGCGCAGATCGCCGCGGCCCGCCTGGGCGTCGAGGGCTTCGCCTGCCTGCAGCCCCGCTACAACCTGCTGCACCGCCACTGCGAGCACGCGACGTTCCCGATCGCCGAGGCCGAGGGCCTCGGCGTGATCCCGTACAACCCGCTCGCCGGCGGCTTTTTGACCGCCAAGCACCGCGGCCGCCGGCCCGACGAGGAGCCGCCCGCGGGGCGCTTCTCCCTGCCGGGGATGAGCGGCACCACGTACCGGACGCGCTACTGGAACGACGCGATGTTCGCGAAGGCCGAGCGGATCTTCGCGCTCTGCGATGCGGCGGGGCTCGCCCCCGCCCGGGTTGCGGTCGGCTGGGTCCTGGCCCGGCCCGCGGTGACGGCCCCGATCCTCGGCGCGTCGCGGGCCGACCAGCTCGACGACGTCCTGCCGGCCTTCGCCGAGCCCCTCCCCGACGACCTGCTCGCGGCCCTCGACGACGCGACCCGCGACGACACGCTGGAGTGGCGCCAGTGAGGGATCCCGCGGCCGCCGACCTGATCGCCGAGATCCTCGAGGAGCTCGGCGAGGACCTCGAGGTGCAGCGCGTCACCGTGCGTCTACGGGCCGAGGACGCCGTCTTCCCGATCGCCTACGAGTGGCTCGGCGGCGGCGCGGCCTCGATCCGCGACGCCCCAGAGGTCGACATGGCCACGCAGCCCGTCGTCCTCGCGATGCAGGCGGGTGCCGAGCAGGTCGCCCAGGACGACTGCGCGGCGGCCACGGACGACCCGGGCTTCCGGGAGATGCTGCGGCTGTTCGGGGGGATGAGGGCCCAGATCGTGACCGCGGTGCGCGACCGCTCGGGCGAGATCGTCCTGCTCCTCAGCGTGCACGACCTGGTCGCGCCCCGCACCTGGTCCGACATCGAGCGGCGCTGGTGCCGCCACGGCGCCGACCGGATCTGGCAGCTCGAGACGTCCTGATGGCCGAGCACCGCCTCGACCCGCCGGTGCGCCGGCCCCTCGCCGAGCTGCCCGACACGGGCCACAACCGCTGGCACCCCGACCTCGAGCCCGCGCTCGTCGTGCGGCCCGGCGACGAGATCGTGGTCGACTGCCGCGACGGCCTCGACGGCCAGGTCGTCCCGACCACCGTCGACGCCGACCTGCCCGGGATGGACTTCGGGCGCAACCACCCGCTGACGGGCCCGATCTTCGTGGAGGGCGCCGAGCCCGGCGACGTCCTGCAGGTCGAGATCCTCGAGGTGCGCACCGACACGTTCGGCTCGACGCCCGTGATCCCCGGCTTCGGCCTGCTCGCCGACCGCTTCCCCGATCCGTACCTCGTCACCTGGGGCCTCCACGACGGCCTCGCCACGAGCGGCCGCATGCCGGGCGTCGCGGTCCCCGAGGACGCCTTCATCGGCGTGATCGGCGTCGCCCCGTCCGCGGAGCGCCTCGCGGCCTGGACGGCCCGCGAGGCCGCCGTCGGCGAGGCCGCCCTGCCGCCGTCGCCGGACGGCGCCGCCCCCGTCCGCGAGCCGTACGCCTCGACGGGCGCGCGCACCATCCCGCCGCGCGAGCTCGGCGGCAACCTCGACGTGATGCAGGTCCGCACGGGCGCCACCGCCTACCTCCCCGTCGACGTGCCCGGCGCGCTCCTGTCCCTCGGCGACGTCCACTTCAGCCAGGGCGACGGCGAGGTCTGCGGCACCGCGATCGAGTGCCACGGCCAGGCCCGGATCCGCGTCACGCCGCTGCGCGAGGTGCGCCACCGCCCGACGACGCCGCTCGTCGAGTCGACCGAGCCCGCCTTCCGCGCCCGCCGGCACGTCACCACGACGGGCCTGCCGATCGACGGCGCCGGCGTCGTGCACCCGATGGACCTGACCCTCTGCGCGCGCAACGCGATCGCGCAGATGATCCGCTGGCTCGGCGACGAGGCCGGGCTCGACCCCGAGCAGGCGTACGTGCTCTGCTCCGTCGCCGTCGACCTCAGGATCTCGGAGGTCGTCGACATCCCCCACCCCGTCGTGTCGGCGCTGTGCCCGCTCGACGTCTTCACCGAGATCCGACCGCAGCGCGGCTAGCCGCGATACACACACAGGCACGAGAGAGATCAGGAGGTCACAGGCAACATGGGCGTCGTCAAGGGCTGGGAAGGCCGCTTCTACGAGGACTTCGAGATCGGTGACGTGTACCGCAGCCGGCTCGGCCGCACGGTCACGGAGACCGACAACATCTGGTTCACGAACCTCACGCTGAACACGAACCAGGTCCACTTCAACAACCCCTTCGGCGAGGCGTCGCCGTTCGGGAAGGTGCTGGTCAACTCGGCCTTCACCGTCGCGCTGGTCACGGGCCTGTCCGTGACGGACGTGTCCGAGAACGCGATGGCGAACCTGGCCTGGGACGACATCCGCCTCCCGAACCCCGTCTTCGTCGGCGACACCGTCTGGTGCGAGTCCGAGGTGCTGGAGAAGCGCGAGTCGGGGAGCCGCCCGTACGTCGGCATCGTCGGCATCCGCACGCGCGGCATCAACCAGCGCACGGAGGTCATCTGCGAGTTCCGGCGCACGATGATGATCTACCGCCGCGAGGGCGCGAAGAGCCCCGACGTCTTCCCCGTCACGGACGCGGAGTGGCAGGTCTGATGGGCACGGGCCACGACCGCCAGCACCTGTCGACGGCGCCCGGCGCCTACTTCGACGCCGTCGACCGCAAGGACATGGAGGGCACGCTCGCGTTCTTCGCGCCGGACGCCACCTTCACGATCCAGTCGGCCCACATCACCTTCGAGGGCCACGACGGGCTGCGCCAGCTGTTCGAGAACTTCTTCGGCGACTACTCCCACATCGAGCACACCATCACCAACATCGTCGTCGACGAGGCGGCGGGGAAGGTCTCGACGGAGCAGTCGTGCCCGCACGTCAAGAACGACGGCTCGCTCGACCACGTGATCACCTGCAACTTCTTCACGGTCGACGAGGCGGGCCTCTTCACCCGCGTGATCGTCTGGATCGACGGCGTCTCACCGCTGAGGGACTGACGCCGTGTCCCTGCGCGCGCGCCTCAACCGGGGGGACATCCTCGTCGCCCCCGGCGCCTACGACGCCCTCACGGCCCGCCTGCTCGAGCAGGCGGGCTTCGAGGCGGTCTACCGCGGCGGCTACGCCGCCTCGGCGGCCGCCTTCGCCCTGCCCGACCTCGGCATCACCACCCTGACCGACATGGTCGACCACCTGCGGCGCATGACGAGCGCCGTCTCGGTGCCGGTGATCGCCGACGCGGACACGGGCTACGGCGAGGTGCCGCAGGTGATCCACACGGTGCGCGAGCTCGAGGCGGCCGGCGCGGCCGCGATCCAGTTCGAGGACCAGGTGTTCCCGAAGCGCTGCGGGCACATGGAGGGCAAGCAGGTGATCCCCGCCGAGGAGATGGTGGTCAAGCTGCGCGCCGCCCTCGCCGCGCGCCGCGACCCCGAGACGGTGATCATCGCCCGCTCCGACGCGACCGCGGTGACGGGGCTCGACGACGCGATCCGCCGCTCGCGGCTCTACGCGGACGCCGGCGCCGACGTGATCTTCATCGACGCCCCGACCTCCGAGGACGACCTCGTCGCGATCGCCGAGGGCGGGATCGACGCCGTCCTGATGGTCAACGTGTCCGAGCACGGCAAGACGCCCGACCTCGGTGCGCAGCGCTTCCAGGAGCTCGGGTTCGGGCTCGTCATCTACCCGTCGTCGACCCTGTTCGCGGCGGCCCAGTCCACGAAGGACCTCGCCGCCGCGCTGATGGCCGAGGGCTCGACGACGAGCGTCGTGCCCCGCATGATGCCGTTCGACGAGATCAACGGCATCCTCGGCAAGGACGAGTGGGATTCCGTCGAGGACCGGCTGCGGGGAGTGGACGCGTGAGGCGCACGGAGCGGATCGGGGTCCTGCACATGCCGTCGATCGCGCTCGGCCCCGGGGCCGCGCGCGAGGCGGGCCACCATCTCGCGGCGCTGGGCGTCAGCCGCGCCTTCGTCGTCACGGACCGCTTCCTCGCGGACTCGGGCCTCGTCGACCCCGTCGTCGAGGCCGTCCGCGCCGCGGGCGTCGAGCCCGTCGTGCACGCCGTGCCGACCGGCGAGCCGACCGAGGAGACGATGCAGGAGGCGGCCGACGCCTGCGTCGCGTCAGGCGCCGACGGCGTCCTCGGCGTCGGCGGCGGCTCCGCCCTCGACACCGCCAAGGTGGCGGCGCTGATCGCCACCCACGGCGGCCCCCTGCGCGACTGGATCAACGCGCCGCTCGGCGGCGCGCGCGTCCCGCCCGGGCCGATCATGCCCGTGGTGGCCGTGCCCACCACGTCGGGCACGGGCTCCGAGGTGACGGCCGTGGCCGTCCTCGACCTGCGCGCCGAGAAGGTCAAGACCGGCATCGCCCACCCGTTCCTCCGGCCCCGGATCGCCCTCTGCGACCCCGAGCTGACGCTCGGCCTGCCGCCCGAGATCACGGCCGCATCGGGCATCGACGCGCTGCTCCACGCCGCCGAGGCGTACACGGCGATCCCGTACACGGAGCGCGCCGCCCCCGAGCACGCCGGGGCCCGCCCCAACTACCAGGGCTCGACGCCGCTGGCGGACCTCTGGGTCGCCCACGCGATCGAGCTGGTCGGCCGGCACCTGCGCCGCGCCGTCACCGACGGCTCCGACCTCGAGGCGCGCGAGGGCATGATGCTCGCCGCCACCGCGGCCGGCGTCGGCTTCGGCAACGCGGGCGTCCACATCCCCCACGCCTGCTCGTACCCGATCGCCGGCCTCAAGCACGCCTGGTCGCCGCCCGGCTACCCGGGCGAGGCCCGCTTCGTGCCGCACGGCCTGGCCTGCGCGATCACGGCGCCCGCCGCCTTCCGGCTGATCGAGCCGGCCGTGCCCGAGCGCTGCCGCCGCGCGGCCGAGCTCCTGACGGGCCAGCCCGTCGCCGCGGACGACGCGGACGCCCTGCCGCGCGCCGTGCGCCAGCTGATGGCCGACGTCGGCTGCCCCACGACGATCACGGAGGTCGGCTACGCGGCCGAGGACGTGCCCGACCTCGTGGCGGGGGCGCTGCTGCAGCAGCGCCTCCTGGCCGTCGCGCCGCTGCCGGTCGGCGAGGCCGAGCTCGAGCGCGTGTTCGCCGAGTCGCGCTGATCAGGGTCGCGGCGAGGTGTCGACCGGTCGCCGCGCCACCCACGCCGCCGCCGCCGCGAACGCCGCGAGCGCCCCGAAGCCGATCCCCCCGACCCCGCGGTCGAGCATGAGGCCGGTGAACGGCGTCAGGACGAGCGCGAAGACCGCGCCCGCCATGTTCACGAAGGCGATGGCGGCGGCCGGGTAGCGCGGCTCGGCGCGGACCGACTGCACGAACACGGCGCTGAACGGCAGCGCGTAGCCGATGCCGACCAGCGCGGAGATCAGCGCCGCGGCCCAGGTCGGGGGGCCCAGTGCGATGGCGCCGAGGCTGGCGGCGCTGAGCAGGGCCGCCCCCGGCCCGAGGACGCGCCACGGCACCCCGCGCGTGGAGAGGTAGCCGCCGATCGGCCGCCCGACGGCGGCGACGGCGAGCAGCATGAAGCCGATCGCGCCCGCCACGAACGTGGTGGCGTCGCCCTCGACGAGGTGCGTGACGATCCACGCCCCCACCACGAGGCTCGCCCCGAACGACGCCGAGTGGATCATCGCGAGCCGCCACAGGGGCCCGGAGCGCAGGACGGCGCCGAGGTGCTGCACGACGCCGCCGCCCTCCCCCGTCGGCCGCTCCTGGTCGCGCGGCCCGAGCAGCGCCGCGGCCGCGGCGAGGACCGCGGCGACGACGAACGACCAGCGCCACGAGGCGCCCGCCTGCTCGAGGGCGGCCCCGACGGCGAGCGCCAGGCCGAGACCGAGCGTGGAGGCGCCGCCGAAGATCCCGGCGAGGAACGCGCCGCCGCGCCGCCGCGACCCGTCGAGGCCGCCGACGAAGACGGGGCCCGTCCCGAGCCCGACGGCGAAGCGGGTGACGGCCAGGACCCAGAAGGCCGGGCTGAGCGCGCTGAGGACGTTGGCGAGGGCGACGAGGACGAAGGCGAGGCGGACGAGCCGCAGCGGCCCGAGCCGCTGCGCGGGCAGGGCGGCGGGCAGCTGGGAGAGGGCGTGCGTCACCAGCATCAGGGTGGTCAGCACGCCGATCGCGCCGAACGAGACCCCGAACGAGCCGGCGAGGTTGCGCGCGATCGGGCCGAGCAGCGCGAAGTTCCAGCCGATCCCGAGCGCGATCAGGACGACCCGGGCGATGAGGGCCGCGGAGGGCCGGGTCGGGAGGGCGTCGGTCACGGGGCTCCGGGGGCGGCGGCGTTTGACACCGGCGGGGCTGGCACTCTATAACGCCCACACCTGAGAGGATTTCCCGCGTCCTGCGCGTGCGCGCCGGGCGCGGACCAGCGAGCGAGGACCGGAGGAGCGGATGAAGCGCATCGGAGTCGACGTCGGGGGCACGTTCACCGACCTGATCTACGTCGACGATCAGCAGGGCACCGTGCTGGTGCACAAGACCCCGTCGACCCCCGCCGACCCGTCGATCGCGACGGTCGACGGCATCCGCACCCTGTGCGAGATGGCGAAGATCAAGCCGGCGGAGCTCGACCAGGTCTTCCACGGCACCACGGTCGCCACCAACATCGTGATCGAGCACAACGGCGCCAACGTCGGGATGATCACGACGAAGGGCTACCGCGACGTCATCCACATCGCGCGCCACAAGAAGCCGATGAACTTCTCCCTGTGGCAGAACCTGCCGTGGCAGGCGTACCCGATCGCGCGACGCCGCAACCGCCTGACCGTCAACGAGCGCATCCTCGCCGACGGCTCCGTGCAGATCCCGCTCGACGAGCGCGAGGTGCGCGCCCAGGTGCGCAGGCTGAAGCGGGCCAACGTCGACTCGGTCGCGGTCTGCCTGCTCTTCTCCTTCAAGAACCCCAGGCACGAGAAGCTGGTCGCGAAGATCGTGCGCGAGGAGTTCCCGCAGGCGTACCTGTCGGTCTCCTCCGAGGTGATCCCGCAGTACCGCGAGTACGAGCGCTTCTCGACGGTGGCCCTGAACGCGTTCGTCGGCCCGAAGGTGTCGGCGTACGTCAAGCGGTTCGACTCCGAGCTGCGCAAGATGGGCGTCAAGACGGGCATCCACCTGATGACCTCCGCGGCCGGCGTGGCCACCCCGGAGGCCTCCGTCGACAAGCCCGTCAACCTGCTCATGTCCGGCCCGATCGCGGGCGTCGTCGGCGGCATCTGGGCCGGCGCGATCGCGGGCGAGCCGAACGTCATCACCCTCGACGTCGGCGGCACCTCCGCGGACATCGGCCTCGCCCAGTCCGGCAAGCTGCGCATGAAGCACCTGCTCGACACGAAGGTCGGCCCGTACCAGGCGATGATCCCGATGGTCGACGTCGACACGATCGGCGCCGGCGGCGGCTCGATCGCCTACATCGACTCGGGCGGCATCTTCCGCGTCGGCCCCCGCTCGGCGGGCGCCATGCCGGGCCCGGCCGCGTACGGCCAGGGCGGCACCGAGCCGACCGCCACCGACGCCATCGTCGCGCTCGGCTGGCTGCGCCCCGAGCTGTTCCTCGGCGGCAAGAAGGACCTCCGCGTCGACCTCGCCACGAAGGCGATCGACGCGAAGATCGCCAAGCCGCTGAAGCTCTCCACCCAGGAGGCCGCGCTCGGCATCTTCAAGGTGCTCGTGCACTCGATGGTCGACGCGATCGAGCAGTCGTCGGTCCGCAAGGGCTTCGACCCGCGCGAGTTCGCCCTCATCGCCGAGGGCGGCGGCGGCCCGCTGTTCTCGAGCGCGATCGCCCCCGAGGTCGGCGTCAAGCACGTCCTCGTGCCGAACTACCCGGGCATCACGGCGGCCCTCGGCCTGCTCACCACGGACATGGTCTACGAGTACACGCAGACCTCGTACGTGATGTGCTCCGCCCTGTCCGCCGACGCCAAGGCGCGCGCCACCCTCGAGAAGCAGTTCGCGGCGCTCGAGGCCCAGGCGATCAAGCAGCTCGCGAAGGACAAGATCGACCGGAAGCGCGTGAAGATCGAGTGGATCATCGACGCCCGCTACGAGGGCCAGGGCTACGAGCTGCGCGTGGACGCCAAGCAGGGCAAGGTCACGGAGCGCTGGATCCGCTCCGTGAAGGAGGCCTTCCACGACATCCACGAGCGCGAGTTCTCGCGGCGCTTCGAGGAGGCGGACGTCCAGTTCGCCAACATCCGCGTCCGCGCCATCGGCCAGATGCCGGGCCTCAAGCCCAAGACCATCAAGAAGGGCACGGCGACGCCGCCGAAGGGCGCGCTCAAGCTGACCGCCGACGCCTGGTTCGAGAAGAACGGCAAGCCCGCGAAGTTCACGACGCGCTTCTACGAGCGCACCGAGCTGCTCGCGGGCAACCGGATCGCGGGCCCCGCGATCATCACGCAGTTCGACTCGACGAGCGTGGTGCCGCCCGGCTACTCGGCCGAGGTGGACAAGCACGGCAACCTGATCATCAAGTACTCGGCCGCGGTGGCGAAGGCCGCCCAGTCCGGCCACTGACCCCCCGATTGCGAGAGAGAGGCATTCCCAATGGCTGATCTGCCTGACGTCGGCATCAACCCCGGCAAGCCCACCCGCAAGCGGGTGAAGGTCGACCCGATCACGCTGCGCGTGCTCGGCGGCGCGTTCGACGCCATCGCCCAGGAGATGGCGGGCGTCCTGTTCCGCATGTCCTACTCGTCGATCATCCGCGAGTCCGAGGACCTCGGCGCGGGCCTGTTCGACGCGGACGGGCGCGAGCTCTGCGAGTCCGAGTCGACGCCGATGCACATCGGGTCGCTCCCGTGGTACATCCGCGGCTTCCTGCACCGGATCGACAAGTCGACCCTCAAGGAGGGCGACGTCATCATCCACAACCACCCGTACCTCGGCGCGTCGCACACGCCCGACATCGCGGTGGCCGTGCCGATCCTCTGGCAGGGCGAGGTCCTCGGCTTCGCCGCCGTGACGGCGCACGTCCTCGACGTCGGCGGCTCGTACCCGGGCATCAACGCCGACGCCTTCGACATGTACGCGGAGTCGAAGATCTACAACGGCCTCAAGTGGTACGAGGAGGGCGTCCTCAACGAGGACCTCGACCGGATGGTGTTCGACAACGTGCGCACGGAGACGATGAACCGCGGCGACATGGAGGCCATGAAGGCGGCCTGCATCCTCGGCCGCGACCGCTTCTACCGCCTGCTCGAGAAGTACGGCGCCGACACCTGCATGTCGGCGGCGTACGACTGGATGGACTACTCGGAGAGGCGCCTGCGCGACGAGATCCGCAAGCTCCCCGACGGCGAGTACATCGCGCCGACGGCGTGGCTCGACGACGACGGCCGCAACCGCGACGTGCGCCTGCGCGTGGAGACGAAGATCATCGTCAAGGGCGACCACGTCACGATCGACCTGACCGGGTCGAACGCCGAGGTGCCGACGGGCTACAACGTGCCGTTCGAGGGGTCGCTGCTCGTCGCGGCGTACTTCGCGATCCGCACGATCCTGCTCGACCAGGACCGTCTCGACGAGCCGGTGCCCCAGAACGACGGCATCTTCCGCTGCGTCGACGTGATCGCGCCGAAGGGCTCGATCTTCAACCCGAACTTCCCCCGCGCGTGCTTCTCGCGCTTCAACCAGTGCCAGCGCGTCGTCGACAACACGATCGTGGCCCTCTCGAAGGTCGTCCCCGACCTCGTCACGGCGGGCAACTCGGCGGCGATCCACTTCTGCTCGTACGCCGGCTTCATCCCGGAGAAGGGCGAGTACTGGCTCTACCTCGAGGTCAACGAGGGCAGCTACGGCGGGCGCAAGGGCCGTGACGGCATGGACTCCGTCGACTGCCTGATGGCCAACACGCGCAACAACCCGATCGAGGAGCTCGACATGCGCTTCCCGATGCGGACGGAGCGCTACGAGCTGCGCGACGAGCCGGCCGCCCCGGGCCAGTGGCGCGGCGGCGTCGGCATCATCCGCGTCAACCGGTTCCTCGAGCCGGGCGCGTACTCGTGCGAGGGCGACCGCCACACGGACCCGCCGCGCGGCATCTTCGGCGGCTACGACGGCCTGCCCGCGATGGTGCGCCACCACCAGGGCCGGGGCTTCACGGAGATCCCCGCGAAGGTGACGGGCCTGATGTGCGACGCCGGCGACGCGATCGAGCTGATCGAGCCGAACGGCGGCGGCTACGGCAACCCGCTCAGGCGCGACCCGAAGCTCGTCCGCGAGGACGTCCTCGACGACTTCACGACGATCGAGCTGGCCCGCGAGGCCTACGGCGTCGTGATCGACCCGAAGACCCTCGAGGTCGACCTCGCGAAGACGAAGCGGCTGCGCGCGCAGCTGCAGAAGAAGCGCGGCCGCAGCTTCCAGGGCGAGCTCCTCTCGCTCGTCAAGCTGCCGCACCGCATGGCCGTCAGCCCGCACACGGGCAGGGCCGTCGCGGCGAAGCGCTAGGCGGCGAAACCCGGGGGGCGGCGGCCGCGGCCGCCGCCCCCCCTTCGCGTCTGAGGGGCCGTCCACGCGCCCCGTGAACCCCCCTCCGACCGGACGTGTTCCGGCTACGCTCCCGCCCATGCGCCGCCCCCTCGACGACGTCACGATCCTCGCCATCGAGCAGTACGGCGCGGGGCCGTGGGGGACCGTCCACCTCGCCGACCTCGGCGCCCGCATCGTCAAGCTCGAGGACCCGGGCTCGAAGGGCGACATCGGCCGCTACGTGCCGCCGTTCCAGGAGGGCGAGGACTCGCTCTTCTTCGAGACCTTCTGCCACAACAAGGAGTCGATCTCGCTCGACCTGCGCTCCGCGGTCGGCCGCGCGACGTTCGAGCGGCTCGTCCCCCACGCCGACGCCGTCTTCTCGAACCTGCGCGGCGACGGCCCGGCCAAGCTGCGGATCACCTACGACGACCTGGGGCACCTCAACCCGGCGATCGTCTGCTGCTCGCTTTCGGGCTTCGGGATGACGGGCCCGCGCGCCGCCGAGGGCGGCTACGACTACATCGCCCAGGGCATGGCCGGCTGGATGAGCCTGACCGGCGACCCCGACGGGCCGCCGACGAAGTCGGGCCTCAGCCTCGTCGACATGTCGACCGGCTACGCGGCCGCGCTCGGGATGATGTGCGCGCTCTGGCGCGCGCGCCGCGACGGCACGGGCTGCGACGTCGACGTGTCCCTGTTCGAGACGGCGCTCAACCTCGACATGTACGTCACCACCTGGCACCTGTCGCGCGGCTGGGAGCCGATCCGCACGCGCAACTCGTCGCACCCGTCGATCGTGCCCTTCGGCAACTTCCCGACGGCCGACGGCTGGGTCGTGATCGCCTGCGCGAAGCAGAAGTTCTTCGAGAACCTGTGCGGTGCGATCGGCACCGGGTGGATGCTCGAGGACGAGCGCTTCGCGACGATCGCGGCGCGCTCCGAGCACCGCGACGCCTGCGTCGCCGCCCTCGAGGCGGTCCTGCGCACGAACACGACCGGGCACTGGGTCGCGGCGCTGGCCGCCGCGGACGTGCCGTCGGGCCCGATCTACTCGATCGCCGAGGCCTGCGCCGACCCGCAGACCGTCGCGCGCGACCTGATCGCCGCGACCGAGCACCCCGTGCTCGGCACGGTGCGCCAGGTCCGCTCGCCCCTGCGCATGCCGGGCGCGGCCGAGGAGCTGCGCCCCGCGCCGAAGCGGGGCGAGCACACCCGCCGGGTGCTGCACGAGCTGGCCGGGATGGACGACGGGGAGATCGACCGACTCGCCGAGGCCGGCGCCTTCGGCGACGTCGAGGTGTAGCCGGAGCGCCGGGGACCCACGGGGAGGACGACGAGATGGCGAAGACCGTGACGATCGACCGCGACCGCTCGGCGGCGCGGATCGAGCACGACATCGAGACCCTGGCGGGGCCCGACTACACCGAGTCGTCGGAGTGCATCCGCCGCTACGCGTACACCGACGTCTACGAGACCACGCTGCGGTACTTCACGCGCGAGCTCGAGCGGATCGGCTTCGAGGTCCGACGCGACCCCGTCGGCACGCTCGTGGCCTCGAACGTGCCGAAGGGCGCCCCCGCGTTCGGGATCGGCTCGCACTGCGACTCGAACCGCAACGGCGGCAAGTACGACGGCACGCTCGGCGTCGTCACCGCGCTCGAGGTCTGCCGGCTCGCGCAGGAGTCGGGCGACCACCTGCCGCTCAGGCTGATCTCCTTCCTCGAGGAGGAGGGCTCGGGCTTCGGGCAGATGCTGCTCGGCTCGCGGATCATGCTGCAGCGGGTCACCGAGGAGGAGCTGAAGGGCAAGTTCCTCAGCCCCGAGGGCGTGCCCTTCTGGGACGCCGCGAAGGCGGCCGGCTACCCCGTCGAGGACTGGCGCGCGTCGATCACGGAGCTCGACGGGCTGACCGGCTGGGTCGAGGTGCACATCGAGCAGGGCCGCGTCCTGCAGGACACCGGCAACCGGCTCGGCATCGTGCACGCGATCGCCGGCTACGTGCACGGCGACCTCCACTTCACGGGCCGCGCCGACCACGCGGGCGCCACCCCGATGGGCTTCCGGGTCGACGCGTCGATCCCGGCCGCGGAGACGATCCTCGAGGTCGAGCGGCTCGCCAACGAGATCGGGAACACGACCGTCGGCACGACCGGCGAGGTCGAGTCCTTCCCCAGCCTGATCAACGTCGTGCCGGGCGGCATGCGGGTCTCCCTCGACACGCGCTCGGTGACGGGCGGCCACCTCGAGCTGCGCGACCGGATCGTGCCCTTCGCCCGCGAGCGGGCCGAGGCGCGCGGCGCCGGCTTCGAATGGGTCGAGCGCCAGGGCCTCGACGTGACGCCGATGGACGACGGGATCGTGGCCGCGCTGACCGCGGAGGCCGAGGCGACGGGCGAGCCCTTCATGGTGATGCCGTCGGGCGCCGCCCACGACACGATGTGCGTGGCCGACCGCGTGCCGACCGCGATGATGTTCGTGCCCTGCAAAGACGGGCTCTCGCACACGCCGCTCGAGGACGCCGACACCCGCGACGCGGCCCTCGCCGCCGAGGTGCTGTACGGGGCGATCCGGGCGCTCGGCGCCTAGCGGCGCGGCTCGCCGCGGCCTAGCCCCGGAACGCGGGCGGACCGTGCAGCCAGTCCGCGACCGCACGGGCGATCGCCTGCCGGCACGGCTCGTCGACCGTCCCGGCGAGGTGCGACACGCGCTCGACGCTGATGGTGCGGGGCTGCTCGGTCATCGCGAAGGTCGGCCGGTCGAGCAGGAGGTCGCCGGCGACGCGCACGTGCGAGCGCCAGCCGCGGTCGCGCGCGGTGCAGGGCACCACGATGGCCAGCCGCTGCCTGATCGCGGCGTGCATCCGCGCCGCCACGACGACCGCCGGCCGCTGCCCACCCTGCTCGTGGCCGGCCGGGTCGCCGAGGTCGGCCCAGACGACGTGCCCGGGGCGCAGCCTCACGGCCGCCCGCCCCGCTCCGCCTCGCGTCGCTCCAGCTCGGCGATCCAGCGCGGCGTCGGGTACGGGTCCGGGTCCGACACACCGTCCGGCTCGGCGACGAACGGGATCAGCCCCTCGGGCATCGGGTAGGGCGGCTCCTCGTCGTCGTCGTCGTCGTCGTCCGGCGCCGCGTTCATCTCCGCCACGGCGAGCGCGACCCACCGCTGCCGCGCGTACTCCCCGACGAGGACGCCGAGGAGGCGCGCCGGCGTCATCCGCTGCTCGCGGACGGCGGCGTTGATGCGGTCGCGCAGCTCCTGGTCGACCTTGACGGTGGTCTCCAGGGGCAGGCGCGGGAGTACACGCTCGGTATTCGCGGTGTCCATGGCCCCAGCCTCGCAGGGCCCGGGCGCCGCGGGACGGCCGGAGCGGCGCGGCTCCCGCGCGCCGACGCGCGCCGGGCGCGCCGGCCCGCGCCGCTCGTGCACGGGTGGCTACGCTGCCCGCGCCGATGAGCAAGGCCAACATCCAGACCTGGGAGGAGCGCTTCGAGGGCGACGGGTACCTGTTCGGGACGGCCCCGAACGCGTTCCTCGCCCGCGAGGCCGGGCGCCTCGGCCCCGGCGCGCGGGTCCTCTGCGTGGCCGACGGCGAGGGCCGCAACTCGACCTACCTGGCCGGCCTCGGCTGCGCGGTGCACGCGGTCGAGGCCGCCGCCAACGCGCTGGCCAAGGCCGAGCGGCTGGCCGCCGAGCGCGGCGTCGCCGTGCGCTTCGAGCAGGCCGACCTCGAGGAGTGGGACTGGCCCGTGGCCGCCTACGACGCGGTCGTCGGGATCTTCATCCAGTTCACGGACCCCGCGGGGCGCGCGGCGATGTTCCGGCGGATGGCGCACGCGCTCGCCCCCGGCGGGCTGCTCCTGCTCGAGGGCTACGGCCCGGGCCAGCTCGCGTACGGCACGGGCGGCCCGAAGCGGCTCGACCACCTCTACACCGTCGCGGAGCTGGCGACGGCCTTCCCCGGGTTCGAGGTGCTGCTCCTCGAGGCGTACGACGCCGTCCTCGACGAGGGGCCCCGCCACCAGGGCATGTCGGCGCTCGTCGACCTCGTCGCGCGCCGTCCCGCCTGAGCCCCGCGCGTCAGGTGCTGAGAAAGCGGTGCCACTGGCGCAGGTGCGCGAGCTGGTCGGCCTCACCCTCGGTCAGGCCATCGGCCTCGCGGTCGGCGAGCTCGGCCGCGCGATCCCGCAGCTGCCGGTGCATCGACGCGCGCACGGCCATGAAGTCGCCACCGGCGGCCTCGATGCCCGTTCGCGTCTCGTGCATGCGGACGCCGAAGCCCCCGTCCGTGGTCTCGCACTCGTAGGCGATCGGCCCCTGGACGATCGTGACCATCTCGTACTCGCGCGAGCCGGGCAGCCGGCACTTGAACGGCGTGCCGACCGGCAGCGACGAGGAGTAGGCGAGGATCTTCCTATGCCGCATCGGCGCCTCCTGACGGATCGAGCGGCCCGAGCGCGCGATTGAGATCGACCAGCATGTCCATGATGATAGTGCGCGGCAGGCGCACGCGGGCGATGCCGGTGGCGACCCGCAACCCCTCCTCGGGGTCGACGGGGCCGAGCGTGTGGAGATCGACGACGACGTCGTGGTGCGTCGACCACACCTCGACGGTGTTGGCGTAGAGGCTCGACGCGTCGTCGGGCGGCACGAACAGGGGATCGGGTTCGGGGAGGTCCATGAGCTGATCGTGCCCGCGCCCGCCCGGCCCGGGGCGCGCGGAACCGGGCCGGAGACGCGCCGGATGCGCGCGCGTCCGCGCCGACCCCCACGGGCCCGCACCGGATTCCCGCCCTTCCGCGCGCCCCGGCCCTCGCCTACGATCCGGGCAATCGTCCTTGGAGGAGAGGATTCCGCGATGCGCGCCGACCCCGCCTACCCGCACCTGCTCAGCCCGCTCCGGATCGGCTCGACGGAGGTGCGCAACCGCGTGATGCAGACGGCGCACGCGAAGATGTACTCGCAGAACGGGCACGACACGCAGCGCGACATCGACTACCAGGTGGCGCGGGCCAAGGGCGGCGCGGGCCTGCTGATCACCGGCAACCGGCTGGTCCACCCCACCTCCACCACGGGCAACCAGCGCTTCATGTGGGCCTACCTGAAGGACGCCGTCAAGACGAACCGGCGCCTGACGGGTGCCGTGCACGAGCACGGCGCCCGGATCTTCGAGCAGCTCAACCACTTCGGCGGCAACGCCACCTCCGACTCGGCCGACGACATCCGCGTCCTGTGGGGCCCCTCGAACGTGAAGAGCCCCTCCTACGGCGAGATGCCGAAGGCGATGGAGCAGGCCGACATCGACGAGCTCGTCGAGTGGTGGGCGCTGTGCGCCGAGCTCAGCCGGGAGGGCGGCTTCGACGGCACCGAGGTGCACATCTCGCACTCGTACCTGCTGCACCAGTTCTGGTCGCCGCTCTACAACAAGCGCGACGACGCCTACGGCGGCTCGATGGAGAACCGCCTGCGCCTGACGCGCGAGGTGCTCGACGCGATCCGCGCCCGGGTCGGCGACGACTGGACCGTCGGGATCCGGCTCAGCCTGCACGACTTCATGCCCGGCGGGCTGACCGACCAGGACGCCGTCGAGGCGGCCCTGCACCTGCAGGCGCAGTGCCGCATCGACTACATCAACGTCTCGGCGGCCGGCTACCACAACATCCACATGGCGATGCAGCCCTCCGACGAGCCCGATGGCTACCTCGTCGAGATGACCGCGAAGGTCAAGGCCGTCAGCGCGGTGCCCGTCTTCACGGTCGGCGGCATCAAGGACCCGGCCCTGGCCGACGAGATCGTGGCCACGGGCAAGGCCGACATGGTGGCGATGACGCGCGCCCTGATCGCCGACCCCGACTTCGCCAACAAGGCCGCGGCGGGCCGGGCCGACGAGATCGTGCACTGCATCCGCGGCAACCAGGGCTGCATCGGGCGCATCTACAAGGGCTTCCCCGTCTCCTGCACCGTCAACCCGGCGACGGGCCGCGAGGGCCGCTTCGGCGAGCTGCCGCCCGCCGAGGACCCGGGCCGCTGGGTCGTGGTCGGCGGCGGGCCCGCCGGCATGAAGGCGGCCGAGACGCTCGGCAAGCGCGGCCACGAGGTGATCCTGCTGGAGCAGGAGGAGCACCTCGGCGGGCAGCTGCGGCTCGTGGTGCAGACCCCGGGCCGGCACATGTGGAACGTCGTCGCCCGCGACCTCGAGGTGCAGATGGAGCTCGGCCACGTCGACGTGCGCCGCGCCACCCCCGCCACCCCCGAGCTGATCGCCGAGCTCGACCCCGACGGCGTGATCATCGCCACCGGGGCGCTGCCCACCCGCACGGGCTTCTCGAGCGTGTTCCCGATGGTGGACGCGATCCCGGGGATCGCCACCGCCAACGCCCTCACCCTGTGGGAGGCGATCGACGGCACGAAGCCGGCCACGGGCCGCGTCGTCCTGCTCGACGACGACGGCTCGCGCACCGCCGCGGGCGCCGCCGAGGTCCTGCTCGACCGGGGCCTCCGGGTGCACGTCGCGACCCGCTGGAACCAGCTCTTCCCGTTCACGCTCGGCGGACTCGACATGGCCACCCTCTACGAGCGCCTGTTCCGGAAGGGCCTGACGTACTCGATCAACCACTGGGCGGCCGGCATCGACGGCACCCGCGTGGAGATGGTCAACCTCTACACGGGCGAGCCCGAGGAGGCCCTCCACGCCGACACCGTCGTGGTGACGGGCGCCAAGCCCGACGACGCCCTCTACCTCGAGCTCACCGCGAGCCGGGGGAACGTGCACCGGGTCGGCGACTGCGTCGCCGTGCGCAAGCTCGACCACGCGATCTACGAGGGCTACCTCGCCGGCCGCGAGCTGTTCGACCCGCGCGAGCGCTACATCCACGAGGGCGACCTCGAGCGCGAGGAGGCCGCGCTCGTGCACGGGGACTAGGCGCGAGCCGGCTCACGCCGCCCGCTCCGGCCGCGCGGTACGATCCGCCCATGAGCGTTCGCCTTGCCCGGGGCTTGGTGGTGCTCGCGATCACCCTCGCGGCGCTCGCGGGCGGCGGGCTCGCGACCTCCGCCCCGGCGGACGCGGCGCAGTGCTACCAGCCCGGCGCGGGCGGGGGCCAGCTGATGGTCGACTTCGAATTCACGAACGACGCCATCGAGATCGGGACGGACGGCTTCGGCTTCTACTACGTCTCGATGAACGGGTTTCTCGTCTGCCAGGGACCGAAGGAGCACGTGACGTCGATCCGGGCCTTCCACAGCGGCGGAACCCAGCAGGTACTCGCTCTCAATGAAACGGCCGGTGATCCCTGGGCCCTCACGGACGGAGTCACGGTCGACAGCGGCGTCACCCGCGTCCAGATCATCAACGGCATCTCGGCGCCGGGCGCGATCGCCATCAGCTCGCCCGTGGACGCCTGCAACGGCGGTGTTGCGCTGACGAGCGGCACCTCGATCACCATCGACGGGCCGATCGACACGGCACCGCACGTCCCGGGGGCCTGTGACCCCTCGACGGAGGACTTCACGCTGACCGCCCCGGCGGTGACCGTCACGGGCGCGATCGGCGCCACCAGCCCGATCGACAGCCTGACCATCGCCTCTCAGACGTCGCGAGCCACCATCGGCGGCTCGGTCACCACCACGGGCACCCAGGCCTACAACGGGGCGGGGCTCGCGATCAGCGGCTCCCGCACCCTGACCGCGAGCAGCGTCACCGCCTCGGGCGGGATCGACGGCGCCACGGGGTCGAGCCTGACCATCAGCCAGAGCGGGACCAGCGAGATCACCGGCCAGATCACGGGCGGCCTCGCCCTCGCGAAGTCCGGCAGCGGCACCCTCACCCTGTGGGCGAACAACACCTACACGGGGGCGACGACGGTCTCCGCCGGCACGCTCGACGTCATCAACAACAACGGCCTCGGCGACATGGGCACCGGCACGACGGTGGCCGCCGGCGCGACGCTGCGCCTGCGCTCCGCGATCTTCCCCTGGGACCCGATCACGCTGGCCAGCACCGCGACCCTCCAGTCGACGGGCACCCAGACGAACGTGCTCAACGGCGCGCTCGCGACGACCGGCACCCCGACCATCGACATCGCCGACACCGCGACCCTCGCCCTCTCCGGCGGCATCACCGGCGGCGGCTTCACGAAGACCGGCACCGGCACCCTCACGCTCAACGCGGCCGCGACCAACACCGGGGCGATCACGGTCTCCGGGGGGCTCCTGCGGGTGACCGGCCCCGCGGACTCCCTGGGCACGGGCGCGGGCGGCACGACCGTCTCGAGCGGCGGCGCGCTCGAGCTCGCGGGCTCCGGCACGATCACCGAGCCCCTCACGATCGCCGGCACGGGCATCTCCTCGGGGGGCGCGCTCGTCACCTCCACCGCGGTGCAGACGATCTCCAGCTCGCTCGCGGTCGGCGCAGGCGCCACGGTCTCGACCGGCACGGCGCTGACGGTGTCGGGGTCCGTCAGCGGCACGGGCCTCCTGACGAAGGTCGGCGCGGCCCGCCTGACCCTGTCGGGGTCGAACGGCTCCCACGCGGGCGGCACGCGCGTATCCGCGGGCGAGCTGCGCGTCTCGGCTGCCTCGGGCCTCGGCTCGGCCGGCGTCACCATCGACGGCGGTGCGACCCTGACCGTGGACGGCGTGACGCTGCCGTCGGGCAACACGATCGCCACGACCGGCAGCGGCACCGCGGAGATCGCCGGCACGGGATCGGCCCGGGCCGACGGGGCGGTCACGCTCGGCGCCGCCCTGCGCCTCGCCCCCGCGACGGGTGGCTCTCTGCAGCTCACAGGCGCGATCAACGGGGCGCAGGCCATCACCGCCGCGAACGGCACGAACGGCGTGACCCGGCTGACCGGCCGGATCGGCGGCACGACCCCACCGGCCTCCATCACGGCCACGGGCACCGGCACGACGGCGCTCGGCGCCGACGCATCGACGAGCGGCGCGCAGACCTACGCGGGCACGCTCCAGATCGGCGCGGACCTGCGGCTGACGGCCTCCGCCCTCGAGGGCTCGGCGACGCTGGCGAGCGACGGCGCGACGCGCCAGCTGACGGTCGACGCGTCATCCGCCACGGCCGGCACGTACGCGGGCCAGGTGCAGTCCAATGTGGCGATCACCAAGGCCGGCTCGGGCCGGCTCGTCCTGTCGGGCGCGAGCGGGTCCGCCGCCGCGATGCGCGTCGAGGCGGGCACCCTCGCCGTGGCGGCCGGCGGTGCGCTGCCGGCCGTGACGGTCGCGGGCGGCACCCTTGCGGGAGCCGGCACGACCGGCGCCGTCACGAGCGGCGGCAGCGGTACGATCAGCGTCGCCGCCCCCTCCGGCCTGACCACCGGCAGCCTCGGCAGCTCGGGCCTCACGATCGACGTCGGCACGCTCAACGCGGGCTCGGCTGGCACGGCCTACGGCCAGATCGGCGTGGTCGGCACGGTCGACCTGACCGGGGCCGCGCTCACGGCCACGCGGGGCACGACGGCCGCAGGCGACTCGTTCACCATCATCGCCAACGACGGCTCGGACGCGGTCACGGGCACCTTCACCGGCCTCGCCGAGGGCGCGGCCCCGGCCGGCTGGACGGGCTGGTCGATCAGCTACCGCGGCGGCGACGGCAACGACGTCGTGCTGGCCCGCGCGGGCGGTGCCGCACCCGACTCCGGCTCGGGTGACGCAGCCGGGGCCGGGACGGGCGCCGCCGCAGGGGGCTCGAGTGCCGGTGGCGGCGGAGCGTCAGCCGGCACCGCACGCACGACGGCGATCCGCCCGGCGACCGCCAAGCGCAGGGTCGTGACGGTCGTCATCGACGCGGCCCAGGCCGGGACGGCCGCGCTGCGCGTGACCGGCAAGGGCGCGAAGACGTGCACGGCGACCCGCCGCGTCGCCGCCGCAGGCGCGGTCACGCTGCGCTGCACGGTCAAGGGCACGGGGAAGGCCGTGCGCGCGGTGACCGCGTTCACGCCCACGGCGGGAAGCAAGGCCACCCGGACCGACCGCCTGCGGCTGCGCTAGCCCGCGACGCCCACCGCGGCACAGGCGAGCGTGGATCCCGGCACGTTCATGACCCGACGCACCGCCGCAAGCCGCCCTCCCTGTTAGGTTGGGGTCATGGACGAGATCACCGCCGCCGAGGCCGCACGGATCCTGCCCGTGATCCTGGACCGCATCGAGCGGGACGGGGTCCCCGTCCGCATCGTCCGCCGTGGCCGCGCCGTGGCGGAGCTGAGGCCCGTGCGCCGCAGCACGGTCGGGCACCTGCGTCGCCATCTGCGCAACCACCCGCCTGACGCGGGCTACCGCGACGACATCCGCTTCACCCGCGACCTGCCCGCCCGCACGCCGCCCGCGTAGGCGTCCGCGCCGCCGGGCCGGGCGCACCGGCCGCTACGCGCGCAGGACGCCGCGCACGCCCACCGCGACCTCGGCCATCTCGTCGGCGGTGGCCCGGGCCGGCGTCGGCCGCCGCCGGTGCCCTAGGGTGCGCTGCGGCTGCAGGAGGAGGTCGCCGGTGACGACCCAGCCGCCCGCCGCCGGCACCTGCCAGGCGCGCCGGTTGCGCTTGTCGCGGGACGTGACGTAGAGCGCGGAGACGTACGACGCGACGGCGTTGCGCTCATCGGGGCTGAGCACGAGCACGCGCTTGCGCTCCTTGAGTCCGAGGTCGGCCCAGTGGATCGACTTCTGGCGGGCGGCCGGCGGGTCTGCCGGCATCGGCAGCGGTCGGCGCGTCCGGCGCTGGGCGAGGGCATCGAGGTCGAGGTACGCGGCGACGGCCCGGGCGACGTCGTCGAGGGACGCGCGCCCCAGCTCGTCGAGCTCGTCGCCGAGCGCGTCGTGCGGGAGGGAGAGGGCCCGCGAGACGTCGGCGTGCCCGAGGTC
>Ga0194129_10000563_pt1 | contig 69783 bp, 107 predicted proteins | sample TA2KigCa35mmetaG_FD_150862 | JGI IMG/M metagenome (GOLD analysis project Ga0194129, IMG submission 150862) | Freshwater microbial communities from Lake Tanganyika, Tanzania - TA2015038 Kigoma Deep Cast 35m | ecosystem: Environmental > Aquatic > Freshwater > Lake | place: Tanzania: Lake... | reverse complement strand
TGGGAATTTATTAATAGATAGTGATCAAGAAAGTATAAGCATAAATAAGTTAGATAAATTTAGTGAGTATATCTTTATACACGAGCTAGTTCATCTTTCTCATTCAAATATCTATTACGATATTGTTCACAAAAAAGAGTTAACATTTGGTTCTGGAATATATGAGTTAGAAATATTAACAGATCATATGGCTAGAATTATAATGCATTTACTTTATCCAGAAGTTCCTATAACTTCACTTATTAATGTAGATGTTGGTTACACGGCATTTCCAGTAGATTGGCATACTGGAGACAAACAAAAAGCAATTTTTGCTGCTTCACAAACAAATGCAACTAATTATAATCAAACTTTACAAATTATCAAAAATGTACTACCAGCTGATTATGAAGTACCTGAAAGAATAGTACCTCTTGAAATTCTTCTTCAAACTATTGAGGATCTTGATAAACTAATTACATTTACTGATTACTTAGACCCTAATGGGGTAAGTTATAATCAATATAGGTTTTTAAGAAAATATCCTAAACAATTAAATGAATTGTTTTTAGCTACTCAACCATATAAAAGAGTAGCTCAAGGACTTATTTATCATATTAATAGTTGGAATATAAATGATTTGGGTATCCTAGAAAAGGTTGCACAAAACGGACAAATAATTTAATGCCAGGAATTGCAAGAGTTGACGATAGTGCTTTCTCGGCAACAGACACCCACTTTGTTCCTTTTGTGGGTCCTGTGCAGTATCCTGTACATGGCACATTTTCAGAAGGTTCTTCTAGTTATTACGTAAACAACAAACCTGTTGTTCGACTCGGTGATGGAGGTAGTCACCAGTTTTGCTCAGGTTCAAATACATTCTTCGCTATCTCAGGTTCGTCTACGCATTTTGCAAATAGCAAGCCAGTTGTTCGTGTTGGGGATAGTACTTACCACTGTTCGGATGTTCCTGGTGCCGGCATAGGTCAGGTTATTAGTGGTAGCTGGGATACGTTTTCAGGCTAAGGGGCAGGTAGAACAAGTCTACCTGCCCCCACACCTGCCTGATCGTTAGATCATGTTGGCGTTGAACTCTTCCTCGTCCTCGGTCTCTTCAGAGACGCTAGGGACATTGGAAGAGCTGGTGACCGTGTTAGGGATATCATTGAAGCTGCTGATTTCCACGGTCGTGTTCTCAGGAACCGCCTGGCTGAGCTCAGTAGGTGTATCGAAGTTGCTGGAGCTCGAGGAATTCCCGTGCCCGAATCCTGACCCCACAGCATTCGACCCACTGTTCCCCGTTGTAGAGAACGAGGTCGTTGAGGTAGGGTTTGAAGAGTTGAACCGAGCAATAGGCTTGAATACGAGAACGTTCTCGCCATTGATCTCAGAAGCACTGATTTCAAAGGTCGAGACATCATCGAATCCGCCCAGGTCCTTGAGCTTTGCAGCACTGATCTGGAGCTTGGTTTCGGTGCCAGTCCGGTAAGCAACGTTGAGCTTACGGGTCTTGCGGGTTACAGGCAGGGGAACGTTGAGCTTGGGGTAAGCAAGCGTGATGCCGCGCTGCATGCTGCTGAGGATGTGCTGTCCGATCCGCTGGAGGATCTGGTTGTGGGTACGAAGGCCGAACTCCTTGGCAAGGTCGTCGGCATTAGTTACACCGTTGTCAGCGACAACACGGTTGTAGATCTCTTCGGGGCTGTAGTTGGGCTTGTCAGTATTCATGAGAATACTTTCTCCTCTTTAGGGGTTGGGATACAAAATACAGCAGTCAACACTGAACTGCTGCCATGAAGTCGAGAGCGTCTTGGCCGGCATATCTAAGAATCGGATGATCTCCCCAAGCAGATTGCTGGGTTTCGCCTGTCAAATAGTCGACTGTGGTCTTGTTTGCTACAGGGTTGACGAATATTGCAAGATCACTGCGTGCACGAGTTACTGCTACGTAACACAGACGCCTCTCCTCCTGTGGGTCGCCATGGGCCAGGGGGAATGTTGTAGGTCCCACGTTCCAGATACCGACGTGGTCCCACTCGAGTCCCTTTGACCCGTGGACAGTTAGGATACGCACACCTTCTTTGGCTTTGGTATTCTTAAGCCGCTCTGTGCGTTCACGATGTTCCTTGAGAACCTCAAGGGGGTTTTTGTGGCTGGCTTGAACGTTGGAAACCCAGTCCATAAAGCCTGCGGCTTTGTCTTGTGCTTCCTTCATTTGCCATGGATCTGCACTGAATCGGTCTTCCCAGCTGTTTTCTGCAAGAGAATAAGCTAGTCGGGCTAATTCAATCCAGTCTGCTCTGTCGTAAATGCTTTTAGCGTCTCGCAGGTCAGTGATGAGTTCCCTGAACAGCTTCTGCTGATTGGCAGTACGGCAAGCAATCGGGTGAGAACGGCCATTAAAAGTCGTTTCCCAAGTTGTCAGAATATCTGTTTCTTCATGCTTTGCTGCTTCACGTGCTTCGTCTTCTGTTTTCTTACCCAAGTATTTCTTGTGTCGAACAATCTTTGCCCAGGCGTTGTCGTGCAGGCTTGAGAAAAGTGGCGCACCAAATATCTCGAAGTATGCAAGCAGGTCTTGGACTGTTTGCTCTTCAAAGAAACTCTTTCCTTGAAGAATATACGGAATGTTCGAATCGGTAAGAATCATTTCCAGGGCTGGGGTGTGTCGGTGGGCTCGGAACAGGATTGCTAGTTCAGAATAATCTTTTTGATCTTCAGGTAGCTGAACTTGGTCTTCCATGACCCCTCGAATCCATTCAACAATGGCCGAGTCTTGGTCCTTGAAGAGTTGTACTCCCATGCCATCTCGGGTTTCCCCGTCAGGCACACGTAATTGAATATCAGAATTCAGCTCTTTTTGCAAGATGTTATTGGCTAAATCCAGAACCGGTTGATTTGAACGGTAGTTTACCTCGAGCTTGTATACGCGTGCTTGCGGATACAAGATCTCAATGTTACGAAATATTGCAGGTTGTGCGCCCTGGAATCCAAAGATTGCTTGAGATTCATCGCCGACCATTGTTAGGCTATAAGCCTTCTTTTGTAGTCGGTTGATAAACTGGTGCTGAGCATAGTTGAGATCTTGTACTTCGTCAACAAGAACGTGGCCTGCATTAAAGATCCTGAACGCATCTTCTGACAGTGTTAGAGGCATGGAAATCATATCTTGGAATAGATACAATCCTTGCTTCCTTCTGAAGATTTGCAGCTTGGCAATTTCTTCTTGGACTTTGTCTTCAGTCCAGCCCTTTGTTTGTGTAACCTTGCCTTTGGTAAAGATACGTTTCTTGGCTTTACCAATTAGCCTTGGAGCTATTTCGTTTATTAGTTCAAGATCAACTGGCTTGTTGGTTGCAGCAGCAAACGCTTCTACAGCCAAACAGGCTTTAAGTTGATTGCCTTCAGGGGCTCTATAGCCTGCTGTCTGGACACTGTCGATGTAGGCATCTACAAGTTCCCAATCTTTTACAAGCCTTGGACGGTCTCTAAAACCCAGTTCTTTGTAGTGGGTCATCAAGATACGGTTGCCCATGGCATGGCAGGTCTTGTTGTCGATAAGCTTGAGGTCGTGTTCGTTGAAAATGTTTTCTAGTCGACGACCCATTTCCTCAGCGGCGGCTGTTGAGTACGCTACACAGATAACCTTGTCTCGGTTGTCTTCGAGCAGGTATTGAATCCTGCCCATCAACATCTTGGTTTTGCCGGTACCTGCACCGGCAGCTACCTTGGTTATTCTTGCGTCAGACGTTGCTCCCGCTAGCTGTTGCGGATTCAGCTCCTCCAGGATGTTTCTCTTGAATGTCATGTTTTCCTTTCTTCAGGAGCTTCTGCTGGCTTTGGGCAAAACGGGGATTCATGGCAGCCAGCCAATGTGGCATAGGCTGTCCCCAGCCCTGGTACTTCTTAACCCAGTGATTCTTTACAGCTCGCCAAACGCCAGCTGTCATTCGGTGTTCTTCGATGGGTCCGTAGTGGTAGAGCGCTTCAAGGTGTTGCTCACTTGAGTAACCTTTATTGTACTGCCACTCGTATACGGGATAACTTCGAGATAGTTGTTCCATGTGAAAATCTCTGTGAACTTTTGCTAAAATCGACGCAATTGTGCACTCAAGAACTTTCTCATCTGCCCCTACCCGACACTTATTTATCACACCCTTAGGCATGCCTTTGATAGGAAATTTTCCATCCATCAGGACTTCAAACTTTTCCAGTTCCCCATCAAGATTTAGCTTGTTGCTGAGAATAATCACCGCACTTCTTGCGGCTTTATTCACCGCATCCCAAGGACCAACCTTGTCAATCAAATGAGCTGGTTCATTAATAACTACCCATTCACAAGCCTTACGCTCTACAATCCAATTTACTACTGCTAGTCTTTTTTCTGGACTAAGGCTTTTACTATCGCGTAGTTTTAGTTCTAGAAGCTCGGGTCTCCACTCGGGGTAGACCATGACTGCACATACTGTAACTGGACCTGCAATTGCTCCATAACCGGTTTCATCAATACCAATAAGAATACGTTTACCCATGGTCTCACCCCCTTTCTAATTAACTTTTCTTGAGCGCCTGTATCGACTTGTCACCATTGTGTGATCCAACCTAAGCATTCTTGCAAACGCTAGTAGCTGATCAGTTGTAAACAAACCAAATCCAGAAAGTTGCTGGAGCAACGCTGGTCTTTCATCTACAGGTCTCTCACATATTAGTGTCAGTAATGGTTCATACATAGATTCGTTGCTGCCCCAGGCATTTACTAAAAACATACAGGCATCAGAAGATTGGTTTACTACTTTATTGAAGTCTTCTATAGTGGCTCCCTTGAGAAAGTATTCATTGACGTCTACTTTCTTTTCGCCAGTTATTTTAGGTAGTTGAACAGGTATGATTTGTGTCTTAGGCATTTCTAATAACATGTCATACAGTTCCCATGGCAAGTTATTTTGGCTAGAATTATCATTGTCTAGAACAAGAAAAACTTGGTCAAGGTTTTTAAGACTTCTTGTATGTATTCGAAGATTCTGATTACCAACAATACTAAGTGCGTGTATATCGCGCTGTCGTAGTGTCAGTGCATCAGGTATGCCTTCCAATACAAACGCATAAGTCTTACCGTTCTTGGGACGCTTCCAATAGTTGAGTAGCTCTTCTTCGCCCCAAAGCATGCTATTAAGGCTTCTGAAGCCCAGCTTAGACCTAGTTTCCAGGCCCTTCCAGCGACCTTGTAATGCATTTGTTTCCCCTAAGACACGACCTTGCATCTGTACAATTTGCCGTGTTTTCCAATGTCTGTAAGGAAATATTGTATGATTCCAAAAGGCTGGTCGTCCATGGCTGACAAGCCCAGCGTCTTCTAAAGTTTGCCAAGCTACCCTGTCTTCAAGGTCTTGGGCCCTTGTTATGTCTTTTAATACATCTTCAGAGCAGTAACCTACGTGATGTTTGTACAGCGTATCGTAGTCTATACCTCTAGATTCCCAGTACTCAGTAGCCTCAGAGTTTCTAGATAAGGCTTTTACAAAAGACCTTGATGCTTTTTGTAATACGGGTGCACGGTTATCAGTAAAGCTGATATCTATTCCAAGGTCAGAAGCAAGTGTACGTACAGCCTCGTTAAAGGTCTGGCTACGCTCAAACATGACCCAGTCAATAGGTGACCCGTGTTTACCGCACTGTGTAACCCAGCATCTAAATCTATTGGTATCGTGATATAGCTGCATATCCAAGCCATCGCTGTTGCAAAATGGACATTGTATACGCTGTTTTGTACTACGGGCGAGGTCACCAATTCTTTTCTTTGTTTTGATCAAATTGACGACATCGTCACGATCCATAACTTAAAGCCCTTCTTCTTCACCGTCCTCTGTGAACTCTACACAGAATCCGCCATACATTTCAAAGTAAGTTCTACGCCGCATCTTTGCATGTCTACGAAGATACTTGGGTTCATCGTCCATAAAGTCAATAATACGACATTTGGTTTTACCCGTCTCAGGTGATTGCCTAAGACCTCTGCCCGCACGCTGTACGGTTTCGGTAACTGACTTGCCTGCAGCAGCATTAATAACAGTACGAATGGGTGGGATGTTAATACCTGTGTTGAATATCCCTGATGCTACCAAAACAGGATAGGTTCCATCAAGTAATTTTCCTACTGCAGACATTCTCTTTTTATGGGGGTCATCACCATCAATACTTTCAGTTGATAAACCGCCATCTTTAAATACTTTTTCAAGTACTTTACCATGGCGTTTTTCATCAACAATTACAAGTACTGGTGCAAGGTCGTCTTTAATTGCTCTGTGTACTTGGTCAAGTATTTTAGTATTTCTTGCTTCATTTTCAGATACTGCTTGCTTGTAAACTTGAGGGTAAGTTCCGGAAACAGGCCCAGGAGTAAAGTGATGTATTTCAATTTCAGGCTTTGCCAGAATACCCTCTTTTACAAGCTCTGAAGCTTCTTCCCTGTAAACCAGGGGACCAATTACACCTTCAAGTAAAAGCTCTGCTCCGTCTTCGCGTCTACAGGTAGCGGTAAGGCCATAACGAATCATGGCTTTGCTGAGATTCTTGCTTACTTCTTGCCAAGAGTCTGCTGCTGCACCGTGTGTTTCATCGGAGACCCACCATTTGCATTCGCCAAGCCAAGCTACAATTTCCCCGCGAGACTGGATACCAGAGTACAGGCTTTGCATTGTCGCAATGGTTATTGGTTTGAGATCACACTCACCGTCGCCGTAGAGACCTAGTTGTAATTTTCCTTTGGTTAGCTTTTCAATGTCTGCTTTTGTTTGGTGTAACAAATACTGACTAGGAACAGTGATAACTCCAATTTCATCGCGCATTGACATGGCAAGCATTGCAATAATTAGGCTTTTACCGCTAGCAGTTGGTAGTTCAACCATTGCATGACCACGACTTGTAAGCTTTTCAAAAGCAGTCTTTTGATGCCTATGGGGCGTATATAAAAGATCTGATTCAAAGTCTTCAAATGGTTTTCTTGGAATAGCTGGCACAAGAGGTTTTACAACTACTTCTGGTGTAATCTTCAAAGCTCTATGAATAAGTCCAATAGGAAAACTATCGGTCTTACGGTCATAAAGCCGTTTGACGCCATCCCATCCCGTGTACTTTTTGTTGTAAACCATTTTTTTGGTACGCGGGTCAAAGATAAACTTTTTTGACTGAGGTGCGTGTTCTGCACCCTCAATTTTATAAGCTAACGTATTGTATAAATCTTCCAGTTCACGGGGGCCTGGTGAAACAGCATACCGAGCCGTACTGGCATCAAATAAAATTATATTCTTGGTGCTCATACAGTCTCCTAGCCGTCTTTTACGGCATCTTTGAACTCCTGTTTTTGCTGAACAAGTTCTGCAAGCTCTACTAACTTGTTACCTAAAACAAGAGCTTGTTCGGATGTGAGTGCAACTCTGCAGAACTTTCTAGCTTCAAACGGGTGTGTTGCATCTCCGTTCCACATAATAAGCCCTACACAGTCTATAAGATTTAGTTCATCATGTTCAACAACAATTGTTGTATCAGGTAACTCTCTGCTGGTTCGTAGTGAGCCTGGATTAGAAAATCCTTGAATAGTTGTCTTATAGGGATTTTTCACAAACATCCTCTTTAGGGTTGGAGCCTGGGATGTTACTCCCAGGCTCCTGATTTGTTTAGTAGCTTTGTCCCGTTGCAAATGGAACGTTGCTACCTGATACCTGAGAAACCGGGTTTTGAGCCTTCTTCTCGGCATAGGCAGTCTTGGCAGCCGCAAGCTTACCTTCGTAAAGCTTCTTGGCTTCTTCAACAGCCTTCTTGTGGGCTTCCTTGTCAGGATCCATTTCTGAGAAGTCTAGCTTGGCAATAAGTGCGCCAGAGCGAATCTTTTCTTCTTCGATCTTGATTTGTACAAGAACATCCTTCCAAGACATACGGCGACCCTTTGCAAGGTCAAAGACAAAGTTCATGAAAGCTGCCTGAGCCATGCTGGTCAAGGGAAGCTTGGCAAGGTAGGCTTGCCCAATGTTGGTCTGGTTGACGGTCTTGAATAGGTTGCCCTCGTCCGTCTTTACCATATGCCGGAAAACAACTACGTCGAGGTAGCCCTCGTTCTCGCACTTGTCTTCACCACCAAACTTGGTAGTGATATCCGACTTGTTCATGCCAGAACCACGGCACTCTGCACAAGTAAGCGGTTCACCGTTAGCATTCTTACGAGAGCTAAACGGGCGGTAAGCCGTAATGGTCATTTCGGGTGAAGGCCGAGGAACTTCCCAGCCCGGCTTGTTAATGAGCACGGGGTTGCCGTTCTCGTCTTTAGCTGTGGGGTCGTAGTAGCCCCGAACTTGGCAGAGAGGGCCCTGACGCGTGTCATGGTCCTTGTGTCCCCAGCGCATGAAGCTGTGATAAGAGCCTACGATTACGGCAAGCATCTTCTCGCCATAGACCTCATCGCCACCGACATGGTACTTGAACTGCTTGGACTGGCCCCACTTGGGAATGAGGACATCATAAGACGGACCAGGAACAAAGTTTGACTTACCACGTTCCTTGGACTGCTTTTCTACCTGCTCGGCTTGTGCTAGCAGGGCTTCGATTTCGCTTAATGACATAAGCGTAGGACCTCCATTGGGTTTAGATGTGGGACTTCAATAGGTCTCGCAAAGACAGAGGGCTAAAGTTGCCACATATGTCCTCGAGAACCTCCGGTACGTCGCCCCCAGACCGTACCATGCGTGTCACCAGGGCCGGTTTGAGAAATAGCCCTGCTGCGTTAGGCACATTGAAATATTGATACTTCGCCCGTACAGCTGTCAAGGCTGGCTCCCAGCGATAGAACGCTACTTCGTTGTGCTCGGTTGGTATCTCATTAGCTTGAAAGTAAGCTCGTAAGATAACTCCCTTGTGTTGCCAAAGACCTAGTAGCTTGTAATTCAATGCTGGTAAAGGTCCTTGGACAGGATGAACTTCTTCTGTAAAAAGAAGCTGTTGACCTTCGTCAACAATTTTTATAGCCATCAACGGTCTCCAATTAGTGCAGGTATGCCGCACCTGAGTACTAAATCTGTGCTGCGATTTTTGTTTTGTAAGTAACAGTAGTGTATGAAGAGCAAAAGACCTTCGTGATAATCAAACCGTTTTCGGTCACAGGCAGACCGAAACATTTGTAATATATGCATGTATTGTGGGTGTTTTGAAGCACACACAATGTCCAGGTAACGCCACAAACCAAAGATAGAATCGCTGTTTTGTCGTGAAACAGTAAGTAATAGTCTTATGGCTTCACGTTTACCCAGATAATGTGCAATTTGTCGAGCAAGCTTAAAACCTGGATCTGGCCAAAGTTCTGCAATGTCATCTAGTGATAGTAGTGTCTGATTAGGATTCTTGGCATTTTCAATAGTAAAGGCAATAGCAAATAACCCATCTGCAGTGCTGTCCGTGAAAGTTTCAACAACAAACTCGGCAGCATCTGCAGTAAGCTTGAATGTTCCCAACAAAGATGAACCCTGCGTCAAAAGACCTTTCATCTGATCTTTAGTAAGTCCACCTTTATCAATGTATTCAAGCTTATGCTTTTTAATCCATGCAAGCCAATCTTTAGATGGTTTATGGGTAAAAAGCAAGGTCACACTAGACTTTGGTTTTAGATCTTTAAGATCTCCAGTAGGGTCTACTTTTGGATCAATAACCAGAACAGGTTTAACGGTAAACCCGTTTTGCCTCCAGCAAGATGCAAGTCCATCAGCTTTTGGTTCTACGACTACTTGTACACCTTCTGGTAGTAAGCCTACCCTTCGGGCCAAGCCTAGCTGCATGTGGTAGACCTTCATTAGTCACCCAAATCATCGAGGTAACTTATACCAGAAACTGGTGCAACTGGTTTTGATTGAGGAGTTATTGTTGGTATTACTTCTGGTTCAGAATCCAGGTCATCCAGTATGGGTGTCTCTGGTGGGATATTCTTGACAACCGTTACCTTTGCCGGTAACTCGTCTGCAGGCTTTTCAGTATTAGCAGGCTTAGTGCTAGACTTGGTGCGTACACCTGGTAGCTTGATGCCATAAAGAGCACCAAGTACCAGCTGATTTACTCGAGCTGCTGGGTGAGTCGAATAGCTTAGGGCCATGGCAATTTTCTGGTGAGCATCTACATACTCGTCCATGTCCGGGTTTTCCAGAATCATGGCATCCAGATCTTCCAAGAGCTGTGTAGCTACAAAGTCAAAGCCAGCTTTATTAGATGACATCCACTTGTCCCAGAGATCCTTTGTTTTCTTGCGATCTTGTTTTCTTACAGCAGTCCAAAGGTCAGCTCGGTCTTTATTGGTAACTCCACCTGCCCACTCAAGTACCATTTCTGATGTGAGTGGATTATCTGCAGAAGCTAGCTCTCGTAATACGTCATAGGTGTTCCAAAACTGGCGCATAGAGCCGCCTGAAACCTTGAGAACAAGCTCGCAAATTTCAGGAGCAATGTTTAGTCTTTCAGAATATCGTTTGGTTACTTGTTCAGAACTAAGGCCTTGAAATGTTCCTGGGATACAGGCACGAGATATCAAAGCTTTGTCTATGCTTGCGAGTTCAGTAGTACACAAAATAGCAATTGACCGAGGTCGTTCAATATCCATGAACTCCAAGAACGGTAAGAACATAGACCGAGCTGGATCTTTGATGCGGTGAAACTCGTCAATAATTGCAACGTTATACTTTGTTGGTGGTGGTTGAGATCGTAAAAAGGCCATGAGATCGTTTTCGACAAACTCTGCTCTGTTCTGAGAAGTACCGTCTACTTCCATTGTTGCAAGGCTCTGTCCACGTATAGCTGCAGAACAAAATCTGCAGGTATTACACGGATTATGCTCTTGACGATTATCGCAATTAATCCACCGTGACAGTATCTTGGCAGCAGTAGTCTTGCCCGAGCCGTGAAGCCCGGGCAAGAGATACACAGACCGAAGTCGACCACTTCCAAGACTGTTCTTGAAAAATCGTTTGATAGGTTCTTGGCCAATCATGTCTTCCCAGACCATTGGCCGATGTGCATTTGCAAGTCCTTGGACCTGGTCCACCGGTTACCTCGTTTCAATTGGAATCCATGATCATTTGTTGTGCCATGGCTAGTGCGTCTATTTCACTGGATTCAGTTTCAAGCATATCTACTTCGCGGTCAATAAGGGCACGGTTAGCACCTTCCTTGGCCCACACCATGTCCCACACGTACTTGTCTACAGTAGACTCATGGACAAGCTCGTACACGTCAACACCTTCCATGCGTCCGCCTGGGCGAACTACGCGGCTGATGCCTTGTGCTCTGACTAATGCTCGCCAGCTGTGGTCGTGATTGATAATCACACTGGCTTCAGTAAGCGTAAGACCTTCACTTATTAAAGCAATGTTTGCAACAAGTACTGTGATATCTTCTACGTCTGCTTCCTGAAATTGTTCTATGCGTTCATCACGCATAGAAGGTGTCAGGTTTTTGGGGTATGAATGTTCATCTTGAGCATATACTCGAACAGCACCAATACCTGCTTTCTTGAGCATTTCAGTAATGTGGTAACCCGTTCTAATAAAGCTTGTAAAGACAATTACTTTGCGTCCTTCGTTCTTGGCAGTTTGACAGAGATCTATAACAGCTTTAACCTTTGCTGTACTGCCAGAAAGTGGTTCTACAAAATCGACTGCCCACGGGAATGAACTTGCAGCTCGAAGGTTTTGAATCTGGCCGAGAACAGTTTTTCGACCTTTCCAGACAGAAATTTCTCCACGTTCAATTTGCTCGAGTGTCGCTTGAATAGCGCCTTCTTGCTCTTTGCGAATCGTATCGTAGAAAAGCTTGTGCTCTGGGTCCATTGGTAAACTCATGACATGTAAGTTTACTGGTGGAAACTGTACCTGACCGTCTACTTCAGGATCCCTGATCATCAAGCGATGCATAAGGTGTCGCGTTGCTCTGTAAAAGTCTGGAAGTTGTGCTGGATTGACTCCAGGCACTTGACGTTCCTTTGAACTTGAGGTTTCGCTACCGGTTGCCCAGTCTTGGTTGACAGTCTTGACCCGAGTAAACTTTTTGGTAAAAGTCTCCTCAGTGTATGGAAATGGCTTTGTATTGGTACCGTAAATAGACTTCAAGATAGTAGCAATATGCTCTACCCACCCGTCCATCGGGGTACCCGTCATGCCAATACGTCTCTTGGAACGCTTTTTGATTTGTTCAAAGCATCGTGTGCGTTCCGTGCCGGCCCGTAGTCTGTGAATTTCATCTGCAATGAGTAACTTAGGTGGATGTTGGCGGGCAATTAGCCGAGATATCGTACGGCCCAGAAAGTACCGGGTTTGTCCCCTGTTTCTGTAGCCTTTGTAGTTATGTTCGTCTTGGGCATCCCGATTAAAGGCTGCCATGCGCCGACCATCAACAGTTTGACGACTTAAAAAGTCATAAGAATACAGCCAAATGGGTGCCTGGCTGTGTCTTAGGGCTTCTTCAGAGTCGATGATTTCTGCATGTTCGTAGAGCCCCGCCATTTTGAGTTCTTTATCAAGCCAAGTAAGTCTCAGCGTATGCCGAGGGGCCACAATTTGAATAGCTCCTGGGCGAAGAAATCCGGCTTTTGTTGGGTCGGTATCTTTCTTACGCTTGATTCCACGCTTGATTGCATCACCATACCAAAGATGAATAAGCAAACAAGCTAGGAAGCTTTTACCTACACCCATGTCCCAAATTGGAAAGTCTTGGGGCCGGATGGCAAACAAAGAAGCGTACTTGGTTTGATAAGGTCTTGGTGGTCGAGCTTGAATATGCGGATCTGACATATACATGCTTAAAAGCTTGCGTTGCCAGTGTTCATAAAGTGGGTCAGTTTCCAGAGTCGACACGGGAGCCAGCATAAAGCCGGCTGATTCGAGCGACTCCGGATCTTTGAAGATCCGGTTGGTCATGAATGCTCCTAGAGATCGTCTAGAAAAGATTGAGATATAGATTCAGTTGCAGTATTGATAGCTAGTTCTTGAACCGCTTGTGCTACAGCTACTACAGGATTTGCATGATTTACTTCAGGAATGCTGGACTTGGGAGGTAACCCTCCCAAGACCCGTGTAGCTTCCATAAGTACTTCGCGATTAGCTTTGTGCCTGTCGTCTTCAAAGATGTCGAGATCGATTTTTAGTTGTATCTCAAAATCACTGAGGTTATCTGCAGCTGCACGCTTTTCACGCTTGATCCTGTCTACCACGCTTGCAAGCTTTTGATATTCAGGATCACCATTTAGTGCTTCTTCAAGTTCAAGCTTGCGCTTGTCAGCATTGCTGCCTTTGTAACTACGACCGTTTTGATTCAGAACAAAGTCTAGCTCTACTGTATTTCTATAGAGAGTCTCAGACTCTACTGCCTTTTCATGCTCGTTGATAAGGCGGGTGACCTCTCTTCGTGCTTTTCCAAGCTTTGCTTGAAGCTCTCGAAGAGACTCAGAAGTGACCGGTCGTACCGGCATTTTCCTTACCTCCAAAATATGTATAAGAATGCTATAGAAAGTAGGCAGAGCTTGGCTAGAACGCCTTCAGTGCTTCCCTTATTATAGCTGAAAAGTCGGTGCCCCGACACACCCTACGCAGGTTTTGGTACTCATCAAAGAATGCTTCGTTCATGGACCGTTGCTTGAGTCGAGTAACCTCTCGAATAGCCAGATCAACTAGTTCATCTACCGTGAATTTGAAGTTACGGGTCATGAGGTTTGCATTCTTTGGGTTCAACAAGAATGACTTTGTATTGTCTTCGAGCATGTAAAGCTCTGACAAATTTTCTATGTCATCTAGTACCCAACCAATTGAAAACTCCAATTCGTGCCCGGCAAGATAAATAACTTGCTTGAGTACGGTTTCCCACATAACTGCAAGCTTTAGATTAGTCTTGCTCCAAGTTGCTGGATCAAGATCTTTCAGGAGTTTGTCACGGCGCTTAACAATAAAGTCTGGTTTGTAATTAATGGCTTTTAGTGCTTTTTGTATTTCAATCTTGGCTTTTGTCAGAGTTTCAACATCTGTAATTTTTTGTATTCTTTCAGACTCTTGCTGAAAATAGTGCTTAATGCGATTGTTATTTTGAATAATATCACTAAGCTCTCGAGCATTGGTTGCATTAGCAACATGCGTTTGAGTTTGAGCTACAGCCTTTGCAACCTCTTCGTTGTGCTTTTTGATTGCAGGAGACTGAACTGAAACCAAACCTGATCCAGCATACTTGTCAATAGTAATCGGCTTCTCACGAAGAGCTGAATTACAGTTTGTAAGTAATTCGTTGATTATTTCATCTAAAGCACGTTGTGCATCGTACTTCAAACCATCTCGGTTGCTGGTAAGCAAATCTACAGATTCACCCTGAAGCTCAATAATAATCTGACCCTTGCGTGTTGACCAAAGTTCTTTGCAGAACATAAGCATGCCACGCAAACGAATATAGACCCGCTCATCGGTTGTGCTTTTGTTGAGATGAATCTTGGCAAAGGGTTGAGTAGTACCATTTACAGGTGTGTAGTCCAACTCTTTTACGAGCTTGCCGCGTCGTAGAGTTTCTACGGGATTACCATTTAGCGTAACAATACAGTCAACTTGATTGGATGCAAGTTGTCTAGACATGTTGTGCTCAAGCCACCAAAGGTCTTCTGACTCAGGAAACCAGATTTTAGCTTGTGTTCCGCCTACATAATCTGAAGTTGTTTGAATTGTAAAATGTGCTCCCGAGCCTTTAATAACAAGATCTCGTGTATGAATTTCATACTTGTCCCAAGAAAAGAACAAGAGCTCTTTTGCTTTGCCAAACCCGCCTACGGATCCTGAAAGCTTTTGACTACCACCAAGAACCAGTAGCTTGTTGATAACAGTTTCCCGATCCATGCCGGTACCATCATCAATTACTGTAAGTGTGCGTTCGGTCTTATCTAGTACAAACTGTACATTCTTGGCTTTTGCATCTGCGCTGTTTTGCAAGAACTCTCGTGCAAGTGCACTGCGGTAATTTGCATAGTCCTGGGATGCCATTGACCGGAAGTAATGGCCTGGTACACCAATCATGTGACTTTGTGGTTCTTGTTCTTCAAGACTCACTGTCATGTTCCTTTCCTTTCAGGGTTAGCTTTATGTGACTAAATACCAAGTAGAGTTTTACTGGTATTTTTACTACTTACATATAAGTTTCTGCTTATTAAACATTTAATGTCATACATGTTAATTAGCTCATATAATCCAAACAGATATCTTTATACATGGGGCTGAGATTGCATGAGATCTTTTTTCTTGCTTGCTGCTTTAAGTCTGGGATTAGTTACTACATTTCATCCGTTTGATTTTGCAGATTCAGGTGAGTATATTTCTCGCCCGCATCGAGAGCATCTGTTTGTGAAGCTTGCTAATGGTAGTCCAGCAGCAAGCTGGCAACTTAAACGAGCTCTAGCAGTTATTAACGGGGTAGCTGATCAAGAATTTTTTGTTATGGCTTCTGTAGCTAGTCCAGATGTAGAAGTCAAGATGACAAAAAATATTGAAAATAACCCAGGAATTTTAGGCGTTTGCAATATTGTTGTAGAATCTTGGAAAGCAGAAGTACAAATTGTGACGGGCCTTAATGACAAACAGCGCGTAGCTGTCATGACTCATGAAATGATTCATTCGTTAGGCATCACACATAGTACGAATCCCAACTCAATCATGTTTTTTAGTACGAATAGTCGTCCTAATTCACAAGTCATGACAGACGATGATATCTTGAACATTAGGTCTGCAATAGAAGACTTCCAGACTAAAAATTAAAAGATATACCGTATCTCGCAGCTTGGTAAGTACTGCTGCAGCATTGCCTTGAATAGCTTTATGCTATGAGCTTTTACAGTCAGAGCTTTATAGCGCAGCGTGGACCCATCACCACGCTGTGTTGTCTTGATTTCTTGTAGTTCAGGCTGCCACAACAGGCTTTCAGCTTCTGGTGCCCAGAGTAAGTTTTTCTCGTGGAGTGCTGGGTGATGTGTAAGAAAAATAACTTCAGCTTTGAGCTGTTGTTTTGCTTCCCTACACAAAGCATTGTCAAGTAACTTGAGTAGGTCAATGTAGTTCTGAACCCAGTTAGTATGCAGAACTACAGGACTAAAGTTGATGTGCACTTCGTAGTTCTTTTGCACCAGGTTGTTGATGGATTCAATGCGCTTCTGGATAGGGCTAGTAGCCGGCTCAAGGCGCGATGATAGGCTCTGGGGCATGAGTGACACTCGAACCCGAGAACGCCCCTTGTAGGCCCGCATAAGAGGCGGTAAGAGGTCTGAGGTGTCTGCTACCTTGGTTGCAAACGTAGGCTTTGCCTCAGTTTCCGTGAGGAACTTCTTGATAAACCAGATTGTTGCTTCTCGATTTCGTGGTGTTACGCAATCGGTGCTTTCACCGATGTCGTAAGTCCATCGGTCAGGATCACACTGGTTGGATACTTTTGGACCCAGAGAAATATAATGTTTCTTTGTTGATTCCCAGATTGTATCCCAGTTGCTAAGTTGTTCCAAAGGATTTCCAAAAGCTCTGTGCCTACTAACATAACAGTAGGTACAAGCTAGATCACAGCCGGTTGCAAAGCCTGGCATAATAAAGTCTGCAGATCTTCCATTTGGTTTTACAGCTACTGATTTTCTTGTGCGTACTATGTTTCCGGATTTCTTTGCAGTCATATAGGTTTTGAGATCGTGCACAGAAACTCCTCATCTACAAACAATTCAAGCAGGGCAAGATCTTTGTGCTTGGCTTCAAGCATGCAATTAAATGGAATGTTTAACCTATCAAGGGTACGCATGGTGCCAAAGAAACCATCTTTGGTTACACGGTCACTATGAGCGCCTACACGCTTTTCTGGGTTCTGTTCTGAGTAGTGAATCTTAGGGGTCGTGGACCACGTACGAAAGGCTAGCTCAGCGGCATCTTCTAGTGTGTCAAAGTCTTCGTGGTTGATGCTCCAGTGAAACGTATCAATGATGATAGGCACTTTGCCCTTGGTCATGGTAAACAGCTCTTGGACTGTCCAACCGCGCTCATCATTTTCTAGTTTCACCATGCTGGCAGTGTGCGGGTCTAGCCTGTTGAAGGTATCCATCCAACGTTGCATGGCAGCCTTGCGGTCACCGTAGACTCCGCCTCCGTGGATACAAATGGTGCCTTCTGGAGCACCAAAGTACGTCAAGATATCGCGGTGGTACTCAAGGATAATTGTGGAGCGATTTCGTACTACAGAATCAGGTGAGTTTAGTACGCAAAACTGATCGGGATGCATGGATAGTTTGATGTGTTTGTGGTGATTATCAAAGCTAGGTAAGTCACCAATGCCAATCGGACAAATAGGGTGGTCAATCAGCGGGAAGATATCACTACGAATCCTGAACAGCCCAATGTCGGTTTTATTACAGTAATCTAGGGCAGCAGACATATATTTCAAGTTGTGTCGCCACAACTTATACAAATAATCCCGACCTTTAATCGGGTTAGCTTCAAGCATCTTGCGAAGCCTATCGAGAGTCATGGTCTTGATGTAAATCTCGTCTGCCAGTGCAAGACAGTTACAGGCAAAACCACATCGGTCAAGTTTCATATTAATCCCACAAATATCTGTAGTACTTACCAAACAGTCTGAGACCGTTATTTACACGTGCTTCCAAAGATTTGTTACTTGTTGTACTAAAAGAGTCTTCGTCGCGTACAAATTTAAATGCAAAAAGCATTTCCCCAAGAACATACTGCCAGTGCTTGAACTCAGTTTCGTAGTCTTGGGATTTTATGTTTGGGTCTACACCAGGAATATCGTTTAAATCAATATGCGCGCAGCTCTTACAATTTTTGATAAACTGCTCAAGCATTGGCACAATAATATGTGAGAGAGTTACATCCATGTTCCAGGTATCAAACTCTTCAATCTTGACATGATTTATGGTGTACCCAGAATCGTTGTATGGGCCAATATGTACGTGCATATTTTGCTCCTAAGATAAAAGGCCCTTATCGGGCCCTAGCTTATATCACGTGAATATTTATTTACTTTATTTTTTAAATTTATAATATAATTTATTATAATATTTTATATAATATATTTTATAATTTATTTTTTAAAATTATAATTACTTGGTTCGGGAGGCAGTAGAAGTTGCTCTTTCTTTGCCGTTGTAACCCCGGGCGCGCGCGAGAGCTGCCGTTACCTTCCCTCGCGAGTTCTTTGGCCGCTTTCGGCAGCACAAAGGACCGAGGCTCTATCCTCGGTACTGAAGCACCTCTCCGCTTCTTAGAGTAAATGGGACTACCCCGGATCCTGAGTAGTTATGTCACCTGGTTCGTACAGGCCACCGGTTGTCAAGTTGCCAGACATTGCCGGTCCATAACTACCCTAGCACTAAAACTCAGGGTTGTCCACATAAAAAGGAGATCCCCGTTACGGCTACGGGGATCTCCACTCGGCGGAAAGGAGGAAACGCCGAGGAACACAAGGCTCAATACTTAGTCTATAGGAATTTCTAGGTTTGTCAATACCGAGACTAAAGAAAGTTTGATGCAGTCTACGCGGCCTGATTCCTGAAGTTCGATAAGCCCTGGCTCGCCTTCGTACAGGTCTTGGTAGACTACCCGGGTGATGGGGTTGTTGAGAATCAGGGCTGCACAGGCCAAGCAGGGGGTTACAGGTAGATACAGGGTGTAGTCGCAAGAGTGGTCCCAGCTGGCCTTTGCCAAGCAGTTCATCTCTGCGTGTGCAAACCCTGACTTTCCCTGGTCTAGACTAAACCGCTCGTTGGGTCGTCCAGCCCCTCGCCCGTTGTACCCTAAGCTTGCAGGAACAAGTGTCTTGTTATTAACAAGGATGGCGCCTACTTTTACTTTGGGGTCTTTACTAAAAGTAGTACCAAGATCTATTGTCCATTTTAAGTAAAATAGATCCCACTGGAGTTGTTTATCAGGGTTCATAAAATAGTCTTTCTTCTTGAATAATATGATACACGTCTTGAATAGTTTGACGTGTATTTACAAAGTCAACTACGTGATGTGCAATATATTTTTTAAAAGTAGTGTGCTCTGCAGTTAGTGTATAAAACTGGGGTGGGTGTATAAATATAACTTTGTTTAATCCAAGTTGTTGAAGTCTATAAATATTAAATAGTTCTCCAAGAACGATTACGTCATTTGTTTTTAGAGCTAGTTTTATGTCTTTACACTTATCATGATCAATAACTTCTAACTCTAATACTTTCTGGAGTACTCGAGATATCGTCTTTTTTAAAACGCTCGAATACCCAGTAAGTATATAGAGTCTACCCAAATTAAGTTAGCTCACGACTGTTTTGAGCACCGCAAACAGGGCACTTTAATTTTGTAGTATCAAGTCCAACAGCAACCTGTGCTGGAAACTCCAAACTACACATATTGCAGTGAATCCAAACTTGTTTGAACTTGATCTTATCAAGTCCACCATATGCTTGAGCTTCTTCTAAGATAGTTTCACGAGGCGTAATAAACTGATCGTCAGGGTGTTCTTGTGGCTTGATATGAGTAGTTTGTCCAAGATCAGCAATAGGTTTTACGTTACCACCAAAACTTTGTAGCTCTGGAATTTTATACTTGCGCTGTTTCATTTAGGGTCTCCTTCAAAGCTCTTGCTCGTTTTCCAAACTTTGCCAAGTCTTGAAACCAGAACTGACCTACAGAACCTGGTGGTAACCACCACTGACCAGACTGTTCACGTTTGAATGGACACATGTCTGCTACGTACTTAGGTGGAAAGGTAATAAGAAAGTTTGTTCCTTTATGCTCAATCCACTGGCCTCGATTTGCAGTATAACCGCCTTCAAGACCTAACTCATTAAGTAGACTTTCCATGGGTTCAGAGCCACAAATAAGTATAAGTTTTTCTGGTAGGTCTTTAAGCTTCTTGAGATCAAAGTCCACCCAGTTTCTGCATGCATTCAAGTGTACATCTTTTATGGATCGTCCTCGAGGAGCACATCTTAGAGCGTACAAGTAAATGATGTCGTCTTGTGTAAGACCTTGATTGCCCAAAGCCAGTCGTAAAAGATTTCCGTTTGGGTCTGAGAAAGGTGTGAGATTTTTCTCGTCTTCTGAATTTGGGTAGTTACCAATAACTGCAGCAATGGGTCGATCAGGTACTTTTCCAGGAACTTCTTTTACTAAAGCACTAAACTCACATCGTGCACAAGCACCCATTAGGTTTCCTCCAAAGGTTTAATTGTTACTTCTGGAGGTCCATCTAGCTGAGGCTTGCTTTCCAATACTTCCCAGAGTATTCCTGAAGAATCTTTTAGTCTGTCGCCTTTTGCAAGGCTGTAATAAGCCCTAGAAATAGGCGTAGAATCTGGGTAAGGGGTAGTCATTTGTTTCCAGTGACGGCTTTTCTTGGAAAGATACACACTTAATTGGTGATCTAGTTCCATGGCATCTTTACTTAAACCACAAAGCCCTGCTAGGTTTAAACCTTTTGACCAGACTTCTTGAAAATATGTAATGTTCATATTTTCAGTGTAGAACTTGTAGAGAGCTCTTTCCCAGGGCAGCCCTGTTCGGACCATCAAACGATAAGCCCACCCAAGACTTGTAGTCATGTCTGAAAATTGTAACCCTACACGATTTTTAGATAAATACAATCTTGATTTACCGTTATTTGTGTAGGTTCCGGTGTTGTCTTTCATGACAATAACCGGGTCGCGTGCTACAAGCCCACCTGGGGGTGTAATACCAGGTTTCTTAAGTTCTTGTACAAGCTCAAGCAGCTGGCTGTAGGTTAGATTCTCCGTCCCAAACAGGTGGGTCGCTAGATTCATGAAGTCCGTTGGTAGCCAGAACGGAAACTTCTTCCGAACTTTCACAAACGTCTGTTCCCGCATCCACGTTATTGGAAGCATTTATAGATTCCTTCTTGGGTCTTTCCATGACCAGCTCTATTCCTAGAGCATCAGCAATGATTCGGTCAGGAATGGCATATACGTTTCCAATTTGTGAGGGCGATGTAATACCAAGCTCTGATAGTGCCTCGGCATTGCCTCGAATGGCATCGTAACATGTACCAAAACATATTACAGGGCTCTCGTGACCCTTACTCAAGTTGTGTGTATGTAACATTTGCAGGGGATACATACACCGCGCACAAGCAAAAGGTAGTTTGCTTTTATTTTTGAATAACGTGCCCTGGGGCTTATCAATAGGTAAATCAGGCATGTGAATATATTTGCTTGTAGGCCCACCCTCTTGCTGTGCTTGGTGCTCAAGGGTTAACTTTTCAAGATCACTTTTTCGTCCCATGTTATACCTTCGCTTCAGATGCTATAGAATCTTGATACTCACGAGCAACTAGATAATCTGGAATTTCTTCGTATGTTTTTAGTAATAATTCTGCCAGTTCTTTTAAAGACTCTCTACTAGTAAAGTTAATAAATGGTGTGTTGTTTCCGTGACTAATATAAACAATATACTTTGTTTCACCATTAGGATGAGTTTCTACAGAAACATGTATAGATCTTTTTTGTTTCTTATCAAAGTTAAATCCAGATACATGTCCAAAGGACTTTGGAACATATTCCCAACATCTTGGTTTCTTTTTCTTCGTCATGAGCTCGTTACTCCATATATTAAAGTTATTTTTCCACCACCTAGCCGCTTGGTACTTCAAGTTTAAGATCCTTTTTCTGAGTAATCGCCGTCAATGTGTTTGACAACAATACGCAGGGCATCTACAAGCTCAGTGTAGTTGGTGCGTTGTGCAACCAACTCTACCAGCCGTGACTCAAGATCATCAACCTTTGCCCGTAGAGTCTTGATTTCCAGAGCATTAAAACCCGTGGGTTCACCAATACTTCTACCACAGATTTTTGCCAGGGCTTGCACAGATAGTTTAAAAAGCGGTGCAACTGCTTCAATAGTTTTGACTGTCGGTACAAATGGCCCGCGTTTACCTGTAATTTGATTGAACTTTGCGCTACCATGAGCAACCTCATGAAGACCCCACCAACTTTCATGGTAGCCAAGTGAACGTGACACTTGAGTCGCTGTTAGTCCAGCTTCCAAACGTTTTTCACGAAGCCACCTACTTAGTTCAGTAGTCTCACCACCATTTGCAGTATTTTCATCTACTACCGTATTTAGTTTACGAGTAGGAATTGTGCTGTTTGTCATAGGTCCCCCAAATAAAGAGGGCCGGGTTTCCCCGGCCCTGCCTTTACTGAATGGGTGTAACCAAGACAGCCCTGTAATTAGGTAAGTCTGCGTCGACAAACCTCAGGAAGTGATTGGTACCGTCTTCATCAAACGGAACCCACTCACCCTGCACCTTGGCAACATCCAGTGCACCAATTGCACGCTTCAACAGGTCCCTGAGAAACTTCTCTTGGGGCTGTGAATCATCCATGGCGTCCAATACAACCTTTACATCGTTGTTGCCCCTGGAAGCATAGCTCGAGTAAAACCTGAGCGTGTTCTTTGCGACTTCAACGTTAATGTCACTCTTAGCAAGATCAAGCATTCGAGCTTTGTTCTTCAAGACAACGCCGTCTACAACAAAACTACCGACCTTTTCTTTATCAAGAGCATCTTGAAGCATGCTTACGTCAATGTCTGTCATAAGCTGCCTCACGACAAAGTAGTCGTGATTACACTTAAACACAAGCATCGGACCGCTATGGTCATCTGCTTGCTTCAAGTGAATGGATACAGTATCAAGCCAGTACTTGTTAATAAGCTTGGGTAGCTTACTAACTAGACTTACCGACCAGTCTTGTACCTGATCCTGAGCCTCGACGGCCACGTGACTGACAATACTCGAGTTACGGTCATGAGCAAATGCGTGGAGTACTTCGTTTTCTCCGACAAGCTTGAAATCCTCCTGATCTGAAATAATAGGAATACTATCAGAAATCAGTTGGGTAAGACTTGGTCCGTGAACACGACATACTTCTGGTGGTAAATCTTCTTCTGCAATAGTTGCAAGCCTGAAATCATCGGGGCTACCCTGGTGTAAGAAGATATCAAACATGTCATGATTGCACTTAACAATCATTTTGCCGCTTGTATCAATTTCAAGAGTGAGACTTTCACTAGGCGGTAACTTGTTAAGTACGTCTGGCAAGAAGTCATGAGGCACAAGAGCAACACCTGGTTCTTGTACATCGACAATACCGTCTGGCAAGCATAGCGTAAGCTGGTGAGACCGCTGGTCCACTGATGTAATGGACAGGCGGCCTGTAAGGCCGTCTGTGGTGGCTTCAAACAGCATGCAGGCTTGTAGGGCATTAACACCATCACCCTTGTTGACGGCTGCTCTACAGCGGTTTACAGGGTTACGTAAGTCATCAACACTGTTGATACGTATGATCACACTTCATCTCCTGAATTTGCTTCAGGTTCTTCAGGTTTATCGAGTTTGAACTCCGATGCCCTTGGACCTTCAGCTTCAGCCTTTGCAAGTTTTGCAACCCAAGAAGGTTGCTTTGTTGACCGATTATTAGGCCCTTCAGGACCGAGTTCGTAGTAGCTATTCATAACAAACACACAGGTTTGTACAAACTCAGTCAAGAAATTATCGATAAACGATTTCTTGACTTTAGCTTTTGGTACTCCACCAGATACTGTAAATGCAATGGTTCCATCTTCTTGTTTCATAGGAAACGGATAAACCAGGGCTGTTGTTACGGACTTGTTCCACATATGTGTTTGTAAAACAGTTGCAGGGGTTTCTGGTAAAGCAGTGATTACTGTATCAAAATGTAGATACAAGTCTCGTTCAATAACTTTTATTGGAACAACAATAGGACCAATACCAATAATCATGTTTAGTGAAAATGGTGATTCTTTGCCAGGTTCTGTATAAACTATTTTTCCAGCAAATGGTGAATCATTTTTTAGATACGATATAAAGCTGCTCGTATTAGCTAAGTTAATATTACGTTCTGGTAAAAGTATTTTGAATCCAAAACTATTTTTCATGTTCATACCTATTAGTGAGTTTCGTGCCAACTAGGGCCAAAACGTGCATCTGCTCTGCCTGGTACCCGATTTTGCAAGAAGTAATTTGCTACCTCTTCCATGGAATTCTTGATACGGTCTTTCCACTCCGGTGCTACATCAGAAGGTGCTTCAGAACCAATCTCATCATGAACTGTCAAGATAAGAAAGCAAGGTGAACCACGCATCTCACGGTGTAGTCTAATCAAGCTCTTCTTGACCATGATGGCACCGGTGCCTTGAACAGGAGTATTCTTGGAAGCCCTGGAAATAGCCCCTGCATCAGCCTTACCGTTGTCATTCAAGAATCGGTAACGTGCTTCAGGAAAGTTTTCTGGAAACTGGGAAAGCCTGGTTTGTTCACCAACGTTACTTAGACGTTCAAGCCAATCCCACAATACAGAAAACTTCTTTGCGTATCCCTTGAGAATCTTGCGGGCATCATTAACCGGAATACCCCAGTCTTTTGCATAGCCTTCTGCAGTCTTGCCGTAAATAGTAGAGAAATTCAAGATCTTTCCGTAGTCACGGTACTTCATGCCTTTGGCATCTTTTGCACCCGCTGCAATGTCTGAAACAGATACTTCCGGAAACATCCCGTTTGCTGCAATGCTATGCAAATCAGCGTCTGGGTTCTTACTTCCGTCAGGTAGCTTTTCAGGTTGGCTTAGAATATTACACATCAGGGGATCCCCAGATAGTGCAGCTGCAATACACAACTCTTGTCCTGAGAAGTCAGAACCAATCATTTCGTAACCAAACTTGGATACAAAGCAACAACGGTAGCTAACCAAATAGACAGGTTTGCCAGCCTTAGTTGTAGCATCTTTGTCAAGATACTTATTATGTTTTACAGGGTTTACAAGTTTGTCGGGAATGCGTAACATGAGCTTGGGAACCTGCTGAAGGTTTGGATCATTGCAGCTTAGTCTGTAGGTTCCCGCACCCAGCTGGTTGTAGCTGGGATGAATACGCTTGGTAATTGGATGCATCCACTCGTCATACGGAAACTTCAATGCTCGTTGTAGTTTCTTGTATTCCATCAGATCTTCTAGTTGTGGGTAAAGCTTGGAAGCTTCTTCTAAAACATCTGCTTCAGTAGACTCTACTTCGATGCCATTGCTTGATAGCATTTCCAGAAGCTGCTTGGGTGAGTCCAAGTTAATTGCCGGTTGAATCCCCATGAATCCGCGTTGTATACCAATCCCAAAGCTATTACAGATTTTCTCTACCAGACTAGGAATGGCTGCTCGTGCAGCTGCTTGTACAACCTTGAACATTTCAAGGTCAAAGCCAACCCCATTAAGCTCCATGTCACCCAAAACAGGGATAAGGTCCATCTCATCTTGCATGCAAGTACTCATCGCATACCCAGCAGGATATTCGTCAGTAATGGCTTTATGCAAAATCTGCTTTAGTTCAAGTAGATGTTGTACATCACTTGCTGCGTAGTTTAGTTGCTCTTGAGTTAGCGTTCCACCCCAGTAACTAATCTGTTCATGTTTGTTTACTTCAATACCCAAGAAATCTTTTGCAACAAACTTAAGGCCGTGTCCTCGAGCTTTTCCAAATGTAGTTCCACAAGCATGACCAATAATTTGGCTAGCTACCATGGAGTCCCAAACATTATGCAAAGTAACTCCTAGGTTGGCCTTAAGCATCTTGTAGTCAAACTTGATGTTATGGCCAACCCAGAGTACATCTGTCCTGTTTAGAAAAGCTTTTAGAGGAGCAATTTCGTCATTAGAAAAGTATCGTAAGTCAATGACATACGACTTTGATTGTTTAGCCTTGAGTTGTATAAGCCTTACGTTATTTGTAAAGGGGTCTGCAAATCCGTAGCTTGTAGAAGCTTTAGTTGGGTTTTGGTAAGTCTCGGTATCAATGGCAATTTCTGTGTACCGGGACAAATCTTGTACGCAATATTCAAGATGTGCAGGAATAGTTACGTATGTGTAGTCAACGATTGTTCCGGTAGACATAATCACCTCCGGTTGAATGTTTTTGGAAAGAGATCTAAGGTTAGTGGATTGTTTTCTGAGTCAAGATCTAGCAAGGCCCCTAAAACTGTGGTGTCATTCCAAATTTTATGGGCTTTAAGAGTTCTAGAACACCGTGTCGTGCACGACTTGGGATCCCCGAGAAATATCGAGACAACCCCAAGGTCCAGGACTGTGTGACCATAATACTTGCCTTTGGTTGCTTTTTCCAGAGCTGGGACAAATTCTTCTGGAAGAGTTTCATGCGAGATGGCGGCTTTAAGAAGAGTCTCTAGCTTGTAGGGTAGCTGTGATTCTATTGTCATAGGAGTACGGGGCCCGGTTTCCCGGGCCCCTGCCTCTTCAGATGCCGGCTTGCTTGAGCTTGCTGTTGATGTTGCTACGAAGGGCAACCGTCATCTTTACGATGTTCTGGTCATCTGGGAACATCTTGCTGATGCTGGCAATCTTGGTGGCGTAGTAATCAGCACGAGGCTGACCCTGGTCTACCAAGAGCTTGGACAGTGCAAACGCAGAATCCTGCGGAAGCTTTGCCATGAAGCGAACCAAGTTGGCAATATGTGTGTCGTTGACCTTGGTTTCCTTGTCGTTGAGATAGTAGGCCATACGCTGCGAGGTAACAGCCAGGACATCCTGGTGGCCCTTGGAGTACTCTTCGACCTTCTTCTCAAGAGCTGGGCTCCAGTTCTTGAGAATCTCATCGGGAGGAATCGGCTGCTGAGAACGACGGTCTGACATGAGCATGCTCAGGAACTGACTGCCAAACATGCTGGTTGCAATGTCGTTCAGTACGGCCTGGTCATACTTGGCATACTCGTAGATCTGGGACCAAAGCATCCTGAACCGGGAGCTTTGTGCTTCCGGAAGAGCTTCAATCTTGACCTGACGGGGCTTGCAAAGTTCCCGATGGGTCATCCAGAAATTGATCATGTCAGGGTCAATACGCTGAGCCTGCAACTGCTCGAAGAAGATCTTCTCGCTGGTGTTATAGACAATGGGGATAGTACGAGAGAACTGAGCAGCATCGATACCGTCCACGTCGTAATCGTCACCCTCAGGGTTACGAGTAGCAACGATAAACGCTCCGGTACCGATCCAGTAATCGCTGTGCCGACCCGTGTTCAGGATCTGCATCAGACCCTGACGGATGTGACGAAGGGCACGAGTCCAGTCGTCGATAAGCACCAAGCGCCAAGTGCTGTCGCTCTCGCCGAGCATGTTGGAACGTGCAAGCTTTGTAGTCTTGGTCTCTCGATCAATAAACTTGAGACCGGTGATGTCAGCAAGGTCGACCAAGCCGCCTGCATCGATCTTGGCGTAGTGGTTGGTAAGGGCTGCATGCACAGCTTCCGGACCATCAGTACTGGGATTAATACCTGTGCACTTCAGGACGTAGTCCTTGGTGATAGCCGTCTTGCCCTCGCCGTGTGCACCGATAAGGTCCACAGGAGCCATTGCAGGGTCACGGCCCAAAGCCAGGTTGCGGTAGGTGCAGTGACGGCTGTAGTGAATCAGTCGCTGGTGGTGGTTAGTGGGAAACAGTTGCATGGCCTCTGCGTGGACCATGCTCGGGCTGGGAAGGTCAGCAATGTGGTAGCTCTTGGGAACCATGGCGCCCTTGCTGGGCATGATAAGGGTTTCTGTGTCGGTCATGACTATGACTCTCCTAAGGATGGTGCTTAATGGCATTCTCGCCAAAAGCAGCGTGCTGGAAGAAAGGGGCCGGTTAAGTACCGGCCCCACGAATACCATGAAAAATAGGGAATCGGGGAACGCCATCAGGTGAGAATTCGAAGAACCTTACGGTTGCTCTATGCCCGATAACCATTTCCCGAATTTCCCACAAGTCGTCTCGCTCTTCTTTTGAAATACGGCCTCCGCCGCAATCAAAAGACTTGCCGTCAGGTGTGACCATATGAAAGCCACCCAGACTGTTTTCCCACTTACCTTCGCCTTCGTACGTACCAATTATTTCAAATTCTGCATCTTGGAATGTCTTGTACTTTTGCCACTGAGCGCCCCTACCAAATTTGTAGAAAGCATTAGGATCCTTGAGCATGGAGCCTTCAAATCCTTGAAGTAAATACTCAGTATTCTTTTCAACAGCTGTATTGAGGTTTTTAACAATATGGTGTGGCACATACTGAATAACTGAAGTATTCATATTAGATACTTCTGATTTGAGTTCAACTAGTCTCTGATACTGTGTAACTTCAAAAGATTGGTCATCCCAGCCTTCCTTTGTTACCCAATCAAACAGGTGATACTCAACTTTGTCGCGCCAAGGTAACAAGCCTTTGATGCGTTCACGTTCTCGTCCGGTGAACTCATCAAGATCCCAGGTTTGACGCTTGAGTAATCCAGTAAGAAATGGAAAACCCTTTTCAACAATTACCTGATGGCTGTAAAGTTCACCATCATAGACCTTGGAAGTGTCTCCATACATATCTAGCTGCTCAATTACATGTGGCATTCCTGTAATGGGCCTGCCCTCTCGAGAAAACAGTCCCCACCCAGAAGCATCATGAATAGCCAAAGCCCGCATGCCATCTAGTTTTACAGATTGAAACTTAGGGAATTGGTTGTTTTTGGCTGCTTTTTTGGGTGTCTCTACTGACTTGAAGTAGTCTTCTGCAAGAGCGGGGTTGAATTCTGGAATTGTACCTGGCCAAACATCATTGACCGCAGTATCAACGCCAGCTCTCAAATTCTTAGTGAGAATCCTGAGAAACCATTTTTGCTGTTGCTTGTTAGACTGAGACAACAGGTGATGAATAGCATTGATCTTTGCATTACCTGTAATCTTTCGACTAGATAAGTTATCTGCAAGTTCAAAGAACTGTTCAAGACTGCAGCCTGTACCTACAGACACATTGAAATCTGTCTTTTGTAAGTTGAAGTTTATATAGGGACTTATTGCATAAACAAGTAACTTACGTAGTTCTGGGCTATCGTTCTCAGCAAGCAGTCTACGCTTGTCGAGTTTTCCAGACACAGATTCAACTGTGTCCAGAACATCAAGGGGAGACTTCATTTACACTATTTACCTCGGTTACGGATGAATTGATGTTGGTAAGAATCCTGTTAATGATTCTTTTTACACCTGTATCACGACGTGATGCTTCCTGAACTATCTGAAGCATTTCTGGGGTATTAAGTTCCCCAATAGCAGATAAACCTAGTTTCTTCAAAGTTTCATTGTCTGGATAAAGTTTGTAGTCAAAAGTTGCTCCAGAGTTTTCACGCTGGATATCAAGTATTAATCGACCTAAAACAATCATGCTACGATTAAACTTTTTTCTTTGAATCATGTCTGGAGATGCCAATTTCATATCCTCGCTGATAGAATAAAAACATGAGTTACGACACAAAGTCTGGTATGTGGGTCGACGTTATCGAAGACCCCACAAACTATGAATTGCACCTCATGGGTAATATTACCCGAGAAGTGCCTAGTGTGACACTTACTGTTGGTGGAAGCAAGTCGTACCCCATTGTTTGGCTACGCGGCCCAGAGCATGCAGTGAAGTGGTTCAGGTATTTACTGGCTGTTGAAACTTGGCGAACTGATAGCGTATACGGAATAAAGTAGGGTTCCAGAAAATCTGGAACCCCTGTATTAACCTTCTACGTTTAGCCAGATAGCCTTGCCAATACCAGTATCATGCGGGAAGTTTTTGACCATATCTTTATGAGTAATGACCCAAAGAACTTTCCGCCCTTTTACCTGTGAAGTAGTTGGCCAAGCAGTATAGCCGTCAGTACAAACGACTACGACCTTAGCAGTGACTTCGCTGTGATTGTTCAAATAGTCAAAGATGTGGGGCATGTGAGTGCCACCACGACCTTTGACTTCGTAGTTACCCTTGGGTCTACTCTTGAACTTTTCAAAGCTCTGTACATCGTAGTCGATCTGCATGACATAAGTTTGTACATGCAAACGTTGTACGATTTCTTCAACTGCTCCCCAGAACAATCCCAGCTCTTTGTCTGTGATTGATCCTGAAGTATCCTGTGCAACAACTACTTCGCCCTTTGGCATGAGTGTAACCCTGCCAGGTTCGCTGTATTTGTTCATGCGAGAACGTGTAAAGTCAACGTCTACGTCACCTGCTGAACCCATGATGTTCTTGAGATAACGCTTCCAGTCAATCTTGGGCTTGCAGGCTTCTACAAGACCTTCCAGCATACCTGAGATATTACCTGGTGGCTTGGCATTCTGACTGGCTTGCTCTGCCCTGTTGTTGATGAACTGCTTGACGATTTCCTTTTCGGCATCGCTCATTTCATCCCAAGCACTATGGTCTGTGACTTTGTCGCCTAGACCTGGAGCTACGCCTTCTGCCAGGTCATCCCCTTCACCGCCGTCGCCAGAACACAAACCAAGCTTGTTGAGAAGCTCTTCAAGCTTGTTCTGGATGTTCTTCTTGCGATCAAGGAGCCAGTTAAAATACCACTCCCACGACTGGGCATCAGGTGGCCTCTTCAGACCTGGTTCAAGTTGCGCGTAGCTATGCCAAACACCATCAATGGTAATGAATTCTTCTGGATGAGTTGGCAAAAGGGGTACTGGTTGCTGAGTAGCAAGCAAGCTGTTTACTGCCATGTCCATGGCAATGTTTACAAGCTTGCCTCGATACGTTGTATGACAGTGTAGATTGATCCAGTGTGTAATTTCGTGAACAATAGCCCAAATACGGGTCTTGAGATCAAACTTGGGAAAGTTCTCTGGGTGGAAATACAGGTTTCCTTGGCCGGTCTTTGGGTCCCAGCCGCATGCGGCAATGGGTATAGCTGAGGTTTCTATAACACCCAAGCCCATCGAAAAGTGACCGTACCAGGGCCAACGTACAAGCATGCCTGCAACCGCTTCATTACGGGCTTCTTGGCAAGACATAGGCGAAATAGTTGCCATGGTCTTGTCTTTGAGGTTGCCGTGATGATTTGTGGGCGTGCTAGATTGCGCCGCTGTCATGGAGCCTCCTTGACTAATCGGTTTCATCCCAATTCAAGTCGGGATTGCGAATATATACATCTGATTGAAATAAAACGGTTGTTGCAAGGCTACTAATGTTATAGCCCGTAGCTTGTAAGAAAAGCTTACGGGCATATTTTGTAGACTTGTAGGCTTGTTCGTACTCAGACTGCTTTTCCATGTCGAGTAAGCCCAAACCGATATCGTTATTATTTTGTTTTATAAAGTAATGCCGAGTACCTAACATAAAAAATGCAAAAGATGGGTAGTCGTTTAGTTCAACTTCTAGCTGATTATAAATTTGAATTTGTTCTTGATCAGCTTTTGCATGGTGCTCTGGCAAACTAAGTCGTGCAATAACAATAATTTTTTCTGGTTCTGTAGTAATTACTTCTAAAATTTCGTCAACAAGTTCTTCTGCGTGCCAATCTCTTTTATCTAGATCTGCAGGAAATACAATTGTTTTACACTGGTCTGGTATTTCTTGCTTTATTGTTTGTGCTAGCAAACCGAGTTCAGCTGACGGAGACCCTTCCAGTATGATTATTCTCTGGGGGTTTCCGGCAAACTTTAAAGAACGGGAGCCTCTCACGGTGATCTGACTTTAACAGGTTCTCCAAATACTTGCAAGTGTGATAAAGTGCGTGTAGTATTTTTCTAGAAGTACAGCTACTTACGAGGTTATTATGAAACTTCCATTTGGCAAGTCAAAGCCTGAACAGGTTCATGACGAGAACTCCAACCATGCGCCTAAGGCTGAAAAGAAGGCTGAGCTAAGCAAGCCTAAGCAACTTTCTTTGGAAAATGTGAGTCTTCCTGAAGGTGCTACGGCTGTTGTTATTGGTTTAGATGCTTCGGTAAATCCGTTTATCCGTTCCGTTGGGCCTGTTTCCCAGGCACAGCTTGCTTTGATGAGTAGCTATTTTACTGGTCTTGTAATGGCTAATTGGCAGCAGCTACTAAATCCACAACCTACTGTCGAGGCACCTGTAGAAGTTACTCCTGAGGTACCCCAAGAGTAATCTCAATATAGATATTGGCCCAACCTGACGGTTCAATATCAAGTTCTGCAACTCTGGCTTTCAAGACAAACCAGTTATTACTGGAAATCTTGGGAGCCAGTTTTGCTGCAAGCTCTGCAGGTACATAACCTACTTGACCACCTGAGATGTCATCAATTCTCAAAGCATTTTCATCAAACACGTTATCGGGCTCAGGAATTATGTTTACGGTACTTCCAAGCTCTAATTCACGATAATTATACTTCCAATCTCTTGGGCGTCTTACAGGAATAGTAAGCATTATAGGTTTATTTATAGTAGGCAACTTATTCTCCTAAAACCATACAGGCCCATCTTCTTGGGCAACCTTTGGTTTTGCACCGTATACACGATCATCTTCTGACATAACAGAACACTTGAAGGCCATTGTGCAGTTCTCACAGGGTATAGGGCAGTATAAATTATGCTGTATGCCGTTTGCAGTATTGTAAAAACCAGTCTCTTCAATATGTTTTGTCAGCAGATTATTGATTATTGAATGAGGGTACATATCACTATTAACTATACGAATAGGATTTAAATCAGGGTCTTTTGTAGCATAAGAAATTAGATTTGTTTCAAAAAACAGACACACCCTGTTTTGTTCATGAACTATCATAAAGTGATCACTGGTTGCATGACCACTTAAAGATACGCTTGTTATGAACCTTGATAATAATTTCTCATCTGCTGGTGTTAGAACCAAACCCTCCACGGGTAAATCTCCTTTAACTTGGCACAGCCTTCTTCTTGAATTTTCCACAGACTGTGCTAGTTTTGTGAAAAGTGCGCTATCCTGATATAGAGACTACGTAGAACTTGCCAACATGATGATACTCTGCACTCGTGGCACACAGCCCAGTGAGCAGGTTTATGGACTTAAACAATACAGATGATCTCAAGGATCTGGCAAACATAAAATTGCCAGAAGAAACCAAGAGAAAGATTCTCGAACTCAACAAGAAGGGCGAGAAGATTTCCAAGATTTCAAAACTTTTGGATGTACCGCGACACAAGATACGTTCTGTACTGGATCCCGCATATAGAAATCCCCGAAAAGCTTTACCGTCTATGGCTCAGATTCGAGACGACGAACCAAGCACAATTAGAGAACGGGCCCTTTTAAGCGAACGGGACAAGAAGTTTGACCCCGATGCTACAGCAGAAGACTGCGTTGCAGACTTACGAAAGATTCAGGAAAACAACCCTGACTTGTACATTCACCGCTGGCGCTACATGCTGTTGGGTGAATACTCTGAAGCTACCTGGAATCGTTATTTTGGGACGTTCCACGAGTTTCGCCGGCAAGCTGGTCTTGAACTTACACGCCAGCAACATCAACATGAACGTCACATTGCCAAGCATGCCAGTGTAGATCATTACAAGAATTTCTATACCAAGGAAATTCAACCTTACACTAACTTGTACCCGCGTACAGGTAAAAGCAAGCAGTTCTATACGATTCTCTCTGGGTCAGACTTTCACGACATCGACTGTGATGAGTTTGCTTTGCAGGTATTTATTGATACTGCCAGGCGACTACAACCTGATGTAATCTTGCTCAACGGTGACGTGTTTGACTTGTACGAGTTCTCACGCTACAGCATCGACCCTCGCTTGGTTTCTGTCAAAGAACGCTTTGACTATGTTAGTAATAACATCTTCAAACCTCTTCGTGAGGCTTGCCCAGACACTCAAATAGACCTATTGCTGGGCAATCATGAATGGCGCCTTCTCAAGCATATGGCTGACCGTACACCAAACTTGCCAGGACTGCTTTCAGATGTTATGGGCCTGACTTTAGAAGACGTATTCAGGGTGCGTGAGTACGAGATTAACCTACACTGCAAGTGGGACTTAGCTGCTTGGGGTAAAAAGTCTGAAGCTGAACAAATCAAGCAGAACTATATTGTTTACTGGAACTGCTTTGTAGCTTCCCACATCAAAGACTTTGGATTTGGTATGTCCGGTACATCTGGGCACACGCACAAACCTGATACAAGCCTAGGATTCAGTATGGCAATGGGCGGTCCTATATTCTGGACTACAACCGGTTGCTTACGTAGAGTAGATGAAGACTACGTCATGGGCATCAATAAACACGTCAATGGTTTTGCAATTTTTCACATAAACCCCAGTACGCGCGAAGTAATTCCAGAAAATGTTATTTTCTCTCCACATTCTGCAGCTGTAGCTGGAGTTTACTATCACAGAAAGTGAATGTAAGTTTTTGTAGTATTTCCAAGCTATACTTGAACCAGGAGACATTGGAGGAACTCATATGACCGAAGTATACACCCCTGGTGAACTTCGCCTCATCTACGACCTCGTAGAAGAGTTTCCTACACGCCTCTCTGTAGAAACAAGTAGCACAAATTCAAATAAATTAAAGCTACACGTTAAAGACCCAGAGCTACTGGGTTTTATTGACTATCTTGTAAACCGTTTACGTGCATCCAGGAATTACCTGGATCATACAGTTGTAGTTGCCCACCCTTACAGGGACAGCGTGCCAGAGCCTGACTATATGTACGGCTGGGACGCTGATGTCACTTGAAATAATGGTTGCATTTGCAGGGTATTACTTTGCAAGAAAAAATAATCTACAAAGTGCTCCCAACGAAATGCGTTCGGCTTGGAGCGGCGTAGAAAGCTGCGTACCATCTTTTACAGTAGAGACTGACAACTACGAAGTTTACTTAGCTACCTTTGGGCGAATAGTACTTAGAGTACGTACGCACTCTGAAAAGCAAAAAGAACTAATAAGTCTGACTATAGTCCCTAAAGACCCACCACCATTTGAGGTAGCTCTTAGGGCACTATTTAATGACATTACAAAACGTAAGATGTCTATTTCTCTAAAAAATATACCCCCAGCTGATCACGAGCGGGGGTATATTGTAAAGTACACCTATAAAAATAGGGTATTAGAGGCAGTCATATGCCATGGATCTTTACAGATGCTATCAATATGGGAGTCACCTGAAGAACCCTAACAGGTGACCCCCACTGATAACTATTACTCTAAAGGAACCGGGTGAATACGTGCACGAATAACTGTACGCATTTCACCATCGATCTCTACATCCATGAAGCTAGGATACATGCATAGATCCTGGTCCTGAATGGCAAAGAATCCGCGGGCGATGCCCACGGCCTTGACCATCTGGTTTACAGCACCAGCACCAATAGCCTGAATCTCAGCCGTACCGTTCTTACGTACCTGGCCTGCGATTGCGCCTGCCAAACCCTTGGGTTCAGTCTTGGAGCCTACTTTTAGAACTTCTGGTTCGCTCATTGTTGTTACGTTCTCTTGTTAGCCAATGCCGCAGATGCTGGCTTTGGGAATGGTAATAGGTTCGCCTGAAATAGGTGTAACAACAATAGCGTCGTTTCCACCACCGCTGCCGTCATCCGTGAGAACACCCTGAGTTCGAAATGAACCATGGTAAATAGTCACGGGGTCATTAAGACGAGCAGTAAGTACTTGCTGAGTAACTGCCATAAATAGGCTCCTTAGTTGGGCAAGAATAGATCACATAGTGACCCTGTTTTGAATTGTAACAGAATTAAACTAATTATGGCAATTACTAGCAAATACTTATTAAAATCAGGCTTTAGGCTTACGTTCCCGAACCTTCTTTGCAGGCTTTTCTGAAGAAACTACAAGCTGCTCTTTCTTGACCCTAGCTTTCCGAACAGCCTTGGTGAGTTCCGGTACTACTGCTACGAGCTCTTCCGGCGTAGTAACGCTGGGCTGCTGTGTGGAACCTGTCGGAACACCCTGTAGGGTGGAAATAAGTGCACGCAGATCCTCTAGTTCGTTCTTGACACTGAGATTGAACTTGTTCTGCCGACGCATTTCGACGTTGAACTCGCTGAGTAGTGCCTGATACGACCGGCTTAGTTCGTCGCCCTTGTTTGTGGCGGTTTGAATCTTCTGGCCAATGCTTAGAATCTGTTGATGTACAGTATTCATTGCATCCTGCAGAAACTGGATGTCCTTGTTCTTGAATAGATTCAGCATAGGGTTCCTCCTTTGAGGTAGTGTGGGTATCAGGTATACACTGGGGGACAATTGTTACAAGAGTAGATTTTACACTTGCATATATAGTTTGCCAGTCGAGTGCAAGGCAAGCTTCATACAAGATTCTATTTGACATAAGGCTAGATTCTCTAGCCAAATAGTGAGCAAATATAATCTCTTCGATAGGGGCTTCAGGGTGTATGCCTGTAGATTCCCAACGCCTTGGTGTGACTGTTTCTCGTCCGGCTATGCACTCATAATGCAAGTAAGCATAGTTTCTTTCCTGCATATGGGCGTCACGACATGTTTGCCATAATATCGGAAAAGTATTTTTGATGAACTCGTCATAGGCTTTTTCTACTAAATCATGACAAGGCCTACATATGAGATCAATATTTGATCGTGCATGATTTTGTCGTAGCCTTTGCGGTTCAATGTGATGACGAGAACGGTTCTTGTCAGAGTTGCAAATCGGACAACGCCAGTGGAGCTTTGACCTTCTAGGTGGTAAGCCCCTGAGCATTCGTCGCTTGTCTTTGCTAAGCCGACTCATAACTTCTATGTGTTAATTTCACCAAATACTCGTGGAAGCCTTATTGGGATTTGGATCAAGTTCAAAATCTACATTTTCTAGACCTGGAAACTCAATGCTGTTTGCAGCTCCCCATTCTAGTTTAATGCCAAGAGTATCTTTTGCTCGCTTAACAAATGCAGAAACTTTTTCTACAGATGTAAATGCAATAGTCTTGTTGTTGTTACCTGTACAAAATGCGGGTTTTGACTTGAGGGGTCCCTCAATTGTCACTGTATAGGGCAGATATACCTGGAACATATGTTGTCCTTTCGAGGGTAACGTTCAGCCACTATACGTGATTTGTACCCAACAAACAATCGGGAACCCAAAATTTTGGGCTCCTGTAAGTATGTTGAAAGGTTAAATGTCTGAAGAACTCAGAGCCATTGCCAGGCAGTAATCTCGAATGACAGACAAGTCCAGGTCTTCAAGCTTACGGTTCTGGTAACTACCTTTCTCCCACTCGAACTTTGAAAATAGTTCGTTAGTATGCCAACAGTGTATGTGAGGGTACTGAGTCGTTGATTCGGTAGAGGTGCTAAAGAAATCTAGCAGTGGTGACGAACCCACTAAGTCGGGTACTAGGTGGTTTAATGCAACCTCGGTGGCGTACATAGTAGACACGCCCCTGAACCACTCTGGCCAGTTTCCAGGGCTGTCTTTGAAGTCTACCTCGAGTAAGTGCTCACACAGGGTAGTAGCAAGCTTACAGACGCTCTTGACGGTCTCTGTAGGACCGTAGAAGCTGGAGCCCAGGTTGTGCTTCCTACGATGGGTTAACCCAAAATTGTCGGCTAGCTGAACACACCTGGACCGCACATCATCAGAATTTGAATAAAATCCCTGACCAACGACAAAAGTATCTGGCTTGAAAGTTTTCCAGGCTTCAGTAATAAAAACATCTAAGTCGGTCTTGAGTACATAATGATAATTGTTCAGTATTTCTGAACCAGGACCATTTAAACAATTTATAGAATTTATGTAACCGTACTTACCTGCAAGTCTGTGAGGATCTTGTACAACAGTTTTGACATTATTTAGAGGATTTATATTACTAAATACGGCTTTAGGACCAAATAATATCAAATCAGTGTCTGTTAGATTTAGATACTTTATACACTGAATCAGGGCCTTAGCTTGCTTAATTAGTGTCGGCGTATTGTCTAGGTAACATGCAATAGCTCGATAGTTTGTTTTCTTGACCTCTGGTTTATAGGCTTCGATCAACTCTACATATGGAGTCCAACATCGAGTTCGGTCTATAAACAAAAAGTCTTTTTCAGTTTCCCATGGAGCACTAGCTGAATACTTGCCCTTGAAAAAAGCGCCTGGCTCACTTCCGGTCACACCTGCAAGGTGAAGCATTTTCTTGGCATGCCAGTCACTTACGTGATGCGGTGCCCAGGCAAAATCCATTTCTGCAACTACTCGTACATCAGCAACTTGAAAACTGTTCCAGAGCCAGGACCACATCTCTGCAGTCCATACTTGAATCTTGTAGCTTCCGTCTGGTCGTCTTTGTTGAACTGCCCAGTCGTAAATCTTGATTGAATCAAATGCTACCTTGCGACAAAACTCAGTGGTCACGCCTTTCATGTAGTACTGAGCACCACCAGAGTTGTGCTGTTCGGCTTTGAGCCGATTTGCAGTTAGACCTGTAAGCCTTGCCATCTGGTCGACAAGGTCATGGCCTAACATCTCTTCCAGATAGTGATAGGCAATGTAGCCAATTGTATTTGAGAAGTACCAGTTGGAATCTTGATCCAGTGATTCAAAATCAAGTGGTTCACGGAAAATGACATCAGAGTCCAGTAAGAATAATTTCTCACCGTATTCTGGAAATTTTTCTAAAAGCTTCATCACGCCCCAAGGCTTGTTGCTTGGAATGTACTGTCGCTGGGATTGATCGTTTACAAAGTAATGCGTATCAACGTAGTTTGATAACTCTAGTGCGCGTTGGGATAGTGGTTGTCCCGGGTCATGCAAAACAACACAAACAAGTTGATCAATCAGACCAAGTTGCTTGAAATTAAATGCTTGTAGTTCTTGTTGCCAAATTAAATACGTGTAGTCAGTAATGACACTTACGTATTTCATTCTTCAATGATATCAACACTCGCAGTAGCATTGCTAAATGCACTTCCAGCAATTACGTAGGAAATACCATCAACAACTACTGGGTTACTAGCAGGAGCTGGTCCATTAATACCTATATTAAATGCCGCAGATGACTTTGTACCTACGTTTAGAGTCCAACCAGCTAGAACACTACCACTAAATGAAATAGGTATTGCCATGCCTGTTTGAGTAGGTACGCCTACTACAGTTGCACTGGAAGCAACAAATTGTGCACCATGAAGCGTGACTGTGTATGTAACTTCTTCAACAAGCCTTGAGTTTGGATAAGTACGTGTTTCAGAAATTACTGGATAAGTACGAGTATTTGGAATTAGTGGGAATGTCCTTACCGAAGGGGGAAGTACAACCGGCGCCTGTGTTGTTGTTGTAGTAGTTGTAGTTGTAGGAGCAGCAGTTGTAGTGGTAGTTGTCGTGGTGCTAGTGGTGGTTGTAGGAGCTTCTGTAGTAGTTGTAGTGGTAGTAGTGCTTGTAGTTGTAGTGGGAGCTTCTGTTGTAGTAGTTGTTGTACTGGTTGTAGTGGTAGGCGCTTCTGTAGTGGTTGTAGTTGTAGTACTGGTTGTAGTTGTAGGGGCTTCAGTTGTTGTAGTAGTGGTCGTGGTCGTACTAGTAGTTGTGGTAGTAGGAACTACATAGTCATAGATGTACCAAGGGTCTACAGGCCACTCTACAGCTTTTTGAGTAACAGGCTTTGCAAACTCGTAGGGGAATGCAGACCACTCAAAAGCCTTGTCTGTGACTTTAGCTGCCTGCTCGTATGGAAAAGCAGACCACTCATAAGCATCTACTGCTGGCATTTATATAGCCTAAGCTAACGGTGAGTAAGCCTCACCAGGCCAAGGAAATGTCCATTCCTGGAAAACAATTCGGTCACCAGCATAGGATACAGTGAGTAGGGTACCATCGGACACACTGGACATTACATTCTTGAATGTAGCACCAGCCCCCTTTGGCCCTGCACTATTGCTGCTATCACCCCAAACCATGGGTGAAACAACTACCTTACCATTAACCTGATCAACACCAAAATTAGTATTTGTAGAATAACTTACAGACTTCCAGTCAGCTGACGGAGTATCTAACTTATACCAAGAACGCTTATTAAAATCGTTATTACTTAATACAAATGAAGTATTTGCGTTTGAATCCCAAGTATTGTAACAAGTATGTACAAAAGGATCTAGATCTGACTTTGTAGCATCTGCAGGATGTGCATTATCAAAGGTAAAAGTACCAGCAGCCATAGCATCTACAATAATAGCGATTGTAGGTGACTTAGAAGCTCCGGCAGTATAACCAACCATGTAGAAGGTAAAAGGTGCACTATTTGATGCACCAATATTCACAACTGATCCACCTGCAATGTTGCTATTTACAATGTAATTGGGACTTGGAGCGTTACTTCCTGAACGTGATCCTGAAACTGCCTTTTCATCAGTAGCATAGGCAACTTGAATCATACTTTCATTTGCAAAAACACCAGTACGGCTGTAACCAATATACCAAGCTCGATCATTGCTGCCCCGGTAGAACAGGTACTGCCGTGAGCCATTGAACGGGGCATAAGGAGCAGACATATCAGCGTTTGCGCTGGGCTGCTGAATAACAAACCAACTTCCATTGCTGTTCAAGTCGTCTACAGAAAGGTCTGCTGTAGAACCAGTAGCATTAGGGGTAGCTAGCACACTACCAGTAGCCTTGAAGGTTTTCTTGACTACCCAGCCAGCGTTTTTGAGAACTTCTTTGAGCTTCCAGATAGCTTCTGTGCAGCTTGCAGGATCAAGATTAACACTCGATGTGCTATCTGGAAGTGTAAATACGTATGCCATGGTTTAGTTACTACTCCGTTCAAACCAAAGTCTGTACAACAATAACATATTAATGCTGATTGTCTAGTGCCTTAAGAATAAGATCTACAAGCGGCGCCATATCTGGACCTAAACGTTTCTTTGCTGCTTCAAGAGTTGTTTCTAGTGTTTCAGGTAGAGTAAGCTCAATACGTTTTCGGGTATTAAGAACTTCCTGAGCTAAACAGTTTGCAAGTTCAAATCCAAAACTTACAGTTTGACCGTTACCAGTTACTGTAATGTTCTCGCCATCTTGAGATACATAAATACCTGCATCAAATAGCTGTTCAGTAGCATTAGCAATCTGTACAGGAACAATGCTGGGCGGCGTATTGTAAGTTTCTAGAGATGTCACAGGACTTGGTTGTAGAACCCAGTCGGCTTGTAGTTCATTATCAAGCTCTACGGGTCGCGTTGCAATACCGTTACCAATTACACCATCAAGCCCCACTGGAGCAGGCCCTAAAGATACAGTTTCAATCGTCGTTGGTTTAGCTGTATAGGGAATCCCTGCTCCAGTGGGTTTCTTGATTTCCAGACCTTCCCAGGGTTGTGCTGGGCTTCTCATGTCACCAGGAATGGGGCCATTTTCCCCATGCATAGGACAATACAAGGGGCAACGACAACGCTGAACAAACATTGGTGCTCTGTCAGTGTTGGCGTAAGGTCCTTGAAGGTTACTGGAGTCCACAGTTGATACTCAGATAGTGGGGCGTTGGTTTTAGTATAACTCTTTTTATCTTGAAGTTGCAAGTGTAGGAGTTCTTTTTTCAAGGAGACTCCTGAACAACTTGTACTTTTGGCGCTTTCTGTATTCGATTTGTCGTAGACGTAGTTCTTCTTTATGTCGCTCACGATAGCGAGCGTACCTTACTCTTGAGGTTGCTTTGTAACGTTCAATATTATCTTGACGCCAAAGCCAATTACTTAGTGCAAGTCGGTCTTTAGTTACTGGATCATTGCGGTATTCTGAGTTTTTAATTTTATTACAAGGTATGCAATAACTTTGCAGACCATCTCGTTGTGCTTTGTTTTTCCAGAACTGAGAGTTCGGTAAAACCTGCTTACAAATTGCACAAGCTTTAGTAGCAGGTGGTTTACGGAGTTTAGTTTTCTTGCGTAGTGCTTTCATACAATTACGGCAATAGACCTGTAAACCATCTTTTGAGCTAGTACGCTTTGCAAACTTGAACAATGCAAGATCTTTCTCACACCGCAGACATTTCTTCGTAGGGTCACTGTTGAACATAGTTACTTAATAGAATCTCATGTGGGTTAATTCGATTGATTCATATGAATCAAAGCTTGCCAAAGTAAGGTTTACTTTTTGCCCCTTGGAGCCGTAACCGGTTGAGTTTGTCCAACCAATTACAGCATCATTAGACAGCAAATTTGCTCGTACATAGATGTTACCGCAGTCTCTAGTTTTGCACCAGATTTGAACAACGTTGTAGTTCTGGCCACCAATAGCATTACCCTCACAACCCTCACACCACCTAAAGTATATTCCTGGTGTACCTGTGCTATTCCAGCCTTTAGGTATAGAAGACTTTGATTGTGCAGGTGCAGCTAAAACACCTGCAAAAAGAATAGCTAAAGCTGTGCTTGTAAATTTCAACATAGACTACAACACAATCCTTTCAATTAGTTATCTAGTCATCTAAATCATACGCAGTTACTTCAGGTACTTTTTCTGGTATTTCTAAAACAACAGACTCAGTAGTAGTCTTGTTTCTTCTACCAGCTTCTGCCAGTGCAATAGTCAAACCGTGTATGATCTCGGTTGCTAATTCTGGCTCAAATTCAATAAGCTGATCGTTCTGCTTTATGCAAATTTTATTGCAGTTGCTTAGTATTATGTTCACTGAGCAACCTCTGTTCTAAGTACTCAAATAGTTGTTCTTCACTACTTAGAATTTTATCTGCCAGTGTAAAGAAGCTTGAATAGATATCGTTTGCAAGTACAATCGTGTATTTACGTGGCTTATTTTTTAAGTCTTGATACATGGTTGCAAACACAAGTTCTGCAGAGGTACCAATCGTATGAATATTAAACCTTTTTACATCCAAGAAATTCAAGACAACAATATCTGACTTCTCGGTCATATCAAGGCTATGTTGAATAACCTCTTGTGAGGTAATCAAGCCACTATCAATTGCAACCTTGTCGAGGTTCTTTCCAAGATAGTTCTTGGACCGTAAAGCACTCTTAGCCTCAAATGGGTCAATATAGTCGTACCCAAGTAGAGCTAATCGTTCTGCCCAAACTTCACGCCAGTTAGCAGCTTGCTGAACAGTGGCGTCATTTATTGGACCTGCAAGGTAAACTACTGGTCTCATGAAATAACCTCACTGAAAGTTTTGTAGCCAGCTGTCATCTGTACCATTGGCGACTTCGTCAGACTTTACTGCACCCTTGAATACTCGTGCAAGGATTCTCGACGAACACATATGCCGGTCTCCGCATATGTATGTGCTTTGACCGTCTGTCTTGCTTACATAATACCCATCAGACCAAGCACTGATGTTTTCATTGCAAACAGCACAGCTGGTATCGTAGCATACTGTCATGGGCTCAATGCTTGTTAGACGAGTACTTTTACCCAAACTTTCAAACTGCATGTTGCATTCATCAACAATAGGTCTGTCAGGGTTATGGGCAAGCAGTCTCTCAAGTACTTCCTGACGTTCTTCAGGGGCTAGCTTCATGAACTTCTTGAAGCTATCTTGGTCGTATTTCTGGTCATCAAGACTTGGTTCGGCAACCCACCCTACATCAGGTGTAGGGTTAGTGCCGTATGGATTGTCCTTATAATCCCTCATTACTTATTGCTTTCTGAAAATCTCGAGCATCAAGATTTTTGATGCAGTTGCTCAAGCGATTACAGCTACACACCGTCAAGTTATTAAGTGTTCTATCTACTAAAATAACGTTCAAGTGTAATAGTTTTACCTGTATTAGTCCGGTTTTATTATCAAAGACTTCTCTACAAATAAAACATACTCGAGTATGCCCTAAAGGTATAGTTTGCTTGTAGTTATTTGTAAAATTACTAACTGTAAACGTTATAGCGTTGGATAATCTTTTTGATCGATTTATAGCTTCTGTTATAAGTTTTTTAGTAGCTTTCAAAACTTTCCTACTGTCTTTTTATAGCCTCTTCCCAAATTTTTACAATTTGGTGATGAACAGCGTCAACTGACTGATTTGCATCGACAATATGGTATTTGCCAGAGTGGCAAAACAAGTCCCAGTATTGTCGATAATTAAAAGCTACTTGCTCAAGAAGCTGGAAATCTTTTTCAAAGCTGTCTCGCCGACCTGGGCGACGGATATTACTAACTTCTGGATTTGTATCTAGTAAAATAGCTACATCTGGTTGCAACAGTGAGCTATTTATACTTTTAAGCCATTTGGTATCAATACCAGAAGCTTGACCATAAACAACACTACTTTGGTAGTACCTATCAAAGACCAGATGATGCCCTGCACGGAGCATTCTACGGTTTTCTGTATCAACTTGGTACCGGTCTACCGCAAACAACGCTTGTAAAACCATAGGTGACAAGCTATGCTTACCTAGTTCTAAAAAATGGTCTTGATTACACCAAATTTCTAGAGGAATAGCATCTGAAGTGTGTTGCTTATAAGTAGGTTTATGAACAAGTACAGTTTCTTCTTGAAGCATTTCAAGAATCGTACTTCCAAGCTCTGTCGACTCATACGTCGGGTAGTGCCTGGAAAACACAGGTCTTTCTTTTGACTTTAGATAAGACTCTAAAAGCTTTGTTTGGGTACCTTTACCGGAACCGTCGATACCTTCAATAACAGTAAAAATACCCAAACCCATTACTTCTCACCGTCTCGAGTATCTTGAGGTAGCAAACTAGGGCTTTCTTCGTTAGCGTGCTCCACGTAAACCGGAAATAAGTACGCTGCTAACAAGCCACAGCCTAAAGCTACCAGTGTTGCTGTAGACATGTGTGTAATTACGGGCTCGCTCAGATAGACAAGCCCAGCAACTAGAGCACCAACTAATAGCTTGGTAACAACAATTACTACCATTCCTAAGTTCATAGCGTATCCTCATTCATTTGAAGAGCGTACAGTGTTGCGTCATTCATGACAAGTCGTACTTCTTTATACAAATGCTTGTACACAGCAAGACAAGCTTCTACGTCGCTCATTGCATTATGGGGGTCATGGGGGATTTTATAATACTTGGTAAGCTTTTCAAGGCTACAAGAATTATCTAAATGTACGATGTCATTTATCCAGAAGGATGCAATCTCAAATGTGTCCCGAGTATGATAATGAAACAACTCGTCATACCGTGATATGCCGTTTGGTACGTACTGCCTGAACGCCCACTTCATAAACGCAATGTCAAACTTTGCGTTATGACACATGAACAAAGGTCTACGACGCTTATAGGCTGGAAGAGCTCTATCTTCTAGGGGTGTAAACTGCTCAGCCCATTTTGCAAAGTCTTGAAATACAGCTTCTGGACTTTCGGCAGCCATGATTTGCTCAATAGTCTTCTTGTTTACTTCAAGAGCTCGTAGATTAGCCTTGTCAGGATTTTTAACCCGCATAAGCCGTGCTGGAAAGCGGGATAGTTCCTGGATATCAGGATCATCAAGGTCTACGGCAATTGCTGCCAGTTCAATGGGTTCAGCACCCTCTTCAACTTCAAGACCTGTTGTCTCGAAATCCATGACAATAGCTACTCTCACCCCGTACTCCTATGTTGTTAAAGACCGTGCAGATTCACCTGCTACCTTGTCTGCAAGCTCGTTAAAGACGTGTCCAGCGTGCCCACGGACCCAGACAAACCTTACATCGTGGTGGTGGGCTTTAAGAGCTTCTAACGCGGTTTCCCAAAGGTCTCGGTTCTTGACTGGATTCTTGCCAGATCTCCAGTCTTTTGCTGGCCACCCATGTACCCAAGTACTAAAGCCGTTGATAGTATATTGGCTATCACTGCAAATAATAAGCTTGCTGTAGGTAGGTAAACAAAATCCGTGAACTGCAGCTAGAACGCCACCGATTTCCATTCGATTGTTTGTTGATAGCTCTTCGTAACCGCTCTCAATGTGGTGTATGAGCGACTCTGAGTAAGCAGGGGGATTCAGTGGGTCATGGTAGCCTTTTACAAATACTGCTGCCCAGCCTCCTGGACCCCCTGTAACATTTTGAGGGCAGGACCCGTCGGTATATACCATGTACTCAGGTACAGTCTCGGTCCAGTTCTGAACGGTGTTTTGCAAACACCATGGACATTGTTTTTGCTTGACAAGCCTAGAATTAAACGGCCTGTCTTGCCTGTCACAGTTACCGTTCAGGCAGTAGCTGTAAGGGTAGTTGAACATAAGTTTTGAGTTCTTCTTCCAGGTGGTTTGCACGATTTTGATGCTTTTCTAGAGCCTGTTCAGACAATTCCAAACTTTCTGAAAGAGCTCCTACAGTAGCATCTAAGTCTTCTACTTGTTCATGAAGACCTTTAAGTTCATAGTCTAGTTTATCAATAACATTTGTAAGTCTTGCAACTTTTACACCTACTTTTAGTAGGTTGTTTAATAACTCTGGATTATCACTTGTGTTGGCAAGCCTGTAAGCTTTGGACAAATCTTCGCGAATCTCTACCATAAGGTAATTTGCATTAGTTGTAGTTTCTTGAGTCTGAACAGAATTTTGTAACTCTAGTGCATCTTCAAATATATCGGTCATGTTTGTACGGATCCTCTAAAAGCGTCGGCTAGATATATAGACTGAAGGTCTCTTATTAACTTTTCACTTGTGATGATAATGTTGTAGTCTGTGCCTAGTGCATGCCCGTATATATCTACACGAACTTCACGGCTAATTTCTGTGATGCCATTTATTTTTAATGGACCGTTCCAGCAAGTAATAAACAGATCTACGTGAAAGCCTCGATCTTCTGGACTTGAAAACTCGTCAGCACCTTCATCAAAATAGCACGACTTAACGTATAACCAGGAATAGTTGCTGTACATGTCTTCTTGAGGGTACAGCCTACCCCTGGTCATGTTGGTTTCACGTATTTTGAGTTTCTTGTGAAGCCACTTGCTGATAATAGATGTCTGTCGCCGGGCTTCTACAAAACTTTCTTTCCAGCTAGCAGAACTATTAGAACTCATGCTAGCGGGCTCTTTTTATGAGAGAAGGTTTCGAAGGTCCCTGCGGTGCTCATACTCATCTGCCAAAATTTGGCTTAGTGTAAGCGCGATTGCGGGGTTAACAGATTGAAACAGATTGATGGCTTCTGTGTAAGCCTTTATTGCGCTTATTTCAGCCTTCAGATCAAACTCTAGGATTTCGTTACGGCTCATGTTGGCATCGGCTTTCCAAATGTCGCCGGCGTTTTCCTGAGCAGCAGGACCGATAATTGCCATTTCTTCCAAGCCGTTACGCAGATAGCCACCTAACCAATCAATCCAGTGTGCTAGCTTGTCAGCGTGGTCAAGCTCTTCTTTGTAGTGCTCGTCAAGCATGCCTTGATCTTGAAGCGATGTAGCTCCGTAGATTGCAACACGATGATTAATGTACTGCATGGCAGCACGAATCTCATCTGCATGCAGTCGGTTTAGAACTTCTACCTGGCCTTCCAGGGTGTTGATGTCGACGTCTTCAAAGAATGCCATGTCTAGATAGTCCCTCCCAAGGGTAGCGGATCTATCTTAGATCTGAAAACAACAGTTGTCTAGACCCTAAATTTTATAGAGCTTTTCAAGCAGGCTTTTAAAAATTTAGCGGCGGCAATAATTTAGTTATTTCTACATAGATAGATCTAGGTATATTTATTGCTTACTTTGTCTAGCTTTTGGTGGACAGTGTCCAATCCAGGTAGGATTTCCAGAAGAAACATTTTTCTTTGCACTTTCAAGTTGCTTGATAAATTTTCGCTCAATATTGAGTCGTTCTTTAGCAGCATTAATGTCATCTTGAATAATGCTTGCTACATCTGCCCCTGGCGCTGACACAAAACCCCAGTTAATACAAGATTCAATACTACCGTCTGGACGCTCTACAGAGTAATAGTAAATAGTATTCTTGTTGTAGATTAGTTTATAAACTTTGTGTACTGTTCCAAAGTAGTAAGGTGCCCTGTAGGAGTTGCCTGCCCAAATCAGTACTTTTACGCCAATTTCGTGGGGAATCAGAAAATTGTACTGTGACACAGACGCTGCATACTGAATAGCTGCTATGTCATCCGGGGTCATCTCTACAGCATTGTGATAATCAATTAGGTCTTTTGTAGCAAGCTTTCTCAGGTGCAGCATTTTAGTCTCCAACAGAGTTTTGGAAATCCAGCTTATCTAATACTAGTTTCAAAGCCTGTATAAATTTATATCTGTTAGTTGAGTTTAGAAACCGTGGTATTGCTCTACTTAAATAGTCTTGAAGTTGTTCATCATTCCAGGTTGATACATCTTGAAGAATAGAGTTAAGCAAAAATGCACTACTAACTATGGCTGAAGGTTCAGTAGTAACAATATTTTTAATATCAATATCAAATTCAGTCAGGTCTTTTTCACAATCCCTACAGTAACTGTATAAATGTACAGATTCCTGATCTTCAATTACATAAGAACGTTTATATTCATAAACACCATCTGAGTTTTTATCTAAATACGTATCTACAAATTGCAAGATTGTAGATCCAATTTTATTGTGTTTGCAAAAGTCTCGATTCATGTTTTCCAAGAACATTCCTCTGTTACACTTCAATTGTAGTGGGGTAAGACCATGAAGCTGATTTTGCAGCTACCGGGATTGAATTCACTTCCAGCCCAACTTCATGAACTATTAAGTCTTTCCGGATACAAGCTGGTGTGTGCCGAGTCTTTGCTTGAGGGTGCAGATCCAGATATTGTACTTCTGGATCGTGAAGCCTGGCTAGACTTGTCATACCGATCTTCCTACGACTTTCTTACGGAAACTTTGAATCGAGCTACTTTCACTATGAAAGCCCGTGGTGAAGTACAAAAAGCTCATAAAAACAATGACACAGTTAGCTGCATATTACTAGACATAGACTACTTTAAAGCTGTAAACGATACCTATGGTCATACTATTGGGGATAGCACACTTAAAGCTGTATCTCAGCTTTTGAAACTACATTGCAGGGATAGTGACCTTCTTGGCAGATACGGTGGGGAAGAATTTGTAACTCTATTTCCTAATACAGGAATACTTGATGCTGAACAGATTGCCAATCGGTTGCGAGAAGTAATAGAGCACACACCTATACTTACCTCAAAAGGTCCAGTTTCTGTAACAGTAAGTATCGGAATTGCAAATTTGCAACTCAACGAAACTTTAGAGAGCCTGGTTGATCGTGCAGACCAGGCTCTTTGTTTAGCAAAAAGCCAAGGGCGTAATCAGGTAAGAGTACATGGGGACTGCTAAGCACAGATTTACAGTACTCTTACTTTCTGTGGTTCTTGCTATTCTTTTGAAAATTATGGTTTTAATGCAAAAGCTAGACTAAAGTTTTTGCAACTTTAAAGAAATCTTTTATAATATCCCCATGGTCAAAGGCCATTTGGCCCTTGAGAAACATTTGCTTAAATGTTTCTTCATCTACCCATTTTAAATCTTTTGCATCATCGCCTGCTTTGGCTTCTGATACATCATGGTAGTGAGAAACAATACCCCAATATAAATGACCAACCCAGTAATTATTTTTGTCTTCTCTAATGCCTACGTAACGTAGATAAATTTCATAAGGAAACTGGTACACGTCAATACCGGTTTCTTCGACAAGCTCTCGAGCAGCAGCACGCTCAAAATCATGAGCGTCTTCTGGGTCTACATGACCCCCTGGAAGAGCCCACTTGTTTGTTTCAAGCTCACCACCCCGAAGAATCATAAGTACTTCGGGCCTCATTTCCATGTAACGTACAAGCAGCACGTCAGTTGTGTACTTTATCACTTTTTACCTAGTGTTCTTCAGGCATTTCCTGAATCATGAAAGCTTCAAAAACTTGATTATGTAGTTCTTGGTTTTGAATTGCGTGATAAACAACGTCATTGCCTACACCTACAAACGCTTGAAGAATCAAGATGGTTTCATCGCTAGGAGGTTCGTCTTGATCAGCTGTTTCTAGACTATCGGCTAATTCGTTGCGCTCTACACACACTAGATAATACCCGTGATTGTAGTTCACGTCACCTATTACACAGAAATCTGTAAGCTCTCCGTTTGGTCCAATAAATTGAACAATTTGGAAATCTTCTTCCAGCCCGTCGTCTTCGTAGGCTCCTAGGTACTCTAAACCAAGATCAGTACTCTTGGTAAGCTCGGTCATGGTCGGGTAAGTGAAAGACTCAAAAAGACTAGCCATCTGGGGTTTAGTTCTAAAACCAAATAAGGACAAAATCTTATCCCACATGACTAATCCTCCTGAATCTACCACTTACCTTATTTTACGACGATATCCCTTAAAAATATTTTTATTTTTAAGTTTTTGAAGATACAGCTGCTTTGTAGTTACAAGTAGTTTCGTCTACACAAAATGCGTATGCCCAAAACTGAGAATAAGTAGATTGAGAAACAATAAGAATACAAGTAGTTCCTACAGCATTTTCACACATCATGCATTTAAGGTGTTTCATGTTACCTGTGTTATTAATGCTTGGCGGTTCTTTTATACCCCACCCAGGCCTTTGCAGGTTTGCTACCTTAACTAACATGTTTTCGATTCTAGTACTTAAAGATCCTGAAGATCGTTCCAAAAACTCTCTTGTGGTTTGTGAGAGCTCATCAAAGTACCAGCCTTCTTTAGATCTTGATACTTTTCCCGTATGGTTGACAAGTCTTTTAAAGTGTCCCTTATGGGAATGCTTTCCGACCCCGGGTTTCTTAATAAATAGCTGGGATGAAGTATTGCCATCACATGAGGTTGTGTTTGAAGCCACTGACCCCTCTCCTTAGTAATTTTTACATCCCTACCTAGGTAATGTCCCGCTGCAATACGACCAACCAGCACGACAATCCGTGGATCCAGTATTTCTTGTTGAGCTTTTAGCCATTTGCTACAAGCATCAACTTCAAGTGGTAACGGATCACGATTGTGCGGGGGTCTACATCTTACAGTATTTGTAATAAACAAATCAGTTTCACGACTAAGCCCAACTTGATTAAACAAATTTGTAAGAAGTTGGCCAGACAAACCAACAAATGGTACACCCGTCTGATCCTCGTTTTCGCCAGGACCTTCCCCAATGACCAGTATCTTTGCATCTGGGTTTCCTGAGCCAAAAACTACTGTTTTTCTTGACTGTGCTAAGTCACAGTCCATACAGGCTTTACATGCCCCTGCAAGGCTTTTTAGTGCTTCAAGGTTACTCACTATGCTACCTAACAAAACAGCCCCCGTAAGGGGGCTGTAGAGCGTTATAGACTACTTCTGGGAGTACTTCTGGGAGTGGTTTTCCATCCAGGACACTACAGAGTTGAATTCATCTTCGTCCTGGATTCCTTCGAATGTAGCGGTTTCTGAACCATCATCGTTAAACCGCATGATGATGAGATCGTTATCTTCTTCGCCAGTGTTATGCACCATGATTGCATAAGACTGCTTGATGTTATTGTGCTCTGCTTCAACAATATCGAGAACTGTAAACTCGAACTCATTACCTTCGTCGTCTTTGAGACTGACAACCAAGGGTTCGAACTCTTCTTGCTTCTCTTGTTGGAAGCTATTGATGTCAATGATGTCGCCCATTATAGTCCTGTAGATCCAATCCCCTTGCGGTCTTTGTTCGGACGTGTAGTTAACTCTACAATTTCAGTAGGTACAGTGCGTACAAGACGTATCTGAGCTACTCGTTCACCAGGCTTGATGAGTTGATGATACCCAGAAATCCTATCAAACAGATACTCATATGCGCCTTGTAGGCCATATGCTAGAACCTTGATAGTTTCACCGTACTGCTGGTCGATCCACCCTTCGTGGACCAGAATACCACGCTTTAAAAACGATGATGACCGGCCACTCATAAGAACACCAAAACCATCTGGAATATCCAGAATGAGTCCGGTTTCAATCATGACAGTGCAATTAAGGGCTACTTTGGTTTCTTCACACGCGTACAAGTCAAAGCCTAAATCACCCTTGACTTGTTGGATAGGTAGCTGAGCGTATGGGTAATCTGGGTGTTTGTGTATTCCAAGACGTATGGCAGACATTTAATCCCCTATGTGTTTGTACTGGGTTTCTTGTAGTCTTCGACAAACAATACTTGAGTATTTAGATCAAGCTTTGAGGGATCGAAGACTTCATTGTATTGTACTTTTACCCCCTTGAAAGAGCAATACATACAGTATTTGAAATTCTTGGGGTCTGGATTTTTACCAAAGGTTGAGAACCAGCGATTGCAAGTTACACACTGGAAATGTGGTCCAGACGAGCTTATAGGCTGACGGGTATGCCCTCGGGTACCCGGCTTTTTACAATAAGAGCAGCTGTAAACCATAATTGTATTTTGACACGTTTCCGGCTCAGGGTGGTGTTCGGTTTCACAAACATCGTCACCCGAGCTCGGAACCGTGCTCTTGGCGTACTTCCCGGATTTGGGGCGAGAGTAGCCAGGAATTCTGGATTTACGCCGTTTCTTGCTTGGGTAAGAACGTCGTTTTCCAGAAAGGAGCCTCTTGTGTTTTTTTCGCTCCTGCATGTATTGTAATATCAAATAGGTGAAAACAACAAAGAATTTATGCACATTCTTAAAAATTCTTATAATATTTTTCACGTTTATGCAGACTTTATCTCTACATTCGTAAGGTGTTCTTCTAGAATTACTGGATTACCTTTAGGATCTTTAACTGTTGCAAAGCTTATTGGCCCAGTACTTGAAGTAAAATCTGCCCACATGTAGGGCAAGTAGCGTTTTACAATAACTTGTGCAGCAAAGTAGGTACTTGAACTTATACGTACTTGAATTTCTTTTATGCCCCAAACTTCAATACCGTTAGGATTAATTAGCTTGGTGTTTTTTGGATTACCATCTGTAATCAAAACATAGTTTCCAAGCATTTAACTATCCAACGTATCAAGTAGTCCTGAGTATGGTAATTGTAGCTTTCTTGCTAAGTGACTTTCTTGGATGTTTTTTATAAAAGCATCTGAATCTTCAAGCTTGTCTTTTAATAGCTGACATAACAAGTAATGCTCTTCAGCTTTGTAAAAGTTAAAGTACCGGTCTGGGTTTTCTTTTAGCTCAAGGTCTAGGGTACCGTCACGATTCAAGTACGCATCACGATGAATACCGTTAACGCGTAACAAACAGTAACCCCACTCAGGGTGACCGTGATAATCAATAATAATAAACAAAGGTTCTCGCGCTACAGTAACTGTGATTAAATTTTTAACCCAGTTTTCTGGGGGAGTGCCTAAGTCAATTACATTCTCAAGACTTATCTTGAGAGCTTTCATGATTTCTATAGGATTGTCGGTCATGAAACTACACTAGACGTTTAGGGTTCAGGGGTCAAGTCGTTCTTTAAATGTGACTTCTACTGTACCTGTACCCGTGTTGTTGTCGTTCCAATCTATCAGGCAGTCTTTACATAACAAAATCATTTGACCTAATACCTCTGTAGTCTGTAAATCATGTTCTTCGGGACATGAGAAACAAACTTTTTTATAGGAGTACTGTCGCATTAGCGTTTTTTGAAGTAAATCCGATAAACGCCAATAGAGTTAATAACTATAAAAATAGTTTCAAGAAATAGCATTGACCAGTCTTGATATAAAACTGCTGCAACAGCAAAAACCACTGAACCCATTAGGAACAGTGGTAAATATACGTGTCTCCAATCACCTTCCCGGAGTGTAAATAGTGCTCCAGGAATCATGAAAAATAGAGATATAAGTGTAGCAATCTTAGGTCCGGACATCGTCCTTTACTGCCTCTTGTAACTCAATTGCAGAAATCAATACATAAGGTTTGCCACCTAGCGCTTCTGCCAGGTAGTTTTCTGCAAGAGCCCGAAGTAGTTTTGGACTACGAGCGTTACTTAGAATCCCGTTTGTTGCGTCCAGAATTTCCAGAGCTACCTTTAGAATGGCGTCTGGACTTGGTTTTGGATTCTGTGCCACTGGAGGTCTCCGCAGAAAATTGCTCAAATTTTTTTGTTGAGCTTACTTCTACAGTACCACCGGTATTAAAGATATCTCCAACAATTTCCCAAGAATTTACACGGGGTTCCACAATTAAAACCTAAAAAGCATTCGCCAAACAACTGCCCAATTAAGATCAAACATTCTCTTCCTCTTCAGTGTCGTAAACACCTCTACTTTTATACCATCTAACTTGTGTTCTGTTAGTAGCATTAATTTTGAGGGTTTCACGTATTTGCTGAAATGAAACCCCCTGCTTTTTCAGATTACAGGCGTCTTGAATAACTTGTTCACTGTAGCGTGTACCGCAGTAAGGTAGCCGCCTGTTTTTAGCTTTTAGATTTTGTTTCTTATTCACTGCTTTTTAGGGCGGCCCCATTTGACATATCGGGTTTGTTCTACGATACGTACACCATAATCAAAGTAAGTAGCTCCACTGTCAAATGTCCATCTGAAGCTTACCCACTGCCCTGGCTTGACTGCATCCATGAAGAATATTTCACGGCTTATAAGCCATATGGCATATTCTGTTACTTTTTGGCCGTCAATGTAAACTTCATGGGGAGGAACTGCAGCAATGTCTTTTACTTCGGCTTTTTCTAAAATACCGGTAAAAGGTTTTTCAGGCTCTTTGGTTAGTGTAAGAGATTTACCACCAACCAAGATTTCAATAATATAGTTATCTTCTTGCATAGCTAAACTCAGTGTATCATACAGAGTTGTCTTGTTCTGATTCAGACTTTGGAGGCATGATTGTGTAATGCTGGCATGTTTTGCAAAACCAAGCATCGGTCTTTTGAAACCCTGTAAAAACCAACATGGTTTCACAGTCTGTGCCACCACAGTTGCGACAGGGGTGTCCCTCAATCTCTTCGCGATTTTGAGGAGGTGTAAGGAGCTCTCGTGCCCGAGAAAGCAACATTTGAGGTCCAAGTGCTTCAAGTAGCTTTTGCTTGTGTTCTGGAAACAACGTCACACTGTTTTCAAGAGCAAAAACAACTAGAGAGTCGCCGTACTCTGCAATAAGGGTTTCAATCAAATACAGGGCAAATTCATGAGTCATGGGGATCCTTTATAGCGTGTTGAAATTCTAACACCTGAATAAGATGAGCAACATCTTGAACATCTTTATATGAGTCATAAAGAGCATTTACAAAAATAGTTTTGAGCATTTTATTAAACTTTTTAATACCATTTATATCTAAACTTGTTGTGATGTGTAGGTCATCTATAGATTTTTGACAGATCTCATATAAAATAGGCGTTAGATTATACGGTACATATAAAAATTCAATATCAGCAGTTCTGCGTATGTTGTTGATTTTTATGTTTAGAAGTTGTTCCCAGTCTACTAGTATCATAAATATAAAGCCCCGTGAGATTCACGGGGCTTCCTTTCGCACTGTTTAAGTCAAGTCTCCGCCAAAGGTAAACTTGTGACTTTCAGACCTGACAGTATTTACTGAAACGTAGACCTGGGCTTCTTCTCGAAGAGCTCGCTCAATAAGCATGCTGAGCTCATCAATTTCACTAGGCTCTGGCTTAGTAATATTGCTGGTTTCAATAATCTGGCGCTCCATTGACTCAACGTGGCTTTGTTGGCTGGCAAGTTGGTTGATAAGCTCAGTGTTCTTGGCATGAAGCTGCATGACATGAACCATCATGTGTACAAGCTCTTCTTTGAGTATGACTGCATCCTCTGGAAGAGTAGCATACAAGTTGCTCAGCTCTTCTTCTGTAGTTACAGTATGTAGCTTGTCTACAAGGGTTGTAACGGTCTTGATAGGCTTCTTGGACACGTAGTGTCTCCTTACTGGGATTGTTCGACGGACTGTTTGTAGTTCAACGCATCTTGAAGCTGGCCAATCGTGACGTCTGGGCCAAACCGACTGATCAGTCGCTCAATAATCTTCTCTGCAAGAAGATCAAGATCTTCTGCAGGAATTTTGTCCCAGGGGATTGCCTTGGGGTTTAGCTTTTGAACCACGTTAGTATTCTACCGCTTAAGTTAAAGTCGTGACAACGGTTTTTACAAATCCTCGGGAAATAGCTTCCTTTAGAAGATTAGCATAGCGTAAATCAAACATACCTTCTGATTCTACCTTTTTTAGAGCATTCATGAGGTGTGAGTGATTCATGTCCGTGATATGAGTTTTTGTACCATTTTGGCTGATCCAGATTGTAGGATCTTCTTCAGGTGTCTCAAAAGTAATAGACCCAGTACTGTTGTAGTACCGGGCTCTATGTGCAGGCTTGACATCCATGTCCGTAAAGATGTCCAAGTATCGGCTCCTTTATGTGTGAACAGCCTCCCGGTAATCACAGGTTTCTATGTCTGTGCAAATTGTAGGCGTCCAAATAGAGTTGTAAACATCCGAGATTCGAGTCATGGTGATAAGTACCAAGCTGTTTTTTATGTTGTTCTGGTATGAAGTTTTGCAAATCATACAAACACCCATAGTTATAAACTTTACGTTTACAATGTCTAACAACTTTGGGTCTTTGATTTGTAGTCTTGCAACAGCAGCTTCCACTGCACGATTTAAATGCTCTTCTGTACAGCCTATTGGTAGTGTCGTACAAATATTCACTTCTAGTACTCTGCCCTTACAGATTGTATAAACGAGCAAATATACAAGTCATTGCATATGACTACTGGCCAATTTAGTTTTTCAGATTCAAAAATTATTTTTATCTTGTCAGGTATATTGTTTTTTGACTTGTTACCACATATGTGGCAAGTACCAGAAATATATTTAGAGCTTGCTATTCTGAGAGTTTCTAGGTACGAAGGCCAAACGTAACCACTAGACTTTAAATAAGTCTTGCACGCTTGAAAGTGACTTTCACTTACGCCTGCGGCCATGGTTACAAACCCTAAATGCAAAGCCTACCTACTTAACTATTAGTAGCTTCTTGATATAGCATACTACTCTTTATGTCTTTTAGAGTAATGTCATCACCGTACTTGTTTATAAGGTTTTGGATAACATCTTCATAGCCAAAGAATAGCAAGGCTCCTACTTCTATGAGCTTGCCGTTTTTAACAGTATATCGCCATTGCTCATCATCTTCGCCTTGACCATCAAGCTCAGAATCTTCACGAGCAAATGGTGCAAGCAAGCTTAGCATTTCGTAGTTAAATCTATTACTACCAAAATCAAAAGCATTAAGTACAAAGTTTCCAGATTGATCGTAATGATGACGCCAATTATCATCCCAAACTTTAAAGAAGTCTTTTAGATTATCAGTTTTATGCTCTGGGGGATTAATAATTGTACTTTCAAAAAGAGCTTTTAAAGCTGCATCTTTGTGTTCTTTAAGTATTACAAAAGACCCTTCAAGGGAATAATCATATGACAAGATTTTATCCTTTACTTTAGCTTGAAAGCTTGTTTGAATCTTCTGGTATCGCATAACTTTAAGTCAGCACATACATAAAAAGATTTAGAACTATAGTCTTTTGATGCAGGATCTCTGTACAAAATTTTTATACGTAATACCTGGTTTTGATGACTAAAAACTGTCTCCTCGCACAGACTGCAACTGTGATAGCTGTAGGTACTAAACACACGTATTTGACAATCAATAATGTACGAGTTAAGTGCCGAGTCCCACATTCCCCGCTTTTCCAAGCGAGAAATGTACTGCTCGCTCGGAGGGGTCATGTGTGTACACTTTCCTGAAACTTTTTTATGAGGTACGCTTGCTCACAGGATTCTCTGTTGTAGCATACGCTCAGTCCACCAAAAAATGGTTTGAACCATACCGTATTGTATTTTATAGACAAATACCAATACTGGGGTGTATGAATGGTATTTTTACATATAAAACAAGCTGGCGTGTATTGTTCTGTTTCTCGCAAAACAACATCTAATGGTTCTCGTAACTGTTGCAAATAAGGCAGGCTCTGTTCACTTAAGTGGTTGAACAGAGCCTGCTTTATTTCATCAGTCAATCGTCTTGGTACTCAATATACTCGTATTCAGATGAATACTTGCATTCTGCAGAGCAAAAATGTTCTGCACTATTATTGGTCTTTTCGAAATCGTTTCCGCACCAAAGGCAGGAATCGAGAGTCACCGTCGCCTTCACGTTTACTTCCTTGTGTGATCTAGAGCAGCAAAGGTTGCTGTCTTTACTAGTTTGTGTACAGTAGGGTCAAGTACAAGTTCATGAACGATCTTACGATCACGTGGACTAAGCTGTGCCACAAAATCATAAAGAGTGCCTGACCTATACAAAAAGTATAGCGCTAACTTTACGATGTGGTCATTTGTTGTTACTGTATTTTGCATTTTGGTTATTCCCAGCAAACGTTTGTAACGATTTTTCAATCTGTAGGCTTTGACAGTCGCTACAAGGGACGTGATGCTTTTTATAATGCTTGATAAGCTCTTGCATAACACGATACAAGCCTGTGCTTATATGCACAGTTTTGTGATTGTCAGTCATTACTCTTTGGGTTTAGGTACATCCGGTAACGGATGCGGGGGCGGTACAGCACCTGCAAGAGCTTTACGAGCTATTTCTGCAAGGTTACTACTGTCGGGATAGCCATTCTTTGGCATTAAGAAACAGTCTTGATAGGTATTGGAAAACTTTCAACAGATCCCAGGCTATACTGATTTTCAACACCCATGCGTTGAATCAGACCCTTGGAATCATGATAATAAACAGCTTTAAGTCCCATATCTTCAAGGTATGCCTGACAAGCCTTACAAGGCTTGCTTGTAATCAATCCAGAAGTACGTGAACGCTTACCAACAACGTACATCTCGGCACCCTTGAGCTCCGCTGGGTCACACTGCAATACGGCATCTATTTCAGCATGAACACCTTGAAATTCATAGAATTTCTTGAACTTCAAATATCCAGTTCCATCTCGATTGACGCCTACTGCAAGCACACGACCACCTTTTACAATTACAGCCGACATTGAGTAGTAGGGGTGTGTAGACTTATTGGTGGCCTTCTTTAGACCACACATGACCCAGCGTGTATGTCGCATCAAGACTTTTGCTTTCTCTTTGGTATGTGGTAGATCTGTGATGTATCTACTTGATTTTCGTAGGATTGAAGTACTTGATTAAGCGCTTGCTTAATAAGCTTCCACGCAGGGTCTTTCTTTGGAAGACTTTTTGAAAAACTATATAGTATTTCAACTGCACTGGTGTCGTCCATGATGTCTCCTTTAGGCATACCATACTGTGGGTTGTTTAGAAATAGCTTTAGTCCAGTTGTCTATTTCTAATTCTAAAGCATCAGTACACTTGTCTTGCAAATTAAGTTCGGCTATTAGTTGAGATCCATAAGCCCAACTAGAAACACTTAGTAGTCCAGATAGACTTTGACTGTTACACCAGCTTTCAAAGTCTATCTCTCCTTCTGAATCAAAGTTAAGATCAGTTATATCAATAAGCATTGTAAACCGTTTAACTATAAATCCTTTTTTACTTTTTAAAGGTAATGGATAATTTTTTACAGCTATATAGTGCTTGTTTATATTAAAATCTTTTGATCCTTCAATAAACATATCCATGGTTTATATTACAGAAAACACATCAGAAATCATGCCAATATATTCAACAGCCATCTTGTAGCCTTGAATAAAGCCATAAGTACCCGTAAATTGATACCGCAAACTATTTTCTTCAATAATCTCGCTATGGAAAAATCGCTTGTGTTCCCACTGTGCACGCAGTTCAATAAGCTGGTTAGGGTGTAGACCATTAATTACCAGCGTGTTGGTTTCAGGATTGACAGTAAGAGTAATGGGGTTACCGGTAGACATGAATTATTTTCCCCTCAGAAAAATCTTGGGCTTTTTGCCCATTTATCAAAAACAGCATACCCAGTATAGTTCGGGTATGACAACAGGTTTTACAGGTCGCCCTGAAGAACTTACAGACGAGCAGCTTATTAGATTACACAGACAGCTGAAGTCTGAAGCTCAAGAACTTAAAACATTATGTGAACATATAGATATTGAATTAAAAAACCGAATCAAAAAGTCAGGGCCAGTTATTACCCCCTCCGGTAAAGCTGACATAATTACACGCCACTTGAAAACATATTTGCCAAATAAAATATTTGGAATTTTAGGAGCAGAACGATTTATAAAAGTTGTTAGTGTATCGTCTACAAAGCTACAAGCATTTGTAAAATCAGATCCAAGTCTTGAGTATGAACTAAGGAGTACATATACAGAAACAACAACTGAGGTATTAGATATCAGGTAAACAGTGTAAGCAATACTTCAGAAGTAGCTCGTGAATCATCAAGCCCTCTGTGACGATTGCCAGTAAACTCTTGGTTGAGTAAGTTCATGGCTCGATCCAACCCCATCTTTCCATGACGTAGGGCAAACAGAGTCTTGACGTTTATGATTTCATGCGTATGCCTGATTTCCAGACCGTGAAGTTTGCAGTCTCGAGTCAAGTCTGACCAATCATTACCCCAGGCAGCCAGCACAGACTTGTGATGACTTCCTACCCAGTTCATGAAATGGGCGTAGGCTTCAGGAAACTGCCCTACACCCTTTAGGTCTGATTGTTTGATGCCTGTAAGTTGGGTACAGTACTCTGACAAAACCGGATTCATTTTAGGTTTTACCAGAGTACTAAATTCGTCGATTACTTGACGGGATTTAAGGTCGAGTCGTACAGCACCGATTTCTATGATTTCAGGAATCAGGTGCTCTTCACGTGTTTCCCAACACGTGAGCTCCAAATCAAAAATGATTAGTTGTTTACGACCCATTTATACACTCGATCAGCCTTCCTGATCGTAGTATATCCCATAATTTCATATTATTGCTTTTTAATTAGTGGTGGGGGTGGGATTCGAACCCACGCTGACACAATTATAAGTTGTGCGAATTAACCAACATATTCGACCCCACCTTATTAGGTATCTTTACATACCCTACTTCAATACTTTATATAACGCCTTAACCAACATAGGCGACCCTTCCGTAAGCCTTAGCGAAGTTTATACTCGTCTCGGGCTATCTTGCCAAATGTTCTACTTTCATAAGTAATACATGTCCAGCCTTCTGGGGTCATGGCCATGCCAATCGTGGTATGTAAATCTTTCGTCCAGAAATCCGAAATATTGTACTTTCCCTCAGAAAGTGCAAGGTCTGCTTTACCATCACCCCCGTAGTAAGGCTTCATAAAGAACTCGTAGCTGTGAGTGGGTTTGCCATACATTTCTACAAGACTGGTTTTGAAACTTTGGTATTGGGTTCGTGCACCCATGAACATCAGTGGTTTTCCAATAATCAGGGTTACTTCACACAGCTTGCGAGTGAATGGCGTAAATGCATAAACCATTACAGTAGGGATTCCCGTAATAGCCCCCTGGAAGGCCACAGAATCCTCTCGTTCGGTGTGTCGTGTGACAAACCCTGGTGGAGGTTGAACCTCGCGTTGGTGGGCTCCCCAGGGGCTTTGTAGCAAATATAGTGTGTTGATGATAGCAAGAAGCATACGTTACTTTCTTTAAGCTCCGGCAACTGGACTCGAACCAGTGACCCGCTGATTAACAGTCAGCTGCTCTACCAACTGAGCTATGCCGGAATACGACCCTACGCTAACACTTTTTATCTGGATTAGATAGATTCCAGCACTTGTTTAAGTACCAGACTTGTTCGAATAGGGGCGAGTTTGAGTCAATTCGACTGTCACTTATATAGTTTGGTATGTAAGGGATTGATGTTTTAACCTTACGCTTTTTATCCTTGAAGTACTGCTCAAGTTCACTATTGATCTTGTGCCACCAGATAGGATCTTCCATACTACTTTACCCTTTGAAGAATACCTGACGCTGCCCAAAGACGAATATTAAGCTCTGTGACATTACTTGTACCTTCAAGATACTTAGGAACCTTGAAGTTGTCCACAGACTTCTTTACAGGCTTGATTGCGGGTACCCTGAGAACCTTTTTATTAGGCGTGTTATTGTCTTCTGGTTCCATTTGTCTTTCTTTCTGATTACGTACGTACACTACATTTAAGTTGATAGTCACAAGATTTACAAGTATTAGAAAACCCGCGTTGGGCAGGCTTTAACTTGGAACATCCCCAGGCGTCAACAAATGCTTCTGCAACTTTTGTGACATGATCGATAATAATTTGTCGCATCTCTGCAGGGGTGGTTGTTTCAGGCCACTCCGTAGTACAGAAATCTTGGGCATGTTCTGAAGGCATGAACCTTTTTGAATTGCTGTCTAGTTTATATTCAAGTGTACGTTTATTGCTAAGTCTAGTAATTGTAATTTGTAGAATATCAGCTCGTCTAAGCGTATAATTATGTGTATTAAATAACTCATATGGATCTAGATTTATATAAAAAGATGCGTTAGATGTATTAAATCTATTATAAGTATTACTTTCAATTGTTTCGTTTATACCACGAGTTATTAAAAGGTTATTTATTGTCGACAGCATAAAAGAAACTAGTTCATCTCGTTTGACAGTTACTTTATTATCTTCCGTGTAGTTTATTTCACCTGGGTATTTAAGTGCATCTTTAAGTGTGCTACCATCTATGAATTCATTAAGCACTATTTCAGGTGACTTTCTGACAAATACTCCGGATTCATTTATAGGTACAACTGTACCTACGGTGTTTTTTGATAAAAACTCAATTTTTGCATTTTGATACAAAATGGGGTAAAATTCTTTTTCTTCCATGTTTTACCTGCTACTTACAACTGCTTTTAGTACATGAGCATGCATAATTTCTTGAACGTTTTTTTCGGCAGTCTTGATGTTTGCCTTGAGTCTAGACTGAATGCGTTCTAGATCTGATTTACAAGACCTCATAACTTGATTGTATAGTTCTTCATTTTGTTCTTTGTCTAAATCAGAATCTTTTAGTACTTGTAGTATCATTTCTTGTAATGGCTTAAAGTTTACTGAATTATCTATAATATACTCTTTTGGAATTATCTCTAGCATTAAGTCAAGAGTACTCTGCTTAGAAACAGTATTTATATAATTTGGTAAAAATGCCCCTGGAAAGTAGTTTTCTAGGGTTTTACACAAATTAAGATTTGTTTTTACAAAATTATCAATTAGATACTGTACTATGGTATTAAACAAGTCTTGTGTGACACAGCTTGTTAGTATATTAAAAATAATATAAAGTATATCTTTCTTGTATGTAGGATCACTATAGTTATAGCTAAGATAAAAGTTATTAATCTTCATTTCAACAACTGTAGAAAGACTTTTAATTACACAAGTTTGATAAATTTCAAACTTAAGGCTATGACTCGAGCTTGCTTCAGAATTAAAGACAAGGTATCTATTTTTAATGTCAAGAGCATTTGTATTTGGTGGTAAGTTACAGGTAATATAAAACTTGTAAGTCATGGTAGTTTCCTATGAAAAAGGCTGCTGAAAACTCAGCAGCCTTAGGTAATAAACTTTATATATCAAGCGGCTAATCATCTGGTTCTGATTTTACCGCTGTCAGATACTCACACGCTCGGGAATTTTCATCACCATAACACGCATAAAGTTTAATTTCGTGGCCTTTGTCGGGGTCAAGACTTATTTCAAAAGTCCAGCAAAATTGACCGGCTTTGATTACTCGTTTACAAAACCAGCAGTCGTGCTGTACACGAGATTTTACAGCTTTACGATGTTTGATAGAACTTTGTAACTTATTTGCTATTCGCTTTATAAGTTCGTATGGAAATACAGCTTCCATAAGTTCCTCAGGTATTCCGTTACATAACTTATCTAGTCGTTTGGCAACCATACGCTGTTGTTTTGGCGTTAGCATTTTACTGAAGTTAGGTATTCACAAATTGTGTGGTCATGCTTAGCCTTTTTTGGCCACTCTAGCCTACTACATATTTCTTGCTGTGCCCATGGGATAGAGTTTTCTACCTGCCCGTCAAGCACAAGTTCTATATACTCGCTAAGTAACTTTTTAAAACGATCTAACATTTCTTCTTGTGAGAGATCAGCAGATATGGGTAGAGTTCCAAAATTAGGTAGTGTGCGTATGTCAAACGCATCGCCTGCTTTGTCAGACCAGCTGTAATTATACGTAGAGTAGACCTTTAGTGAACTAACAATGTAAGGTCCCATATAGGGTACGTGATATACTTTTATACAGCGGTACTCAAAGAAAACGTGCTCGTCAGGAAATACCCACATGTCTAAAGCCTCTTGCAAACGAAAGAACCGTTACCCTACCCTTGAGGATGCAGAGCAAGCTGTTGAGTGGTCCAAGACTCACACAGGGGCATACTTAACCATATATCGCTGTGGAAAGTGTAAGGCATTTCACCTTGCACATTTCAAGAAAAGCGGTTGAGGATCTACCAATTTTTGGCAGACCCCCGAGCTTAATACTGAGACACTGATTTTACAAGCGTGCACTTGTCGTTGTCGTAGCAAAACCAAGAGCTGTGCTTGTGTTGGTAACAAACCACATAAGCATCTGTACCCACTGAAATAACGCTATGGCACAGTGTGCAGTAACGGTCTTGTCGGACTTTTACTTTCTTGGTGTACATGACCATATGAGGTATACGGCCACTCAAAGCAACAATTCGGTCAATGCCTATTTGTGGGTCAAACCCGTAGAATCGACCATCTTCGCCGCGCATAAATTGGTGTTCAAAGACGCTCATCGTCATCCCTCTTGGTGTACTGCTGTGCCCTGTAAAGACAGTAAAGTGTATACAAGATAGACATGATCAAAAGCCCGAATAGAAACCAGCTAAGTACGTTCATGACAGTCTTGCCTTTAGTATTAATTCTTGGTTGGGTTGTGCGGTTTTGAGTTTTCTGAAAAGATTTAGCTTTTCACGATTACGGCGATCATTATTTCGCTGTAACACAAGTTCTTTGTTCTTTTCGTAATATTTCTTACTGGCCTTCTGAGCAATAGCCTTTGCTTTCTCAGGGTTATTTTCACGCCAGAACTTTTGCTTGAGGTAGTTCTTTGCTTTACCTTCGGGAGTAGCTCTGAAAGCTCGCTCACTGGCTTTTCTGCATTCGGTACAGTGAGATCCAAGCCCCGTAGAATCGCTAGCCTTCCTGTAAAACTCTGAGGCAAGCTTTATAACTTTGCAGCGACTGCACTGCTTTTCAGTTACAGTCACCAATGCTTTCTTTATAGTTGCACGCTTCCCGGCTTTTACAGATGGCACCGACGTAGATGACTTTTGAATTTTCATAAGATTGCTCATCAGGCTTCTTTAGCATGAAGCGAATTTGATAAGTACTTGTGTAAGCTTGTGTAGCTGTAAACAAGTGCTTACAGAAATAACAAGCCTTAGGAATAATACTTGCACTAAGGTATGAAAACGAATCCATATCTGCTGGATCACATATTTCAAGAAGAACGTCACACTGTGTCTTCTTGTAAATACGATTACGCACATACGTGTAGTAATCTTCATCAGGATACGGATCTGTATTCAGCAAAGTAATCACCCAATTAGTTATCAGGTGGCGAGCATCACACTCGCCACCTGATAACCATTTTACCCACTTACAGGATGTTCAAGTCCTTAAGGGCCTTGAGCAGCATGACTGCCTTATACAGCTCAGGATGACTCTTGAGTTCCTGAAGGGCATCCAGCGAGGCAGGAGACGACTCGACTGGCGCAGCCAGAACCACACTTTCCAGCACAGTAGGCTGGGGAGCATGAGTTTCCTGGTTGGCGAGTTCCGAGGAGAGCTCCCTCGCTCTGGTGGCGAGATTGAGCCTCTCAGTGTCCTTGGTCCGCTTGATCTTGCCATAGGTAGACCTAATCAAGCTGTGGGTATTGGGCGGGAAAAGCGTAATGATGCTAGAACCACCCAGACGCGAAGGGTGGTTCACAATCTTATGAGTAACATCCTGATTCTTGAGACGGTTAACCAGGTGCGTTGCCGCACGGAAACCGATGTCCACGACTTCGTGGGCGGGCTTCCAGCCAGCCTTACGCAGACTGTTGTTCAGTTCAAATTGGGTATTGATAGTGGGCATGGATTTGACTCCTGTAGTTACCCTGAAGACCACTGTCTTCATGGTGTGTAAGTGCGTTTTGGTGTCGTTATAAATATGGCTATCTACCAGTTCCATAGGAAACTTCTTCAACAGGTCTTCAAACCTGAATGGAAGTGTGGACTGGTCAATGTGGGACTGAAACCGAGAAAATGGGGCAAAAGTAAAAATAATCAAGCTGTTTTCCGACACGAAGTTATTGGCAAACATGCTTTCAAACATTGTGCAGTACTCACGGTTCCAACCACCCATCAAGTCAAGAATCAGAACATCGAAGTAAAACCCGTTAGATGGGTTACTAAGAAAGTTCCTAAGCTCACCTTTGGTGGTATTACACTGGTACTTTAAGTCGCTACTTTCATGTTCGACTATTTGCTCAAGTTGAGCAAACACGTATGGATCTCGTTCTACCAAATGAAAATACGTGCCTGGAAATTCATCCAGAATCATGTATTCCATGATAGGCAGAGCCCCTGGAAGTGATAGTACCGTCAAGAAGTGTTCGGTAGGATCCAAAGATTCTTTGAACTGCTGTTTGATAATCTCGAGAGCACGCTTTCGAGACTCTTGTTTTTGCGGAGCATTTTCTGGTAACCAGCGTTCACCAGAGCTAACTCCCCTAGACAGACAACCCATAGGTTATCCTCCTGGTGTATGTTGTGTGGTGCAAAAACAGGGCCAGGAAATAATTCCTGACCCTGTACTTTCCCGTAGGAAAGAGTTTTAAGCTTGTAAGATCTCGTCAGACTTTTCTTTAAGGAGGAAATCAACACCTTTGTTAAGTCTTAGAATTGCATCGTATACAATGCTAAGCTCAAGTTTCAGGTTTTGTACTTCTCGTTCCAGATTTTGAATTGCACTGTTTTGTGAATAGTATTCACGTGCATAGGTAGCCAATAATTCTGGTTCTAGCAAGGTTTGTACATCTCCTTGAAGATTTCAGGATCAACCGGATGAAAGCCTGAAAGGTCTTTTACAATCCAGTCGTTTTCGTAGCACTTGAGAACCCCACTCTTTGAGGGAATGAATAGCTCAAGCTGCCCATTCGTGATGCTCATTTGTGGGTCACCGTCCATGAGTCTGCCTACTTTGACAAACTCACAAACCTTTACAACAGTTTCTTGGGTCAGTTGTACGGCTTGTACTGGTGTTGCGAGTATGAAGTTCATGCGCGGGTAATCTTCCATCCAAGTGGCAAACTGTCAAACGCAAGGTCATGCAGCAGTTCTGTAACTGCGGGGTTGCTCGTGTCAATCACACAGTATCCTGGATACAGCTTGAGATATGCATCCTTGGTTTGCATGATGATCTTGAGCGCCCATTCCCAAGTAGTGTTTGAGACTTCCTGGGTGGTGTGTTCACTAACCGAGATGCCGTTAGGCATCAAAGTAAGTGTAGGCATGGTTACCTTCTTTCGTTTCGTTTAGTGGTGTGGTGCAGTGCGGGGAGCGGGACTTGAACCCGCATACCCAGAGGGTGACGGATTTTAAGTCCGTTGCGTCTGCCGATTTCGCCATCCCCGCCTAAATTTTTATGTTAGTAATATTACTAAGTATAAAAACTTTATTTGAAAAAGTATCTTAGAGTAAAGCCGGGTAACTAAGATAATAAACACCCATAAAGTTAGTTTTTTTAATAGTTTATTTTAACTAACAGCTTTATAGGGGTTTATTATCACAGCTAGGCTATATACTGGGTACCCAGATAATAAGTGTTTAGAAAATTAAAGTGTAGGTAATCCAACACGATTTCTCTCATGGTTTAATTGTTGTTTTGCAAAGTATTCAATTTCTTCTTCAGTTAAGAATTTAGAAAGTGAATATTTTGCCATGTAGGGGGAATGCTTACACTCCCATCTTGCAATTACTTGAGCTTCCTTAAAAGTTATAGCCTTTAACTCTAGTAGTGATTCTAACTGTTTGTTTAAAAGAGAGTTAAACCGATAAATAATTATCGGTAGTGCTGCAGCTTTTAATTCTTCTATTGAACAATTATTTTCTTGATATAACCGTATAAGATTTTTAAAAGGTAGCTCTATGAATGCACTATGTCTTAGGTCATAACTACTATATAAAATATCACCAGCTTTATGGTTTTGATCCCACTTTTCTAAGTTTTTTTCGTTAACCTCAGGAATATTCCCTTCTGGTGTCTTTTTGTTTCTAAACATAAAGTACAAGCATACTGCAACAGCACCTACACCAAAATATCCATATAGTGCTTTTACTTCGAAGAGTAAGAAAATACCTACACCAACAAAAGCGCATATCAAGGGTATTCCGAATAAAAGACTAAGGCTTACAATAAGTTCAGCAGTATATTGTGATGTGCTTTTTTTGGGAGACTTAAAAAATAGGCTAAATAGCCAGAATAGGATTATTGACTCTAGCAATTTATTTGGTCCTCAGTTACTTAGAAAGATCTAGGGAAAATGCCCAAAGACAAAACAAGAACTGCCCGACTTGTCTTGTCCCATACATACACCCAGTATGTATAGTTAGTGGGCATTTTCCCTAGACCACTGGGGCTTTTACCGGGCTTCTACAATGAACTTCATTGCAGTACGGTCTTCGCCATTGATGTTTACATCACTGAAGGCAGGGATTGCGACGAGGTCGATTCCTGCGGGGGCCACGTAGCCACGGGCGATGCCAATGGCCTTTACAGCCTGATTGATGGCGCCGGCACCAATGGCCTGTAGCTCTGCACGACCATTGTCGCGCACGAGGCCTGCAATGGCTCCTGCAACGCTAGAGGGGTTGGACTTGGTGGCAACCCTGAGGAGGTTTAGGGCGGTAGTTGCGGGCTTGATGATGCGGACTTCAGTGTTTTCGGGGGTGGCGGGGGTGTTGTTGGTTTCCATTTTTGACTGTCTCCTTTTAGTCAGTTTTAGGTGGTTTTAGCAGGTTTTATGTGCTTGTGTAAGTCGGGGTCAAAAGTAGTATTTTCAAGCAAGCCCCGATTGCTTGAAAGAGGGTCCCCTCGCGCGTGCGCGTAGAAAGGGGTAAGAATTAAGCTGGTCTAAGATACTTTTAGAGGGTTAGTAACTAGTATCTTGAGTCTTTTAGGATGAAGGTTGAATATCTTGATCGATAGGTTCCACGGGATACTTTTGAGAATCCCATGTTGTAGGCAACGAGTGTTCGGTGCCAGGTGTTGGTAGAGGAGATGCGGGGGTAGGTGCGAGAGGTTTGGGTGTGGTAGGTCTTCAGGACTTTGCAGGTGAGGTGTAGGTTGCTGGTGGGGTTAGACCACTGAGAGATTGGTGTGTGAAAATGTCGAAACCAGAGTGGGAGGATTTGACCCAGACCCAGGGCCCCTGTGGAACTGATTTCGCGGGGGTTGAAGTGTGATTCGTGCCAGATGAGGCTAGCGAGGAGGGTCGGGGGTATTTTGTGAGTAGAGGCGACTTTGTAAACGATTGGTGCATAGTATTGGCCTTTCTGGCGGGCAGTTTCGCGGGGGTACTCTGTCAGGCACTTTTGGGTGATGTAGTGGGAAAGGGTGCGTAAATCGCTGGAAACCGCCTGCGGGGAGTGTGAAAAAATTTTCGGGGATTTTTCTAGGTGGGGACCTAGCATCATGCTGGGTGCACTCAGTAGCGGGGGCAGTTCAAGTGTGACCCGCTGTGGCCGTGGCACGGCTACTGTGAGTGACGTGTAGGTTGGTCCCAGACCCAGACTTACGGTAGCTACTGCTGTAGCCACGGGCGTGATAATTATTGGCATAAGACCTCCAGTGTAGCACGGGGTCTCTTACCCCAACAATAAGGGGGACCCTGAGATATTTCTCTAGGATCCCCTTAGCTGATATATAGGCTGATATATAGGCTGATATATAGGCTGATATATAGGCTGATATATAGCTGAATATTTTATATAATATTTTTTATTTTATTTTTTATTTTATTTTTTATTTTATTTTTTATTTTATTTTTTATTTTATTTTTTATTTTATTTTTTATTTTATTTTTTATTTTATTTTTTATTTTATTTTTTATTTTATTTTTTATTTTATTTTT
>Ga0194129_10000562_pt1 | contig 69857 bp, 60 predicted proteins | sample TA2KigCa35mmetaG_FD_150862 | JGI IMG/M metagenome (GOLD analysis project Ga0194129, IMG submission 150862) | Freshwater microbial communities from Lake Tanganyika, Tanzania - TA2015038 Kigoma Deep Cast 35m | ecosystem: Environmental > Aquatic > Freshwater > Lake | place: Tanzania: Lake... | reverse complement strand
ACGACCCCAACGAATACGTCGCGCTGCTGCAGCCCGTGGTTGACGGCCACGCCGACGTCGTCTTCGGTTCGCGGTTTATGGGCGGAAACGCCCACCGCATCCTCTTCTTCTGGCACTCCATCGGCAATAAGTTCCTGACCTTCCTATCAAACATGTTCACCAACTTGAACCTGACCGACATGGAGACGTGCTACAAGCTCTTTCGCCGAGACCTGATTCAGTCACTCAACCTGCGCGAACACCGTTTCGGATTCGAGCCCGAAGTCACCGCCAAGATTGCCCGCGTGCCCAAAGTCCGCATCTACGAGGTCGGCATCAGCTACTACGGCCGCACCTTCGACGAAGGCAAAAAAATCGGCTGGAAGGATGGCGTGCGTGCCATTTACTGCATCTTGAAGTACGGGGCGTTCAGGGCGAAGTAGCAGGCTAGAAAATCGAGCAACTAGCTGCTAGCTGCTCGTTGTGCTGCGCTCGTAGCACCCTCGCAAAAAAAAAGCCGCCCCGGGGGGCGGCCTTTTTTTACCGGCTAAGGTTTACTTAACCTCTTCGAAGTCGACGTCGGTCACGTCGTCGGCTGCGTTGGCTGAACCAGCTCCTGGGCCGTTGGCGTCTCCGCCGGCGGCGCCTTCTTGCTGAGCCTTGTACATCTCTTCAGAAGCGTTCTTCCAGGCCTCGTTGATCTGCTCCATGGCGGCGTCGATGGCGCTGATCTCTTGGCTGGCGTGGGCCTTCTTCAGGTTCTCGAGCGAAGACTCGATGACGCCTTTCTTGTCGCCGAGCTTGTCGCCAAACTCGCTGAGCTGCTTCTCGGTTTGGAAGATCATTTGGTCGGCAGCGTTAAGCTTGTCGACGCGCTCCTTGGCGAGCTTGTCGGCGTCGGCGTTGGCCTCGGCCTCCTTCTTCATCTTCTCGATTTCTTCTTGGCTGAGGCCCGAAGAAGCTTCGATGCGGATCTTTTGCTCCTTGCCGGTCGCCTTGTCTTTGGCGCTCACGTGCAGGATTCCGTTGGCATCGATGTCAAACGTCACCTCGACCTGGGGCACGCCGCGGGGTGCGGGCGGAATTCCGTCCAGGTGAAAACGTCCGATCGTTTTGTTGTCCTTGGCCATGGGGCGCTCGCCCTGCAGGATGTGGATCTCAACGCTGGGCTGGTTGTCGCTGGCGGTGCTGAACACCTCAGACTTCTTGGTCGGAATCGTCGTGTTCGACTCGATCAAGCGGGTCATGACGCCTCCCATCGTCTCGATTCCGAGCGAGAGCGGAGTCACGTCAAGCAGCAGCACGTCCTTGACGTCTCCGGCCAAAACTCCGCCTTGAATGGCGGCACCGATGGCCACGACTTCGTCGGGGTTGACGCCCTTGTTGGGCTCCTTGCCGAAGAACTTCTTCACCGCATCTTGGATCGCAGGGATGCGGGTTGAACCGCCAACCATGATCACTTCGTCGATGTCACTCGTGCTCAATCCCGCATTTTTGAGGGCGCTCTTGCAGGGCTCAATCGTGCGGTCTACGAGGTCCGAAACAAGGCGCTCAAATTCGGCACGGCTGAGGTTGCGCACAATGTGCTTCGGGCCGCTCGCCGTGGCGGTGATGTAGGGCAGGTTAATTTCGGTTGACGTTGTACTCGAAAGCTCGATCTTGGCCTTCTCGGCGGCTTCCTTCAAGCGCTGAAGGGCCATCGCGTCTTGGCGAAGGTCGATGCCTTCGTCGGACTTGAAGCCGTCGGCCAACCAATTGATGACGCGATCGTCGAAGTCGTCGCCGCCGAGGTGGGTGTCTCCGTCGGTTGACTTCACCTCGAATACGCCGTCACCGAGCTCGAGGACCGACACGTCGTGGGTTCCGCCTCCGCAGTCAAACACGACGATTTTCATGTCGCGGTTCATCTTGTCGATGCCGTAAGCGAGCGCGGCTGCGGTCGGCTCGTTAATGATGCGGCGCACCTTCAGGCCAGCAATTTCGCCCGCTTCTTTAGTGGCCTGGCGCTGGGCGTCGTTGAAGTAGGCCGGAACCGTGATTACCGCCTCGTCTACGGTCGTGCCGAGGTAGTCTTCAGCCGTTTTCTTCATTTTCTGAAGAATCATGGCTGAAATTTCTTGCGGCGTGTAGGCGCGGTCGTCAATTTGTACGCGGGGCGTGTTGTTGTCGCTTTTCACTACTTGGTAGGGAACGCGACCAACTTCCTTCTCGCTGTTGGAGTAGGATTCGCCCATGAAGCGCTTGATCGAGAAAATCGTCTTCGTCGGATTAGTAATGGCCTGGCGCTTGGCGGGGTCGCCCACTTTGCGCTCGCCGCCTTCGACGAAGCCAACCACCGACGGGGTGGTGCGTTTTCCTTCGGCATTCGGAATAACAACGGGCTCGTTGCCCTCCATTACGGCGACGCACGAATTGGTTGTTCCGAGGTCGATACCGATAATTTTTCCCATGGTGTGGAGTTCTTTGGTGTTGATTTGCCCGCTCAAGGGCAAGCACTGTACCACCCCCGGCACCGCAAAAAATTTCTGCCAAAAAGCGACATTATGTCAGCAGTCTACGCCTGAAATCGCCGAAATGGCGCACTTACAGGCAGCGATCCCAGGTGCGCTGGGGTCCGCAGGCGCAGGTGTCGCCCGCTGAAGCGCGGCCAAACTGCAGGCTGCAGGTCAAAACGCTGTTGCCCAGCGAGTCCAGAGACACGGTCGACAGCCCCAGGTAGGGCTTAAAGATGTGCGACTTGCTGCCAAAGATGCCCGCTCCGCCCGTAATGTTGGTGTAGAACGGCGGATCCTGGTTGATGCTGTTTGAAGGCTGCGATACCGAAATGTAGGTCGCCAAGGCGTCGCTGCCGGCGCTCAAGTACAGGTCCATGCCGCGGAACCAACGAATCGTTCCGGCCGGGGCGGCGGGGATTGAGTTCTTCAAGAAGTTATAGAAACTCTGGTAGTCAATGTTGGTCGAAACGATCGAGGTTCCGCCGGCGAGGCTACCGCCCGTAATAAACGGAAGGGCGTAGCGAATAACCTTGTGCACCGAATCGGCGCTGTTGGCCATCGGCATTTCCATGTAGTGGAAGTCTACATAGCCCTGGTAAATGCGGGCGTTTTTGGTCTGGTTCCACTGCAGCGAATATCCGTTTTTCGAGGCGATGGACATCTTCTGGATTCCGAAGTAGCTCGGCTGCTTCAGGCGAATGCTGTCGACGCAGGGCGTAACTGCCTTGGCAAGTACGTCCGAACCTGGAGCTTCGCGCAAGGTGATTTCGTAGGTGTAGTCGGTGCGGCTCGGATTTTTAGAAAATCCTGGGCGTACCATGCGGTACACTCGGTGTCCGAGTCCCGTGAACAAGCCGGCGTCTTTGGGGATGTCGGTGGTTTCGGTGTAGGTTTCGGTAAAAATCAAGGCTCCGGCTGGACCAAAGGCTTTGAGCTCGACCACCAAGTTGGGGTAGTACAGCGAATCGGGATGGTTGAGGCCGCCCACCGGGCCGTCGACCCCGAGGTAGCTGCGGCCCACCCGCACATACTGCGTGTCGCTTTTGGGGTCAATCACCCCGTACACGATGGGTACGCGCTCAAAGTCGGCGGTGACGTCAAGGTCGTTGTTGCACGAAGTCAGCAGAGCAGAGCCCGCTAAGAGCAAGAGGACGAGGCGATGCAGCATAAGCGCCAAAGATAGCGATGAAGCAGCCTCGCATACCTTTGCGGCATGTCTACGCAAAAAAAGTCCGGACCCGAAGCCTTTAAAAAGGTGACGACGCACAGCCTCGCCGAGCTCAAGCACAGCGGTGTGAAGATTTCGATGCTCACCGCCTACGACTACACGTTTGCCCGTTTGGTAGACGCAGCGGGGGTTGACGTGATTCTGGTCGGCGACTCCGCCAGCAACGTTATGGCGGGCCACGAAACCACCTTGCCCATTACGCTCGACCAAATGATTTACCACGCGTCGAGCGTGGTGCGCGGCGTCGACCGGGCCCTCGTAGTTGTGGACCTTCCGTTCGGCAGCTACCAGGGCAATCCCAAGGAGGCGCTGAATTCCGCCATTCGCATCATGAAGGAGTCGGGCGGACACTCCGTTAAGCTCGAGGGCGGCAGCGAAGTAGTGTCGACCGTGCAGCGCTTAGTGCAGTCTGGGATTCCGGTGATGGGCCACCTGGGGCTCACCCCGCAGAGCATTTATCAGTTCGGAACCTACGCGGTGCGCGCCAAAGAAGAAGCTGAGGCCACCAAGCTCATCGACGACGCGCTGGCGCTTCAAGAGGCGGGATGCTTCGCGCTCGTGCTCGAAAAAATTCCGGCGGCCCTGGCGGCCAAAGTCACGGCGTCGCTGCGCATTCCTACCATTGGCATCGGTGCGGGCGCTGACGTCGATGGCCAAGTGCTCGTGCTCCACGATATGCTAGGCATGAATACCGAATTCAATCCTAGGTTTTTGCGTCGCTACGCGCAGCTGGGCGAGGTGATTCCCGCCGCGATCCGCCAGTACGTGGCCGACGTTCGGGCCCAGGATTTTCCGAACGACCAGGAACGCTACTAATGGCCGATCCGCGCATTTTGTGGGAAGACAACCACTTGCTGCTGGTGTACAAGCCCGCCGGCCTGCTGGTCCAAGGCGACGAGACAGGCGACCGCACGCTGCTCGACTGGGCCGCTGAAGACGTCGCACGGCGGTCCCAAAAGCCGGGCAAGGCATTTATCGGACTCCCCCACCGCTTGGACCGACCCACCAGCGGAATTGTAGTTTTGTGCAAGACGTCGAAGTCGCTGGCCCGCATGAATGCGCTGTTTGCCGACCGGGGAATCCAAAAAACCTATCAGTGCCTGGTCGAAGGGCATCCGGCGGAGGCCGAAGCGCGGCTCGAGCACATGCTCTGGCGCGACGGAGTTAAAAAGAAGTCGTTTGTTTCCACCCGCAAGGACGCTCAGCGAGCAGTGCTCCGCTACCGAGTGCTTGCCGCTGGGGATCGCTACAGCCGGGTTGAGGTCGACCTCGAAACGGGCCGGCACCACCAGATTCGCTGCCAGATGCAGGCCATCGGCCATCCGATCAAGGGCGACCTGAAGTACGGAGCAAAGCGACCTAACGCCGACGCCGGCATCGACTTGTGCGCCCAGCGCATTCAGTTTGCGCATCCCGTTAGCGGTGCGCCCATCGACGTGTCCGTCGAGCCGGAGTTTTCGATTCGCTTTTAGCGGAATCGGCGCTCGGCGTATCTTTCCCGCATGTTCGGCACTTTTCCGTTCAGCCTCACCCCAATGCGCCGCGAACCGGCGCACCGCAGCGAAATGGTCAACCAAGGCCTCTTCGGCGAAGTCTTCGAAGTGCTTGGGCACGACCGAGAGTGGAGCCAGGTTCGCTTGGGCCATGACGGCTACGAAGGTTGGGTGCTCACGCAGCAAACCGTTCCGCTCAGCCGAGATTCCTACCGAAGCCAACTCGACCGACCCCAGCCCGTGGTGGCCAGTGCGGTGGATTTGGTCGACCACGCGCAACCGATGAAAAGCCGCACCGTGGTGGCGGGCTCCTACCTGCCCTTTTTTAATGAGGGCGCCCTCGAACTGGGCGACGAGACGTTTCACTACCAAGGCCCGCTCGCTGAACTCATGCCCACGCGCGATCAGGTGGTGCGCCACGCCTTCACCTTTCTGAATGCGCCCTACCTCTGGGGCGGACGCAGCGCATTTGGCATCGACTGCAGCGGCCTTACCCAAGTCAGCTTTCGCATGGCGGGCATTAACCTGCTCCGCGATGCCCACCAGCAGGCCAACCAGGGCCAAACGGTCGACTTTCTCGAAGAAGCGCTAGAGGGCGACCTCGCGTTTTTTGACAACGAAGAGGGCCGCATCACCCACGTGGGCCTGGTGCTCAGCGACCACCGAATCCTGCATGCAAGCGGTTCGGTCCGCGTGGATACGCTCGACCCGAGCGGAATTTACCACGCCGAACTGGGCCGCCACACCCACCGACTGCGCATCGTTAAACGCTTAATCTGAGTAATGCAATCGGCATCTGTGGTACGCAACGCCGCCGTGTGGGTCGCCGCGCTGGGGTACTTTGTTGACATCTACGATTTGCTGCTCTTTAGCATCGTCCGCATTCCGTCGCTCGACGACCTGGGCGTGGCTAATTCGTTTGAAAGCGGACTACTCATTATCAACGTTCAAATGCTCGGCCTCATGCTGGGCGGCATCCTCTGGGGCGTGCTGGGCGACCGACTGGGCCGCACCCGCGTACTCTTTATGTCGATCCTCATCTATTCGCTCGGAAACCTTGCAAACGGACTGGTTCAGAACGAGCTACAGTATGCGGTGGTGCGGTTTTTTGCCGGCATCGGACTCGCCGGCGAGTTGGGCGCCGGAATCACGTTGGTGAGCGAACTGCTTCCCGCGGCTAAGCGTGGAATCGGAACCTCCCTGGTGGCCGGAATCGGCCTGCTGGGCGCGGTGGCGGCATTTTTTGTCGCCCAAGCCGTGGAATGGCGCACCGCCTACTTCATCGGCGGCGGCATGGGCCTCAGCCTGCTCGTTTTGCGCTTGCGGGTACTGGACTCCGCCCTTTTCCACCAAACGGCGGCCCGCAGCGATGTCGTGCGGGGGAACTTCGTGCAGCTATTCCGCACCCGCGAACGCAGCCTTCGTTACCTGCGCTGCGTGCTCATCGGGCTCCCTACCTGGCTCGTTATCGGCATCTTGGTTAGTTTCAGCAACGAATTTGCCAAGCACCTGGGCATCTCCGGAACGGTGGATCCGGGGCGAGGAATTCTGTATGCCTACGCCGCGATTTCGCTGGGCGACATCCTCATCGGGTTCTTGAGCCAAGTGCTTAAGTCGCGCAAAAAAGCGCTTTATGTGTTTTATGCGATTACCGCATTGGGAATGCTTCGCTTTTTCACGGCATCTACGGTCGATGAACTTTACTTGGCCTGCGGAATTATGGGCTTTGGCACCGGATTTTGGGCCCTTTTTGTCACCGTCGGGGCTGAGAGTTTTGGCACCAACCTGCGCGCCACGGCCGCCACGACGATTCCCAACATGGTTCGTGGGTCACTCAACGCAATTTCGGCGCTGTTTCTCTGGCTTACTTCGGTGGCGGGCTACCTCGAGGGCGGAATCCTAACGTCTTTGCTGGTGTTTGCGGTTACCCTATGGGCCGCGTGGGGCCTCTCCGAAACCTTTGGTCAGGACCTCGACTTCGTTGAACGCGACTAGCGCTTTTTTTTGGGGGCGGGTGCCGGAAGCATGAGAAGCAGTTCGCTGAGGGAATCGGCACGGCGTTCAGCCGCCAACTTGGCACGTTCGGCCGCGAGGCGCTCGAGGCGCCAGACGTCGCGTTGGGTGGCGTTGCGCAGCACTCGGTCCTGAAGCGAATCCGCCCTCAACTGAGCCAATTTCAGCTCATCCGCCCTGCGCTCGAGTTCAGTAGCTAGCTCGAGCGATGCCTGCTCCGATTGGACACCCCAGCGTTCTATGGCGACCAAGCTGTCGCGAACCGCGGCGATTCGCAGCTCGGCGGTAGCGCTGTCTTGGCGAAGGCGCTCCACGACTGCCGACTGGGCGTCGACGACCGATCGGGGCACACCACAGGCCGCAACCGCGACCGCAATTCCGAGGAGCAATAGGCTTCGCACGGCCTAAAGGTAGCGCACATCGTACCTTCGCTCCATGCCCGTTCTTGACGTCCGAAGTCCTGCTGAATTCGCCGAAGGCCACGTTCCTGGCGCCTACTCTGTTCCGCTCTTTAGCGACACCGAACGGGCTGAAATTGGTACGGTATACAAGCAGCAATCGCCTGCCAAAGCGGTGCGAATCGGACTCAAGTATGCAGGATTGCGCATGGCTGAACTGGTGGCTGAGGTTGACACCCTGGTGAAGCGAGACTCCAGTCCACTTGGCGTCTACTGTTGGCGCGGAGGCCAACGAAGCGGTTCCGTCGCCTGGCTGCTCCGCACGGCCGGTTACGAGGTCAACCGCTGGGACGGAGGCTATAAGTCTTACCGCGGGCGCGTTTTAGAATCCTGGGGAACCGCGCGGCCCTATTTAGTGCTTGCGGGGTTGACAGGCTCGGGCAAAACCGAGGTGCTGCGCGCGATGCACGATTTGGGCGGACCGGTGCTCGACCTCGAGGGCTTGGCGCACCACAAGGGATCCGCGTTTGGGCAAATTGGCGAGCTTCCCCAGCCCAGCAACGAACAATTTGAAAACGACGGCGCCTTGCGCCTCGCTGAACTCGAAGGGCAACCGCGAATTTGGATTGAGGACGAATCGCGCTCCATTGGCCGCATTTGGCTGCAGCAGCGCTTTTTTGCGCACAAAAAGTCCGCGCCCGTGGTACTCCTTGAACGCAGCCTCGACGAGCGAATTGAGCGACTGGTGGCGGCCTACGGGCTAGCGTCACGCGACGAGCTGGCCGAAACCTTTGTTCGCATTTCTAAGCGATTGGGCGACCAAAATGCCCGGGCTGCAGTAGATCACGTGCGGCAAGGCAACCTGGCCGACGCCGCGCGCATTGCCCTTCATTACTACGACCGAACCTACGCCGAGAGCGTGGCGGCTCGCGCCGAAACCATCACCACCCGCTTCGACGGAACCGGTAAAAGCGACACCGAAGTCGCCCACGAACTCCTTTCTCTGTCATGAACCTCACCGAATTTAACCCCGGATCGGGCTGTGGATGCAAGCTTGGCCCCGAAGCCTTACAGTGCATCTTAGGCGCGAGCGGTGTGCGTTCCAGCGATTTTTGGCCCCAACTCTGGGTGGGCCACGAGCATGCCGACGACGCGGCGGTTGTCGACCTTGGCGACGGTCGCGGACTCGTGCAAACCGTCGATTTTTTTACGCCGATCGTCGACGACCCCTACGATTTTGGGCGCATCGCCGCGACCAACGCCCTGAGCGACGTGTACGCCATGGGCGGAAGGCCCATTTCGGCACTGGCCCTGCTCGCGTGGCCCGTTGAACGCTTGCCGGCGGCTTTGGCCGGCCGGGTGATTGAGGGGGCCCGTGACGTGTGCCGCGAAGCCGGGATTCCGCTCGCCGGGGGCCACAGCATCGACATCCCCGAACCGCTTTTTGGCCTCAGCGTCAGCGGAATCGTCGGCAAGGCGCACCTGAAAACCAACAGCCACGCTCAGCCCGGCGACGTGCTCTTTTTGACCAAACCCCTGGGCCTGGGCATCTTGGCCACTGCGACCAAGCGCGGAACCGCCACCGATTCCGACCGCGAATGGGCGATTCGCACCATGCTCACGCTCAACGACATTGGAGCTGAACTGGCCGAAATTCCTGGGGTGCACAGCATGACCGACGTGACCGGATTTGGACTCGCAGGGCACCTGCTCGAAGTCGCCCGCGCCAGCGGGTTACGGGCGGAACTGGACCTGAAGTCGGTTCCGACCTACGACCCCGAACGCCTCCGCGCGCTTTACCAGCAATTTTGCTTGCCCAACTTGACTACAACCAACTACCGCGCGATTCAGGCCGAAACCAGCACCATGGATGGCTACACCATGGCAGTGCTTTGCGACCCCCAAACAAGTGGCGGACTGCTCGTGTTCGCGGGTGCCGACGCGGCTCCGCTGGTACGTGAAGCGTTGGCAGTAAAGGGCTTGTGTGCGGAGCCAATTGGAACAATGCACACGTATTCAGAAAAAGAATTTCGCCTTAAATTATCCTAATGGGAGCCTTTACCACCACATACCTCGGCAGTTTGCGCTGCGAGAACCTTCACGAGCAATCCGGAACCCGCATTCTCACCGACGCCCCGACGGACAACCACGGAATGGGTTCCGCCTTTTCGCCCACCGACTTGTGTGCGCTGAGTTTGACGACGTGCATTGTTACTACGATGGGGCTTTATGCGCAGGCCAAAAACCTTCAAATTTTAGCCGCTGAGGCGCGCACCCTCAAGCACATGTCCAGCGATCCCCGCCGCATTGGGCGCATCGAAGTTCACCTGAATTTGACGGTGCCTGAGGGGTTTAGCGATCGCGACCGCGAAGGCCTGACTCGAGTCGCACACACCTGTCCCGTGGCGCGAAGCCTGCATCCCGACATCGTTCAGGACGTGCTGATCTCATGGTCGATTCGTTGACGGTCGAAAAGGCGTCGTTCGCTCAAACTTATTAACAATTTATGCACTACACTTCCGTGTTCTTGGTTGATTAGTGTAGATTAGGCGCTTCTATTACGTATAAGATCACCTAACTCAACTACTCATGGTGCGTAAACTACTAGTCCTTTTGGCCATGTTGGCGGGTTCCCTCCAACTTTCTGCCCAGGTCTTTACCATTGGTACCGGAACCACTCCGACCACTGGAACGACCATCACTCCCTACAAAACCTTTTGGCACGACGGCCGGGCCCAATACTTGATCCGGGCAACGGAATTAATTGCCGCAGGTTCTGGGCCTGGTACCATAACCTCTTTGGGTTTCAACGTTACCACGGTGCCGGGTCAGCCGATGGCCGATTTCACCATCAAGATGGCAGGTGTGTCCACTACGGCACTAACGGCAACCTTCATGAGTCCGACAAACCCCACTACAGTTATGGGGCCCACTACGGTGAGTATCACCACCACCGGTTGGTACACCCACACGTTTGCCACACCATTCGTGTGGAACGGAGTAGATAACATTCTTATCGACATATGTTTTGACAATACGACCTACACGACAGACGGTCAAGTCATGTCGCACACCGCTACGTTTGTATCGACCACTAACCACAACACCGACGGTGCTGCCGGTTGCTCGCTCACTGGAACCGGCTCATTCTCAGACCGTCCCAACATGCAGCTGAGCATCACGCCTGCCACAGCGTGTGCGAGCCCGATTAATGGCGGAACCACAGTTGCCTCGACGACGAGCGTTTGCCCGAACCAAAGCTTCACCCTCTCACTCACCGGGCAGTCTTTGGCGAGCGGCCTTACCTACCAATGGGAAATTGCCCCGTCCGCGTCTGGACCTTGGACGGCAATCCCCGGAGCTACCGCCTTCAACTACACTACCTCTCAAACAGTTAACAGTCACTACCGTTGCGTGGTAAACTGTGCCGCGGCTTCGGCAAGCGGCGCCTCTGCCCCGGTATTCATCAATACCCTTCCCAACCTGGCCGCCGGAACTTACACCATCGGTTCGGGCGGAACTTACCCCAGCTTCACCGCGGCATTCGCTGCAGCCTCATGTGGCGTTGCAGGGCCTGTAATATTCCAAGTCCTCGCGAACTCCGCACCGTTCGTAGAGCAAATTGAGATTGGCTCAATCCCTGGAATGTCGGCCACCAATACCATCACGGTGAAGGGCAACAACAACACGCTTTCGTACACGTCTACCATCGGTAACGCGCGCCACGTACTTTACCTCAACGGTGCCGACTACCTGCGTTTTGAAGATTTGGTAATTCATGCAACTGGTTCAACCACCACAGAATTTGGTTGGGCTGTGCGGCTTAATAATAATGCTGATTACAACACGTTTAAGCGCTGTATTATCAAGTCTAATGAGAGCCTAACAAGTCTTAACTATTCTGGCCTTGTACTGTCCTCTTCAGCGACTTCAGCAACCACGGCTGGAGGAACATTGGCCTCATACCTTACTGTAGACTCATGCCAGATAGTAGGTGGATATTACGGTGTATGCCTAAATGGCAATAGCTCTAACATGTCATTGCGCCCGACGAATAATAAAGTCTCTAATTCAACGATTTCAGACTTCTACATTTATGGTTTCTATATCAACGGCCAGAACAACCTAGTGCTCGAGTACAATAATATTAACCGAAGTACTCGCTCTTCAGTAACTACTTTCTACGGCGTATATGCTGTAAGTCGTAGTCCTGGATTCAAACTCGTAGGTAACCGCATACACAGCCCTGGCGGATCATTAGGCACAACTACATTCAGTTGCTACCCGATGTACTTCAGTAGCTTAACCGGAAGTAACGCTAACCCTGTGTTAATTGCTAATAATGCTATTTATAACATTAATAATAATAATGGTATTAACTATGCAATCGCTTCGTTCTCAGGAGACACTATGAATGTGTACCACAATACCATTGACCTAGGTTCTCTTTCTTCTACTGGTACAGCTACGGTGTACGGAGCCTACTTCTCAGGAGTGAATATGAATAGGGTTAACTTCTTCAATAACATCATAAGTATCGCATCACCGAGCACCGGTTCGAAGTACGGGATATTTAACGCTTCTACTACGACGCTCATAAATTCCAACAACAACTCCATCCTGTTTAATGGGGCTGGTGGAACTGCCAATTTTGCCGCTGCACGCAGCACTACGGTGACCTATGCCACCCTTGCAGCTTGGAATACCGCAACAGGACGTGATGCCAACTCGATTTCTACGAGCCCTCTTTTCATTAACGCTGCTGCAGGAGACATTACCCCCAACTCGTGGGCATACAAGAATGCGGGTGCCAACGTATTCAGCCAAGTGCCACTAGATCTTAACAAGGCAAACCGCGACACTATTCCCGATATCGGTGCGGTAGAATTCACCCCTTCAGGTTGCCCCGCGCCATTTAACGTACAGATCACTAACGTGCGCGTTACAACCGCTACGGTGAGCTACAGCAGCCTTTCTCCAAACGTGAATCTACAGTGGGGACCCAAGGGGTTCACCCCAGGCACTGGACAAGGGTCTACGGTATCGACGACTACGACCAACCTTAGTGGACTAAGCTCCTACACTGCATATGATTTGTATGTCGCAGGTAACTGTGGCAGCGGTCAAACGTCGGTTTGGGTTGGACCCTATAGCTTTACTACTCCAGCTCAAGTTGGCTGGCTAGAGCCATTTAGCAATGGGTATGATCCCACGGGTGCCACAGTCAAGCCAATGTCGTGGACCGAGCGCAATGGACTTGCTGCGAATCCTACTCCGGCAGGCACCTCTACCTCGGCTTGGATGGAAGATGGCTACCGCAACGTGGGCACCACTGGAGCTGTTCGCAATAACGTGCCTTTGACCTCAAACAATACCCAAGGTTGGACTATTACCCCAACCCTGGATCTTGGGAACGTAGCCCACACGACTTTCTTTGAATGGGATATGGCTGCTACTTTGGGTAGCGCTGCTTCCGCTGGAGTTATGGGTAACGACGACACCTTGTTTGTCCTGATCTCAACTAATAATGGCACGACGTGGAACCGCAGCCAAGCCCTTGCTAAATACCATCGTCTAAGCGGCATCAGCCCCACGGGCGGACGCTACTCTCTGAACTTGAGCGCCTACACAGGGCTGGTTAAAATTGCCTTCTACATCGAAAGCACGGTTTCGAGCGCCACACATGGAGCCACCGACTACGATTTGTTTATTGACAACGTAGCCTTGAGCGCCACACAAACGCCTTGTCCGGTACCCAACGTGACGATGACGACGACGAGTAACTCCGCCACCTTGGGATGGACCGTTAACGGCAACCCCGTTAGCGGCAGTGCACAAATCGCATGGGGACCTTCGGGCTTTATCATCGGTTCGGGCGGTTCAGGTGCCAACACGGCCACGGCGACCACCAACCCCTACACGCTCACGGGCTTGACTCCGGGAACGCAGTACCAGATCTACATTCAGACGTCGTGTGCGACCGCACTTGGCCAGTGGGTTGGACCGTTCACGTTTACTACACCATGTTTGAGTGCACTAAGTGGTGCTTATACCATTGACTCGAACTTGGCCACGAGCGCAACCAACTTCAAGACCATCGCAGCGGCCGTTCAAGCGCTTCAGACGTGTGGCGTGTCAGGTCCAGTTACCCTAACCCTTGCGGGGTATGTTCACCCTGTTGGCCTTGCCCTCGCCCAGATTCCTGGAGCAAGTGCAACCAACCTGGTAACCTTCCAAGGCGCTTCTGGCGGCACCGCCGAAATCAAGGGTGCTGGCGGACAGGCTGCAGCAGTAACCTTCATGGGAACGAAGTACGTTAAGGTTCAAAACCTACGCATCAATGGTCCGACCATGACCGGCGTGCTTTTGACCGACAACGCCCAATACATTACGATCCACAACAACACGATTTGGGCAGATACTACCGGAACTTCGAGCCTCGTGTGTGGTATTGTAAGCACCGGTAGCTTGACCTCAACGTCAACCTACGGTAACAACGCCAACGACATCACAATTACCAACAACGTGATTAAGGGCGGTTACTACGGAATTCGCTTAAACGGAAACACGACGACGAGCTTCAATACGGGCTTCACCATCAACAACAACCAAATCTTGAAGTCGTACTACTACGGTGCCTACTTCTACTACATTGGCGGTTTGACGATGCACGGTAACACCATTAAGGACTACCGAAACGCAATCAACTACGGTATCTATGCATACTATGTTGGAAACGTGAACATTCAGCGCAACAACGTACCCAATCCGTACTTCTACGGACTCACCTTAGGGTACTTAAACAACGCGTCAAAGCCTGCCACGAAGAGCGTTATTGCCAACAACATGTTTGGTTCGACGGCTAGCTACGCGGGATACTTCCCCTACATCCGTCACGTAGACCTTCACAACAATACGTTTGCAGGAAGCACTTACGGTTACTTTGTACTTTCTAGTACTACACCAACCTTGATCTCTAAGAATGTGGATGTGCGCAACAACATCTTCAAGGGTGGTTCGTACGCATACTACCAGAGCGGAACCATGGACTCGTTGACGTTGAACTACAACCTCTACCAGTCAGGTGGTACGAACATGTGCTACTTCGGCACGGCGAACTTCACGTCGCTGGCCGCGTGGCAGACGGCGCAACCGACTCTTAACGTGAACTCGGTTCAAGCTCCCGTTGTATTTGCTTCGGCAGCTGACCTCCACGTGGTAAATGGCGGACCCAACAACTTGGGTACTCCAATCGCATCGGTAACAACCGACATCGACGGCGACGTTCGTTCGACGACCACCCCCGACATTGGTGCCGACGAGTACACGCCGATCAACAACGACATGACCGTTGAGTCTTTTGACGGAATCGCCGGTTGTGGCGACTCTACGGCCTACACCAACGTGATCGTGAAGAACAAAGGCAACATTGCCGCTACGACCTACAGCGTGAGCGTAGAAATCACGGGACCCGCGGGTGTTCAAGTTCAAACAGTCAACCTGACTAGCCAGAACTTGGCCAACTTCACCACCGATACCGTGGTTGTTGGACCATTCAACACCTACGCCGGCGGCAACTTCAACGTACGCGGATGGGTTGTTCTTGCGGGCGACCAGGTTCCGAACAACGACACGTTGACCTACGCTACGCCACGCAGCGTGACTCCGTTCGCTCCGGCCGCAGTATCGTTAGACCCGACCTGCTTCAATGCTACGACGGGACTCCTCGTTGCACAGCCGATCCCGGGTGTTCGTTACGCATGGTACGCTTCGGCTACTGACACGACGAAGCTGGGTACCAACGACTCGCTTTCGGTTCCGGTGAACGGCTCAACTTACTACCTTGGCTACACTTCGTCACTCGACACCTTGGTTACTGGTACTGGCACCTTGACCTCTACGGGCACGAACATTACTCCCTACAAGACCTTCTACATGGACGGTCGTGCACAGTACATCGTTTATGCAGATGAACTTGCTACGTTATTAGGTAGTTCGGCTCCATCTATGATTAGTGGTCTGTCATTTGACGTAGTAACTGCTGCAGCGCAAGGAATGAACAACTTTGCAATTAAAGCGGGTAATGTTGCGAGTATCCCAGCTTCAGGTTGGATTACCAGTACCGCATTTACTACTGTATATACCAATGCATCATATGTAGCTAATGCGGGATGGAACCTTCACAACTTCACCACGCCGGTAATGTGGGACGGAACGAGCCACATGGTATTTGAGATTTGCTTCGACAACACGTCGTGGACCTCAAACTCAACAGTCCGATACGAGACACTGAGCCGCACGGGAACAATCGATGGCTTCGCTGATCTTTCAACGGCCAGTGGCTGTACTCCGGGCGCCATTACCTCTGCGACCTACAGCAACAACCGTCCAAACATGAAGGTGGTGGCTGAAGTTCAAGCTTGTTCAAACCTGCGCACGCCGGTGACCCTCAACATCGACTCAACGAGCGCTGATGCCGTAGCGAGCTTCCTCGAAGTGAACGCGGCTACCGGTAGCTTCGACTTCTACGCAGGCGGTTCTACGGGCCAGACCTTTAGCTGGACCTTCGGCGACGGTGGCACGGCTACCGGCGACACGGTCAGCCACAGCTACGGTTCAGCAGGGGTGTTCACAGCAACCCTGACGGTTACTGACTCGACCTGTAACACTTCAGACGTAGTATCGTTTGTGGTAACGTCGCACATCGGCTTGGGTGAGAATGTGCTCAACCAGCAGATGATGGCCTTCCCGAACCCGAACAGCGGCGCCTTCCAAGTGCGCATCAGCGGTGCGGAGCAGTTTGAAGGTCAGCTTGAAGTTCTCAACCTCATGGGCCAAGTGGTTGCCTCGATTCCGGTCGAGAAGCGGACCGCCGTTCTTGAGGTACCGATGGACCTGAGCGACTACGCAAAAAGCATCTACATGCTGCGCCTCAGCGGTGCGGAGGGCCAGTCGGTTCTTCGCGTCGTGGTACGCTAAGCACCTGGCTGCTCGCCAAACACGAGAGGCCGCCCGATGGGCGGCCTCTTTTTTTTTGCACCTTGAGTACGGCGCGCGGACGACAGGCAATCTGACGGCGGGCGCAGAACTGCGGGGCCGTCGGGCTAAATAAATGGATTGGTCCGCTCCGAAAGGAGTTCGAGTCGGCGATTTGCGTAGTCCACACCGTAGACGGCGGGAATGCTCCGCGAGGTGTGCCGCGACCACAGCGCGTAGGCGTTGGAACCGGTACCCAAAAAGAGCACCTCGTCGCCGGCTTGGAGCTGGGGCAGCATGCACCCTTTTTCGAGGTAATCGCCCGCGAAGCACAGGGGTCCCGCTAGGTCTGTGAGCACCGGCCTACCGACCACTTCGGCACCTTCGCGCAGCGGAAGCCACGAAATGCCCCTCGGACGTACGTAAGCGTCGCGAAGCAAAAAGTCCGCCCCCAGATGAAGGTAAACGACCGAACGGTCCCCGCGCGGCAATACGTATTCGACGTCACTAAGGGCATAGCCCGTGTGAAAATGGGTCCACTGACCGAATTCGGTAACGAGGCTAAAGTCGGACCAAAGTTCAGGAACCGCAGCGCGAAGTGCGCGCGCGTAGGCAGTCATCTGGGGCGCCGAACCCTGCCCATCGAGGTGCTCGGGCTTCAGCCCTCCCCCGATGTCAAGGGTCGTAATGCGGCGGCCAGATCCAGCGGCAGCAAGGCGCTCGTTGGCCTCCACGGCCAGGTCGCGAAGTCGGGTGAGCGCGCGTACGGCTCCGTGGGTATCGTTCATTGACGAACCGGAATGCACGTGAAGCGCTTCGATCGGATGCGCAAGCACGGCTTCGAGGATTGCCGCACGGTCGGCGATGGGCGTTCCAAACTTGGACTCGTCTCCGCTCACCTGGTAGACTGAAGGAGCGTCCACGTCAACCATAGGATTGATTCGGAGGCCCAAGCGCAGCCGTCCGGCAAATGGCTTCAGGCGATCAAGTTCCTCGAGGCTGTTGGCGTTGACGAGCATTCCGGGACTGTTGGCGGCGCAATCCTCCAGCTCGTGAGGCCGCTTAACGGGCGAATCAAACACGATTCGCTCGGGCGGACATCCCGCAGCCCGGGCGAGCAATACCTCTTCCCAGGTGGCGGCTTCGAGGCCAAATCCCCGGACCACGATGTGGCGCAGCACCGCGGAATGCGGCTGCGACTTAATGGCGACGGCGTGCACCGCGCGCTCGTGGCCCCAGCATGCGGCGAGCGCATCGAGGTAGGCATCGAGGGCGTTCCACGACACCAAAAGAACCGACGAGTCCTGCGCGGTTTTCAGCGGGCGAAGGGCATTGGCGGCCCAAACGGCTTCTTCGGCGAGCGGATGCATCACGAATGCTCGAAAAGCTGAACGGCGGTTGATTCGATCAAATCCACCAGGTGAAGGTCGTTAAAGGGGTCAAAACCATAAGCCCCCATCATTTTGCGAATGGAGTACGATCCAAGGGCCAAGCGAATGAACGAGCGCTTGCCGTAGCGCACCGGCTGCCCCATGAAAACCCGGTGAAACCCGTTGAACCCTGTGTGGTTGGTTAGCACCAGTCGGTCAAACAAGGTTTTGAGTTGGTCGTAGTCGAGCTCGCGGCCACCCGCCGATACCGTAAACGAAATAATGCTGTCGTTGGTCAACTCAATGTCGGGCATCATGCCAAATCGGTCGCTCAGGGCGAGGCGGCCCACCACCACGCGGTTCCAGCGACGAATGAGCGCGTCAGTTTCTTCTTGGGGGTAGGCTAAGTAGGCCTCCATTTCGTCGAGGGCGATTTCCCAGCGCAAGCGGAGTCCGACGTTGGCGTACTCGGGCCAAAGGGCGCGCAGCTGCGGCAGGTCGGGCGGAGCGTCTGCCGACGCAAACAAAGCGCCGTAGGCCGCAAGGTGGTCAACCGGGCGCCCAGCCAAGCGTTCGGTCCAGAATTTGGGAACCAAAAGAGCTCCGCAAAAAGGCGGAGCCTGGTAAAACTTAGAACCAGTTACCATGAGCATCACGCCCTTTGAAATGAGCTCGTGGACCAAGCCGCGGTGGGTGCGGAACTGGCACATGTCGACCACCCACATCACTCCGTCGCGAAACTCATCGATGATGTCGAGGTCGTCCTTAATTCCTGATTTTGAGCCAAATACCAAATTGCCAACGATTGGCTGCCCAGGACGCGCCGCGATAATGTCGCGAATCGCCTGCTTGCGGTCAGAAATGTGGCCGCTGTCTTCGCGGGCGGGCAAAAACTGTACGTCGACGTCGAGGGCCACGGTGACCATCCCGCCCTTGGGAACCGTAGCGCCAAACTGGTTTTGGTTGGCGTAGTACTTGCCTTCGGCGGCCAAAATGGAGCCTGAACCCAGTTCCTCGGGGCAGCTCACGATGTTGGTGATGCGTTGGCCGGGGTTGAGCATCGACTGCATCAGCAGCGGCCAGTACATCATGTCGCTGCCCGAGGGTCCGAAGTAGACGTGGAATTCGTCGTTGCGCCCGCCGCCAAAAAGCTGCTGTATGCGCTTGGTTTGGGTGCGCATCCACTGAGCGTCGTCGGCGGCGCGGTAGTCGCGCTCAAAGCGCCGGGCCGTTTCGTGACCCGCCGGCGTCAGGGTACCGCAGGTGCACGAACCACGCATCAACAGCCCCTCGTACTTCATGGGGTTGAGGTTGTACTGGTTGGCGTCCGTTTCGGGGCGCAGCGCGATGCGTTCGTCGCATCCCGCTAAAAGCCATTGCTGTATCATTCGTGGTGCCGGTAGGCCCGGTGCTTCATTCCGTTACTTTGTTCAAGGGTCAGCCAGGCAAAATGGCTGTCGTGCGTCAATCGGGCCTCGCGGTCGGCCAGCTGGCGGACCAGGGTTTCTTCAGCGAGGTAGTGCGCCTGGTACTCGAGGTTGCCTGCGTAGGACCAGCGTTCAGAATAAATCAGCTGGTCGGCCGACGGATGGGCGACGTACCAGGCCCCCTCCCCGATTCCGCCCAAATACTCAGCGTGCAGCGGAACGTCACCGGGCCGTTGGGCCGGCGCTTCGAGCTTGCCCACTACCTCGTCGCGGTTGAGGTGGGTGGTTTTACTGCGGCTGGCTGAAGCAAAGATCTTGGCGGTCACGTCCCACCAAGCTTTGACCATAGGGGCCTGCTTCCAGGTCGCTTGACCGCTGCGCCACTCTAGGTAGCTGGAACCGTCTTGAGCGGCTGCAAGCACGTTAAAAAAAGGCGTCGGCGCGGAGTAGGTAATGGGTCGGCGGTAGCGACGGTGGTGGCTGGGCTCGTGGCCAATGCCTGCCAAAAGCGAAGTTTGCACGAAGCGCGCACAATTGGTCTGCTTGGGGTCGAGGCCGTGGTAGCCAATCAGCCCGCCAAACTGCAGTTCGCGCGCTTTGGCCTCGACCAAGTCCACATTGGGCGTGTAGTAAATCGAGAGCTGCAGCAGGCCTTCGCCGTGGGTGGCCGCCGACTTCGCGTCAAGCTCGTGGCAAATGGCTTCTACGTTGGTTAATTTGCCTTCGGCGTCCCACTGCGGAACCGTTGCAAACGCCAAGGCCGGATCGGTTTCCCCCGAACGGATGCGTCCCATGCGGCGGGGCGTAATGTAGCGTCCGAAATCGTAGTAGCGCAGGTCAGTGCCGTCGGCCACCATCATGGCAGCATGACCCACCATCATGTTCACGTTTTTAACCACCCCGATGGAACGAAGAACTTTGAGGATTCCTTCTTCACCTCGGGCGGTCACCTCGGGCCATGCAAGCACCAAAACTGCGGAATTCCGCGGCAAATTCGCCATGAATGCAAAGGTGCAGTTAAATCGCCGTTAACGCAAGAGTTCGAGACAGGCCAATTTCAAAACCAGCCACTGTAATTGCGACTCCAAAATGACTTCAACTTTGCGATATAAGTCACCTTTAAGCATTGGTATTGGACGCACCTTTGCACTTATGATCCTGCTCGCCTACTTCGCCTCGCTGCTCATCGGACTTTCGCTCGGACTTTTGGGCGGAGGTGGGTCCATCCTCACCCTTCCGGTGCTGGTGTACTTGTTTGGTGTCGGAACGGTCGAGGCCACCGCCTATTCGCTGTTCATCGTTGGCGCTACCGCCTTGGCGAGCATAGTTCCCAAAGCCAAAGCGGGGCACGTCGACGTGCGAACCGCCTTTTGGTTTGGCCTGCCTTCCGTGGTGGCGGTGTACCTGACCCGAGCCTACGTGATGCCCTGGATCCCCGACCCCATTTGGACGGGGGACGGTTGGGCCCTGAGCAAATCGACCGGACTCATGCTGCTCTTTGCCGTTCTGATGCTGGCAGCGGCGCGCGGAATGATCGTGGGGCGCAAGCCTGCTAAGGCTGAGGCTGAAGCACAGCAGCCCATGGGGTCTGCGGCTAAAATCGGCGTAGTCCTGGCCGAAGGCGCGGGCATCGGGGTGTTAACCGGTTTGGTAGGCGCTGGGGGCGGATTTTTAATCATTCCCGCCCTAGTACTTGTCACTGGGCTCGAAATGAAGGTCGCAGTAGGCACGTCGCTCACCATCATCGCGGCCAAATCCTTAATTGGATTCACGGGAGACCTAGGGCACCTCGAACTGGACTGGGCGTTGCTCCTGAGCGTTACGGCAGTCGCCATCTGCGGCATGGTGATCGGAACCCTACTGTCGAAGCGCGTCGCGTCGGCTCCCCTTCAAAAAGCATTTGGCTGGTTCGTCTTGGCCATGGGCCTCTTCATTTTGAGCCGTGAATTTTTCGTCTAAACCCAACACCCAACGTACCTTCAACCCATGATGAACGTAGAGCAGATTTACACCGGTTGCTTGGCGCAGGGCGCCTACTTTATTTCGTCCAACGGCGAAGCGGTGGTTATTGACCCTTTGCGCGAAACCAAGCCCTACCTCGACCGCGCTGAGGCATTGGGAGTGCGCATTACGCACATTCTCGAAACGCACTTTCACGCCGACTTTGTTTCAGGACACGTCGCGCTTTCGAAGGCTACCGGGGCCCGCATCGTGTACGGTCCCAACGCCAACCCCGAGTTTGACGCCCACATTGCGTCCGACGGCGAAGTGATCACGGTGGGCGACGTCTCAATTGAGGTGCTGCACACTCCCGGCCACACGATGGAGTCAACGTGCTACGTGCTCCGCGATGAAGCCGGCGCCCAAGTCGCCCTCTTTACCGGCGATACCTTGTTTTTGGGCGACGTAGGCCGACCCGACTTGGCCCAAAAAGCCGCGAGTATGACTCAAGAGCAGCTTGCCGGAACTCTGTTTGACTCGCTTCGCACGAAAATCATGACGCTTCCGCCGTCGATCACTGTGTACCCGGGACACGGTGCTGGTTCGGCCTGCGGCAAAAACATGAGCAAAGAAACGGTGGGCACCCTCGAGGAGCAGCTGCGCACCAACTACGCGCTGCGCGCCGACATGACCCGCGAAGAGTTTATTGCTGAAGTCACCGACGGACTGGGGGCGCCCCCCGCCTACTTCCCGATGAATGTGGCGATGAACAAAAAGGCCGTCCCGGGTGCCGAAGAGGTGCTCGCCGAGGCGTCCAAAGCGTTTGACCCGATTGCCTTCAAGGCCATGGTCACCGAAATGGATGCGCTGGTGCTCGACACCCGAAAGGCCGACGATTTTGCCGCTGGCCACATTCCGGGTTCCATTTTCATAGGAATTGACGGGCAGTTTGCTCCGTGGGTGGGCGCCTTGATTCCGGTCGACCAAACCCTTATGCTGGTTTGCGAGGCCGGGCGTGAGCACGAAGTCATCACCCGTTTGACCCGTGTAGGCTACGACCGGGTACTGGGCTACCTCGAGGGCGGAATTGCGGCCTGGACGGCCGCTTCGCTCGAAACCGACCACGTGCAGCGCATCACGGCGAGCAATCTGGCAGAGCGCCTGGCCCAAAATCCCGCGCTCAACATCGTCGACGCCCGCAAGGAGGGCGAATGGACGGCCCAAAACTTGGCCCAGGCCAAAAACATTGCCCTCGACGACCTGAATGCCCGTTTTGGCGAGGTGCCGACTCAGAGTACGATGCACATTCACTGCGCCGGCGGCTACCGGTCGATGATTTTTGCCTCGATCCTAAAGAGCCGCGGAATCCATGACCTCGTCGACGTGATCGGTGGATTTGGCGCGATCAAAGACACCCCCGGACTCGAAACGAGTGCTTACGTGTGCCCCAGCACCCTTAAAAAGCCCGAAGCCGCTACCCGGGAATCGAGCAACGGCTTCGTAGGTTGGCTTAAGAGCCTGCTGAGCTGAGGCTTAGGGCCGCACCCACAAAAAGCCCTGTCCGCCAACGAGACCAATTCCGCCCGAGACGTTGCTGTAAATCGGCACTGGCTGGGTGAATAGTCCGCCGCTGTTTTGTGCGGACCGTAGCGAGCGTTCGTAGCGCGCCGTAGCCTCGTCAATCTTGGTGACCCGCATTTTGGTGGGCGAATTCAGCGACCACTTGTAGACCCGAATCAGGAGTTCGCGCTGCTGGCCCAAAATGAGGGCGTTGTCAAACTCGACGGCCCCGCGAAAGTCCTGGCCAAACACAGGCTGAACCACAAGGGGGTCGTCGGTACCTGCAAAAATGATTTGCTGAACCAAGGTGTCAGCGAGGTCCTCAAAAAACTCGAGGCGGTAAAAACCCGAAACCCCGTCGTCGTCGATGCGCACCTTGTAAATGATGTGGGGCGAGTCAAACATTCCGTTCCCGGGGCTGTAGCCCACCGAATCCATGCGGAAGTCCCCTAAGACAGACATCGGCTTGGCGGTTCCGCTCACTAACGGCAGTTCGCGCCAAAGGGCCTTGACGGTGTAGGCAGCTCCGGCCACGGGCTTGAGCGGCGAATAGTAAAAGCCGTCGGCGTCAACTCCGGGGCGAAGGCTGTCGACCACAGCCCCAGTGGAGTCTTCAACCCAGACGAGCGCGTCGCCAATTCGCTGGGGCTCGCCTTCGTCGAGAATACCAATGCTCCGGCTAAGGTGCGCTTTAAATGGCTTGTTGGGGTTTAAATCGCTGTACAGCACCAGCACCGAATCGACTTGGTCGGGGTCAAACGGAATAATCCGCTCGCACGAAGTCGACAATAGGGTCAGGACCAAGATTCCACTTAACTTTTTCATCTGCTTAAAATTCAAAAGAATACGATACCGAAGGAATGATCGGGAACAACCCATATCCCTTGAGCACCCGACGGTTGTTGTCGTCGTACCCAAAGTCCATATAGAAAATATTGATGCGGTTGTAGGCATTGTACACGCCGATTTGCCAAGCGCCCTCGCCCCATTTCGAAGGACTCTTGATGGTGAGCGACAGGTCGGCGCGGTGGTATGCCGGTTCCCTAAAGCTGTTGCGGCCTTCAATCGACTCGACGGTCTGCAGCCAGGTGCCGTCAAACGCATCTTCGGGGCGGGCAAACATCTTGCGGGTGGCCAGCGTTACCGCGCGGCCGGTTCCGTACACAAAAACGGCTCCGAACGAAATTCGGTCGTTGAACGCGTGGTTGAGCACCACACTCATGTCGTGGCGCCGGTCGTAGGTGTACGGGAACGGGTTCCCAAAATTCAGCGCGGCGAACTGCCGGGTTGTCTTGGCCCAGGTGTAGCCGATCCAGCCCGTGGTGGCGCCGGTCTTTTTCTCGAGCAGGAACTCGGCGCCGTAGGCCCATCCGCGCCCGGTCGTCACCTTGTCCTGCCAGTCCGAGAAGCCCAAGAAAAACGAAGCGCCCTCCTTGTACTCGATCAGGTTGCGCATGTCTTTGTAGTAGCCCTCGATGCTCAATTCCCAGCCCTTGCCCAGGTTGTGGGCATAGCCGATGGCCGATTGCCAGGATTCCTGAGGACGCACGCGCTCCGTGGCCGGCACCCACAGGTCGGTGGGGAGCCCGATCGTTTGGTTCGCCAGCAGGTGCATGAACTGCGCCATCTGCACGTAGCTCCACTTAAACGAACCCTTTTCGCTCACCAAATAGCGCGCTGAAACGCGGGGCTGCACACTCAGGTACTTTTTGGACCCGACCTCAAACTGGTTTCCGTGAAAACCGAGGTTCACGCGCATCCGATCGTTCAGCGCAATATCGGCGAGTCCATACACCACGTTGTCGAGCGCAGTTTGTGGAACCGATCCAAACGAGGTATCGACGTTGACGTCGCCGTCGCTCCAGCCAAAGCTGCTCACGCCCGGTTCAAAGCGGTGCTGCGTGACGCTTGCACCCCACTTAAACGTCGTATTTGCGGCGTACTTGTACTCAAAATCCCATTTTCCGCCAACGTCTTTGATCGAGCTCAGGTAGGCAATCGCATACCGGTTGATGTTCGTAGATCCCGCGCTTTCTTCGCGGTCTTCGCCCTTGATGTCGGTCACGAAGCGGTAGCGGCTGTAGGTCGCGGTGGCGTTTGAAAACAGGCGCGGACTCATCACCCACGACCAGCGCGCCGTGGCGATTTGGTTACCCCAATTCAGCGAATTGTCGATCGTGTTGGTGAACTGCGTCCCGTTGAACTCGTACTTCTCGGTATTCCGGGCATAGGCCTCGTCCAAACCTTGATAATAGCTCAGGTAAATCTGGTGGTTGCGACTGATTTGGTGGTTGATTTTGCCGTTGAGGTCGTAGAAGTAGTACCCCCCTCGGGTATTTGGGCTTTGGGCAGCGATAAACGGCTGCGCGAGCACGTCGAGGTAGGTACGGCGCGCACTAAGCAGAACCGAAGTGCGGTCCTTCCAGAGCGGACCCTCCAGAGTCAACCGACTCGAAATCAGGCCTAGGGCCCCGGTAGCCTTCCATTCCTTGCGGTTGCCCTCCTTCATTCGCACGTCGAGCACGCTCGACAGGCGGCCGCCGTAGTTGGCCGGAAAACCGCCCTTGATCAGGTCCACTGAATTGATCGCGTCGGCGTTAAACACGCTAAAAAATCCAAAGAGGTGGTTGACGTTATAAACCGGCACGCCGTCGATCAGCATAAGGTTCTGGTCTGGACCGCCGCCGCGCACATAAAAGCCCGAGGTGCCTTCGGTTCCGCTTTGCACGCCCGGCATCAGCTGAATAATTTTCAAAATGTCGGTCTCGCCCAGCAGCACCGGCAGGTTTTTGACCGACTTCATGCTGAGCGAAACGGTACTCATCTGCACCTCTTCTTGAATCGGGCGGTCGGCGGTAACCTCTACTTCGCCCAGTTTGACGTCGAGCGAGCGCAGGACAAAGTCGGACTTAGCCGCGGAACTCCCAGGGCGAACCACCTTCAGCACCGGCGCATACGTCGGGTAGCTGGCCTGCAGCCGCGCGGAATCGCCCGTGAGCTGGAGGCTGTAAAAACCGTAGGCGTTGGTTTGTGCCGACCGACCCGAGCCGGCGTCGTACACGTAGGCGCTGATCAGCACCTCTCCGGTTTCGGCGTCGCGCACAAATCCGCTCGCGGTCCAGGCGCGCTGGCCTAAAAGGGCGACCGGAAGTGCCACAGCAAGCAGTGCAAACACCCGGGGATTCTTCGGTAAAAATTGCATCTAAATCAAAAATTTAACCACAAAGATGAGGCGCTTGGAGCCGCTTTGACTATGTTTGGATGCACAAAATCACCTTAACGTTGCGTATGCTCCTTAAAAAATTACTCCTCGCCTCGGCGGCCCTGCTTTTTAGCCTTCAGATTCACGCACAAACGCTCACGCAAACGGTGCGCGGAACCGTCATCGACGCCGATTCCAAGTTTCCCCTGCCCGGCGCCGTGGTGCGCATCGGTAGCCTTACCGCCTCCACCGACGAAAACGGCCAATTCATCCTTAAAGGCATTCCCATCGGCCGCCAAACGGTCGTAGTCAACCTTATGGGCTACGAGCTGCGCAGCCAGGCGATCGAACTGAATTCCGCCAAAGAAGCGGTACTGCAGTTTGGCCTTTTGGAGTCTGCGCTAAGCCTGGACGAAGTAAGCGTGACGGCCACTGCGGCCGGCCAAGCCAAAAACGAAATGGCGACGGTGAGTTCGCGCCAGTTCAGCGTCGAAGAAACCAATCTGTACGCCGGCAGCCGCGGCGAACCGGCCCGCATGGCGACCAACTTCGCGGGCGTTCAAGGTTCCGACGACCAGCGCAACGACCTGGTGGTGCGCGGCAACACCCCGTCGGGCGTGCTTTACCGCATGGAGGGCATTAACATTCCGAACCCCAACCACTTCAGCATTCCGGGCACGGGAGGCGGCCCCGTTACCATTTTGAACAACAAGTTCCTGGCGAACTCTGACTTTTTCACGGGCGCGTGGCCGGCGGAATACGGCAACGCCATCGCCGGGGTATTCGACCTGCAAATGCGCGACGGCAACAACCAGAAGTTTGAAGGCAGCGCTCAGCTGGGTCTGCTCGGAACCGAGCTCATGCTCGAGGGTCCGCTCGGCAAGGGCGCCAAGGCCCCCAGCTTTTTGGGTGTGTACCGCTACTCAACCTTGAGCCTTTTTCAGTCCCTCAACATCAATTTGGGCACTAACGCCATTCCGCGCTACCAAGACGGGGCGTTTCGCTTCACGTTTCCGCAGAAAAACGGCGGAAAAATCGCGGCCTGGGGCATGTTTGGGGTCAGCGACATCGACATCCTGATCAGCAACCAAACCGACACTTCGGGATTTGAGAGCTACGGCTCGACCGACCGCGACCAGTACTTTGGGAGCGACATGTTTGTGGGCGGCGTCAACTACAGCAAGCCCCTGAACAAAACCACCTTCATCAAGGCGGGCGTGGCGGGCTCTACGGCCGTAATCCGCGCCGTCAACACCAAGCTGCAGCGCGAAATCGGCGACCTCGGCGGCGGAGAATACGGCTGGATCGTGACGGCCAACGACACGATGCTCAACTACACGTTTAAGGAGAACAAAATCCACGGATTCTTCTCGTTTAACAAAAAACTGAGCACGCGCAGCACCCTTCAGGCGGGCGTCAACATCGACCTCTACATGCTGGACTACCAAGACTCGGTGAAGCAGTTCGATGGCACTCAACCCGGTATTGTTCCCCCCTGGCGCAAGCAATGGAACACCCAGGCGCAATGGCCCGTGGTTCAGCCCTACGTGAGCTACAAGAGCCGCATCAACGAAAAAACCACCTTTACCGCGGGCGCCACCTCGCTCTACCTCGGCGTCAACCGCAAATCCTACATGCCCGTCGAGCCGCGCGTCGGCATCAGCTACCAGGCCACCGCGACCGACCGCTTCTTTGCGGGCAGCGGCCTCCACGCCCAGGGCCAGGCTCCCTACCTCTACTATTATGCGATGACAACGCAGAATTTTGATCCGCTCGAGCACAACCCCGACCGCATCGGCCTGATGAAGTCGGCGCAGGTCGCCGGCGGATGGGAGCGCAAGTACAAGGGCTTGCCCGTTCGGACCAAAGTCGAGGCTTACTACCAGTACCTGTTCGACATTCCCGTTGAAGTGCGCTCCAGCGCCTTCAGCATGGTCAATGCGGGCAGCGGATTCGGTCGCATTTGGCCCGACACCCTGCAAAACACGGGGACGGGCCGCAACTACGGCGTCGAGCTGACCGCCGAGCGGTTTTTTGCCGGCGGATTCTACTTTTTGGCCACCGGTTCGCTGTTTGATGCCAAGTACCGCGGCTCCGACGGCGTGCTGCGCAACACCATTTTCAACGGCCGATATGCGCTCAACCTCTTGGCTGCCAAAGAATTCAAGCTCGGACCCAACAACCGATTCACCGTGGGCGGCAAGTTCACTACCGTGGGCGGACGCTGGTTTGGCGACAAAGTCGACCAAAATGCCACGCTGCGCACAGGCGAAATCGTGTTTGAGCAAACGGGCTTCAACACCGTACAAAACCGCGCCTACCAGCGGCTTGACCTCAAGTTGGGCTACAAGTGGAACTACCCCAACCTCGCGTGGGAATTTGGACTCGACATTTCGAACCTTACCGGAGCCAAAAACATCTTGACGCTGACCTATGTGCCGGGCTTGGACGACGTGAACACCCCAGATGTTGACGAGGGCATTCGCGAAGAGTACCAGCTCGGACTCTTCCCCGTGTTCTACTTGCGCTGCGACTTTTAATTCGCTGGCGCAACCGGGCTGAGGCCCGAACGGCGAAAGGCCTAGTTTTGCAGCTTCATGCGCAAACTGGGCCTTTTTCTTTTTCTCACGGCGGCAACCGCCAGCTTCGGACAAACAATTTCGGTAACCGAGCACGAGGTCCCGCTTAAGCCCGAAGGACTGACGGTCGACGGCAGCATGATCCCCGGCGAATGGGCGGGAGCCTTGAGCCTTCCGCTCAGCTGGGAAATCAACCCGGGCTACAACAGTCCGGCTCCGCTGGCCACCGAAGGCTATATTTTTAAAGACGATCAGGCCCTTTATGTGGCATTTCGCTGCAGCGTAGACCCCAGCGACTTCAGGGCCAACCTCAACAGCCGCGACGCCGCCTGGGAAGACGACTTTGTCGGCATCGCCCTCGACGTGTACGGCGACACGCGCAACATGGTTTTTTTGGGCTCCAACGCCTTCGGGGTCCAGCTCGACGTGCGTAAGAACGACCCCGCCAACCACATGGACGACCAAATGGACGTTTCGTACGACGTCGAATTTGAGGCCCAAGGCGCGCGAAGCCCCGGCGAGTACACGGTCGAACTTCGCATTCCGTTCAACGCCCTGCAGTTCGGTAGCAGCCAACGCCAGCGCTGGAAGTTCACGTTCTTTCGCCAAACCTATACTAAGGGCGTTCAGATCAACGTGCAGGCCAACCCGCAATACCGCGAAATCTTCTGCGCCGACTGCCAGTTTGCCCACGCGATGATTTTGGACGGAATCAAACCCAAACTCCGCCGCCAGCTCATTCCCTATGCCTTTGCCAGCGCGGTGGGCCAACCAAGCACTGCGGTGCAGCCGGGCGCTAAAGTGGGCGGATCAGCGTTCATTGGCCTCAACGCCGCCTCGTCGGTGGAACTGGCCGTAAATCCCGACTTCAGCAACGTCGAGGCCGACGTCGCGCAGGTTTCGGTGAACTCGTCGTTTGCCCTGTTTTATCCGGAACGGCGCCCCTTTTTCATCGAGGGCAGCGACCAGTTCGCCACGCGCCAGAACTACGTCTACACGCGCAGCATCGCCAATCCTTTGGGGCTGACCAAGTTCACCAACCAAGGTCAGAAGTACCGCAGCTACGTGCTCACGGGCTACGACGCCGCGTCTCCCTACTTGGTTCCGGGGCGGAATTTTTCAGCCTACGGAACCTCAGGTGCCAACTGGTCGACCGTGGCCCGCATTCAGCGCCGCCTCCCCTATGCTTCGGGCATCGGGTTGCTGGCGACGCAGCGCACCTATTTTGAGGGCGGAAGCGGAACCCTCGCCGCCGCCGACGTCAATCTGAGGATCAGCGACGCCCTGCGCTTCAAGGCTGAGGTGGCCTTGAGCGGCACGCACGAACCTAACGCAAATTGGGTAACGGGGGGCGAAAACTTCAAGGGTCGCACCGCGGCGCTGGACGGCGAACGCTTTCAGGGCCTCGCACTCTACAGCGGACTGGTGCGCCAATCCAAGCACTGGACCCTCCGCGCCGACGTGATGGGACAAAGCCCCACGTTCCGCGCCGAAATGGGCTTTGAGCCCCAAAACGACTGGATGCGGTACGAAGCGGGTGCGAGCTACAACGGCTTTCCCAATAAAAAGTGGATCAAGACCTGGGGCGTGTACAACGAAGCGACGCAGTTCAGGTACTTTGACGGCGACCTGCGCCAAAACCACCACCTTGCCTGGGGCTGGATCCAGTGGGGCGGTAACGTGCGCAGCAGCGCTTTTCACCGCATTCGGTTCGACGAAGTGTTTAAGGGCGTTCGGTTTAGCAACCTGCGCACCTACGGGGTCAACGTCAATTGGAAGCCGAGTCAGACCTTTAGCACCGGCGTCGAGTGGAACACCGGCCAGAGCATTGTGTACAACGAAACGCCCCTTCGCGTTGGTCGCGAGGCCAACATCGCGGTGGATCTGCAGATTCAGGTCGGCGGACAGCTGCGCTGGAACCACATGCTGATTCATTCGCAGATGCACGAACTCGTCGGCGCCGAGCTCATTTACCGCGGATTCATTTACCGCAGCGGACTCGAGTGGTCGATGTCGCGCGCCACGGAGCTTCGTTTGGTGGGCCAATGGGACGATTTTGCGTCGCGCCTTCTCGTGCAGCCGGTACTCACCTACCGTCCCAATGCGTTTACGCTGCTGTATGCGGGAGGTCAATACGTGCAGGGCGCCTGGCAGGCCTACCTCAAGGGCCAGGTGGCTTTGGGGTCGTAGCTAGTTGCCAGCAGCTCGTTGTCAGCAGCTAGTTGCTCGCGTTACTTGTTTAAACATTTATTTGTAGGTTTGCATCATGACTGTGGAAGTTTTTAGCGACGTCGTGTGTCCGTTTTGCTACATCGGCAAGCGGCATTTAGAAACGGCTCTGGCGGAAATGGGCCTTGCCGACGCCGAAGTGCGCTACCGCAGTTTTGAGTTGGATCCCCATCTGGCTGATTCTGATTTAGGCAGTCCCAGCACCCTGCATTTGGCGGCAAAAAAGGGACTCAGCGTGGCCGATGCCGAGCGCATGACCCAAGCGGTAGCCTACCGCGCCAGCCAAGTGGGCATTCCGATGGATTTTACCAAGGCCAAGGTGCTTCGCACCCGCGACGCCCATCGCCTCCTTCAGTGGGCGCGCACGCAGTCGCTCGAGCAGGCTGCAAACCTCAAAGAAGAGCTTATGAAGGACTACTTCTGCGGCGGCGTGAACCTCAACGAGCCCGACGCTTTGGCCGATGCGGCCGAGCGGGCGGGGCTCGATCGCCGCTCCGCCCTAGAACTATTGGGTAACCCCGAAGCGTTTCTAGCCGAAGTCGAGGCCGACCTCGCCTACGCACAGCGGCTCAACGTGCGCGGCGTTCCGTTTTTTGTATTCAACCAGCGCGTGGGTTTGAGCGGTGCGCAGTCCGTTGAAACGTTTAAATCCGCGATGAAGGAATCGCTTCAGCTGCCTACCGAATGACCGCTTCGCAACTCGACGCGTGGTTGGGAAGCACGCGCACGGAGCGCATGCCCGCCCTGTTTATCGGCCACGGTAGCCCGATGAATGCGATTGAAGACAACCTGTTCACGCGCGAAATCCGCCGGCAGGGTGCCGAACTGAGTCCGCCGCGCGCCATTTTATGCGTTTCGGCCCACTGGGAGACCCGCGGAACGTTTTTTACGGCGATGGAGCGCCCGCGCACGATTCACGACTTCGGCGGATTTCCTGAAGCGCTTTACCAGGTGCAGTACCCTGCGCCGGGCATGCCCGAACTTGCGGCCACTGGCGCGGCCCTTACCCACGGAGGCATTGATACGGAACACTGGGGTTTGGACCACGGCGCGTGGAGCGTCCTGACGCACTTGGCGCCGAACGCTGACATTCCGGTGGTGCAAATGAGCCTCGACCGCGGCAAATCGCCCGCCGAGCACCTCGAGGTGGCCCGACAGCTCGCCGACCTTCGCCGCCGGGGCGTGCTCATTGTGGGCAGCGGCAACATGGTCCACAACTTGGGTCGGGTCGACTGGAACCGGCTGAACGAGGTGGGATACGCCTTTGACTGGGCCGAAGAGGCCCGGAGCCTCATTATGGACCGGGTGCGCAACCACAAGCTCGATGAGCTCGCTAACTACGCCCGACTGGGCACCGCCGTGCAGAACGCGGTTCCAACCCCAGAGCACTTTTTGCCGTTGCTCTACACGCTGGCGCTGCGCGAGCCCGACGAACCGCTCGAGGTGTTCAACGACTACGCGCTGGCGGGCTCCCTGACCATGACGTCGGTGGCGCTGGGCGCCTAATCGGCGCATTCCCCGTACTTTTAGGGCATGATTGACGTCTCTTCGGCGGTTTCGGCCGCCCCCCACGCGGCCTGGAGCGCATTTACCGAGCCCGAACACATTATGAAGTGGAACTTTGCCGGCGACGACTGGTGCTGCCCGAGCTGCAGCAACGACCTGCGCGTGGGCGGAACCCTTAATTCGCGCATGGAAGCCCGCGACGGGTCTTTTGGTTTTGATTTTGAATCAACCTACACGGCAGTAGACCCCGGTAAGCACCTTGCGCTCACCATGGGCGACGGCCGACGTTGGACCGTGGACTTCAGCGACAGCGGCGACGGCACCTGCCTTGTAACCGAGCGTTTTGACCCCGAACGTCAAAATCCGCACGACATGCAGCGCATGGGGTGGCAGATGATTCTCGACCGCTTCGCCGCCTACGCCGCGAGCTTGTGAGGCCTACGGGGCATTCGGTACGGTGGCCCCTAGCGGTTGCCGCCGGTATGACCGTGGTAACGGCCGTGCTCTTTGCCGGGCACTTCAGCGTAGCCACGACCCCTCACTTCAACGCCGACCAAGCGATTCACGCGCTTATGGCAGAGCGCTTTGATTGGAGCCGCGACGCGTACTACTGGGGCCAGGACCGCCTGGGAAGCCTCTTGCCCTTTTTGGGCTCGCTCTTAACCGCCTGGGGACTCGACGGCCTTAGCGCCATGGTTTGGGTTCAGGGGGCGGTTTTGGTCGGCTGCGGACTCCTTTGGGCTTGGCTTGTGCGCGATGTGCTGCTAGCTGGATTGGGGTGGTGCGCGCTCGCCCTTCCGCCCTATCCGTTTTATGAGTTGGTGAATGTTGGCCATCCCTACCTGGGCCAATTCCTGCTGGGTCTGGGGTTGCTGGCCCTACTTGAAGCGGAACGCCGCGCCAATCCAGTGCCTGCTGGGGTCGACGGTGAATCCACGCGGCGCGCGGCGCGGTACGGGCCGTTGCGGGCCGTGGCGCTACCGCTTGTGGCGGCGGCCAGCCTTTGGGCTTCAGAACTTTCGGTGGCCTTGATCGTTCCGGCAGCCTGGTTCTACCGCGGGCTTTTGGGGCGCCGGGGGCGCGAGAACCCGGGGTTGTTTGCCGTGGGCGGCCTAATCGGTGCGTTAGGCCTTTGGGCGGCCAAGTCGGGGGCTCCGCGCCAAAAGGGATTCGCTCGGTTGCTGGCAGAACCGCACGAGATCGCCGCTTCGGTGGCCCAGCAGGTATCTGAATGGAGTGCGACGCTGTTGGGGAACGGAAACAAACCGTTTAACCTCGTTTTTTGGTGGGGAGTGCTCGTCGCCGTATTCCTGATTGCGGTCTGGGGCTGGGTTCGCCGCATCCACGCGTCGGCCCTCACCCGCACGCTGGGATTTGCAACGCTGGCCTCATGGGCGGTAGTTCACGCCTCGGGATGGAATGCCGCCAATGGGTTCCCGCTTCGCTACTTCGCTGCTGCCTACGGTTGGGGGGCGTTGGCCGCGCTGTCGTATGTGCGCGACGGGGGGCACATTAGGCGACCTGCCCTCGGGATGGGTTTGTGCGGACTTTGGGCGCTTCAGGCATGGGCGGCCTGGTCGTTCACCACGCAATTTGCTACTGGGGCTAAAGGTCGACTTACGCGAATTGAGGCGGTCGAGCTGCTCCGCGAGTTTGAACCTCAATCAGATTCGGTGGGGTTTGTGGGAAGCTACTGGAACAGCTACCTGCTTGACGGTCTGTCGGCTCGGGCGCTGGGATTGCCGCACGAAGGCGACCACTGCCGCGACCGGCGGTACCTGCAGGAGGTGCTCAACAAGCCGGTAGTGGTGGCGGTGGCCGCCGGCTGGCTCGAGGTGCTTCCCGACACCTTAACCCAGTACGGCTCGACGTGGGTTAAGCGCGGACCCACGGAGCATTCCGCGGGTACGGACTATGCGCGGTACGTGCGGGTTGAGGAACGATAAGCGGCTTGCTTGGGTTGGGTTGCCCTAAAGCAGTAAATGGGCTCGATCGCCGGGGGCCTAAAAAAAAAGCGCCCCCAGTTGGGGGCGCGGTCGCTCGATTGAGCCAGCGGAAGAAGAGGGATTCGAACCCCCGGACCTGTTACAGTCAACGGTTTTCAAGACCGCCGCGATCGACCACTCTGCCATTCTTCCGGGGCAAAAATACGTAACTTCACGGCATGCAAAAAAGCCTTGCAAAAAATGCGTACGTCATTGCGATAAGCCTACTGGCAATCAGCAAGCTAGGCGCGCAAAACACCTCGTTTAACCTCGATGTCGTGCCCCTTTGGCACCCGCAAACGGGTCCCTACGTGGACCTTTTGTGCTACGTTCAGAGTCCGCCCCGCACCCAAACGCAGGTCGCGGCATGGCTCCAGCGGGGGGAACAGATCGTGGCAGCTGACAAAATCACCCTTTCGGCACCGACCCCCAACGAAGGAGCAGCGGCCGATGTTCCGCTCACCTACCAGAGCATGATTCGCCTCGCAGCCGACACGGGGACGTACCAACTTTTTGTCGCGGTGGGGCCCGATCCCGAGAAGTGGGACACCCTGCGCGGCCGCATTAGGCTCACCGACGGACTGCAGCCGCGGCTCGCCCCCGTGCTCTTAGCCGAACACGTGGGCGCGGCCCAAGCGGAGCGTCTGGAATTCAACCGCTACGGCCTTGAAGTGCGGCCCCTACTACACTGGGGCGACCACGTTTTCACGGCCAGCGACGACGTGCTGCGCTTTTACAGCGAGGCCTACCGCATTCCCGCAGGCAAAAAGGCGGTGCTCACCTATGCCCTGCGCAGCGCGGAGCGCGGAGAACTCCGCGCCGACCTTGGAGGACGCATTAAAATTGAGGCCGGCCAATCGGTCCAGGCCCTGCAGGGCGGGCTCAACCTCAGCCAAGTGCCCTCTGGACGCTACCAGCTCGAGCTCACGCTGGCGGTTCAAGACATGGATCCGGCGGCGTTCCCCACCCAGAGCATCAGCTTCTTTCGCTGGAACCCCGGGGAGGCTAACGAGTACGCTCGCCTTACGGTGGACCCGCGCTGGGTGGAACTCATGGGCGAAGGCGAAGCCGCACGTCGGTCGGTTAGCGCCCTCTACCCCATCGCCAGCCAGACAGAACGCATCAGCATCGAGTCGCTCGCTCAGGAATCGGCCGCCGACAGCCTTCGCTGGCGCTTTGTGCAGCAGTTTTGGACCAAGCGCTACCCGGGCGAAGCCTTGAGCCAGGCAGGGGCCTATTCGGAGCGGGTAGCCGAGGTCAACAAGCGGTTCAGCAGCAAGGCCGTTCCGGGCTATGCGACCGACCGCGGCCGGGTGTACCTGCAGTACGGTCCGCCGACGTTGGCCGAACGCCGTCCCTACGAAAACGACGCCTACCCCTATGAAATGTGGCAGTACAACACGCTTGACGTGACCAATGCCCCCTACCAAATCAACAAAGTGTTCATTTTCGGGAACTTTGACCTCGCCAGCGGAAACTACGAGCTGATTCACTCGTCGGCGATTGGCGAAATTCAGAATCCGCGCTGGCGCATTGCCCTCCAAAAGCGCAGCTACATCGTGGGTGACCTCGACCAAACGGGCGCGAACGACGGAGAGAAATTTGGTTCGCGAATCTACAACAACATGTTTTTTCAATCAGGGGGCAACAACTAATGCGGACCGCGGTCGCCTTACTCAACTACAACGGGCTGCACTGGCTTAAGCAGTTTTTGCCCTTGGTCACCGCCCGCAGCGCTGGGGCTGATGTGGTCGTAATGGACAACGGTTCAACCGAAGCGGGCACCCTGGAATGGCTAGCCGCGGAGCACCCGTCGGTGCGCGTGATTGCGCTGGAACAAAACCTAGGATATGCCGGCGGCTACCACGAGGGCTTGCTGCAGCTCGAAGGGTACGACCTCGCGGTGCTCATGAATACCGACATCGAGCCGCTCGAGGGATGGCTCGACCCGTTGGTGGCGCGATTTGCAGCCCAGCCTCGGCTCGGAGCGCTGCAGCCCAAGTTGCGCAGCTACGCGGAACCCGACCGATTCGAATACGCCGGCGCCATGGGCGGGCGCATGGACACCTGGGGTATTCCTTTTACCTACGGACGCGTGCTGGACCGCTGCGCGCTCGACCACGGTCAGTACGACCAGCCGACCTACCGGCCCGTGTTTTGGGCCAGCGGAGCCTGCCTGGCCGTGCGCCTCGAGGCCTATTGGGCCGTGGGCGGCTTGGACCCCGTCTTTTTTGCCCACATGGAAGAAATCGACCTCTGCTGGCGCATGCACCGCCACGGCTGGACGGTCGAAGCCTGCAGCACGTCGACCGTGCTCCACGTCGGCGGCGGAACCCTTAACGCCGGCAGCCCCCGCAAAACGTTTCTCAACGTGCGCAACAGCCTACTCACGGTCGTGCGCAACGCGCCCACCCTAAGCGCCATGCGCATCGTCGGCTTTAGGCTGCTGCTCGACGGGGCCGCTGGACTGCGTTTTTTGCTCCAACGCCAGCCCCAGCACACCTGGGCCGTGGTCCAAGCGCACTTCGATTTTTACCGCTTGTTCAGTCGCTACGCCGTGAGCCGCGACCGCACCCCCAGGCGCTGGCCCGAATACGGGGTGTTCAAAGGCTCTATTTTGTGGGCCACCCGCGGTGGCCGCCGCGACCTTTAGCGCAGGTTTCGCGGATGGTGCTTAAGCACCGTTTCGCGCAGCATGCGGTCGTCGAGGTGCGCATAGACTTCAGTCGTCGTGATGGAGCTGTGCCCCAGCATTACCTGAATAAAGCGCAAGTCCACCCCGTGGTGAAGCAAATGGGTCGCAAACGTGTGCCTGAGGGTGTGCGGACCCATTACCTTGCGAATTCCGGCGATCGCCGCCAGCTCTTTGAGGCGCACAAAGACCCACTGCCGGCTCATTTTGCGCCCTCGTTTGTTTAGGAACACATAGTCTTCGTAGCCCCGTTTCGGCTCGACGTGCACGCGTTCGGTGCTGCGGTAGCGCTCCACCGCCGCGAGGGCCGTGTCGTGAATCGGTACCACCCGTTCTTTATCTCCCTTGCCTACCACGCGAATTAAGCCTTCTTCGGCCAGCACGTCGCGCAACCGCAACTCAAGGAGCTCAGACACCCGAAGTCCGCAGCCGTACAGCACTTCTAAGACCGCTACGTCGCGTTCCGCACTGGGCTGCGATCGATCGACGGCCGCAAAAAGGTCGCGCACTTCCTCCTCGGTGAGGTACACCGGCAAGCGCTTGGGCAGCGAAGGCAAATCCAGCGACAGCGCAGGCTGGTCCTCGCGCAGCCCTTCTTCGCGCACAAATCCAAAAAAGGCGCGCCACGCCGAAAGTCTTCGGGCCTGCGACCGCGCATTGAGTCCGCCTTCGGCCATTTCGCGCACGGCTTCGCGCAGTTCGTCGGCCGCAACCTTGGCCGCACTGCGGTCCCGTTCCGCACACCACAAGGCCAAGGCCTCTACATCGCGCACGTAGGCCGCCACGGTGTTGGGGCTCATACCGCGTTCCAGCCTCAGGTAACCGTCAAACTGCTTTAGCGCCAGGTCCCACTTCACAAGGCCGAAGTTAGGCCTGTACCCGCTACTTCGTACCTTCGCCTCATGGTGATTCACATCGTGCACGGCATTAATTTGGGTCAACTCGGAACCCGCCAGCCCGAAATCTACGGCACCCTGCGGCTCGAGGACCAAATCCCCGTACTGCAGACCTGGCTTGATGCCAACTTTGGCGGAACCGAGCTTCGCTCGTTCCAATCCGACGACGAGGGCGCCCTTTGCGCCTACCTCGCGGCCCACAACGGCCCCGACCACGCCGTTGCAATCAACCCCGGAGCCTTCACTCACACCTCGGTCGCCCTGCGCGACGCCGTGGCGGCCCTCACCTGCCCCATCATCGAGGTGCACCTCAGCCACACCTACGCCCGCGAATCGTTTCGCCGCGCCTCCCTCCTGGCCCCCTACACCCGCGGAACCATCAGCGGCCTCGGTTGGCTGGGCTACCGCTTGGCAATTGAAGGGTTGCTAGCAACTAGTTGCTAGGTACTAGTTGCTCGTAGCTAGTTGCTAGTTACTAGTTGCTCGTAGCTAGTTGCTAGTTTCCAGTTACTAGTTGCCAGTTGCTGGTTACAGGTTACTGGTTACTGGTTGCTCGTTACCGGTATGGCCGCCCCAGCAGCGCCGAGCCAAAGCCCACGGCGTAGCCGGCAAACATGACGGCGGTGGCGGCGACGCTGCGCAGACCTACTCCGAGGGAGCGGTTTTGGATGCTGCTGAGCACCAATACGGCGATAAAGTAGCCGTGAAAGAGGTAGACGGGCCAAATCCACAGACCCGTGAGGTGCAGCGCGAGGGCTGCAATCCAAGCGAGCATGAAGGCGAACGGAAAGGCGTGGGTGGGCTTCATTTGCCCGGAGTGGCGCTTCGCCAAGGCTATTCGCGCGGAACCAAACCGGCGCACCTGACGGTAAAACTGACCGAGGGTGGCGCGGCGCTTGTGCCACACGACGGCTTCGGGGATGAGGCCCACGCGGAAGCCTGCCGCCCGCACCCGAATGCTGAGTTCGACGTCTTCTCCGCACTTGAATTGGGTGTCGTAGCCGCCTACGGCCCAAAAGGCCTCAGCGCGCATGCCCATGTTGAATCCCCGGGGGTAGTAGGTGGCGGTGGGTTTTGCAGAGCCGCCGCGGATGCCGCCCGTGGTCAGCACCGACGTCATGGCGAAGCTGATGGCTTTTTGGAGCGGGCTGAAGTCGGACGGGGCGGCATCTGGGCCGCCGAAGGCGTCCCACGCGTCGCGGGCAAGGCCCTGGGTCACCGCGTCGAGGTAGTTGTGGGGCAGCAGGCAGTCCGAGTCCAGGAAGATGAGCCAGGGGGCCCGCGCCGCGGCGGCGGCGGCGTTGCGCGCGTCGCTCACGGGGAGCCCGGAACGGTACAGGACCGTCACGCCGAGGCCTGCGGCCTCGGCGGCCGCTTGAATCTCGGGGCGAAGGCTGTCGTCGGGAGTTCCGTCGGCCAAAATGACTTCAAAACGGCCGCGCGCACCTGCAAGCTGGGCCGCGCTGGAAATGAACTCGCGCACCTCGTCGGGGCGCTTAAACGTGGGTGAGATCAGCGAAAACTCGGGCTCCGCGCTGCGCGCGGGGCCGTAGTGTTCCAACTCGAGGCCACGGAGTACCTCAGCGTGCGCTAGAGTCGTCATGGGGGCGGTTCAGTTCTTCGGCGATTCCGTACTCGGGACGGCGGCGGCCGCTGCGCACCACGAGTTCCGCCAAAAGGCCGGTTACGAAGAGCTGGGTCCCCAGGATCATGGCCGTCAAAAAGATGAAGAACCAGGGATCGTCGGTGATCAGGCCGGGGCGTTGTCCGCTCCAAAGGCGGGCGAGTTTGAGTCCGCCCAAGACGCTCAGCGACACGCCGCTGAAGAAGAACATGGCGAGGCCCCAGGTGCCAAAAAAGTGCATCGGACGGCGGCGAAAGCGCGAAACCATGCTGAGCGTCACCAGGTCCAAAAGGCCGTTGGTGAAGCGGTTAAGGCCAAATTTAGTCACGCCGTAAGGGCGTGCGCGGTGCTCCACAACTTTTTCGCCGATGCGGGTAAAGCCCTGCATCTTGGCAAGGACGGGAACGTAGCGGTGCATTTCGCCCTGAACCTCGACCGCCTGCGCCACCTCGAGGCGGTAGGCCTTGAGGCCGCAGTTGAAGTCGTGCAGGTAAATTCCGCTCATTTTGCGCGCAGCCCAGTTGAAGAGCTTTGTGGGCAAGGTTTTAGACAGTGGGTCGTAGCGCTTCTTCTTCCAGCCGCTGACCAGGTCGTAGCCTTCTTCGCGGATCATGCGCACCAGATCAGGAATTTCGTCGGGGCTGTCCTGCAGGTCGGCGTCCATGGTGATGACGACGTCGCCCTGGGCGGCCTGAAACCCGACGTAGAGGGCGGCGGACTTGCCGTGGTTGCGGCGGAAGCGAATTCCGCGCACTTCACGATGCTGGGCGGCTAAGCCCTGAATGACCTTCCACGAGCTGTCGGTCGAGCCATCGTTGATGAAGAGCACTTCGTAGCGCAGCCCCTGGGCCGTGCACACGCGGTCGATCCACGCGTGCAGCTCTGCCAGCGATTCTTCTTCGTTGAACAGCGGAATAACGAGGCTCAGGTCGAGGTGGCTCACTGGAACTCAGGGCGGTTTTTCTTGGTAACGGCGGCCACGATGAGGCCAATAACAGCGTACATGACGATTCCGACTCCGGTCGATTTAAGAATGCCCATGATCGAGGCCTGCTCGGTGGCCATTTCGATGGATTTTGCTTTGAGTTCTGCCTCGTTGCCGGCGCCCATGAAGGCCATCACGCCCTTGCGCTGGTCCTCGGGCATTTCAGCGAAGCGCTCGTAGATGCGTTCGCCGGTGCGCACGGCGAGCTCGGTATCGATGAGGTTGTGAAGCACCCAGTTGAATCCAAGTCCGACCACCGCCGACACAATCAACGGGAGCAGGTAGGCCGAAAACGCCTCACGAAAGGTCGCGTAGCCCTCGTTGGCTTTTTTGAATTCGCGCACGCCGAAGTAGGGAATGACCAAAATGGCTACGAGCATTAAGATTCCGCCCAGCTGGCTCGACATCCATTCTTCGTTGATGATGTAGGTAACCAAGGTGTAGCCCACAGCGACGGAGCTCACGATGAGACCGTAGTTGATTGCGATGCGTTTGGTGGTCGTGTCCATAGTGGTTCTGAGTTAGGGAGTTTAGTACACAAACTTAAGGATGCCGCGCTGCCCTTCGAGGGCCCAGCGCAAAATACCGGTTCCGTGGCCGTTAGCGCGGAGTTCTTCGCGCGGCGTCGACCGGTCGGTGGCCCAGCGAATTTTGCCGTCTGCGTCGGTCCATTCCGCTCGCGTTCCCTGGGGCAGCCCTTCGATCACGAGGTTGCGTCCGCTGCGGTAGGCCTTGACGCTCGCCGCTTGGGCCGGCTCTTCGAGGCCGATGTAGGTCGTGCTCCGCAGGTAGTGCGTCACGGTTCCGGTGACGTTGGTGCTGTAGGTTAGGGTTCCGCCGTCGTGAATTACCGAGGCGGGGTACTCTAGTTCGTACACGTGAAGCTCGCCGGGTTTGAGGGTGTCCGCTCCTCCGCCCGAAATAAGGGTAACGGCAATCGGCGCATTGAGGGTCGCAGGGCTCAAAATCAAGTCGCCGCTGCCCGGATTAGTCACGACGAGGCGTCGGCGCAGCCACGGACCCACCGCCCAGGACCATAGTTCGAGTTCGATGGTGTCTTCGCTCGCCCAGTGTTCCGCAACCGCGGGGAGGCTTGGGCTGCCCGCCAGGCTAATCAAACGCTCCATGATCTGGGGGTAATCCACGTAGGGGTTGCGCGTGTTTTGAAGGGCTGCAATGCCCTGGTTGCGGTCGCGGTCGGCGCTGTCGGGCGGAAACTGCTGGTGCCAGCCTTCGAGGACGGTCGCTTGCTGCGCATAAAAGCTGCTGTAGTCGCCGTAGCGGGTGACGAAGTACATCATCGCCCGGGCGGCGTCGCCCTTGTGGACGTCGCGGGGCTCAAAGACGCCGTTGAGGCGTTTGCTTCCGCCCACCGACCACGCCGGCGTGCCCGTAACGACACCAAAGGGGTTGTTGCTGCGCTGGGTATTGGCAGTTTCGTCGGTCGGAAAAAGGTGGTGAATGTCGGACTTCATGGGCTCCAGCGAACTGAAGAAGCTCTGCGGAAACGTGTGTTCGCAGTTAAAGTTGTTGGAGGTCGCCCCAGCACGGGTGTTGAAGGTCGCCACCCTACCGGTGTAGATGCACGTGACCTGTCCGGCCACGTTGTCGAGGTTGGCGTACATCTGGTCGCGGGCGCCGTTGTAGCCCAGATTGGTGGTGTTTTGGTTCAATCGGGCCGTGAGCGCAGACTTTAGGTCGGTACCAACCTTGTTTTCGGTGCTGCTGTAGTAGGGCATGCTCCAGCGCCCCTGGGCCTCAAACTGAAGGGCGACAAAGCCGTCGGGACCGTCGGTAGACAGCACCACAGGGAGTCGGTAGTACAGGTTGTGCTCGGGTGTGAAGCGCAGCCACACCCGTGTGGAGTCGTTCACCGCCAGCTGGGTTTGTTCCGGGCGGATGCTCAGCAGCGTGTCGCCCCACTGCGGGCAGCTCCACGCGCCAGTAAGGTTTAGCGCGCGAATGCCTCCGTTGCGGAGCCAAACAGAGACCGAGTCACGCTGCACTTCAGTTACTGGACCGCGAGCAACCAGCGTTTGCGTGAAATCTTGGGCCGCAAGGGGCGTTGCCGCCACGGCGAAAAGCGCGCACCCGGCGATAAGTCGTATTAAACGCATCATACGCAAAGGTCGCACAATCACTGCGTATCTTTGCACTGGGGTAAGGCCTTACGACCAGCTCCTGACGAATCCCCCAGGGTAGAAATGCAGCAAGGGTAGTCGGTTGTAGCGGTGCGATAAGTGTCCTTGCCCTTTTTCTTTTAACTTTTTTGGTTTCGTGTAGCTGGTTTCTTCCTTCCGAGAAGCGCAACGAGTAACGAGCAACTAGGTACATCGCAAAGCGCAACGAGTAGCAAGGAACAGTGCGAAGCGCTTAATGCAATTTAAACACTTAATTATTAAGTACATACGGCTAATCACCTTGCCGTAACGGACTTTTGACAGGCACGGCGTTAATGTCCCGCGTGCACACCCAAATGTGGAACGAGTCGCAGTGTACGTCGATGGCTTTAACCTCTTTTTCGGAATTCGATCCCGGAATCCTAAGGCCGTCAATTTTGACGTCACTTCGTACGTCCAAAGCCGCTTAGGCTCCAACCAAGTGCTTTCTTCGGTGCGCTACTATTCTGCGCCCCTTATCGGTAGCCCCGAAGCTGAACGCGCCCAGAAGCGCTACTTCGCGGCGCTCCGCGCATCGAACGTCGAGGTCATCCTCGGGCGGTTCCAGCAAAAGACCATGCACTGCGCGCACTGCGGCCAATCGATTCCGTCGTTTGAAGAGAAAATGACCGACGTGAACATTGCCGTTGATGTGCTTGCCGACGGACTCCTGGACCGCTACGACGTGGCCATTCTCGTCACCGCCGACAGTGACTTGGTGCCGCCAATTCGAAAATTGGCGCGTTGCGCGAAGGATAAAAGAGTTGTGGCTTACTTTCCTCCTAACCGAACGTCTAAAGACCTTAAGCGCTTTTCTCAAGCGTACTTTTTTATTGACCAGAAAGACCTCGAACGATTTCAATTCGACTTTAAAAAATAGACGCGCACCTTTTGAGTGCGCGTCGGCCAGAAGTCGTTGCTGACTTAAGGGGTGGTAATGGCACAAAGATAAAGAGGTTTTTTGAATGCCAAAAACACGCGGTGATTTATTTTTTGCGATTGAGCAAAAAAGTAACGCGCACCTTTGGAGTGCGCGTCGACCCAGAAGTCGTTGCTGACTTAAGGGGTGGTAATGCCGCAAAATTAGACCATTTGCCTAAAATGCGTGGCTTTCATGTGTTTGATTATCCAACTACTCAGCCACCAACTCCAGCACCGCCTCGACCACGTCTTCAGCGCTGGGCTTGGAGAAGTAGTCGCCGTCAGAACCGTAGGCAGGTCGGTGGGCCTTGGCGGTGAGGGTACGGGGTGCGGCGTCGAGGTGCGGGTACCCGCCCTGCTCCTCGAGGATTTGCTGCATGAGGTAGGCGGCGGCTCCGCCCGGAACGTCTTCGTCGACCACCAGCAGGCGGTTGGTGCGCTTCAGTGAGGCGACGCAGGCTCCGTCCAGGTCAAACGGCAGGAGGGTTTGCACGTCGATGACTTCGATAGAGATACCAAAGCGCTCGAGCTCCACAGCCGCGTCGGTGACGATGCGCAGGGTGGAACCGTAGGATACCACGGTGGCGTCGGTTCCGGCACGAAGGATTTCAGGACGCCCCAAGGGGACGGTGAAGCTGCCCAAGTTGGTGGGCAGCGGTTCTTTTAGGCGGTATCCGTTGAGGCATTCGATGACCACGGCGGGCTCGTCAGCCTGCAGCAGGGTGTGGTACATGCCGGCGGCCTGAACCATGTTGCGCGGAGTACAGAGGTACATTCCGCGAAGCGATCCGAGCAGAAGCTGCATGGGGGAGCCGCTGTGCCACACGCCCTCGAGGCGGTGTCCGCGGGTACGCACAATGAGCGGAGCCTTTTGTCCGCCCGCCGAACGCCAGCGAACGGTCGCACAATCGTCAGAAAGGATCTGCACGGCGTAGAGCAGGTAGTCGAGGTACTGAATCTCGGCGATCGGACGCAGTCCGCGCATGGCCAATCCAATGCCCTGGCCGGCGATGGTGGCCTCGCGGATTCCGGTGTCGCTGACGCGGACGGTTCCGAATTCAGCCTGCATGCCCTCGAGGCCCTGGTTGACGTCGCCGATGTGACCCACGTCTTCACCAAAAATCATGGCTTCGGGGTAGCGGACAAAAAGGGCCTTGAAGTTGTCGCGGAGCACAACGCGTCCGTCGACCTGAGGGGCATCGGGCGCAAATTCAGGGGCGACCACGGGCACGTTGAGCGCCGTGCCGCTGTAAAGCTGGCTCGAGTAATCTTGTTCAGCCTGCTTGAGCTGGGTTTCGACCCAAAGCGGAGCTCCTAAGGCGTCAAGTCCGCCGGCCTTACGGCGCTGAATGGCCTTGCGCACGGCAGCCACCGAGTCGCGGCGAAGCGGAGCCTTGTCGGCCCGCAGCGGGGCCGCGAGGTCTTCGGCTCCGAGCTCATCAAGCCAAGCCACCGCTTGGTCGCGGGTGCGCTTCAGGGGCTGCAGGTAGTTCTCAAACGCGGCCTTCATGGCGTCGCGGGCCTCAGCTCGCGCAGCCTCTTCAAGGGCATCGAGGTCTTTGGCCTTGGCGATCTTGTTGGACTCCAAAAAGAGGCGGTACTGGCGAAGGCAGTCATATTCCTGTTCCCACTCGAGCCGCTCTTTGGACTTGTAGCGTTCGTGCGACCCTGATGTGCTATGTCCTTGTGGTTGAGTCATTTCGCGAACGTGGAGCAGCACGGGGACGTGCTCCTCGCGGGCTACTTTTTCAGCCTGTTCAAAGGCGGCCACCAGCTCGGCGTAGTTCCAGCCACGGGCCACAATAATCTCGTATCCTTGTTCTTCAGCTTGACCCTTGACAGCGGCTTGGCGCTGAAAACCCGCAAGAATTTTTGAAATATTCTGCTTGGTCGTCTGGTGCTGAGCGTGCACCGAAATTCCGTACTCGTCGTCCCAAACCATCGCGACCATGGGAACCTGAAGCACGCCCGCGGCGTTAATGGTTTCCCAAAAAAGCCCTTCGGAGGCCGACGCGTTTCCAATGGTCCCCCATGCGACCTCGGCACCCTTGCGGCTGAATCCGTTGTCGATGCCTTGGGCGCGGTACACCTTGGAAGCCTGGGCTAAGCCAAGGAGGCGCGGCATTTGTCCGCCCGTAGGCGAAATGTCTGCTGAAACGTTTTTGTGGTCGACGAGGCGCTTCCAACTGCCGTCGGCGTTGAGGGTGCGCGTGGCAAAGTGGCCGTTCATTTGGCGCCCGGCGCTGCTCGGCTCGCGATCGACGTCGGTGTCGGCGTACAGCGAAGCAAAAAACTGCTGCGGACTGAGGGCCCCAATGGCCATCATAAACGTTTGGTCGCGGTAGTACCCGCTTCGAAAATCACCGTCGCGAAAGACCCGGGCCCAGGCGAGCTGGGCGAGCTCTTTGCCGTCGCCAAAAATGCCAAACTTGGCCTTGCCGGTGAGCACCTCCTTGCGGCCCAAAAGGGAGCATTCGCGGCTCAGTATTCCGAGGCGGTAGTCGCGCAGGAGTTCAGTGGAAAAATCAGAAGCGGATCGGGGTTGCATTCCGCAAAAATAACCCGACCTTTGGGCGGACTAAAACCGTTACCCCGAATTATTGCCATGAAATTTTTCATCGACACCGCAAACCTGGCCGAAATCAACGAAGCCCACAACATGGGAATCCTTGATGGCGTTACCACGAACCCTTCTTTGATGGCCAAAGAAGGCATCTCTGGAACCGACAATATTCTCAAGCACTACAAGGCGATATGCGGTATTGTCGACGGCGACGTCAGCGCCGAAGTCATCTCGACCGACTTCGACGGCATGGTGCGCGAAGGCGAGTTGCTGGCCGAAATCGACCCGAAGATTGTGGTGAAGATTCCGATGATTAAAGACGGCGTCAAGGCGATTCGCTACTTCAGCGATCGCGGAATCAAGACGAACTGCACCCTCGTGTTCAGCGCGGGTCAAGCCCTGCTTGCGGCCAAGGCCGGCGCGACCTACGTGTCGCCGTTCATCGGACGCCTCGACGACATTTCAACCGACGGACTCGGCCTCATTGAGACGATTCGCGTGATTTACGACAACTACGGGTACGAAACCCAAATCCTGGCGGCCAGCGTGCGCCACCCGATGCACGTGATCGAGTGTGCCACCATTGGCGCAGACGTCATGACGGGTCCGCTCAGCGCCATTACCGCGCTGCTCAAGCACCCACTGACCGACATCGGCCTCGAGAAGTTCTTAGAAGATCACCGCAAGGCTAATTCGTGAGCCGCCCAACGGGCGACGGCCTGACGGTCGGGCTTTCCGCTCGCTAGGTAAGGAATCGCGTGCTCAAGCACGTGTTTGGGGCGCTGCCAGCTGGGCAGCGCTTCCCATTTTAGGACGATTCTGTTGGGGTCAAAACCTGGGGCACCGACCCAAACGAGCATTTGGCCCCATTGGGGATCGGGAACGCCCACCGCAACGCCTTCGCTACCGCTCGCCGCTTCAACCACCTCGGGAAAGATCTTTTTGCCGGCACTGACCACGGCACCGTCGAGGCGCCCGAGCCATTCAAATTCCCGGTAGGAGATCACCTTGGCCGCATCGGTCGTCACCAAGCCGCGCACCCCACGCTCCGGATCGTCGACCACGAGCGCCTCGCCCTTTTGCGCAAAAATCACGCCCGGAAGCCCGGTGTAGCGGCGACCGCCGCCGAGTTGGCGCAGCGCGACATGGCTGAGGGTCTCGGTCATTCCGTAGCCGTGGAACACCGGGCGGGGCCAACCGGCCAGGGTCGCCTCGAGTTCGGGCCGCACGTCGGCTCCGCCCAAAAGGGTGCACCGGTAGTCCTTGGGATTAAATTGAGGGTCGGCCGCCAGCGCTGCCGCCTGCTCGGGAACCAGGGCCACAAAATCGTAGCGAAGCCCGGGACGCGTCGCAGGACGGCGTTCGACCGGGAGTACGTCGAGCTTCAATCCCGCCATGAGGGCGCGAACGACCATCATGAATCCGCCCGCCGTTTGGGCCGACAGCAGGAGGGGGCTGCGCATGTCCTCCTTGAGGCCAAAAAAGTCCAGGGTGGCCCGGGCGCTGGCCTCGATGTGGCGGCGCTCAAATACAAGCTCCTTGGGCGTCCCCGTGCTGCCGCTGGTGGGCAAGGAATAGGTGGCAGAACCGGAATTCCACCATTCCACGACCGCTTCGACCTCGCGGAGGCGCGCCGGGGAACAGTTCGCGCTGAAGTCCAGCTCGGCGCGGGGCGCACGGGGTTTGGGCGGACGTCCTCGGCTCACTTCATCCAAAGTTGACCCTGCCGCACTTCGGTGCGGGCCGGCAGGTTGTTGGTGTACAGCGACCCGGTGCCAAAGCCCTGGTATCCTTCGAGGTCGGGCAAGGTCGAAGCCCACTGCGCGATGGCACTGAGCCCTACGCTGCCTTCAAGCGCCGAAGTGATCCAGTAGCTGATGCCGCGGCGGCGGGCTCGCGAAATCCAATCTTCACTTGAAGCTATTCCGCCCAACAAACTCGGCTTCAGCACAATAAACTGGGGTTGAATTTCGTCGAGCAGGGAGTCTCGGTCGGCCTCGCGGTGCACCCCGATTAGGCTTTCGTCGAGGGCCACCGGCAGGGTTCCGCTCGCGGCCGCCGCACGCAAACCCGCGCGATCTGAGGGCAAGCAAGGCTGCTCGATGCTGTGAAGGGCGAACGCGCGAAGGACCTCCATGCGCTCAAGGGCTATGGCGCCCGACCAAGCACCGTTGGCGTCGACGCGCAGTTCGAGGCCAGAATCTAGGCTGCGGTTGTGGCGAAGCACGTCGCACTCGGCAGCAAAATCTAAGGCGCCCACCTTCATTTTGAGGCAGCGGAAGCCCTCGGTAAGCCGCGCCTCCGACTGATCGTGCAGGTAGCAGCTCGAGCCCATCCACAGCAGTCCATTGATGGGAATTCCGGCTTCACCCCGGGCAAAGGCGGTGTCGGCAAGGCGATTTCCGTCACCGCCCCGGACCCGATCGGCCCAGGTGAGGAGCGCTTGCTCAACCGCAAACACCAATGAAGGCCATTCCACCCAAGTCGCAGCCCACTCGGGGTCAAGCCGACGCTGGCGGGCCCAGTCGGCCCAGGTCGCGTCGCTGAGCGAGCGGAGCTCGCCGCAGATTTGGTCGAGTTTTTCGGAGTAGTCTGGGCGATCGTCCACCGAGAGCCCAGGAAGCAGCCCGCATTCGCCGTGTCCGCGAACACCTTGAGATTCAACGTCGATAAAGTGCGCCGGCTTTGCCGTCAGTACGCCACGTGAGGTGCCGGCCGGCGTTTTTAATGTGTAGCTGTAGGACCAATGGCTCGCCTTCACCGACTCACGTTGCTAAAACAGGGGTTTACTGCAGGCGTTGGCGTCGATCAGCAGTCCGAAGCCTAAAAGCAGCGCGAAGAGTACCGTTTGGAGCGCCAACGGCTTCAAAAGCTTATCAAATTGGGCTGGGGTGACCGCGTTCCACGACTTGACCGCCGTTTCTATCATGAGCGGAAGCGTCGCGGCAAACAGAAAGCTTCGGCTGCAGGTCACAGGGGCCTGTAGCAGCACAAATAGTATGGCCGCAAGCCAACCCTGAAACAGCAAGATGAGTTGGTACAGCTTGGCCATATTCAAGCCCATGCGTCCCGCCACAGTGCGCTTGCCGGCGGCGCGGTCGGTCTCGAGGTCGCGCAGGTTGTTCAAATTCAGCACTCCGGCCGCAAACAAGCCTACCGCGAGCCCGGGCAGCAGCATCAGGCTGTCCCACGTCTGGGTCTGCAAAAAGTAGGATCCCGCTACCCCCACGGGACCAAAAAACACCACGACAAAAAGATCGCCGAGGCCGCGGTACCCGTAGGAAGCACGTCCCAACGTGTAGCCCCGAGCACTCCACACCGCCGCGGCACCCAACCCCACGTAGGTAATCAAGTAGCCGAAGGGCATTCCGCGCGTGCCCCACCACGAGGTGGCCACGGTAAGCACGACGGCCAGCACGGTCACCCACTGCACCGCGCGGCGCATGGCTTCGGCGGAGATTGCTCCGCTCGCCACCGCGCGCTGCTCAGCATCTGCCGCACGGTGCTGGTCCGCCCCTTTGAGGCTGTCGCCCAAGTCGTTGGCGAGGTTCGATAGGATTTGGTAGGCGGTCGCGGTGACCGCAGTTAAGGCTAAAAGCACCCCGTCGAAGAATCCGCGGTCCGCGGCCAACAGGGTACCCAAGGCGATGGTAGCCAGCGCCAACGGTAGCGTACGGGGGCGCAGCGCACCCAACCAAGCCTTCATCAGGGGAAAATCGGGAATTTGCCGAAGTCTGGTTTGCGCTTTTCCAAAAAGGCCTTCTTGCCCTCTTGCGCCTCCTCCATCAGGTAGTACATCAGCGTAGCGTCGCCAGCAAACTCCATGAGTCCGCGCTGGCCGTCGAGTTCGGCGTTGAGGCCGCGCTTGATCATGCGCAGGGCCATCGGCGACCGCATCATCATGATTTGGCACCACTCGACCACGGTGTCTTCGAGCTCCGCGAGCGGAACCACCTTATTCACCATGCCCATATCAAACGCTTCTTGGGCGGAATACTGCTGGCACAAAAACCAAATTTCGCGCGCCTTCTTTTGGCCCACGTGGCGGGCGAGGTAGCTCGAACCAAAGCCGGCGTCAAAACTGCCCACTTTGGGACCCGTTTGGCCAAACTTAGCGTTGTCGGAAGCCACCGTCAGGTCGCAGACGACGTGGAGCACATGTCCGCCGCCAATCGCGTACCCGTTGACCATGGCCACAACGGGCTTGGGAATTTCACGAATCCGCTTGTGCAGATCGAGCACGTTGAGGCGCGGAACGCCGTCTTCGCCGACGTACCCCCCTCCCCCTTTCACGTTTTGGTCGCCGCCGCTGCAAAATGCCTTGTCGCCTTCGCCCGTGAGCACGACCACGCGGATGTCGCTGCGCTCGCGGCACACGTCAAATGCTTCAATCATTTGAATGTTGGTCTCCGGCCGAAAGGCGTTGTACACCTGCGGGCGGTTGATGGTAATCTTCGCGATGCCCTCAAAGAACTCAAAGCGGATGTCGGAATATTCCGTAATCGGGGTCCAGGTACGTTGTGCCATAATGGGGTCAAAATTAGGCGCCAAAACGGCCCTTCCAGGCCTTTTCTGACGCATCGGGGTCGGTATAAACTTCTAACACGGTTGCAACGGAATCGTTTAGCAGCGCATGAATCTGGCTGCGGAATTCCTCTTCGTTCCTGGCCGCACGGTACGCAAATCCTTGGTTTTCGGCACACGAGCGGACGCTTCGCGCGTGGCGAAAGGCGAAATTCCGCTCAAACTGGCCGCTTTCTCGCGGGCCGTTGAGCCACTGAAAAATTTGCCCACCTTGGTTGTTAATCACCACGACCTTGAGCGCGGGCAGGGCCTCGTAGGCGATTCCCGCACCGCCGTCGTAGAGGAATCCGAGTTCGCCCGTCACCAAAAGTGTCGGTCGGTTGGTCGACCACATCGCGCCGAGCGCAGTTGACGTCATACCGTCAATGCCGCTGGCGCCGCGGTTGCTGAAGTGGCGAATTCCGCGCACGTACTGCCCTTGACCCCACCAAAAGTTGGCGTAGCGCACTGGCGTCGAGTTGGCCCAGTGCACGTCAAAGCCCGCCGGAACCTCCTGCGCCAACAGGCGGTGCAGCGTCAGATCGTGCCAACCCGAGGTGGGAACCGCCCTGCGGGTCTGGGGCACCCACCGGCAACCCAAATCCTGCGCCTGATTAGCCAGAGCGTCAAGGCCTTCCAGCGGAGCCGCATAGCCGCGGGCCTGGAGGTTGCCAAACATGTCGGGCAGGGGGTCGCGCGGGCCGACCGCCCAGTGTGGCGTGCTGCGAAGCCCCATCTTAGCCTGTTTGGCCACCCACGCGCCACCCATCGTGACAACCGCGTCGGGCTTCAAGGCTCCAAGGGTCCAGGTATCTTCGAGCTGCTCGGCGGCATCAGACGGCAGCTGGCTGAGGGGGTCGGCTGCGACCGTCCAACCTTTAGCGGCGAGCGTGCACACCGCCGGCTCGGGGTCGCCCCAGGCCGGATTCCATTGGCCAAGCACCAAAAGCGGGCGCTTCGCCTGGAGCACAAAATCAGGGACCTCGAGCGGCAATGTCTCAACCGTCGTCGACTGAACTCCCACAGAGCCAGAAGCTCGCGGCGCGACGGCTTCGTAGAGCGGTTCAGCCAACGGAACATTCAGGTGAACCGGCCCGAAGGCCAGTCCCTCGAGCGCGCGGTCGAGAACCTCGAGGTTCCACTCAAGTGTCTGGCGGTCGTCTAGGAGCGCTTTGGCAACCACGTGGTCGTCAAAAATTCGGGTTTGCCGAATGCTCTGCCCGTGGCCGTTGTCGATAACGTCCGCTGGGCGATCGGCGGTGATTACGAGCAGCGGAACCTGCTGGTAAAAAGCCTCGGCCACCGCAGGTCCGAAGTTTAGGGCGGCCGTACCGCTCGTGCAGACCGCAAAAGCTGGAACGCCCGTGGCCACCGCCGCCCCCAGGGCCCAATGCGCCGCGGAACGCTCGTCGAGCAGCACCTGACTGGGTACGTTCAGCTCCTGAAACGCACGCACCAGCGGGGCACAGCGGCTCCCAGGCGACGCCACCCACCCCGACCAGGACCGGGCAGCGAGGCGGTCGCGCAGCGCTGCCGCCAAAAGGGATGCTGATGGTGCGTTCACCCGAGTAGAACGTTTTCGAGCGTCTGAAGTTTTTGCTCCGTTTCGGCCCATTCGCCGACCGGGTTTGATTTGGCGGTTATTCCACCACCCGCATAGCCTAAGAAGCCGTCAGCGCCCCATTCCACGCATCGCAGCGTGACATAAAAAATGGACCGATCGGCGGCCGTCCAGCCAAAATACCCGGCGTAGTTGCGTCGGTCGTAGCCCTCATGCCGGCGGATGAACGCCTGGGCCTGAGCTCGCGGCAATCCGCCCACGGCTGGAGTTGGGTGCAGGGCACCGGCAATGTCCCACGCGCTGAGTCCGGCGGAGTTGCCCTCGATGTGGCTGCACAAGTGCTCCACGGGGCCCGCCTCGAGCACGGTCGGCCCTTCGACCTGAACGGCCTTAACGCCAAGCGCTTGAAGCATTTGCACGATATCTTTCGTCACCACGTGCTGCTCCTCGCGTTCCTTGAGACCCCAGGCACCCTGGCTTCCGCTCAAACGCGTTCCTGCAAGCGACATTGTGCGGACAGTTGAACCCACCACCTCGGTGAGGCATTCGGGGGTGGCCCCCATCCACAGCGCTCCACCCGGGGTGTGGATTAAAAAAACCGTGGCGTGCGGGTAGGCGTCTGACAGCCGCTCAAAGGCTTCCCAAGGCTGCACCCTGCTGCGGTGGTAGGCTTTGCGCCGCGACAGAACCACCTTTTCGAGCACTCCGTCGGCGCAGGCTTGGCGGGCCTGATCCACGAGCTGCACGTAGTCGCTGGCTGCGTGCGAGTCTTTGGGCTTGAGCTCGGGCAATTCCAATGCACCGAGTGCGGCAGCCATCCACGTGCGCCCTTTGGCTCCTTCGCCGCGGTCCACGGCGTCAAATCGCTGAACGAGTCCGCGAAAAGGCGCCACGCCAAAATTTCCCGATGCCGACGGAACGAGTTCCCAAGCCTGGGCCGGTTGGCCCGCCTCGCGAATCCAGGCCAGTCCGTTCACGAGCGTTCTTTGTGCTCGCGCGGCACAATCGCGTTCGTCATTTTGACAAAAGACACCAGCTTGTTGGACTCGTCCACGACGCGAATCTCCAGAACGTGGGTCGTGCGTCCCCGGTGCAAAAAGGTCGCGGTGCCGTAGACGTACCCGTTTCGGGCGCTCCGCACGTGGTTGGCGGCGATTTCGAGGCCCACGGCGACAAAATTCTGCGGATCCGCCAAAAAAATTTGCGACGCCGCGCTGCCGACGGTCTCGGCCAAGGCGACCGTGGCTCCGCCGTGCAGCAGGCCCAACGGCTGCAAGTGACCTGGCGTGACGGGCATTCGCGCGGTCAAGCTGTCGTCGGTCATCGACGTGTATTCGATGCCGAGCGTTTCCATCAAGGTTCCCGCGCAGCGGCTGTTCAAAATCGCCAAAATTTCGTCGTGCGTCATAGCCCGCAAAGATACGGACCCGCCCTACCTTTGGCCCTCCTTCACTTGTAGCGAAGCCATGATTGACATTACCCTCCCCGACGGCTCCGTCCGCACCTATTCCGACGGCGCGACGGCAATGCAGGTCGCCGAATCCATTAGCCGCGGACTCGCCCAAAACGCCCTCACTGCGAAGTGGAACGGGCAAACCGTTGAACTGAACGAGCCGCTTGCCGGCAGCGGATCCTTGGTCTTTTTCACCTGGGACCAGCCCGAAGGCAAGGCTGCGTTTTGGCACTCTTCGGCGCACGTGCTCGCCCAGGCCCTGCTTCACTTCTACCCCAACGCGCATTTGACCATTGGTCCGTCAATTGAATCGGGGTTTTACTACGACGTGGACTTTCGCGGCGAAGCCTTCGGCGAAGGCGACTTTGCCAAAATTGAAAAGCAGATGCTTGAGTTTGCCCGCGAAAAGGCGGAATTCCGCATGCGTTCCGTGACTAAGGCCGAAGCGCTGGCTACCTACGCGGGGAATCCGTTCAAAACCGAGCTCATCGAGAACCTCGAAGACGGCACAATTACCTTTTGCGACCACGCCAACTTTACCGATTTGTGCCGTGGCGGACACATTCCGAACACCAGCTACATCAAAGCCGCCAAAATCATGAACGTGGCCGGCGCGTACTGGCGCGGTAATGAAAAGAACCCGCAGCTGACGCGGGTGTACGGCGTGTCGTTTCCCAAGGCGAGTATGCTCGAAGAGCACTTGGTACTGCTCGAAGAAGCCAAAAAGCGCGACCACCGCAAGTTGGGCCGAGAACTTGAACTTTTCACCTTCAGCCAGCGCGTAGGCCAAGGCTTGCCTTTGTGGCTGCCCAAGGGCGCCGCGCTGCGCGAACGCCTGGAGAACTTTCTGAAAACGGCCCAAAAGAAGGCAGGCTACTTGCCGGTCATCACGCCGCACATCGGCAACAAAGAACTCTACGTTTGCTCAGGCCACTACGAGAAGTACGGCAAGGACTCGTTTCAGCCCATTCACACCCCAGAAGAGGGCGAAGAGTACCTGCTCAAGCCGATGAACTGTCCGCACCACTGCGAGATTTACAAGTCGTCGCCGCGGTCCTACCGCGACCTTCCGCTTCGCTTTGCCGAATTCGGAACGGTGTACCGCTACGAACAGAGCGGCGAGCTGCACGGCTTGACCCGGGTGCGCGGATTCACGCAAGACGACGCCCACCTGTTCTGTACGCCCGACCAGCTGCTCGAAGAATTCGAAAAGGTGATCGACTTGGTCCTGTACATTTTCAAGACCCTTGATTTTCCGTCGTTTAAAGCCCAAGTGAGCTTGCGCGACCCCGAAAATCCGGGCAAGTACATTGGTTCGCCCGAAAACTGGGAGAAGGCGGAGCAAGCCATCATCAAAGCCGCGCACGACAAAGGCCTTCCCTACGTGATCGAGTACGGCGAGGCCGCATTCTACGGGCCCAAGCTCGACTTCATGGTGCGCGACGCCCTCGGCCGCGAATGGCAGCTGGGCACCATTCAAGTCGACTACAACCTACCCGAGCGCTTCGAGCTCGAGTACAAGGGCGCCGACAACGAGATGCACCGCCCTGTCATGATTCACCGTGCTCCGTTTGGCTCGATGGAGCGTTTTGTCGCGGTACTCTTGGAGCACTGCGGCGGAAACTTCCCGCTGTGGTTGACCCCCGAGCAGGCCGTGGTTCTGCCGGTATCGGAACGCTTCAACGACTACGCGCAACAGGTTGTGAATCTGCTCGAAATGTCCGATATTCGCGCCCTCGTTGACGACCGGAATGAAAAGGTCGGACGCAAGATCCGCGACGCGGAAGTGCGAAAGGTCCCCTTCATGTTGGTGGTCGGCGAGAAAGAGCAGGAATCCCAAACCGTGTCGGTCCGCCGCCATGGCGAAGGAGACCTCGGCGCCGAAACGCCCGCCCAGTTTGCGGAACGCGTACGCACTGAAGTTGCCCAACGGCTTGCTGCACTGTGAGTTGCGAGATAAATTTAAAACCTGAACCCTCTGAGGAACAATAGACCTTCGGGACCCCGTCAAGGACGTGGCTACCGCGAGCCGGAAGCCGCCCACAAGATTAACGAGCACATTCGTGTGCCGCGTGTTCGCCTTGTTCGGGAAGGGCAAGAACCCATCGTCCTTAGTTCGCGCGAAGCCCAGGCCATGGCCGAGGCAGAAGAGCTGGACTTAGTGATGATCGCTGAAAACGCCGATCCGCCCGTCTGCAAAATCATCGACTACAAGAAATTCTTGTACGACCAAAAGAAAAAGCAGAAGGAAATCGCCGCCAAAGCCCAAAAGGTAGTCATCAAAGAAATCCGCTTTGGACCCCAAACGGACGACCACGACTACGAGTTCAAGCTCAAGCACGCCCGAAAGTTTCTCGAAGAAGGAGCCAAGTTGAAGAGCTTCGTGTTCTTTCGCGGACGTTCCATCATCTACAAGGAGCAAGGAGAACTCCTCCTGCTTCGACTGGCTCAGGACGTCGCCGACCTCGGCAAAGTGGAGGCCCTGCCCCACCTCGAAGGAAAGCGCATGTTTATCTTGATTGCTCCGACCAAAAAGAAATAGTAGCTCAAATAATAGATCTGTACCATGCCTAAGATGAAGACCAAATCCAGCGCCAAGAAGCGATTCAAGCTGACCGGCACTGGCCAAATCAAGCGCAAGCACGCGTTCAAAAGCCACATTCTCACGAAGAAGGCCACCGACCGCAAGCGCCGTTTGACCCACGCTACGTTGGTGCACCCCTCCGACGTGAAATCTGTGAAGGAGCAGCTCGTTCTGTAATCCTTTTGTATTGTTCTCTGGTTTAATTCACCCTGCGTAAACGCCCCTAAGAGTCCGCCCCGTAGTTTTCTACTGAAACGGTCCGCGTTACCAAAAATCAATTTTCTATGCCACGTTCTGTAAATAATGTTGCTTCTCGTGCGCGCCGCAAGCGCGTGCTTGAAATGGCCAAAGGCTACTTTGGTCGCCGCAAAAATGTTTGGACGGTCGCCAAAAACGCCGTCGAAAAAGCCCTGGGTTACGCCTACCGTGACCGCCGCGCCAAAAAGCGCAACTTCCGCGCCCTGTGGATCGCCCGTATCAATGCGGGTGCTCGCCTGCACGGATTGTCCTACAGCCAGCTGATGGGCAAGCTCCACGCCAACAATGTTGAACTCAACCGCAAAGTCCTGGCTGACCTGGCCATGAACCACCCGGAAGCGTTCAAAGCCGTTGTGGAGAAGGTAAAATAAATCGAATAGAGCTACTACTACGAAGCCGCCGGTTCCGCGAGGAGCAGGCGGTTTTCTTTTGGCGTAAACGTTTTCCGCGGTCTAACGAACGTCCGCACCGCGAAGCAGCCAGTGAAGTCCGCCCGCCGCGGCGCGCACGTAGGTAGTTCCGCCCTCGTTCCAGCGCTCCAGCTCACTAACTGGACCGCAGGCTTCACGCAGCACGTCTGAGTTAAGAAATTCCGGACGCAGAAACCAGCGCCGGCCCTGGCGAAAGGCGTGCGGGTGCGCGCGCAGGCTTTCGGGCACTCGAGCCCAGGGCAATTCATTGACCGGACCCCACGCGTAGGCCATGGGTTTGGTCTGGGGGGCCGCGAACAACTGGGCGCCCGAGCCTGATTCGACGATGCGTCCGTCGTTAAGCACATCTATGCGGTGGGCCCATCGGGCGGCGTCGCGCACGTCGTGGGCAACCATAACTACCGTACACCGGGTTTTTCGCTGCCAGGCCCCAAGCAACTGCAGCAGGCGTTCCTTGTGGTAGCCGTCGACGTGGCTAAAGGGTTCATCGAGCAGCAGCACGCGCGGCCGTCCGAGCAGGGCCCGACCGATGGAGAGGCGCTGCTGCTCTCCGCCCGATAAGCTGTGGGCGGGCCGTGAGGAATCCATTCCGAGGCCCAAGGTGCGCATCATGCGGCGAACGAGGCGGTCTTCTTCGTCGTCAAGTTTGCCCAGCACCAAATCGAGCAGGTTGTCGCGCACGCTGCGGTAGGGCGACAGCCCAAAATCTTGCTTGACCCACACCACTCCGGGGTGACCGGCGATCAGGCGGTCGCGCGAGTGCGGGTTCCGCCCTACCCAAACGTCGCCGGAGTCGGCAAACACCTGCCCCGCAAGGAGCGAAAGCAGCGTGGACTTGCCCGAACCCGAAGGGCCGTAGAGCGCCACCACCTGGCCTGGCGCCACCGACCATTCGGGCACCGACAACAAAAAAGCGCCCCGTGCCAGGCTGAGGCCGTCGGCACGGAGCGCATAGGGATTGGCCACGACTAGAGGTGAATTACCTCGCCGTAGGCGGCGGCAGTGGCCTCCATCACGGCTTCAGACATGGTTGGGTGCGGATGAACGGCTTTGAGCAGCTCCATTCCGGTGGTCTCGAGCTTGCGGGCGGTCACGATTTCGGCAATCATCTCGGTGACGTTCGCGCCGATCATGTGGGCCCCGAGGAGCTCGCCGTACTTCGCGTCGTAGATCACCTTGACAAAACCGTCTTTGGCGCCGGCGGCCGAAGCCTTGCCCGAAGCACTGAACGGAAACTTACCGACCTTCACCTCAAAACCGGCATCCTTCGCCGCTTTTTCGGTGTAGCCCACGCTGGCAATCTCGGGCGAACAGTACGTACAGCCCGGGATGTTGTTGTAGTCCATCGGCTGCGGATGGTGTCCGGCAATCGCCTCCACGCAGATAATTCCTTCAGCCGAAGCCACGTGCGCCAGGGCTTGGCCCTTGACGATGTCGCCGATCGCGTAGTAGCCCGGAATGTTGGTGCGGTAAAAGTCGTCGACTACCACGCGGCCCTTGTCGACGGTGATCCCAACCCCCTCAAGACCAATGTTTTCGAGGTTGGGCATCACACCTACGGCGCTCAGGACCACGTCGCAGTCCATCGTGTGCTCGCCTTTGGCGTCGGCGTAGGTGACCTTGCAGCCCTTGCCCTTCGTATCGACGGACTTCACTTCGGTCCCGGTGAGGATCTCGATGCCCTTCTTTTTAAACGTTTGCTCGAGCGCCTTGCTGACCTCCTCGTCCTCGTTCGGAACAATGCGCGGCAAGTACTCCACGATCGTCACCTTGGTGCCCATGGCGTGGTAGACGTAGGCGAACTCGACGCCAATGGCGCCAGAACCCACGATGACCATGCTCTTCGGCTGCTCGGGAAGCACCATGGCCTCGCGGTACCCGATGATCTTCTTGCCGTCCTGCGGAAGGTTCGGCAGCACGCGACTGCGTCCGCCCGTGGCGATGATGATGTGCTTGGCGCTGATGACCTGCGTGCCCGACTCGCCCTTCACCTCGACCTTGCGGCCTGGCATCAGGGTTCCGTAGCCCATGTGCACGTCGATTTTGTTCTTCTTCATCAAGAACTGAATGCCCTTCGACATTCCGCCCGCCACCTCGCGGCTGCGCGCCACCACTTTTCCGAAGTCGTGCTTGGCATCCTTCACGGTTATTCCGTACTCCTCCGCGTGCTGAATGTATTCAAACACCTGGGCGCTCTTGATCAGGGCCTTGGTCGGAATGCATCCCCAGTTGAGGCACACGCCCCCGAGGCTTTCTTTTTCAACTACCGCAGTTTTCAAACCCAATTGGCTTGCGCGGATCGCGGCTACATAACCGCCGGGGCCGGAGCCCAATACCAGTACGTCGTATTCCATAGCTACAAAGGTAGGTAGGCCACCGCCGAAATCTCGAACCGCGCGTCCTTCGGAAGACCCAAAACCGCCACGGTTTCGCGCGCCGGCTTGGCGTCGCCCATAAATTCCGTGTAAATCGCATTAACGGCAGCAAAATCCGCCATGTCGCGCAAAAAAAGGCTGCACTTCGCGAGGTGTTGGGTGCCCATCCCCTGGCTTTCGAGCACCGCCACCAAATTGGTCAGGGCCGTGCGAACCTCGCTTTCAAGGCTTTCGTTGCGGAATTCGCCCTCGGGCGTGAGCGCAATCATTCCCGAAATGAACAAATTGGGGCCGGCCCATACTGCTTGGCTGTAGGGTCCGATGGGTGCCGGAGCATTCGGCGTGGTTACGTGTCGGAGCATGGGCTAAAGTTAGGTTCCGCCGGCGGACTACCTTTGAATCCATGCTGCTCGGCGTACTCGATAACCGCGATTCCTTCACCTTCAACCTGGTGCACCTGCTCGAACCCTACGTCAGCGAGGTTCGGGTGCGCCGCTGCGACGATCCTCGGGCGTTGGCTGACTTGCGCGACGTCGACGCGCTGGTTTTGTCGCCCGGTCCCGGCCTGCCTCGCGAATCGGGCGCGCTAATGGACGTCATCGCGGACCACTTTGGGCGAACGCCGATCCTTGGGGTGTGCCTAGGAATGCAAGCGCTGGCAGAATTTACCGGGGGACGCCTTGTGCACACGGGGACGCCGCGGCACGGAATCGCCCGACCCATAACCTGGTCTGAGCCCTTTGCCTTCGGGACGGAACTGCCAAACCCCATGAAGGTGGGATGGTACCATTCCTGGGCCGTGGACGCCCAAAGCTTGGGCCCCGATTGGACCGTAACCGCCACGGACCACGACGGCTTGCCCGCAGCCCTACGCCACGCAACAGCGGCCGTTTGGGCGGTGCAGTTTCATCCAGAAAGCGTGCTCAGCCCCTCGGGTCCAAGCCTTTTGGCTGCGTGGGCGGCTAGTAGTCGCCAAGCCCGCGGCGGCGCTGCACCTTCAGCGCGTTGAGCAGCGGCGCCGTTACGCCCATACCAATCGTGTAGCTCCGGGCATACCCAAACGGCACCCAGCGCAGGTTCATCTGCCAGCAGTGAATGGTGCGCACCACATCCAGCGACGTGAACGTGAAATCCCCGCGACCTAAGTCGTACCCGCTTGCAAAACGCAGCTTCCAATTTTGGGTTGCGTCGAAGGTTCCGTCGACCCGCACCGAATGCGTGGTTTCGTAGCCCGTCTTTTGGGCGGTGGTACGCAGGGAGTAGCCCGCATTTAGGGTCCACGGCGCAGCCCACGCGGCTTGATCGATCGGGGCGTAGTAATCCGAAAAATAGGTTTCTTCGAGGCCCAAATCGTTGATCTTGGGGGCGCGGCGGCCTTCGGCCGACCCACCCCTTAGCCGAAGATCTAAGCTAAACTGGTGCATGGTCGGACGCAGCAACCCTTGACCCATCGCCGCGGCAAATTGCTCGGTTCTGGCGCCCGTAGAATCCAGTCCGTACCAATCGTACAGGCCTTGGTAGTTGACCCGGTAGGCGCCCTTGCCCCACGACGAAGAGGCGCGTACGGCCACATTTTCCCATGGATGGGTGGCCGCCGCCGCGTTGTAGCCCGTTTCGAGGCTGAAGTCGTCGATGAGGTTGACTTTGGTTTCGGCCGCCGAATCGCCCCGGCCCCGAAGCTTGGCATCGAGGGTATTGCGCAGCCGGAACCGCACCGCGCCCAACTGCCCCCCGCTCGGGGCGCCGTAGGTGTAGCCCTCAAACCGGTTAAATCGCTTAAGGGCGCCCGTCGAGTCGAACTGAACTTCTTGATAAATGTTCCAGCGCGGATCAGAAAAGTCGGGCCGAAGCACCGCGCTCACCGAGGGATACATCACGTGGCGCAGGGCCGAAAGGGGTCCGCGTTTAAAGCGAAACAACCCATAAAGCGTGGTGTTGGCCGAGGCCGACGCGCGAAATTCCCGCGCGGCAAAAAATCCGTTGGCCGTATCGCTGCGCACAGCCTGCGAATCCGCATCCCAGCGGTAGTTCTGGGCGGTGGGGTACCATTTCTCGGACCAATCAGCGCTGGGATTGACGGTAATGAACTTCAGCAGCTTAAGGTTGGTGTTGAGCGAGGCGGACTGCTGCACGCCGCTTCGCAGCCGCGCGGGGTCAAAAAGGCTCGAGGGGTCCTGGAGTTCTTCGATGAGGCCTTGGGTTTCGTTCCGACCGTTCATGCTGTAGGTCAGGCCGATGCCTTCGTACCATTTGGCGGACCCGCTGCGCTGCTTGCGGGCAAAAGGCTGCACCCGAGCCATGCCCAGGGTGAACTCGGGAAGCGAAAGGGCCAAGGTCCCCTTTTGGTTGTTTTGGCGGTGGCGAAGGGCTCCGCTGAACGTGAACGGGGTGCCCGGAAAGCGCTGGACCAAGCTGACCGAAGACGATAGATCGTTTTTCAAAAAATCCTCGGCGTTGGTGGTGGTATTTTTAAAAAAACTACCGGTGGCCAGTTCGACCCGCGCCGAAAAGCTGCGGGTAGGGTGCGCCTTGGGGTCTTGGGTGTGGGTCCACGAGATGCGGTAGTCGCGGGCGTCGTAAAACTGCCCGTAGTCGGCGTAGCGCGGGTCTCCGTACCGGGTGCGGTTGGCCTGCACGCTGAGTCCGCCCGAAAAACGGTAGCGGTAGCGGTAGTTCGACTGGGCTTGAACGCCCCAGGATCCGCGCGAATAAAGATCCCCCGTAAGCTTAAGGTCGAGGTGGTCGTTGAGCGCCCAGTAGTGCCCAAATCCGGTGAGGCCCAGGCCCCACTCGCGGCGGTCGGCAAAATTGGGCAAAATGAAGCCCGACGCCCGCTTGTCAATCATAGGAAAAAACCCGAACGGCAAGGCCAACGGCGTTGGAAGGTGGGCCAACTCAAGGTAGGCGGGCCCGGTAACAATGCGTTTTCCCACGTCGAAGCGCGCCTGCGGAGCCACAATGGCAAAGTGCGGCTCGACGTGGTTGCAGGTGGTAAACCGCGTTGAACCAATGTAGTAGCTCGAGTCCGTGATCATCTTCACGCGCTTGCCCGACAGGTAGCCTCCGCCCTCTTGGCTCGTGGACTGAAACACCCATCCCTTTTGGGTCGCGTAGTTGTAGCGGAGCGTGTCCGCGCCAATTTTTCGGTCGCCCTGCGTGAAAATCGGGCGACCCAGGTAGGACCCGTCAGGCTGCCGCGCCCCGTAGGCTTTGAGTTCGCGCAGCTTCCAGTCGATTTGGATGTATTCGGCCTCGAGGGTAAAGTCGGCGGATTCGGCACGGGCCTTGCCCTGAAGCATCGAGGTACTCGCGCCGGGGCGGGTGACGCCTTGCTTTTCTGAGGAGAAGCGAATTCCGTCGCCGTCGAGCACGCCCTGCGCCGAGGCCGAAAACGACAAAATCCCCGCGAGTATTGCGGTCCAAGCGTGTACCTTTGAAGTGACGTTCATGAAATCAGTGACCAAAAGTAGTACCTACCAACGCCTAGCGTTGGTTTTGATTGCCCTCTTGGCAATTCCGCAGTCGGGCTTTCAGCCGGCTGCCCGCATGAGTGACGAAGTCCGCACCGTGGTAATCGACGCGGGCCACGGGGGCACCGACCCCGGCAACCTCGGCACCCGCAGGTACAAAAAAGCCGAGAAAGACGTCTCGCTCGCCGTTGCCCTTAAGGTGGAGCAGTACATCAAAGAGCGCTTTCCCGACATCAAGGTCGTGATGACGCGCCGTACCGATATTTATCCAACGCTGCACGAGCGCACCGTGATTGCGAACCGCGCCCAAGGCGACGTGTTCATTTCGATCCACTGCGACGCGGCCGAAAACCGCTCCGCCTACGGGTCGTCGACCTACGTAATGGGTAAGGACCACGACGACGAAAACCGCGTAGCGATGCGCGAAAACTCCGTGATTCTGCAGGAGGACAACCAAGACGTGTACGAAGGCTTTGACCCGAGCAAGCCGGAATCCTACATTATGCTGACCATGTTCCAGTACGCCTTCATTCAGCAAAGCGTCGAACTCGCCCAAAACGTGCAAAACGCGTTTCGCGACGACGTGGGCCGCAAAGACCGCGGGGTGCGCCAACAACCTTTGTATGTAACGAGCCGCACCGCGATGCCGTCGATTTTGATCGAGCTCGGATTTTTGACGAACAGCACCGAAGAAGATTTTTTGATGACCGAAGAGGGCCAAGACCAGATGGCCCGCGCCATTTCGCGCTCGTTTGCCCAGTACAAAGTCAAGCGCGAGGGCGGATCCACTGCTGCGGCGGCGGCAAAAACACCCCCCGCGAGTGCCCCTGCGAGCACCCCAGCTGCGGAGGCCGTGCGCGCCAACGCCCCCGAAACCTTGCCGTTGACCGAGTTGGTGAAGCAGACCGAGCCAGCGGCCGTGGAGGTGCCCGCAGCGGTAGCCTCGGTAGCACGCACGACCGAACCAGGGTCCGCCACGCCGACGCTTGCGCCCCCGGTGAGTTCTCCTGCTCCGGCTTCTGTCCCGGCTTCAGCTCCTGCTTCAGCCGTGTTCTTTAGCATTCAGCTCAGCGTGAGCGCCCTCGAAAAAAGCACCACCGAAGCCCCCTTTTCGAGCCTTCGCGACGTGTTTGTGGTAAAAGACGGCCGGCTGTTCCGCTACTTGCAAGGACATTTTGGCAGCCGCGCCTCAGCCGTCGAGGGCCTGAACGCCGTGCGCCAAGCGGGATTTGCTGATGCCTTCGTGGTGGCCTACCGAGGTTCCGCGCGCATCACCCTTGATGAAGCCGATCAAGCGCTAAAACCGTAACTTGTAGACCATGCTCAGCCGCGAACTCAAAGCCGGAATCGTCGTGCTCCTCGCCGGAGTCGTACTGTATTTTGGCATCTCCTACCTCAAGAACAGCCGCCTGTTTGACAAGGGAATCACGGTATATTCCGTGTACGAGCGCGTTGATGGACTAATGGGATCTCAGCCCGTCACCATCAACGGTTTTGCCGTGGGCCGAATTGAGTCCATTGGATTTCACCCCGACCAGTCGGGCCGCCTCGTCGTGGCCATGCGCCTAGACACGGATTACCCCATCCCCGTGACCAGCTTAGCGCTGATCAAGTCAAGCGACCTGCTGGGCGCTAAAGAGATTTCGCTTCAGGTCGGAGAAGGCGTCGTATTGGTTGAGGACGGCGACACGCTGCGGAGCGCCATCGAGGAGTCGCTCGGCGACGCCATCAACAAGGAGGTTCTGCCCGTCAAGGTGAAAACCGAAAAACTGATCGCTTCGCTCGATACGGCCGTGCAAATTCTCACGGGCCTTCTTCAAGGCGGAGTTGAACGCGACTTCCGCTCGTCGTTCAGCAACGTGAACCAGTCGCTGATTCACCTCAACGAAATCACCACGGAGCTCTCGACCTACATGACCCAGAACCGCGAATCCCTCGGTCGGGCCACCCAGAATTTTGAGCGCCTGTCTAAATCGCTCTCAGACAACCGAGACGAGCTCGAACGGGTGTTTGCCAACGTAGCCAACATTTCGGACTCGCTCGGCAAGTCCAACGTCGGCCAAACCATGCTTGCCCTGGAGCGGACGTCGCACAACCTCGATGTGGTAACTGGCCGCATGGCCAACGGCGAGGGAACCCTGGGCAAGCTGAGCGCCCAAGATTCCCTCTACACCCAAATCGAAAAGACGGTGCAGTCGCTCGACCGACTGCTTCTTGACTTGCGCTACCATCCAGAGCGCTATGTACGACTGTCGGTGTTTGGTCGCCGACCTAGCCGCATCGAAGAAGAATGATCTCAAGTATTCTGTTCACCGCCGTACTCGCCGCGGGCGTCGCCGGCTTTACCTACCAAGTTCGCCGCCTCCGCCGCGGCTTGGCCCTCGCCCGTCCTTCCGGCCGCCACGATCGACCTGCGGAACGCTGGTCCACCATGGCCCGAGTCGCCCTCGGCCAAGGCAAGATGGGCCCTCGCCCACTCGCTGCTGCCATGCACCTCATCGTGTACGTTGGCTTCGTATTGATCAATATTGAAGTTCTCGAAATCGTGCTCGACGGCATTTTGGGCACCCACCGGCTGCTTCGCGAGCCGCTGGGCGGCCTTTACGACGGCCTCATGAACTTTTTTGAAGTCCTTGGCTTCTTGGTCATCCTGGCGTGCGTGGTGTTCTTGGCCCGCCGGCTCGGTTCAGGCCCCGACCGCCTCAAGCACCCAGACCTCGCCGGCTGGCCCCAGCGCGACGCCGTGAACATCCTCGTCATCGAAATCGTGCTCATGTCGGCACTGCTCTTGATGAACGCCGCCGAATACCAGCAGCTCGCAGCCAGCAGCCAGCAGCTCGCAACCAGCAGCCAGCAGCTAGTTACTAGCCCCTGGCTAGTCAGCGGCCTCTTGCTTCCTCTTTTCGGCGGCTGGAGCGATTCGGCGCTGGACGCTTTCGCTGCAAGCATGTGGTGGCTGCACTTCGTGGGCATTCTGGCGTTTTTGAACTACCTGCCCAAAAGCAAGCACTTCCACATCATTTTGGCGTTCCCCAACGTGTGGTACAGCAAGCTGGCTCCGCGCGGTCAAATTCCGGCAATGACCTCGGTGACGACCGAAATCAAGGCAATGATGGACCCAAGCTTTGTGCCCGACCCCAACGCGGTTCCGCCCGCGCGCTTTGGAGCCAAAGACGTGCACGACCTGCACTTCGCCAACCTGCTCAACGCCTACAGCTGCACGGAGTGCGGACGCTGCACCAGCGAATGCCCCGCCAACCAGACCGGCAAGAAGCTGTCGCCGCGCCGCATCATGATGGCGACCCGCGACCGCGTTGAAGAAGTACTGGCCGGAGGCGATTCCGCCACCCAAAAAACCCTGCTCGACGACTGGATTACCCGCGAAGAGCTGTGGGCCTGCACCACCTGCAACGCCTGCGTGGAAGCCTGCCCCGTCAACATCGACCCCCTTGATGTCATCCTGCAGATGCGCCAGTATCTGGTAATGGAAGAGTCCGCCGCCCCGTCTACGGTCAACGTAGCGATGGGAAATATTGAAAACAATGCGGCTCCGTGGGCTTACCCGCAGGCGGACCGCGGCAATTGGATTAATTCATGAACCAGCTTCAGCAGGCCGTCGTTAACGGCGAGGTCGTCAGCCCCGTGCTGCCCGAACACATCAAAAACTACCTGATTGACATTGACGGAACCGTCTGCGACGACATTCCGAACGAGGAGCCCGAGCGCATGGCAACCGCAAACGTCTACCCTGACGCGCTAGAAACGATTAAAACGTGGCACGCAGAAGGGCACATTATCACTTTTTTCACGAGTCGTACCGAGGAGCACCGCGCCGTGACCGAGGAATGGCTGGCGCGCCACGGGTTTCCGTACCACGGACTATTGATGGGCAAACCCCGCGGTGGCAACTACCACTGGATCGACAACCACATTGTGCGCGCCACGCGATACACGGGAACGTTCAGCCCGTTGGTCAAGCGCGCCGCGACGATTGAAGTGTTTAACGACGAGTTATGAGCCTAAACGTTCCCACGATGGCCGAACTGGCCGCTCGCGGCGAGACCGCCGAAGTCCTTTTTTGGGTCGGCTGTGCCGGCAGCTTTGACGAGCGCGCCAAAAAGGTCACCAAGGCCGTGGCCAAGCTCCTGAATCAGGCCGGAGTTTCCTTTGCTGTTCTTGGTGCCGAAGAGAGCTGCACGGGCGACCCCGCACGCCGCGCTGGCAACGAGTTTCTCTTTCAGATGCAGGCCCTGACCAACATTGAAGTCCTGAACGGTTACGGAGTGCAAAAGATCGTGGCGGCCTGCCCCCACTGCTTCAACACGCTTAAAAACGAATACCCACAGCTGGGCGGAACTTTCGAGGTGCATCACCACAGCCAGTTCATCGAGCAGCTGCTGCGCGACGGCCGCCTGCGCGTTGAGGGCGGAAGCTTCAAGGGCAAGCGCATCGTTTTTCACGACCCCTGCTACCTCGGCCGCGTGAACGGTGAGTACGAAGCGCCCCGCGCCCTGCTCGAGAAGCTCGACGCCGAAATCCACGAGATGAAGCGCAGCAAGAAAAACGGTTTTTGCTGCGGAGCTGGCGGCGCCCAAATTTTCAAGGAACCCGAAGCAGGGAATGCCGAGGTGCACCACGTGCGCGCCGAGGAGGCCCTCGCCACCGGCGCTGACGTCATCGCGGTCGGATGCCCCTTCTGCAAGCTGATGCTCACTGACGGCGTTACGCACCACGGCAAAGAAGGACACGTTCAGGTGCTCGACATTGCCGAGGCCATAGCCACCGCCAACGACCTTTGATCCATGCCCTTCGTTGATTGGAACGACCTCCCCTCGGCGTCGCGATTTTGGTGCTTTGTGGCCGACCGCCCGTGGACGGAAGTAGAAGAGCAGCAGCTCCGTAACGGCCTGCAATCCCTTTGCGAAGGTTGGGCCGCTCACGGGGCTCCCGTGTATGCCGGATTCCAACTCGTCGAACAGCGCATCGTAGCCCTTGCCGCCGACGAAGCCCGTACCGTCGCCAGCGGGTGCAGCATCGACAGCCGAATGGCCGCACTGCGCAAACTTGGCGACACCCTAGGCATCGACTGGCTCGGACGAATGCACGTCTACGTCGACCGAGGCCAAGGTTGGGAACGACTCAAAATCAGCGAGGCCCGCCAGGCCCAGGGACGATTCCTGGACAGTGTGGCAACCACCAAAGGTGACTGGATGCCGATCCGCCCCATTGAGGGATCTTGGCTAAATCCAGCAACGAGCAACGAGCAACTAGCAGCTAGCAACTAGCAACTAGCAACTAGCAGCCAGCAACGAGCAACGAGCAGCTAGCAGCTCGTTACGTGCGAAGCAAATAGGCCTTCGTGGCCTCCTGCTCAATTGGGTAGGTAAAGGGGACGTTCGCGAGTTCCGCCTTAGAGACCCATACCGCGCGCTCGCCGTCTTCGTCGGGGACGGCCACGGTGTTTTGCGTCGCAAACGACATGGGGCCTACTGCAGTTACCCGGTAAAAGAAGCTAAAAACCTGTACTTCAGGATTAAATGCCGAAACCACGGGGAATTCGTTGAAAAAAATCAATTCTCCGACCGCGACATCCAGCTGAAGTTCCTCCTGAAATTCGCGCACCAGGGCCTCGCGGATTCCTTCGCACCACTCCACCCCGCCGCCGGGGTACTTGATGAGTGGTTTGCCGCGAAATCGTTCGGCGCTCACCAGCACCTGCCCTTGGGCATTTTCTAGGAATCCGTAGACGCGGACGGTTCGCTTGCTCATGGGGTCAAAGGTCGCACGACGCGGAGCATTTCGCGCTTTCCGGGTGGCCCCTTCGGGCGATCAATGTGCCATCCACGTGCTGCTAGGGCCCTGCGAACCACGCCTTGGGCGCAGTAGGTGACCCAAATTCCGCCCGGGCGAAGCAGGTCCAGCCAACGATGCAGCATTGCTTCGGCCCAAAATTCGGGCTGCACGCCGGGCCCAAAGGCGTCGTAGTACACGAGGTCAAATTCCGCAGCAGGGAGCGGGGACAGGAGCGTGACGGGATCGGTGTGAAGGCTTAGCCCCACAAGCCACGCTCGCTCGGCAGGCGTCCAGCCCATGCGGTCCGCATAGGCCTCGCGCTCGTCTTCAGGGAGCGGGTAGGCCTCCCAGGCTTCGTAGTGCAGTTCCAGGCCTTCTTGCGCGGCCCAGCGGCGAGTGAGAACGGCGTTGAGGCCGGTACCAAGGCCCATTTCGGCGACGCGCACTTGGGTAGCGCACGGGTTGAGGCCACGCCAATGAAAAAACCCTTCGGTCCCAAAGACGTGCTGGGCTTCCCGAAGGGCTCCGTAGCGGGAATGAAATTCCGCCGCAAAATGCGGGTGAACCGCCGACCACGAACCGTCTGCCGTGGGCTTCAGCACTACTCTTGAACTTTAATGCCGCGAATGCGGTCCAAGGGCCCAGGGCAGTGCTGCTGGTGGCAGGACTCGCAGGTGGCGATAACCGTGTTAAACGCTTCAATTTGCGCTTCACGGTTGCCCTGCTGGCGCAGTGCGTCGGTCAAGGCGTCGAGGTTGCTTAGGTAGGCCTCGGCAAAACTCGGAAAGCTCTCTTTAATTTCCTCAGGCTTGGTGGGCTCAGCCGTTTTGATGGGCTCGTGGGCGGCGCGCAGCGATTCCACGTCAGCAAGCGAAAGGGTTCCGGCTTGCGCCTTGGCCTTGAGCTCTTCCATGTCGGCGGTCATCTCGCGCATGGTTGCAGCCAAACCGCTGGGCTCGGCAACTCGGGAGTTGCGCTTAGGCGCCGGCGCTTCCTGCTGGCAGGCAGCCAAAACGAGTACCAGACCGAGCGCAATCAACCCTTTATTCATGGTCGTGACCTTCGCCTTCGGCAGCAGCTTCGCCGTGGCCTTCCGACTCGGTTGATGCTGCCGGCTTCTGAACTAATGCCACGCCCGAGGCCATGAC
>Ga0194129_10000561_pt1 | contig 70052 bp, 105 predicted proteins | sample TA2KigCa35mmetaG_FD_150862 | JGI IMG/M metagenome (GOLD analysis project Ga0194129, IMG submission 150862) | Freshwater microbial communities from Lake Tanganyika, Tanzania - TA2015038 Kigoma Deep Cast 35m | ecosystem: Environmental > Aquatic > Freshwater > Lake | place: Tanzania: Lake... | reverse complement strand
TAATCATGTCTGTTTTCGGTGAGAATTCATCTAAATGGTTGAGTATACAAAGAGAAGCATTAGATAAAACCACTGTGAATTTTGAACATGCGGTATATCTTAATAATATTGAGCACACAGATTTTAACCATTGTACTATTGTTGGCTCTACCGTGTCTTCTGATGACGGAAAGATTCAACATTATAAGGGTTTACTAAAATTACTTGATTATGCTAGATCTGGTGATTATAGGGCTTGGTTGGTTTTGGATTGCGATTGTTTTCCGATTAGAAAAGATTGGGAATCAGTTCTCAATGGTCGGAATTCTTGCATAATTAGAACTGAAAATTTGGATACTTTTTTTCATCCGTCTGCTGTATACTGTGTTGATGGTCGTCTAGATTTTGTTGTTGATAAACAGCAAAATCTTCTTGATGAAGAATTTGATGAATTGAGAGCTGTTGGTTCATTTTTTCCTCTTTTACGAACTAATCGTGTTAATTATCACCCATTGAAATATGGTATATATTATGATATTTTTTATCACCATTGTGCTGGATCTAGAAAATTTCAAACAAGAAGTGATAATTACTATTTAATCGATGGAACAATGTATGAACATGATGAAGAATTTTTTAAAAATGTTTGGGAATTTATAAGAAAATTAAGATATGTTAAATAATTTTAATATTATTGCGACATATTTAGTTAGAAATGACCACGATATATTAAGAGATAGCATTGTTCATAATCTAGATAATGGAGTTGATGCAATTATAGTGACTGAGCATAATTCGTCAAAAGAATCATCTGAAATATTAGACGAATTTAGACCATACATATTACGAAGAATTATTGAAAATGATCTTGGGTATAATCAATCAACATGGGTAACTCGTATGGCGAGGATTGCATCAAGATTTAATCCCAATTGGATTGTGCATTGTGACGCTGATGAATTGTGGTGTGGTCTTAATACAATTAATGTAAGTGATGATATTAAGGCGATATACAGTGATTATTGGTATAATTATATGCCATATTCAATTGATGAATTTGATATACGCAATGCTGAATTTTATGAATATCCATTTGAATCATCAATATTCGGTATAGGAATGCAGGCAAAACGCAAAATAGTACACCGTCCTGATAGTAATATAGTAATATATCAAGGAAACCATGGATGTTCGACATCAGTTACAACGATTGTTGATACTGTTAAAATAAAACATTATCCAGTCCGAACTTTTGAGCAATTTAAGACAAAGGTAATAACTGGTTACGCTGCTTATATCGCTTCTGGTTTGCCAGATAATTTTGGATCACATTGGAGAAGGTGGTATAATGAATATATAAATGATAGATTATTAGATGTGTATAAATCATTGTTAAGAAAACGGGAATGTTGACACATATTTCTAAAAAATTATCGATTAAGAATCAAGATTCATGGACTCATCATAGATCTGGCTGGAAATTTGTGTTAGATAGTATGCATTATAGATTACATAGTGATAATGGCGTAAAATTCATAGGATATCTTGATGGATATTTTAGTAAAAATGAGAGAGTTATTGGTCAAGAATGGATTGGCGTATTACATAATCCGCCAAGGATACCGCAGCATATACATAGTAGACATAATAGATTACACAGTATTGAATCGTTTGTTAATTCTGATGATTGGTTTTTAAATGCTAAAACTTGTCGTGGTTTAATCGTATTATCAAGATATTGTGAAGAATATTTAAGAAGTGTTTGCGACGCTGAAACATTAAGACTATATCATCCAACTGAAAATTGTGCAGTAAAATTCGATCATAATAAGTTTGAATTACGTGGCAAAAGAGTAATTTCAATAGGTCATTGGTTAAGAAATTTTCAAGCATTTAATGATTTTAATTATCATAATAAGGTAATAGTAAAACCGTTTCGGACATTATCAATAGACACAGACATAAGAATTATTGAACATTTAGATGATAATGCATATGATGAACTATTATCATCTTCAATCGTGTTCCTCAATTTATATGATTCTAGTGCTAATAATGTTATATTAGAATGCATTAATAGAAATACACCAATATTGATAAATAGATTGCCAGCTACTGTTGAATATTTAGGTTCAGAGTATCCTTTATTTTACGATGATTTGTCAGAGGCGGAATTATTGATTAGGTCAACAGACCATGTAATTTTAGCATATGAATATCTTACAAGAATTGATAAAAGTAAATTTGATATACATTCATTTATAAATGGTCTTGCCAATAGCACATTATATGAGAAATTACCATGGTAATTGATGAATACGATTTATTTGTGTGTATCTTATACCATCTTAATGCTAAATTCGATTGGTTTTCTTTAGAAACACAACATGGATCTATAACAAATTCTGAATTATATTATATATTTAAATATGTTATAAGATTGGAAAAACCGGCTATATTTGAATCAGGCGTTGGGTCTTGCAGGTCTACCGCTATATTATCTGAAATAGTGAATGTATTAAATGGTAAACTTTATGTTGCATTGTATAGGACTGAATTTGATTTAGATGATGGATTGAATCGAATTAAATCAGTTGTAAATGATAATGTTGAAATAATATACAAAAAGGGAGAAGATGCTGTATTAGACATTAATCATGTTGATGTTTCTATTATCGATGGGCCGAAACCAGATGGTTTTATGTGGGACAGACCTGGTTGGGATATATTATTAGAAAGATCTGATGGCGTTGTTGATGTTATGTTTCAACACGATATAGCTAGAGGGGTTGCGTATAAGAAATTTGCAAATGTTAAATATCAAAAATTTGTGATACCAAGGAATTTTTTAGAACATTATAAAATATTTGGTTGTGATGAAAAATGGAAAGAAACAACTGAAAATTTGGGAGTTATAATATTTAATGAGCATATTGATAGCACACATTTCACACAATGGGCCAAGAGCAGCTCCTATTATTAATCAAGGATTAATAGCAATTGGTGCTGTTGTATCAACTGATAGTGAGTACAAATCAAATGGTAATGTAATATTGCAGAGATCTGATAATATTATTGAAAAATGTATAGATTCTGATTATATATTTTGTGGAAAACGAGGATATCATGAAACAATGTTTGACAAATTACATTTATGGGATAAAGTTATATGGTATGATTTTGAAGACAATACTGAATATGACACAGAAATTGTAAACAAATGTTTGGGATACTTCAAAAGGTCAACATATAATATTAATATGAAACAAATCGCGTTAAATGTGAATAATAAAAGAATTTATGAATTAGATTATTGTGTACTTGATGAATATATTGAATATAATAAAATAAAGAAATATGATGTAGCTTGTATGTTTGGCGAAGCTAATCGTTTATGCAAAAGAAGACATAATTTAAAAACAGCGGTTGTTAAAAAAGGCTTCAAAAATTCATTTATTGGCGCAACATGTGTTGATTCTGATTATGGATCTGTAGCTAGAAATAGTATTAGATATCAAAGAGGCGATGATAATTGTTTTACGAAATATTTAGAAATATTGAATTCATCTAGAATAATATTGACCGCTTTTCCAACTAGACAGACAGGCGATTCAAGAATATGGGAAGCATTGGCATCAAAATCTGTAGTATTTTCTGATAAAATCATGATATATCACGAACATATGCTAATAGACGCTGAGCATTATTTTGTTTATAATTCATTAGATCAATCGAATATAGAAGAAATGCTTTTAAAAGTTACAGATATTCTAAATGACAGAAAAACAGTTGAACGAGTTTCTAATGATAGCTTCGAATTTGTTATGGCTTATCATAGGCCAATTAATAGAATTATAACCATATTCAAATTAATTGGTATCTTCTAAAATTAAATCAACAGATGTTAGTCGATTTATGACTTGGAAAATCATGCATTTCGAATCCAGCTTTACTGTACCGTGCATATCTATATAAGGTCTATGCAGACAAACTTGTTCAGAATAAGGATGATCTTTGATGATATTACTCATCTTTAGCGCTCTGTTGAAAAATTCAAGACATGTTTTTCTGCGACCGAACCAGCATCCACCATTTAGATAACAAAATCTGCTTTTGCACAATGATCTTTGTATAATTCTCTCAGCAGCCATATTTTCAGGCCAAAAGTTAGTTTCAGCACAAAATAACATATCACATTTATATTCATATAATGCATCAAAATGTATATTACTACTTAATACTATTGAATCATGACAATCTGAACCTAAGATAAATTCTTCTTTTTCAGATTCTAAATATTCAATGGTTTTGTATATCTTTATGCGATTAGTCTTCCAATTTTTTGAAAGCAATAGACTGACATCTAGACCATATTTTTTAGCGGAGTCGTAAAATATCATTGGTATTTTATGTGATTGATGTATATCATACGATATACTATTAGAACTACAAGTAATCGCTTTAACATTAGAACTTTTTATCTCTGGGATGTCGTTAGAATAAAATTCTAAAACCTTTGGCCACAAAGGGTTAAAATCTTTTTTGCCAGGAGCATGAACTATTGTTGGTGATGTTCCAAATTCAACGTTTATTAATCGCATTTGTAATGTATTTCCTACATTTAGTTGTTATATCGCCATAATAGTTACGCATCATTAGCAATCTATTATTATTTTTAGCATTTGCGATAGTTTTGCTGTTGATTTTTAAATCAAAGAACTCATCAATAACTGACATGGTTTTATCATAATCATCACATAAATCTTCATAATAAATTGGACAATGTTCAATATCTTTCAAAAATTGATCCCAATTGTTTTGATATAAAAGAACATCATCAATACATTTATCAAGAATAGAATAATTGATATCACCAAATAATCCTTGATAATTTTCAACACCATTTTTGCCCCAGATGTGCCATTTATTGGTATATGTTGCCATATATAATGAGATAATATGTGATATAATATCTCGCCTTCTTAATATTAGAAAATGTATATTTTTAATAATTGATTTAATATAATCTGGACCTAATTCACCAAATAAATCATGATGTTGATGATATACCGATTTGAGATAAGCTGGCGGAAATAATTCGAACTCACTTAAATCGTCAAACAACCTCAACCATTCACCAAATGCAGCGCCATTTTCAGTAACACGAAAATGACCAAAAACAGTTAATTTTGGATTGTCATATTTTGGAAATATTTTAGTATTGTTTAAACATTCACACAAAAAACTAGAACCGCTTCTGGGATTACATAATATCCAAAAAGGTTTCATGATGCTTTCAAAGAATAATCAACAAAAGTCATTGGTAAAACTTGCGATTGCCACCCAGCATCTGCGGATAATTTCATGTTAAAAGCTTTAACTAATGGTCCAGACAAGAAAATATTTTCGATAGGTGTATGAGATTTATCGATGCTGACAACACCTAACCCAGCTTTTTCAAAAATCTTACCGTATTCAGCAAGTGGTCTTGTGATTTTTCTTACTTTAACAGTAGCATGTTTTTCGTATTCTTCCTCTGATAATAAAATATGAGCATAAGCTTTATTGATAGTTTCATATAAATGACCACCATGTCTAGATGTCCAAGGATGACATCGAACTTTAATAGTAGTATTTGGTGTCGAACATTTTCTAATTAATGACATAGCATTAACAGCTTCTTCGTGTGTCATAATATGATCAACAACATCATATACACTGATAATATCATAAGGACCATTGGTAATAATATAGTCTATGTCAGTAGAAAAATTGAAAGTGCCAGCATTGTCTTGAATTGTAATATCGTCTGGCCATTGTTTTGTTATGTCGTAGCCATAAGCTAATAAACCCATTTTAAAAGCTTCAATGACGACACTACCATTACCGCAGCCAAAATCAAGGAACTTTTTACCACACATGGTAGGAAGGCTGTGGGAATGTGCTATTGATTTAGCTCTTACAGCTACCTGTCTATCATTTTTCACTATCATTGCAGGTGGTACTTCATTTGGCCACAGATCTGATAGAATCAATTTATCGATGTTATCATTTAACTCTCCTGATATTGAAAATGTAGGCTTTTCGAAACAATCAGTGATTGATAGTAGTTTCTCAATGTCATTTGTTTTAAACATGTTAGTTTCTTGTTAAAGTAGTTCTAAAAGTGTTGGTATAGTACCATCTAACTGAACCGTACATGTTCCAATTTCTTCGTCCAGCACCATTCGTGGCAATACCCGGAGATGGTCATAGTCCCAATCATATTGACCGTCTTCGTTTATAAACGGAGTAGCTGAACAAATTGATTGTTTGACTAGGTCACTGAATGTTACGGCATCTTCTCTGGCATTATTAATAATCCCAAATGCGTCTGGTTCTCCAGTAAAGTCGCAATCAACGAGCAAGCAGCCGCAATCGAGCCGGATATCACGAGAATTTCGAATGCCAGATCCGAGTGTGAATAAGTAAGTTGTACCGGTGCCTACGATTGGCGTTGCGTCAAGACCAAGCCCTTCGAACAAAGCATCATACAATCCAGAGCGTCCGATATCATCACCTTCGTATGCTTGATATCCGGCTTCGCATGGATACCCATCGGCGAAATCTTGGTATACGCCAGAAGTGTCACCACACTGATTGTGGCTCATGAAGATGGGATTAGTTGTTTGAATTAATCCGTTGGCGTCCACATTTCCGTCATATGGGCATACTTGATCGAATTTGATTGCCGGTTTGTTGTCGGCATCCTTCATGTATATCTTGTGGATCACATCGTTATCGTCAAATAACGCTCCGGTTCCTAGTTGATGATCTCCGAGAGTTTTAATATCTGGAGTTAATCCATTACCGAGCACGATAAATGGAACATCGTCGAACACCAACGTCTCATTACTATTGGTGTCTGTGACCTTATAGAAGTTCAGGAACTGTGGTTCCTTGTCTCCGCAGACATATCTCGGACCACAATGTGTACTGTGTAAATCATCCCATGGCCGAGCACGCCATGTTGGATGCTCGAAATCAGCTTCCAGAGCATTTAAGCGTGGGAATCGACAACCTGGCAAGTTCAATGTGGTTTTTTGAACCTCAAGGCTGTGTCGTTGTAGTGCCAATTGGGTTCGTTGATCGGGCGATGGTTCACCAGTTCTGTTGGTGTAATGGATAGTTTCGCTGATTGGAGTATCGTAATCCCGATACAATCGTCCAAGAAACGAATCGATCTTTTTCTCCAACGGAGTACCGTACGGAGCAGTAAGATATTGGTTATGTTGTCCACTGAGATAATATTCTATGGTCGATTTTGGTGATCGTCCAGTGAACCGCATGATTTGTGTTTTACTCTGACGGCACGGTTTCATCGTACCGGGTCGTGCTGTTCGGCTGGTGGTGGGGTACGCCCAATAAACACCATATCCAAGGCTCAAGCTGCACGGATGGGGTCGGACATGCTCTTTATCCGTCAATGTCGGTCGATACAAAAGCTCATCATCGACACGACCTTTATAGCAATAATCGGTTACACCATCGATTTCGCAATGTGGCTCTCTGAAGTCTGTGTACTCTTTGGTGAATGAACCATATTGAGCACTATTGCTATTTGTTGTAGGCTGCGGCCCGGTAGCTGCAAATGTATCCGAATTTGCAATATCAACAGGGGACGGTTCTTGATTGCTGGCAAAACCAATTGCACTCTGATTTGCATTGGGAGATGGACCAAATTCTGTCGAACGCCGTTCTACACGGCTTTTGACAGTCATCCGGTCCTGGCCGCGATACGTGAATTTGCAGGTATTTCGGTCCGGTGCGGCCATTGGTACAGCAAGCCGCATCAAATCATTTCGCGGTTCTCCGTCCCGATTATCAAGAATTTTCCAAGCCGCATGTTCTTCTGGTAGATTGGCTAATTTTCGCAGGCGAAGAATAATGTCGCTTTCTTTGTATCCAAGCGATTCCGGATTTAGTTGTGTGCAATCTGTAATGTCGCCGGGAATCTTGGGGATAATGGCCGGAGGGACTTGCAGTCGTCCGATACCGATGTCATAACGTTGTTCGTAATCGCCACCCACACAGAGGTCTGTTACCTCATATGTCTCCGTTAAATCAATGCGAGTTCTAATGACGTTCAGCAAACTATGAAAGGCTTTGAGGCGATATAAGAATTCGATTGCGAATTCCAATGTAACTGGATCTGCGAATTCTTTCAACGTCTGGGTTAGAACTTGGAGATCGAATCGATTGCTCTGTAATGTTGCAAGTAGACTTGGGACAATTACTTCGAGTTTGCTGTATGTGACAAAGACGAATACTCGTTCATCGTCTGCTGGGTCGAAATACCCATTCAGCGATAAATTCAAAATATTGGTTTCGCGGTCCATTCGGACGCCGTTTTTAGTCAGTGGCGGGTGTGTGCCGACTAAAACGTCATCAGTGGCATCTCCGAGCTTACCAGATACCAGAACCTGACTGTATCCTTGAAGTTCTGCTCCTGTCAATGCGTCATGGATACCAGTTGGATTAATAAATCCGTTTTCATCCACGATACAATTCGCGGTTTGCCCGTATGTTCCGGAATTGTCTTTAATATCGTTGACAATCGTTGTAAGGCGTTCCCAGGCATCACTGCCTTGTTTGACGTTGTACGCATCAACGGTGATATTGCCACCGTCTTGTAGTGCGGTAAAATTATCCAACCCAGCTTCGATTTGTGGTCGATACAACAATGGAATGGAAAATATGCCGAATGTGTCGATAATCTGATCTGCTAGACCGCTATCGACTTGGTACTTCGCCTCGATACTTATTTCTTCGCCTTCATAAGGGAAGGGCAATTTTTCACCGGGACGAATCAAGCGTTTTCCATCACTTGACCACCATAAGTTGGTAATCAGGACTTCAAAACCGAATAATCTGAAGATATTAATAATTGATCGTCTTGAACCTTTGAGATTTTGAAATTCTACGGTGCGTCGTAATACCGCACGTCGTAATTGATCAAGAGATTTTGGAAAGAATGGTAAATCCCATCCTAATAATGAAGATAAATAGGGGATCGCTTCTGCTGGTGCATCAAACACCCAATTGATGCGTTCCAAGATGTTCTGTTCGTCCATGATATCTTGGAGGATATCAGTAAATGGACGATATAATGCGACTGTTGTGTCTTTTGATTTTGCGGCATTTGTGAGATATGGCGGCGGCGTATGGCGGTAGAATTCATCCATTACCTGGCCCGGATGTTGAATTGCGAATCTCAACAAGGCCAAGGAAATCGCATTTATATCGATACACAAGAATTGACTCTTGTCATCTTTTGATATAACGCGAGTAAAATATTGGGCTTCGTAAACAATATTATAGTTGTCTGATGGCAATAATTCGATGTCGAGTAAAACATCTGACAAGTCATAATAATCTGCTCCGAGAATGAATAATAACGTATCGACCACGCCAGTTGCGGTGGTATAATTAATAATATCTCCGGTTTTCGCCTCTTCTAGTGCAATGATCTCATTGTTTCGAGTGATAGTGACACTAGAGAGATCAATTCGTCGCTCTGCTAACTCTAAGGAATCAAGAGTCTCAGCGTATAGTTCGCGATCAGGAAATCGCATTCCGACGTTATCATGACCAGCAACAAAGGCAAATCGCGGCACGTTTTCGATATACACACGAACGCTGAAGACCATAGAATTTTGGTTGGTGGCACCAAGCGGGTCCCGTTTATGCGGTACCACCATGATAGCTGGCAAACCGAACGGTCGCCAAGCAGTGCGGTTGTTGTTGACTGGGAATAAATAAAACCCAGGCCGATGAATGTCAATATTTGTGACTGGCATGGCTTTGTCCTTAGCTTCTCAAGTTATTTTTACGTATCCATGCACCACTTATTGAATTAGAGGTACATATGATGATGTCGAAAATACCATGGATCTAGGAACTTTCACGTGTAATTAAACCGAGGATCGTCTAGTGATCAACCCATCTGGCAACATATTCTACAAGGATCACTACGACACGATATACCGTATCGAATGGGCCACTGTAGGAACTGTTATAGATTTTACTATCATCACCATGCAACCGTATGTATGGGGCAAACCTCATGAAGGATATGTTCTGAATGGTATCCTGTTCAGACTAGGAATTGTCACTGTTCAGCGACAGGTTTTACGAGTGTTTGATGGAGGCTACGAAATCGTCGCGGAGGGTAGTTCACAATACGAAGATTTCATTCAGATGAATTTTCCTTGTGAAACCGGCCCAATTGACAATTTCAGATATCACCTGAATTGTTCAGTCGTTGACGAAGTCAACTGCAAAGTTTTGGAAGGCCCTCATTGGGCAGATCCTGACGACCCCGAAGATGCTGATGCGATTTGGGGTGATCTAAGCCCAGACGGAAGTTCACTAGATGTCACTGCTACCGGTGAACTAGACATCTTAGAATGGACTGATGTCTGGAGCTATTAGAGGTAAGATATGAGAAGATACTGCCTGACAGATGTTGGAAGACGGCAGTATGAGCCGGGTTAATCCCCGGCTCATACTGTATTTAGATAAAGACAAAGCACCTTCTCGACCGTGTTGGTAAAATAGAAACAAAGAGAGTCGAGGCGAATATGACCACCGAAGGTCACTTTACATCCGATGAGATACAGGCTGCGGTTAATATGGGTGCAACGATTAAACCGCTAATGTTTGGCCGCACGGCTATTCATTTTGAGACGGAGGAAGTTTATGATCGTTGGGCTTCTGAACAAGCTCTACTTCATCCTGAACGATGGTCACATTGCATGCGGATTCCTGCACGAAAGTCTGAATCCATTCCCCATTTATAAATTCATATCCAGGCGGAGGAACAAACGTTCCTTTCCCTTTGAATACCGGCTTTGATAATCCCATTTTCGCCATGATACACCTATTGTGGCATCGTTGCGGACAGTACGGTAATCTGAACTGTACCGCCCTTTAAAAAATCGACATTATCAAATTCAATATCCCCGCCACCGCCCGTGATCGTGATATCTCCGTCGAATACAGCGACACCATCACGATTATAACATCTGAAGTAACCGGCGGTCCCATTCTCGTCGATATCTACATCTGGTGAAATCGCATTCGCCAGTCCGATACCACTACCGAACGTTCCGAAAGCTGGATTCGAATAATTCAATGTGGCTAATAGTGTGCCGGTAGCAGCCACCTGCGGAGATGCCGGTTTGACTCCCGTTCGAATCTCCATGAACGCATTTGGGTTGATAGACCCAAGATCCAATAGATCTACTATAGCATCCCCAGCAGCATTTCGAGCTACGGTCGAGATATTAACTGACATGCGAACTCCTAGTGTCTTTTTTTAGTTCTAATTCCAACTGAAAATGATTTTCTTTGTACTGGTGCTTCTACAGCCATAACAGTAGACGCAGCGGGCGATACGGTAGGCTGTGTGTTATTTATATATTCGATCTTAGGTGCCTCTGGTTGCGCCTCTTGTTGCGGCTTTTGAGCCGCTATTCTAATTCCGGATTGCCGCAATCCACGTTTAGATTTATGTGGAATTTCAACATTGAATGGTTTAGGTAGTACCGGTGCAATTCGTTCAACAACCGGAACGGTAGCGGGTTGAGTCGGTTGTGGTGGCTGAATATATTCTTCTATAGAAGCAACCACTATTGGTGTTGGTTGTTCTATCATTCGAATGCTTCCTGGCACAGAATCATACTGTACAGTTCGCAGTTCTACATGGAACGGTTCCGATACTTCTGGTGGAGATTGTATTTCTTTGGTTAATTCGGTTCTTTGTTTCTTTAGCCGTTTGATATCCTCTAAGTCATGTACTATTTCGACATTTATTATTTCGACCGATCTCGGCGTTGGTAACGGCGACGATGGTGATATTGGCCCAGGTACTCCAGCAGACGGAATTGGGACGCATGGCGGGCAGCATGTGAGCCATCTGATCGATGGAGCACTAATATCATTGGGAAAATTGTGAATAGAGAATATTGCTTCTGAGTTGATGAAGCACGATTTTGTTAGTGGTGGATGAGCACCCTCGCCGCCCGGACAGCAATCATGCCATTCATATGGAAGAGTACGATCGATTCTACCCCATCCATAGTCTCTTCTCAGACAATCACGATTGATCTTATAAACATCGGCGGACGTATGCTCATTGGGGATTGGCGGCGTGACCGTACCAGATCCGGAAACGCCAAATTTCGGAAATTCGATACCCTTATTCGATGGACGATAAAATGGGGTGAATACCCCAGAGCCTTCCAAGTCGAATTTGCCGAACTCTAGATTGCCAAGTCCCGGACCATCATAATCAGCGGTTCCGCCAACATCAAATTCACCGAAGACCAGATTACCAGATCCCACAAACAGAGCAAACAATCTGGCGTCGGTTGTATGCTGAACTGAGAACTGTTGAGCAAGGCGGGCATCGGTGGTATGCGAAATCGCGACTTCTGCTTTTAACAACGCATCAGTAGTATGAGTTTTTGACTGCCCTGCTCTCAACAGAGCATTGGTGGTATGAGTCAGTGCTCCTGCTTGTTGTAGTCGAGCATTGGTGGTATGAGTTAGTGCTACTGCTTGTTGTAGTTGAGCATCGGTAGTATGGGTTTTTGAAAGTCCAAGACCCTTCAAGCTTGCATCGGTGGTGTGAGTTCTGGCCTGCTCTGCCTTTAACAAAGCATCGGTGGTGTGAGTTCTGGCCTGCCCTGCTTTTAACAGAGCATCGGTGGTGTGGATTCGGGATTGTCCCGCCTTGAGTAAAGCATCGGCAGTATGAGTTAAGGACCGCTCCGCTCTCACCAGAGCGTCAGTAGTATGAGTCCTCGAAAGACCGAGACCTTTTAGGCTCGCGTCAGTAGTATGAGTCCGGGATGTAGCAGATGACAATAACGCATCGGTAGTATGTGTCGTCGAAATTGCCACAGGCGGCCCTGCCCCACCGTTGGCCAACGCCCGCCCAGCAGCCCTCCAGCCCTGGCTGGCGTACCCCCGCATGCTGAATCTGCCGCTGCTCATGCTCACACCTTAGTCAATGTCGTTGTGCTGCGATTACCTGACGTGAGTTCTGGATTGCCCTGCTCTGAGGAGGGCATCAGTTGCGTGCGTGAGAGAATTATCAACGTCCTTCAGAAGAGCATTAGTCGTGCGAATTCGAGACTGCTCTGTTGTCACTATTGAGACTGTTGTGAAATCGCGGTAATCACAATTACTTGCACTGGCACCATCATTATTGATGTCTGCTAATTCGACATATCCAGTTCCGGTGGTGGTCGGATTAGTGCGAAGTGCATACGTGCCGGTCCGAACCAAGCTAGTGACGATTGATGTCGTGCCGGTACTGCTGACTACTTCTAGGTAGTCATTTGTTTCGAACCCAGTAAAATTGCTTATTGCCATATGGAGACACTACTCCCGCTAGTTCCATCGGCTCGATCTGAAGTATATTAGAGTAGAAAATATAGGGCAGCAGATTTAATCTGAAATCTTTTGCCAATGGGCCACAACGATACCGGGTTCGCGACGGGTCACAATTTTGCGATATAGAGTATTAGTCACAGCGTTGTAATAATATTCACCGCGATAAGTATTGGGATCTGGCTCGAAGGCGGTGGGTTCAATGATCCTTCCCCCATCCAGTTCTACGAAACGGATATTGTTAAACCCTCCCTTTCTTAGACCTCTTCTTGCGATGAGATCGTCCAGAAAGTCGATGAGTTTCGGTAGAGTGGTTCCACCGTTATCTGGTTTTACGCCCATGTTGACCTCCACCACTATCTTTGGTCTTCGCTGATGTATTTAAATTACCGACTGATCTAAAGTAAAATGTAGCGCACAAACCTCAAACAGAAACAGAAGTTGTGTGAGATCTGCAAATGTCAAATGCAGTAATAGATCCTCATGAGTTATTGCGATCTTGTATAAAAGACCATAAAAGCAAAAATGGAGTTTTACATTGTTGGGTAGTCAACCGCATATTACAGGCTGGTATAGATATAAAACAATAAAATTGTCAGGAAATTTCCTATATGCGATTTAAAAAGTGTAGATTTCTGTCTCAGAATTTACGTCGCAGATGGTTTTGTAACAATTGATTTAACTGATAGTGGCCAATTAGTCACAGTTCAATATCCAGTTGTTCTAGGAGGACACATGAACTAATATTGCGTTGTATAATAGCACTGTGGATATTAACAATTTTTCTCAATGACAGGAATTTCACACATGTTCAAGTCACAGCACAATCGTAATCAAAAAGCACAGAAGCCGACATTCAATGTCAATCCTCCGTTCATGGGTGTGCTTATGGTTCAATTAAACCATACCATGAGCCTCGAACTGCAACGCTTCATCAATAGCATCGGCGACGTTGAAGACGAGATCCGAGCCTTGAAATCAGGACTCCGTGACCCGGCGACCAACGGGGCGTACGTCTTCAAGGACGGACCATCGTTCTTGGTGATTCGCTCGTTCAAGGGCGTCGTCATGGTCGAGATGAACGAAGAAATGCGGGCGATGCTGATTTCGTTCATTTCGGATATCGAGGGTGGTGTTGACAAGATTATCTGGGCCTTCCGCCTTGCGTTGGAATCCCCAGGAGGTCGTGACACCAGCCGTCAGAGCGTCCCTGCTGCCAACAAGCGACGGCGAATTCGCGGAGCCTATTCCGGAACCGCCGAAGAAGGCCACGGAGAGTACGAAGGCGACGAAGGCCACGGAGAGTACGAAGGCGACGAAGGCCACGGAGAGTACGAAGGCGACGAAGAGTACGACGACGAAGAGTACGATGACGAAGAAGGCGACGAAGAGGAAGACTTCGAGGATGAAGAAGTCCGTGACGAAGTTCAACCCGCGAAGTAGAGCGGTGGCCTCAAGGTAATTTCTTGCGATGCCCACCGAAAGGTGAGCATCGCCGTTTAAATGAATCGTAAGCAAGACGCGGGTTCGATTCCCGCCGCCTCCACTGCCGGTGTGCTGAATTGCTGTACTCAGGGTGTAGAACTCCAACAGCATCCATCATAAATATACTAATTCCAGAAGTATGTAAGTTAAAGCAAAAGTGAGATAATATATGGATGCTGAAATTATCGCAAGACGTTTGATGTCACGGATAGCGGAGTTGCAGCAAAAGCCATATGATCGAGCCTTCATACGCCAAACAGAAGACATGCTCCGTACGCCGGACTTTGCTGCTCCTACAGGGTGGGTCATTTATCTTGACGAAAATATCAAAGCTGTTTGGTATCATCTTAACGACATGTCTAAACTGCTCGTATATCTTACTGCTCTGCGGAAGTCCAGCGAAAGCGAATGAATTCTCACATGAGCATCCGATGCGCCCCGGTGTCTGGTCGGGGATTTTGCCGAGGTGAGATGTCCCTGGCCGTCGTGCTGAGCGTTATTGGTAAAAAGGCGTTGTGCAGGAGAATCTTGAACGTGGCTACGGTAGTATTCGAAAAGCGTTCGACGAGTAGAAAAACAGCCCTGAACATTGGGCAGCGATAAAGAGTCAGACTGTCGATGCTGGCTTTGGACACGCTGTTGCCGCAGATGGAACGACATTTTGGATCGGATTATACGGCATTAAGGAGAATCATAAATGGATTCAAGATTAACAAACAGGCGAATCATTTCTGCTGATCAGCCTGTCGGAGCACATCCGTCCAAGCTCTCAAACATTCACAAATGAAAATCAACAATAAAGTAGAGCAATTGCGTCTAATCGGAGTCAAGTATATCGACCATCCAGATTTTGCCAAGAATGCAAAGGCAATCGTAGGATATAGCCTATATGATGATCCGGATGCATTTGAGCCACATACTAAAAGTTCTAAAGATTTATCATCAAGTAATGTTGCGCCATACTTGTCATCGCTTCGTGATTATAGGGTCTTGACCCGCCAAGCAGAACGTAGATTATTCATGAAGTATAACTGCTTGAAGTATCAAGCCGCATGCCTTTTAAACTTATCACCTACGACTAAACGCCTAAAATCGATTGAGTCATATCTTGAATCGGCATTGTCTGTTAGAAATATTATCGTTACACACAATCTGCGTTTAGTCGTCTCTATTGTCAAGAAATGGCCAATGAGCGAAAAATCTCTTGAAGAATATATCAGTGATGGTAATTTCTGGATGATAACAGCTATTGATTCGTTTGATGCGCAACGTGGCTTCAAATTTTCGACGTACTTGTCACGGGTTTTAACAGTCAACTCGTGGCGACGTAAGCGAAATGCTATCCCAATAGCAAATGGCGAGTCAGTCGAATGCCTGCCTATAACAGATGATCACGATCCGTTTTTTGACGTTGAAACACTTGACTCGATTACTCAGTTACGTGAAGCAATCAAGTCAGAATTGAATGGTCGAGAAGTAGAAATTCTAGATAAGAGATTTGGACTTCGTGGCAGTGTAGAGACGCTTGATAAGATTAGTACGGACTACGGGATTACGATAGATCGGGTACGCCAAATTCAAGCGATAGCGATTAAAAAATTGCGAAGCCGCGTCGTGTGATATGGAATTTACAGCAATCGCCGCTGGCCTTATAGAAGAACTCACGAAACATATACCACGTGATCAGATTCATGTATCGGAACCCATCATTGGTACTGATTCCAATGTGTCATTCACGGGTTCAACTTATGCTCTTACCCGTAATTATTGTACTTGCCTTCTCATTAAATCGCGGATACTGATTAGGATATATGACACGATAATGATCGGTATTCGGGTTCCATGGGAATCCGACGAAGCTGGTTATATAACCGCCAATGGATACATGATCAAAGCAGAAATTCCATTCGAGTTACCAAATTCTATCGAATTAGTGATCGCCAAAGTATTTGAACTTTACCACGAACTCGCAGACGCCACAGATTAAAAACGCGAGGAACAAATTATGGCACGTGAACGATTTGCGGTATACAACACGGCAATGGGCGAAACCCTGGCTATCATTGAAATGAACGACAATTTGTTGCGTCCAGAAGCCGGAATCGTCGATCCCACCAGTCTGACTCTCCGTCCAATCAAGAGTGGCGGAGTTTTTACGCTGCTGCCAGTAGAAGACCACACGGTTGATGCATTGCGGAAGGTCTATGCCGCTTATCGTAACATCAAAGAGAAGCCGTGTCCGTTGTTTTCAACAATGATGGGCAGAACCGATAATCTCCTTGAAACGATCAATTTGTTATTCGGTGAGGTCGAGTACACCGTTATTGAATCAGCCGAAGACATGACGTTGCTGCTCAACCCTAAATCCAAAAGCGAGCATAAATTCAAGACGGCTAAGCACTCTATTTTGGGCGATATGCTTGCTAAAGTCTTAGATGAAAATTCGCCCCAAACGACGAATGACAAATGATTAGATTCGCCGCATCTTTCGGATATATGATTCGCGGACACCGCGAGTTCGTAATTCGTTGAGTTTTTTTGGCGACACGACTTTCACTTTGCCTTGATTTTCTTCGAAATCATCAAGGCGTTCGTCAATCTCTTCTGGAGTCGGTTCTCCGGGCCGTGGGACTTTGGGTGCTTTGATATATTCATAGTATTCATCAAGCAAGAACCCATACTCCCACCATGGAGCATTAGTAAATTGCCATAATTCGGATGATGGCGAATCTGGAAGTAGAAGGTGTTGTCCTTGTTGCAATAGTGCATCGGCTTCGGCTTTCGATGCCGACACAGAAGCCACTGAACTCTGGGTACAAATGAAAAACTTATTGATCTGCCTGATTTCTCGAATGTCGGGAAGACGCCCAATAAGATTGAACGATCTGGGCATTGCTTGCCTAGGAATACCCATGTCTTCGATTCTGAAATCTACGCCGAATCCGACTATGGGGCGCACATAACGCCCGTCTTTTCTAGCCATTAATCCAATTTGTTGTTGGGTCCATGGCTGTTCACAAAGGATGTACATATCCTACCTCCACTATAACTTTGGAGCCGGAACTAAGGAGTTAATCGAATGGAGACACTTCTCACGCAACTTAATAATCCTGGAAACTGGAACGGGCTGGCAATTCGTTATGAATGGCCGCATGTTGATCGCATATGGATCAATCGACCGCATGGAGAGAAAATCTGTCTCCATAAAATTTACCCTATTCCTGATGACGCGACCCCATATTATCACCCACATCCATGGCCGTTTAGGGTTAGATTATTCTCTGGCGAATACTATATGAATGTAGGGAGATGTCTATCAGAATTGGAATTGGAACAGATGATAGAACCACCGGTATGTGCCAGATTCCGTTTGACCGCTGGGTCGTGCTATGAAATGAATGATCCTTTGGTTTGGCATACCGTCGAACCCATTATCGAACCTGTATACTCAGTAATTCATATTACACAGCGTTGGAAACACCGCGTAAGTAATTGCGATAAATGCGAATCGCAGAAGCGATTATCAAGCCAACAAGTGTCTGAGTTACTCGCCGAATTTGTCGATAAATTCGGTATCGATACCCTATCCAACAATATTATACCACTATGAAAGCGATCATCTTGGCCGGAGGAACCGGTACTCGCCTCGGATCGCTTACATATGCCACAAATAAGCATTTACTACCTGTTGGCGATAGACCTATGCTCATGCATGGTCTCGACTTTCTCAAACAGGCTGGTGTTGATGAACTTTTGGTTGTAACCGGCCCAGAAGCAATCGGGCCATTTGCCACGTTATTCGACCGTTATCCATGGTGGGATCGTAGAATATATTTTGCCGCTCAATCAAAACCAACAGGTGTCGCTAATGCTATTCGATATGGTCGCCAATTCTGCGGAAATGAATCGTTTCTAGTCTTACTTGGTGACAATATTATTGACGCTGAAAATCTCAGCAGCGTGCAGGCAGCACTCGCAAGCTCGGAGCAGCTTGCTCACATCTGGACAATTGAATTACCAGATGTTCGTCATTGTGGGGTACTGAGTGTTGATAATGGCAGACCTATACTCATTGAGGAAAAACCACAAATTCCGCAGAGTAATCTGGCGATTACCGGCTGCTATGTCTTCGATAAATCCATTTGGGACATGATCGGTACCTTATCGCCTTCGGATCGTGGAGAATACGAAATAACAGATATTCTTCGATGGTATCTCACCGAACAGCGTTTGAAATGGCATAAGTATATCGGCCATTGGATGGATTTGGGGCATTCACTGCAATCTTATTACACCGAATCGTTGAGGTTGATTTCATGAAGTTATAATCGACACCAGCAGTTCCGATGTTTTGTACGTGATGGCCCGCTTATCGGCGGGCCATCATTGTAAATAGATCCACAGGAGAATCCAATGGTTGATACAAAGCCAAGACCATGTGAACGATGCGGAGCCACGCTAGATGAAGAATATGGCAGTGACCAGTATCATCCCATGTGTGCGGAATCTCAGATCGCATATGGGATCGTCGCATGGCTGTGCTTTGATTGCCGTAAAGCATGGCACCGAAAAATGAAAAATCAGATGCTTTCGAGGCAATATTCGGAAGCATCACTGCGGTTTGAGTTTTGGAAAGCAGTAATATCTGCAAAAGGTGTAGGGGATGTTGAAGAGGGTCTGAGACTATGGAGAGAGTTAGATGCTCTCGAAGTAAAATTGAATAATTATGCCAATGAGTGGTTGATTCTTGATCCGGACCATAATAGCCCTAACCGAAACGATTCCTTTGCGGACGATGACCTTTGAACGAATACATCGATGAGCCTTTAGTGGCGCGACTTGTCGGTGGCCCATTAGATGGCGATGAATTTGAACTGGCTCCTAAGGGGTCGATCCTTCCTCCTATGCGTCTCTCTTATGCCTATCGAACATCGATTGATGGCGAAGAACGAGCATGCTGGCTGAATTATGAGCATCCAAGTGGTGTAGCAGAATGGGGGCAAGGCACTGCTCTTTACGAATATGCGGGAGTTCAACCGATGTGACATGGAGATTATAGTAAGTATTCGAGATGGATTACCACAAGTATGGTGCTCAGAACACGTATCGCAATGTGTTGTAATCAATTTCGACCACGTAATTCCAAAAGAACGCCAGAAAGCTGATGTATTACTGAAATATGCTACCCGTGACATGAAGTTAGCTTATGAAAGCTCGTCGGATTTAACGTCCCCACGTTAAATGACACATGGCAACACGTGACATTCCAGCCGTAGCTCAATGGCAGAGCGGTGGTCTTCAAAACCATGCAACATCGACTGTCAGATGTTTGATGTATGAAAGCACTATTCGGCCTTCGCAGCCAGAAATGAAGACATGATCGAAACATGCATATTATCAACTACTTCCGTAGACCAATCCCTAATGATCCCGTCTACCACGCAAGACTCAAAAGAGAACTTGATCTAATCCATAAATTCGGATTCCAAAATTCTTTCATCCAAGTTCAAGAAATCCTAGATCTAGTTCCAAATCTTCGTTGTATCACAAGAGGCTCTGCTGGCTGTAGCCTCGTCGCTTTTCTCATGGGCATCCATCATATAGACCCAGTTAATAATAGATTCATACTGAGTCGATTCATGCACGAAAATCGACCCGATAAACCAGATATCGATCTCGATTTCGCCTACAACCAAAGAGATGAAGTCTTAAATAAAGTCTTTCAAAAATATCCAAACCGTGTTGCCAGAATCTCTAACCACGTTACCTACCAACCCCAATCCGCTCTCCGACAAGCCCTAAGAGAATTCGGCTTCCGTAAATTCCTACCCAAACACTTTGACCTCCATTCCGTCGCCGGTCACCTCACAACCAATATCCTCGCAAGAGCACAAGAACTCGTCGGTACACCCAAAAACTATTCCCTCCACTGCGGAGGTATCGTCATCTTCCCAAACGCTATCCCAGAACATCTAAAACTTAATAATTATCAGATTACGCTTAATAAAGATGAAGTAGAAGAACAAGGCTACTTCAAGATTGATCTGCTCTGTAATCGAGCCTTAGCTCAGTTAAACGACTTGTCAGATCGCCCTTTAGAAGATTATCCCGAATATGATCAGATGACTTCTGATATGCTCTGTGCCGGGAAAGCATGGGGAGTTACTTTCGCAGAAAGCCCTGCACAACGACAACTCCATCAAAAAGTACAACCCAAAAGTCGTGCTGATATTACCTTCAGCCTTGCCCTTATCCGCCCAGCACCTTCCGCAGACGGGAGAAAAAATGCGGCTATCGATAGGTATCACAATAACCGAATCGACCAAAAAAATGTCATCTATGATGATGATGGCATCGTCTATATCCAAAATCTTATCAACTGCTCAGAATCTCAAGCAGAATTATACCGTAAAGCCTTTGCCAAAAAACAACAACACAAAATAGCCGAATTTGAAAAACTCATAGAAAATCTCCCCAATAAAAATGACATCCTCAAAGAACTAAGCTATTATGCTTTGTACTCATTCTGCCACGCCCACGCTATGAGCTACGGACAACTTGTCTGGGCCTTGGCTTATGAGAAAACCAGACAACCCCAGAAGTTCTGGTGGTCAGCACTCAATCACGCCCAAAGTATGTACCGCCCTTGGGTACATGTCCAAGAAGCTAAATTAGCAGGACTCACATTCGCCAAATTCGGCAAAGGACCATGGCTCCTCGAAGGAAATACCCTACTACCTACACAACCAGAATATACCAGCAATGGTTGGTCCCAATATGTTAAACGTGGATATTGGATCAGTAATCGATTTATGCCGGGCACATATTTTAGAACGCAAAATAATAAAGTCTTTTTCAAAGGACTTATTGCCACAGGAAGACACTACGGTAAAGATAAAATAATTACCTTCGTAACCATCGGCACAAATTCAGGAATTTATCATGAATTAATCCTAGACGGGGAATACAAATTCGATCAGTATGATACAATTGAAGGGTACGGCATCCTTAACCAAAACACCGTTCTCGTAGAACAGTTTACCTTTGGTAAAGTTTCCGCCCCAAGTAAACAATTAACCCTATTTGATTACAAATAAAGGAAAATAACTGTCACAAATTAACTGTATCAGATGTTGAATTCCAGACAATGATCGATACCAGAATGCACGACGCCCCGTCATTGTTCCGAAAACTACACCTGTCAGATGTACAGGTCTTTGGCTGTCCGAAGATCAAATGGAAATTCCGTTACCAAACAGTAAAGGAAAAGGCAGATGACGCTCATGCGGAGGAGACAAAAAGAAAGCGATACGGTTCGTTGGCCTGCCAAACGATTTGGTTTAACAGATCAATTGTTAAAGGCGTTCTACGCTTCGTAGAGTTAGGGTGTTTGTCGAAGCTGCGATTTGAGAAGATATATCGGATCAATTTTCGTAAGGGAGGTGATCCTAATATTTAGTTTCCTGGCCCCGGTGGGAATGGTACTCCCACTGGGGCCAGGTCGTTTTACGATATCGGTGGGATCAGATCCAACATATATTTCTTAACCTGGTGTCAGGTACAATGTATCCCATCGTAATGTGTTGAAAAATAAATCTTCAAGTTCATGCTTTAAACGTCGATTGCGTGCTCTAATAACCAATGTATGCTTACGTTCCGGATCGACTAAACTAGCCTCATCTGCTCATAATCCTTATACCTTTCCAGCCTATTAATTTGAAGATTAGTTTGGTCTAATATAGCCGATTGTTGATTAAAGTCAAGAAATTCACCGCCAGCAGTCAATCTATCAAGGTGCGGCTGATCCTGATATACACGTTCAGATTGATAGATACGATGCTGTTTAGTAAGTGCAAGTATTCTATCAAAAATCAACCAGTTGCTTGGCATTGTTAACTCCGTATTAGTGTATATTTACGGGAGTTGATATAATCGATTGGGACGCAACTATTGATGTCACCAAAGATAAATCAAATTAGCATCCTTATTTTTAAGAAGAATAATTCATGAATTTCAACCAAATGTTAGAAAAAGCAATAAACGAAGCAATACCCGGAGCACCAGGTAATAAATCAGCAGGAGCTGTAAAACCAAACACCGGAAAACAAGCTTCTGGAATGGTACTTCGTGTCATCCAATATGATGAAATCGGTAAATTAATTTACGCAGTATGTACAATTAGTGGTGAAAGATCAGTAATTGCAATCAGACAAGCATCTGTTCAACCTGATTTAAACCATCCCGGAACGGCATCAATGAATCCACCACCATGGAAAACAGGCCATAGAATTATCTTTAATATAGATGATGTGATACTTGGAGCTAGCATTGGAAATTTACCACCACTTCCAGTGATAAGCGATATGGATGAAACTATAAAATTCGATTGGGGCTATGGCGTTAGCATGAATTAATCACTTACGCTCATAGAAAATTTAGGTGGTGTAACCAACGGACGTGCTTGTAAAGCTCTATATTGTTCCTCTAACCATGGTGACCAATATGGTCCATATTTAATAATTTCTTCATTAGTAGTGCATTTACGCAAACCATCGCGTGGAGCAATGCGTTTGTGTTCCTTGGAGATCGGGTCAAAATATTCGATAACCCAATCCATATCCCACCAATTAATGATGATTGGGTTAAATTGATTTGATCCACTTTCAGCCTCAGTACATGTTGCCCAATACCAAATGCCGACTCCATTAGTATTCGCGTGCACAGTGAAATCGCCAATAAATGTATGGGTTTTTGGAAGGGTAAAATCATACACCTCATTCTCAGAATCTTCTAATTTGCTAACTTCATTACCGCCGCTAATCTTCGTCGTCAAAATCCAACCCATATCTGGCCATGATATTGCCGATGAGTGTCAGCTTATCGTCTTGTTGTCGGCACCATTCGTCCAATTCCGCTAGTTGTTCTGGACTAGCTTTGGAGATACCAATATATTTATTTGTGCTTTTATCTAAGATCTCTCTCGGTCGTGGTGTTTTTCGTTCGAAGCGATGAACCCATCTGTCGTAAGTGTTTTTAGCACCCCAAGCCACCACGACTTGTGCTAGTATCCTGCCAACTTGGTTGGGATTTTGCAGGACTTTCTGTATAATTTGTTCCGTTACAGGAACAGAAAAGTCTCCAGTCATATTTGGATCATGTAGGTCGATCAATATCCAATCGTGGGTAATAACACCTTCTTCATCATCTTGGTCTTTTAGTCTGCTAACATCCTTTACAGTGAAGGTTAGTTCCAAATCATCGATTGGGCTCGGTCCTTTATAGTTTACATTATTCAATAGTGATTTGAAGCGTCTTGTTTCTTCTCTGTCGGCTTCTAGAATAATATCTGGGTCTTCGGTGATGATATTTGCTAGTCGTCGAATATGGTTAATTGTTATTCCTCCTAAGTATTGGTGGGATACTCGAATGTTGCACACAGAAGCCCCATGTTAATTATCCGAGAGTGCCTTTCTTTGCGCGCTATGATATTTTTTATTATGTTACTTGTTACGTTTATCTGTTATTATATGGGTCGCCGATTTTTGTACCTACTTATCACAATCCGGCCAAGAACTTCGAATAAATCCCACAGCATTCTTTCTACTGAAATAATCATCTTCTCGAATATAATTTCGGTTCATACGTATTGTAGCGATAGGGACCGCCCAACAATAGGATTCCTATGTCAGTTAGGACAGTGACACTCACGCAAGCCAATAACGAAGGTTTCGATGCGGAAGCACTCGGCGTCGATCTTGAAAGATTCACCAACGTTCAGACTTTCTGCGTAACGAGAGTCAAAGAACGAGTCAATCAAGGGCACCTACGTTATGTGACCCTTGATTTTATTGATGGTGAGGTAGCAAATCCATCATCAGATCCGCTTATTTTCTGCACGATTCGCAAACATGTCGATGACGCAACAACGCATTGCGAGCATCGAGCTTTCTGGGCGAATAAACTCTGGCGGATTCTGGACGATGAGGCCGGAGATCTTCTCGAATTGTTGCACGGTATTAAAAAGACCGATGTCGCTGCGTTTGTGGCGAAGTTACAGGAACAGCAATCATTCAGTGCAATGATCGAGTCTGTCACTGCGAATGCTGCCGTGTCGGGCTAGACAGTCAATGAAGACCAGAAAAGCACCGCACCACAATGATCGAGCTATGATTAGTTCATTTAAGCAATAAAAGTGACCGATGGATATGTGATGAACCCGGTTTGGTCACGTCAGTGTGCGATATTAGCCACTCGACGAAGGTAATTGTCATTTGTGATGGCTCAGGAAATTGTATATTGGTCTGACACTTATAACGTCACCAAGTCTCCTCTGCCAAAGCATTAGAAAGGCTCTCCTGATGCCTTGTTGTCCGAATCGGCCTTCAGCCCGACCAGACGTTCACAATGTCATGGGAACACAAAATGACCACCTGAAGACACTACCACGAATTGACATAATCAAGTCACCGAGCCAGCCACGATTTGATTTTTATGCAGAGATCTTTCTCAATGATCGCGAGAAAATACTTCGATTCTGTTACTGTTCAGCTTACCGGTGGTATGATACTGATTGTATTCCTGCTATTGTCAGAAGCGTTTGTATTCCTTCGTATCGACCAATAAAGATCTTGTATGGCAATGACCAATACATAGATCTTACTTCAAACGTAGAAATTTATCCCACGCACCCGGATTTTATATTCATTGAGCAGCATTTTGCTGTAAATAACCTGACCAACCTACACGAACACAGTTTAATGATTGGAAATAAACATGGACAAGCAAACTCAAGAATTGGCACTGCAAGCATTAGACCGGATGGATGGAACTATCCAAACCCTACGAAGTTTGATCACTGGGAAAACTCCCGCACCTGCCACAACTCCGTCACCGACCCAGCCAAGCCCGGCAAAGACTGGACCAGCTTCCTATGGATCACCAGGTAAGCGTGCGGCGGAAAAACGGCAACCAAAATTCCAGGTTGCCCAAAGTGTACCAGCCAATGAGCTTGGTCAATTGAGCGTACTTCCAACTGATTCAAGTTGGCCGCAAGCCGTCCCACAACATCTCATCGTATCAAACGATGTTGACGATCCAGCCAAGAAGCATTTCCGTGCCGTCCAGATGGTCGGATTGATGGGGATTGCGACTGCCGGGATTAAAGTGTTGGATTGTGGATGTGGTGAGGGTTACACAGCGGCTGAAATTGCGAACAATGCTGCTGACGTTGTGGGATATGACCCTGCCGAATCAAAGTCGTGGGGAACATTTAAGAAACCTAATTTGAAATTCACCACCCAACAGGACGAAGTTGCACAAAAGCAGTATGATTTCATTATACTGTACGACGTGATCGACCATTTGGAAGGGCAAAATCCAGACGAGTTCTTGGTTTGGATAGCATCCTTGTTGGCTCCGAATGGGAAGGTCTTCGTTCGGTGTCATCCGTGGACTGCAAGACATGGTGGTCATCTGTACGAGAAGCTCAACAAGGCATATATTCATCTTGCGTTGACGACAGACGAACTATCGAAGATGGGGCTGCGTGTACCATCCAATCTGAAGATCGCTCGACCGTTGGCGACTTACGATAACCTGATAACCAAGGCTGGATTTAACATCGACACCAGGAAGGGGCAGTCAGAGCCGGTAGAAAAATTCTTCTCTGGAGATATCCTTGATCGTATTATCAAAGTGACGTGGCGTGGCAATATCGATCACGCGACTGCTTTGAAGATCATGACAAATGAATTCATTGATTATGTCCTAACAAAGCCTCAATAAACTCGGGTTTAGCTGGTCGTAACAGGTAGTCTATGCGACGTAACAATCAGCCAAAACAACCGCTTGGTAAACGCAAGAAAAACGATCCTTTCAAAGAGGATAAGGAACTAAGCGTCTTGCATCGCACCGCTTTCGCTCCGCAATCGCGCACTCTTAGTGGGATACCCATTGAAAATGTGCGTGAAGCCGTATTCGGGTTTGTGTGGGGGATGATTTCTCACAAACTTCACCGCTATCTGCATTTCAACTATGACTCTGCTTTTCAAAAAATCACATCGAGCGTTTTATATCCAGAGTTCATAATGGGTAGTATCTCAGATTTAGCTGCCGGTTGTCTTGGTTTCATCGAGCAGCTTCGGAAGTTTTTGCACACGTCGAGCCTCTTCGAAACGATCCGCCGCTGGTTAACCCGCATCAAGCAATTACGATCGATCTCGAAGGCGACAATAAATTATATATTGTTCCATTAGAAGATATTGTTGCCATCTTTCGGAAACGCGAGCTAGCAACAGAAAGTGATGATGATGGAAGTTTCACGAGAGATCCTTGAAGTTCTGAAGAAGGAGCTAGAATCTCTCTATGCTAACCTCAGATTTAAAAATGGCCAATATAATCGCCTCAAAACTGGGAATAAGTTAGTGCTTGTTCAATTGAACGTCTTTCAGCTAGACGCTCATGGTCTTACTGGTTCAGGTGCGATTTGGAATCATATTTTCAATCTGGATCTCGACGGTGATTTGATAAAGGTTTCGCCGAGCGTTTACGGTCCCAGAACCCCTCTTCCATCTGCATTTGATTTGAGAGATCCGAATAGTATTGAAATGTTATGCTCGATGCTCGATGACTGCGGCGGCGAACGCAATGAACACAATGGCTGAACGTGAAAATCTGCATTATGGCAAATTGTATCTACCATTGCGTTTTTCTTCTAATTCAGTGACTGGTACTATTGATGTCATCATATGGATATATGCGACTTCTCGAAAGCGTTTAATCACTGATACTCACTTCTTCCACGACGTGATTATCTTGCTCCTCAAGACATGTTTTATGAATCTTGGGAACGCGATATTCTTATGAATACCCAGATCTGAAAAGGACGCTGGATAGTATCCCAGGCACAAAGATTCTCGTAGAGGGCGAAATCGATCAACTCCTAGAACGGAGAGAACTTCTCATTAAGATGGGTACGCTCGACCTCAAATAATATACTTTCGATCTTCGCAGAAATTGTGCTACCGCAGCAAATGTGCTTACGTGGTCAGTGATTATTGCAGAACATCTGGTTAAAATCAATAATTCGATAAATGCGTCTACAATATCTTCTTTGGTTCTGAGCGTCTGCCCCCATTGACCAAATTTCTGATGGTTAGGATGAATATTCCACATATTGACTGGTAGCTTCGATTTCCTTGTTCTCACGTTTGCGAGTTTAGAACTATAATATTCCTTTGTCGTTTCATCATCAGATGCGACGAATAATTTGTCGGTGGGATCAAGCAGTTCACTAAGCTTAGTTGCGAATATGTCATCGCGGATGCGAGCTAACTTGGGAAGCACTTTCTGGTAATTGGCCGGGTTGAAATGTAGCATTTCATTTAAATCGACATCGGTCCTGCGACAATGGATGCCAATGTATTCGTTAGTGATCGGAAATTCGTCGGCGATTTGAGCCAGTTCGGGGCGAATCCTCAAGTAATTTGGATAAAATTCGTGAATTTGCTGAATGATCTCGTCGTTCGACAGTTTTCGATCTTGCTCAACGACTATTGGAGCATACCCCGCATAAGCACTATGTGTGTAATATCTCCATGGTACAAGCGTTGTCAATCGGAGTTCATAACAAGAATTCTGTACCCATTGGGTCGGCGGCTCTAGATCCGATTGTACCTGTATCCTATCCGAACAGATTTCGAACAAGTCTGTAATTTGGAATTGAGAACAATTTAGATTGGTCCATGTGATAATCAATCGATCAAAATACTGTAGTTCTAATAGACGGGTGGCAGACAAAAGAGGCCCAAGTCGATTGCCAAGACCAGACGATAACCTCATGTAGAGTATTCTAGGATCAACATGCTGGAGCATTTACATTGATCCTGCATTTGACAAGTTTCGATACATAATTGAAACCATGGCCATCTCCAAGAACGACATTATTGATTTTTTGTCGAAGCTTCGATTTAATTTGTGGACCGCTAGTTTTAGCCCAAATCTTTCTGCCGATGGATGTGTCAGATGAAACCGAATAATATCGTAGTCATCATGGTTCTTGCGAGTTTTGCATTGCGATTCGCAAACGCCCCTCTGTGGAACTTCTCAGCCTTAGCTGGCTTAGCCCTCTATGCGGGTGCACACACCAGTCCGAAATTTCTTGGGCTAGGATTAGTCCTTCTTACTAGATTATTCACCGATACCGCACTCGGATTCTATGATTCCATGTCATTTGATTATATGGCATATATTATCATTTTCATGATCGGACATGTGTGGGTTCCGAAGACTCCGTGGACAATCGCCGGTTCGAGTATCGTTGCGTCATGTACGTTCTTTACACTCAGCAATTACGGTGTTTGGTGGTGCGGAAACATGTACTCCCATGATTTACCAGGACTGTTGTCTTGTTACATTATGGGTCTTCCGTTTGCCGTAGGAACATTTTACGGTGACATTTTATCAACGCTGGTCGCGTTTGCCCTCCATAGGCAGTTTGTCGAAGGACCTAAACCGGTATGCGACCTATTATCTTCCTCGACATTGACGGTCAGTTAGTGACTAGACGATCTTATTGTTAAATTGCTATTCTACCAACATGTCCTCTTTAAGGCCACCTCGATGCAGATTCAAGAGCAACTCCTCAGTGCCAAAGAAGTTGTGGCTTTTGTTCAGAGCTGCTATGGTTTAACACTGGATGCCAGCACCGTTCGGAAGTGGAGCACACGCGGGAGGAGCGGCGCAACGCTGTCACGAGTTGAAATTCGCGGGAGGAAGTATGTCAAAATGTCTCGACTGCTCGCTTGGTTGCGTCCGCAAATGTTACAACCGTCTGCGGATTCTGCATCATTGCGATTAACCGCAAGTCCCGTTGCTCTCGACCCGACAGGGGAGGCTACGCGAGAGTAGCCTCCAATTACGGGGATTAACGCCTTTGCTTTTTTGTGCCCACCTGGCGTAACGATTGCCTATAGTCCCGCATGTCCATCGACTGAGATGTCACGAACAGGAACCTTTTTCGTACAGGTTTCTGTTCGTGACATCAAGAATACAAACCTCCAAACTGGGGTAGTTGGCTTGTGTCAGGTGGAATGTCAAAGCAGATCAGCCATGTGACAAACCGTACCCAACGTCGAATTACGACCTCCTGCCGATAAAATATATCGACAGGAGGTCTTGTATGTCTCGAATAGTCCGTAAAGCACCATCGATCCAAGTCTTTATCACTAAAGGCTTTTCACGCACGAGCGTGGACCTATCACGAACCAGACAAACTCCGAGTGGTTATGTCGGCAGAGGGCGTATCACATTTAGTCATACAACATATGATATTTCTATAGATCTGGAAGATACTGGAAAAATCGTTAGCGGCACTGCGGTATTCACAGTGATTGGCTCCGGAAGCTTGCGTGGACGCCAGAGTGAAGCTTCACTCCGTAGTGTCCCGAATAACACTAAAGAAGTTACCGCTGCTTGGCCTGAAATTCCGCTTCCCGGCACAGCCGCATTAGCCACCATTCGGCTTACGGCTGAACGTAATAATCGTGACAGAGTGGAAGGTGGCTCACGTTCTCCCGCGTCTGCCTCAAAAGCCAGAAAATCTAACGAACCCAGAAGCCTACGTGCTTATTTGATGCAAGGCGGGAATTCACAGACTTCCCGCATACCAAGTGGCGGTAAGACAGCGAGTGGCAAAAAGAAAACTCCATGTGAGAGCCAGGGCTGGCCAACATGTTGTCCGAAGGTAGAAGAAGGGCGTATAATTCTGCCCGAATGAGGTAACAATGCCAGTAATGCCAACAACAATGAAATTGATATTCCCAACAACCGTGGATCGTCGGAATCCTTGTTGCTGTTTGGATCAATGCATACGTCACGACCAACGTTTGTTGGACACCGTGCCTAATACTATTGGATATACCGGCACCGGTATAATTACCGTTAGAGACATTGAGTATGACGTAAATGCGAATTTATCAGTAGCCGGTGATCAGATCGGTGGAAATGTTTCGTTTTATAATCGTCGCAAACGAGTCACCGTCGATAATGCCCTCGCTTTGCAACGCACATCATTCCCTAGCATTCCAATCTTCAATGAATGGAATGGACTTAAAATGAATGGCTTTGGAGACACCGGGATACTAGAATTATCAGATCGTACTCTTACCAAAATGGCCGACGATTTTCTCGGCGGGAGCGGCTCAAAGAATAATGCTATTGAAGCGGTTCTGGAAGCCACCGCAATTCGGAAGCCATTTAACACAATCGTCTCAACAAGCAGGAAGCGATTCCCATTAAATGGAACTGATCCTACCACATGGTCTCCGCTCGCACCAAAGAAAGTCGCTCTCATCATGCCGGAAGAGACGACGATTACGACCGTCGAATTTGAAATCAATGAACTCACTTTGGTCGTGCGACCCAGTGCGGTTCAGATCTTTGGTAAGATGACTTCATACACTCAACGAGACACTCTTGGTGATTTCCCTATTGATGCTGTTACAAAACAATTCAGTTCTCCATCCACAACATCATTGTATAATACTACATTCCCATGGTCGAACCAATGGTCGCTTATTGATAATTTAAATCCATCTGTAAGCTTGTTGAATCCCGTTTTGATGTTTCCATATCTTCCGACTCCGGACCTCCAAATTGTGGTTACAATAAAAGTAACCGGTTCGCAGACTTGATAACATGTATTTGACGGCTCAAGGAGGAGCTATCATGCGTACTATCGGAGTTGGGGTTAGCAGCCAAAACAAAAACACACAGCTCAGAATATTAGTTCTTTATGATTTCCGAAGACGCTTGGCCGCGTCGTCCATGCGTTGTAATGCGGCTTGACGCTTGTTCTTGGGCTTCGCCACTGTCGGATGACGCATGGTATCATTTATAGCGGTCGCAGCATATTGCGTCCCGATTTGATTCCGGAGCATGGAAGTGGACGGGTCTTGGTATTGTGACTCATAAATATAGCGTAGCTTCATACAGTAGGTTTGCGATGGCATCACGAGCATTACTAGCTGCGAAAGAACTTGGATTTGACATCAAGTCATTTATGAAGAATCAGTATAATTTCACTCGATATTCAATTCCTATTCCAAATACTAGAGGTATTGATAGAGTAGAATGCGTCGTACGAGATTTTAGTAAGTATGCCGGATACGAACTTTTCGATGAATTGGTCCATCAGCTGGCACACGAGAAAGTAGGCGATTGGAGCAATTCAAAGCAGGACAAATTAGAGTATCATGAAAGAAATATTCGCGGAATATATGGCGAGACATTCGTTGGTCTGGACTTCATAAGTAATGAAAAATACTTTACCGAATGGTTTAAAACCCTATACCTAATATCCCCAGACAAGAATACTGGTAGCAACGCTAATCGAGACATCTGCAAGGAATGGACGGGTCTTGAGCATGATATAGAAGTCAAGACCTGTTGTGCTTCTTCATATTACATATGGATTTCTGAAAGACTTAAACCGTCCACAATAATAGCAATTATCTATGAGCTTGAACATAGGAAAAGGTATGCAGGATTGACTTTTCTACCCCACAATCTTGATTTACTTTATGACATGTATGCAAGCGATGGACGGGGTGCATGGAAATATGAATTATCTAACGTACCAGAATTCGCAATCATACAAAAATTCATGAATAAGTTAAACGTGAGATCCCGTGCTTCATCATGACAGACCAGTAATCCTACAGACGCCCGGCATAGCTTCGGTCGCAACCGGTGCCGCTGCTAAATGCACCGTAGCTCTTAATTATTTGCCCACTACGCGGTTGACGACAACCAAATGAAAGTGGGAAAGAAGATCCCAGGCACCGACATTATTATTGATAACCCACAACGCCTCTTGGCTGAGCAGCCCAATGTTTTTACAGTATGTGCTTAGAACCTGCGGGACGATATTATAGAACGCTTAAATTATCTCAAAATTAAATCGAAGCTCGAACGATACATTCCACGAGAGTATCAACATAAATGCTATATCATACCGGCCAACGCGAGAGACGCCTATATGTGACGCCTATGGGCGGGTTAGGCAATCGTCTAATGGCGATCTTTGGTACTATCGCCTGCTGCTTCATTGAGAAATATGATCAATTGGTTATTCGGTGGGCTAAAAACGGTCATTGTCCTCTTAGTCTACACGAAATCATTAAGATCGTTAATGTGGACCATCAGGTTCTCGAAACCCCAAAATATGTTCATAAATTACCGGAGTTGGTATTAAAACCATTTCAGTTTTTTGGGGACGGATGTATTTATGAATCTACGATGTCATCATCAAGCCCATCACCTCTAACTATTATGCAATGGATCATCGATAACATTGCGAAGTATGTCGAATTTATACCATATCAGCCGATAGCCGCCACCACATTTGGTCTACATTGTAGACGGTCTGATTGGGGAGCCACATCGGTAAACAATTACGACATGACGGATAATCTACGTGAGAAAAGACAGATATTGGATGTTGAATTCGAAAAATTCATAAATCCAATAATCACAGGTCACTCGACATTCCTGTCCACTGATTCGATTCGGACAGAAGATTATATAAAGTCACGGCATCCTCATGTTATTATAACCAAAAAGACACGCTATCCGATTAGAACTAGTCGAGACGCTGTATTAATGCGAGAAGCCTTGGTTGATTTGCACACTCTTGCTGAATCTCAGACCATTATCAGAGATTCAGAGAGTACGTTTTCCTTCGTCGCCACTCTGATGAATGGTGGATTTACGAGACCAAACCGGTTAATAACATGGCCCCGCCCAGTTTTGCAAGGTGCGGGGCCGGGATTTTGACTTTATCGCTTCTCGGTCCTTGGTTTTGGCCTTCGGCTTGGTTGTGGTCTTCGTGAGTTAGGACGCGGTACACACCTCTAAGACATCTATATCGGGATGGTCATACAATTCATTGCTGAGATTATTCGCAGCCCGAATTGCCCCAGCACGCCAAGAGTAGCCTTCAGCACCGCCCGCGATGATCCGACCACTGCGTAGCAAACGCCAACGCCACTCACCCTTCGTGTCGGCAAAAACTTCTAACTTCATGGCAGAGTCTCCACAGGACCGAGTTGTTGAAAGCGTCACTAAGTACGGAATAAACTGCCATGGATATACCTAAACCCTTATCGCGGGAATTTTTATTATATAGACAGTCTTGCTGTGGAAGCAAGTGCTTGAATTGTCCATATCTCCCCAAGCACACTACCGGATCAAAGCAAACAGCCGAAAGCATACTGGCAGAACCAGTCAGTCACTTGAAATATTATGGGCTTCAGATACGGACAATTAATACCCTAGAGTTACATGGGTATTACACTATCGGAGATCTCCGGAGACTTCAAGAATGTAACGAAATCAGAAATCTCGATAACAATGGGCGACAGGAAGAAATTCGCGATGCTTTATCGTCATACCTTCGAGGCGATCCTCCGCAGGAATTACCTTTTGACAACACAACATCGAATTATGTGTTGTAACGCGGAACAGTATTGTAAGCGGAGACTAGTAACTGAGCAATGACGACATTCGATGGCATGCACGGCTAAAATTTATGAAATTTTATGAATACGCAACGCTCTACGATGTAAACCGCAGAATCAGCAAACGACTCGGCGAGAAATTAGACGAAGAGCGTCAGGAATACTATCGGAAATTCAAATTCGCCGGATTCCGAGACATCAAAGCGAGCATAACACCGGCACAACGCAAAGACGCCGTTGCTGCCCTCAACCAATGCCTCGCAGAGATTGACTACATCGACAACGACAAACCATACTACCTCGTATACCCCACCATCACCAAATACCTCATCAACCTCAAGGAAGAAAAAGTCCCCGTCAGCCTCGTCAAACTTCCCCACAGAGCCATCGTCTTCCGCTTCGCCGACACCGAAACCGCCTTTGACTTCACCGACAAAGGCAAGACCTACAAACTACGAACCGTCTTCGCCACCTACACCAAACAAGAAGAAATCATCCGACTCGATGGAAAATCCATCGCAAACGACATCATGATCCTCTGGATCGACGTAGGCGAAACCATCGTAGCCCCAATCGGCGACGTAAACACCATCGAAATACCCGTCCTCACCTACAAAATCCTCCATGTCAGCACCCCCGGCAAAACCCTAGACGACGCCATCACAGAATCCAAATTGGGAGAAATCGAAGGACTTCGCATCCCAGACGAGGTTATCAACAATATCATCCGCTGCATCGCAAGCTGCTGCCTCATCAGCAAAGACATGGAAGACGGCCTCATCGAACCAGACGTACTCGCCGCCGACCGCGACAAATTCCGCGCAACTCACGACCCCAAGTACGTTGAGAAAGCCAAACGCAAAGGCAAAAACGGATTCCTAATCGGAGCCACCCTCACAGTCAATCCCCACTGGCGATCCGGAAGCCTACTTGCCCTCTACTGGACCGGTCCCGGCAGAACAATCCCCATCTATCGCCCCCGTAAAGGCGCACTCGTCCATCGCAAGAAAATCCAAAACCTCCCCACCGGCTACGAAGCCCGTTAAAGATTCCTCGTGGGCATCGCGCTCACAGGGGCGGGGCGGGTTTTCACGGAGATGTTCGTCTCAAGCGAGAGAATACTCGCGCGGCAAAATTTCGTAACTCTTTGCGAGATTGGGAATGATTGGGCAGCCGAGGTTAGTAGCAAAAAAAGAAGAAATAACTGCTAGCATGTGGGGAATTCTTGGTACAATAGCGGAAGAGCGAGAAGCGTATGTGATTCAGGCAAATAAGTGGGGTCAGTATTCCACCACATCCAGAAAACTGTATTTTTTGCAGTTTATTGTGCCAAAAACTACACCTGTCAGATGTACAGGTCTTTGGCTGTCCGAAGATCAAATGGAAATTCCGTTCCACAAACAGTAAAAGGAAAAGGCAGATGACGCAAAATTTGAAGGTCCGGAAATGCACTTCAGCCCCAAAAGGCTCATTTAATGAGGGTCCCGCATCACCCAACTCCACAAAAAAGCCATCTTCGGAACATTAGTGCTTCTAGGAGTAAAGCATAAATTCAACGGAAATGCACCGGAAAACTCACCATCCACCACGACAAAACCATCCTCAGCACATAAACCATCAAGTTCATCCTCAACCACTGCTCAGAACCGGATGACACCGCCACCTTTCACCACTGCCACCCACAATTCCCCACGAACCTCCTCGACAGATTCGACGCAATAGCCAAAAACATATCAGAGCCAACAACATTCGGCATAGAAGAGCGGGGTCTAGATATAAAGAGCAACCCGCTCCATCGGCTCCCTCAAGATCGACCCCCAGACCTCTCCCATCCGAACCCGCCGATATCTAAACTCCACAGAAATAACAAATTACATTACAAAACTACACCAGAAAAAAGAAAACCCCAAAAAGGACCAACAAAATGAACTACTACCTACAGACAAACGCCCAAATCGGAACCACATCCCACCAACTCACCGCCAAAACCCACAACATCACCCAAAGCTGGCGACACGCCAGACAAATAAAAATAGACCCAACCAACACCATCACCCTCCACATCCAAATAAACACCCCCGACCCACAAACCATCAACGGCAACATCACCATCACCCACAACCGAACCAACGCCCAAAAACACCACACCCTCACCACCCAAACCATCACTAACCCCAAAATCCCCACCAACCACACCTGGCCCGACCTCCCCCTCCCCTCGGGACTCGGAACCATCACCATCAACGCCACACTCACCCCCGACAACTAAGACTAAACAACGAACAACGAAAAAGACAAAGAGGGGGGAGACAGAAAAACCCAACCCTGCCCCAAAATAATAAGAATAAACCCCTCAAACCGATTCCGAACAATAATCCCCAACTCACCCTAAGCCCCAAATGACCCCCGAAACGCACCGAAGGGCAGCCGGAAGGCTCGAAGCGTCTCCCCCGGACTCAAGACGGTCCGCGTGTAGAGTTAAACGGAACGCAAAGGAAGGCCCTTCCTGAGGGTGTTTTTCGGGGCATGGGAGATATTAATTAGAGGGTCCTCTCCTGCCACAGGGGATCAGGAGGTAATGTCTAAATAGTCATCCGGACCCGTGGGAGAATTGGGAAGTGGGTTGGGGAGGCCGAGAATTGACCGGAGGAGCGTGCCCTATTCAGTCGTGGGCGGGGATACCCGGTTCAAGCTTTCCACGGAGGAAATCCGGGTGTTACATGAGAGTATCTTTGGGTCTTATTGGGTCAGAAGGCCGCTTTGAAGCATTGTATGAGGAGTTCTAGGGCGGCGTATAGGGTCAGGACGATTATTGTGAGGGTTAACTGGGTGGGTTGGGGTTTTTGGCGGGGTTCATCCATGTCTTTGGGTTTCCAGGGAGGAAATCCGGGCGTGCGTGATGAGTTGGCGGAATATTGGATTTGGCCGTCCGAAGTTATTACTATTATCTTTCGGACTATTGCCGCATATTTATCTGCTTTGTATTTGCAGGTTTCGAGGTTTCCGGAGTATGAAATGGACTTTATGTTGCCTAGGCTGTTCATTTCTACGGTGCTGAATTGGCCTTAGGGAGTTCGGGGGTGTTCAATTGTGTTTCCAGGGAGGAAATTCGGGTGTATGTAGGTGTGGCAAACCGGGGATAGAACCCAGCGAGTCCGGTCCCTTGGCACGCTTTTTGGCGTATAGCCCGGCTCGCTGACGTTTTTATTGTGGCAGATCCCAATTGGCCCGCTGAATATCAACAAAGGTTGGCTATACAATATATTCAACGCACCATAATCGAATGATATAAGCCTACTTAATCAACGGTACTCAATAGTCTGGTAGATCCATGATGCAAAACCGTGATCGCCACCTATCAAATTCAGCTCTGGGATCATTCTATATCTGTAATCTGACCTATACCCCTTAGTATACCCCTATACCCCCGCCAATACTTATGGGGATGGGGTCAAGATAAAATTCATGGTGGCATTACAGCAGTTTCTAAACCACTGATCATATTATAATATTTCAACACAAACGCCAAAGACTCATCAGCAGAAGGGCGAGGACTATCGGCATGCTCAACTTTATACCATATCCTAGCTGGCCTGTCCACTTCCGACCCAAATAACCTCTTAAATGCACCTTTTGGTAAATCATTACACACATATTCAACCGTTGTCGGATTAACATAACATGTAGTGACAAAGCTCAAAGGCACATTATTCCGACACACCCATTCTCTTTCATCAACCCAATTATTAATAACGTTTTTATATGCTTCACCAGCGTCATACTTATCATATCTAAACGGTGCAACTTCTAATTCAATAGTACTCACCTCTAAGGCAGCCCAACCGACTATTCCCTGCCTCATCAACGACCTGGCAAAATTTGAACTTAACGTATCAGTTAATGACACCGGCCCACGAACAAAACCTTTTCGAGCTATCCTAGGAAGAGCAGTAGTATAATGGTACAAATAAGCAGGCTTCTGACCAATATCTTCATTAATGAAAGATAACTGCATTACGAATAGCCTTTCCCCACGTTTTTTGGCGTATAGCCCGGCTCGCTGACGTTTTTATTGTGGCAGATCCCAATTGTGGATAGTATTTTCGTAATTCCACGGATCTTCTAAGAATTTGTCGAGGATTTCTAGGCGGTCGGGTGCATCTAGTTCGCATAGTGCGATGTTTTTATTACCCATGTCCGCTACGATGGTGTCGCCTTTGATCCAGAGGATGGCTACACATTCGTCATCTAGTGAATCGTGCTTGACTTCGATGGTGTTGTTGAGGTGGTTGGCGGTGTAGCCGAGTTCTTCGATTTGTTAAATTAATTTGGCATAGCTATGCATGGCTGGTTCCTTTCCACGGGGAAATCCGGGTGCATGAGAGATCAATATTAATTTTGAATTTATTACATTATCTCGCCATGCATTACCATCTTTCTTGTACGAATTCATACGACCAGATGTAAAATTATAATTCTTATTCTTAATATTTCCAGGGAGGAAATTCGGGTGCATGAGAGTACGGCTCGGGGAGCAGAAATGACCTATGACCATTTTGAGCGATTGGTCAAAGGTGAAGTCAGGTTGGGGCAGATGTACACATCCCAACCATTGTAGATGCTACCTTGGAAGACGCACTTGTCGCAGTCGTGATGGAAGTTAGGTTGGCTCATGTATGCGTTGGGTTCCTCAGTGATCATCCTAGCGATGTCTTTGGGGTCAACATAGGCCATATAAATCGGATTGCCGTCCTTGCTAGTGGCTGCTAACAAAGCCTGGGAAGCAGCACGGGCGAACCTATCAATCTCAGTAGAGATATAGTTTCATACTAGTTCTATTTCTCCTTCATCTGTGATTGTTATTCTTTGTTTGTCGAGTATTTGTATCCTGTTGACGTCCCAGACTATATAGGCTGTTCCTGAGCCTTCGTATTCATTGTTGTATTTTATACTATCGTAGCCATATCTTTCTATAATTTTTGGTATATCGGATGACGTTTCTTCGCCATGTATAGCCTTGTTTACTCTTTTGTCTTTTGTGCGGATTTCATTTTCGTCCCAGTACATGGCATCTCTAGCTCGTAATGGGTTGCTGATATTTAATTTTACCGTGTATAGTATCGGTGAGTTATAGTTTGGATCTCCGTAATGTCGATTTATTATTTCAGATGCTATGTCTCTTATTTGTTCTAGGTTTGTCGCAAAATGAAATCCTATACCATCAGAAATATATTTCTGATCGAATTCATCGAAGTCTTGCGCTGAGACATGATATGTCTTTTTATGGTTATGCCTTTTTAGGGTTATGCCTGGGGTATCTTCGTGGATGGCTCGGATTTTCATCGTTTTATGGGTTTGTTAGGTGTTGAATTTGGTATAGTCGCATGAATTCCTCTTACTATAAATTTTGCAGCGATTTTATCGTGTCGATTGGGTTACCTTAAAGCGTCACTAATAGATTGTTAACGTGTGTGGGGTAGATCGCGCCAATGCTTATTAGCTTCATAAACAACACCGCGCAGTTCAGAAGGATACTTAAGAACGCCATATGACTCTAACATCTCCGCAAATACAAAAGGACGACCCTTGACCCTACTCATAAAAGTCCCTGTCTTACCAAAAATAGTGCCGCCCTGCGTCTTCTCAACCCCATAACCAGGGTATGCGCCCGAACAATGATTAGTTCCAATGAGCACCCCATCACCACCGGCTGATCCAAATAAAACACTATCTTGTTCGAACTCCTCTCCCAATGACACCAACTTATTCTTTAAATCACCTCGATCTTGAATATCCACTACGAAAAAACTGTTCTCGTTGACCTCACGCTCATCAGAAGACCCATAATTTTCAATATAAGATCCCTTAATAGCCGTCACGCTAAAACCAAAAGAACGCAACTTAGCCAATAAACTAGCATTACGCTGTTCATTCTCATGCCTTGTATAAGGCTTACCCTTACCGCACTCCGGAGCATACCTAAAAGCAGTGATGACGCCAAAATCATGAGTCCTAGTCTGTTGATATAACCTACTTAACCCACTCTCATTAATGGTCGCAAACAAAGCATTATCCAGAGATTCTTCAAAGTTACTCATCTTACTCTCCCAAAATAACAATACCTCTGCCGATATTTTAATAGAGTGTGGCGGTGAGCGGCGGACCGGTTAATCTAATCTTCTTACCGGTCAATTTCGCTTGTCATGATACAATAAAAGTCCGAATCATTTCGGAAACGGGATTGTGTTGGTAAGTCATTCTGCCAGCCCCCCGTCGCGTGACTTTCGCCACAGTCTAACAGGCTCTGGCTGAACCAATTCCTCGCGCTTATCCACCCAGCGTGCGATCGCCAGATATTCCGGCCATTCGGCGCGAATTTCTGCTGCACGCTGCGCGATTTCCTCCGGTGTCGGGTCCACGTACTTTATTCTGTGCCGCTTAATGTCGATTGCATTCGCGTCATGGACACTGCCGTCATCTAACAATATCGACCATCGTTTGCCTAACTCATCTGACTGCCGCGAAATGCTGCCGATGTGTTGACTGCCGTCGATGTTAACTACTACTCTCTCACCAATTACAAATCGTTTTTTACTCATCGAAATGCCTCTTGCATGGTTGGTTCATTTCCACCGGGGAAATCCGGGTGCATGAGATTAGAAGCGGTGGCGTCCGGTGGTGACGCGGCTTTTGATCATCCATTCGGTATTATTTTTTTCTTTGTAGCCCATTTCGAGTCGTCCGTTGGGGTCTTTGAGGACGACACCTTCGAGGATGGGTTTGATGTCGGTGGCGGTGGTGTATGGGGCGTTGATGGTGTGGACCATGTTCCATAGTGTGTCCCAGTCGCTCGCGTCATATTGTCGAGCGAGAATTATGTTGTCGGTGAGCTTGATGCCGAAGTCAATGGGGTCGTGGCTGGGGTGCGTGTACCAGAACGTCTCTTCTGTTTGGACGCATCCTCGAAGGATGTCGTATCGTTCTTGGTAGGTGGTGCCGAGGAGTTGTTGGCTCTCTTGGACCAATACATCCCAGATGACGATGGTGTCTTTGATTGCTCGGTGTTTTTGGTCGAGTAGTCCTCCGTCGAGTAGGTGCCATTGACCGCTGGTGAGGCCGAGTGCTTGGGCCACTTGTTCGAGTTGTTCGATGAGCCAGTCGGGGGCGGTGTAGGTTCGGAATCGTTCTCCGTGGCGGTTCCAGAGTTCGATGTTTCTGGGGCCACCGGGGAGGAATTTTATTAATGCGTGGCTGTCGTTGTACTTGTGTTGGGGTTTCCATCCCATGTCGAGAAAGAGGCTAGCATCGCCCTTGGGTATGCAGGTTTCGGCTCGCGGAGGAAAGATATACTGGGTTGCTGGAACTTTCAGTTTCATCGTTACAATTTCCATGTAAGATATCCTTGCCTGGTGGGATCTTGTGGCAGATCAGGATAGGGAGATTAATTCTATGGCGACACTTCGCTATCCGTTCTTTCCTCAGGTTTGTTCGTATCATCCGAGGATTGGCGTGAAGGGGAAAGATGGGCATGTGAGCGTGATCCGGGCAGATCTGCCGGATTGGGCTTCTGATGAAGAGGTGCTGGAGGCGATGGGGCAGGCTTTGAATGTGGAGACTGCTGGGGAGGTGGTCGAAGCGATCGCTGGTGGAAAAAGGAAGCATTGTCTGGGTAAGGCGGGCTGTATGAATTGCAGTGTGGAGCATGCTGCACAGTCAGCGATTCCGAATTGGCCCGTGATCGACTGGGACCATAAGGTGGCTTAGCTGGTCGATCCCCCGCTGAATGGAACAGTGCTGAGGGTGGTAATCTCTGGGGGATTGCCGCCCTCAATCTGTATTTGGACAACCCGTATTAACGAGGTGCTGGATGCCTGCCACATGACTCTATTGCGGGAGACGATGGGTCACACCGCTGCGGCAGCAATGCTAGTTCTGGAGGATTTGAGTCATGGGTCTTTTTGCGAAAGCACAACAGTCGAAGAAGTCCGAGGAGCCGAAGAAGGCGAAGGGCATGGCGTGGCTCGCTGGCGATCCCGCTGGGGATACGGTGGCGAAGAGCGTCAAGGAGTTGGTCCGCTTGAGTGCGGAAGCGAAGGCGGTCGAAGCCAAGATGGGCATTCACAAGACCGTCGTGAAGAAGTTCGCCGAGGAACGGTACATTTCGTCCTACGCCGAAGCGGGCGTCGGTCCCGAAACCCCGATGTACGTGCAGAACGCGGACGGCGAGAAGGTCACGTACGTCGTTCAGGATCGGTCTGGTCAGTACGGGGTGAAAGACGAGCAGAAGGAAGCGTTGGCTCAGTTGCTCGGTCCGGACGCCGTGGATGGTCTTCTGTTCGATGAGGTCAGCTTCGGGTTCAACCGGGAGATCATGTCGATTCCGGGAGTACAGGACGTGATCGAGAAGGCCCTCGAAGGAGCCATCAAGAAGCTCACGGCGGGTCCGAAGGCGATCCTGACGGAGACGCAGGCCGAGACCCTGCTGGACGTGGATCAGAAGACCGCGTTCAAGCCTGGCACCCTCGATCGACTCGCGGTGATCGTCGGACAGGATACCGGTCGCATCAAGCAGTTCTTGGAGATCATGGGATCGTCTGCGACGCGGTACGTGAAGGTCTGAAGAGTCGCGGGGTATGCCCCAAACTTCCGACTCGTGGCCCGTCCGGGGAGAAATCTCCGGGCGGGCCGTTTTCGTATATTAACCGATCTCCTTTTTACGGACACAGGTTCTTATGGAAAGCGTACCACTCACAACAGCTCAATACAACTACTTGCTACCAGTCTATGGGCTGGCGGCGGGCAGCGGCAAGTTGCTTTTCTGCTGCAACAAGCATTATTTCGTCGGTACGCCGAGTGAGATTGTTGACATGCGGCGGCGGTTGGTGGGATTATCCTGGTAATCCAAGGGCGGGCTGATACCTCATTAAGGACACAGACTATCATGATTGAGCACCAATCAGGTGACACTTACATTGTCAGCGGTTATTACTACAACAGTGACCGCAAATTCCGCAGTCGCTACAGCAATCTTCATCAGGCTGTGAGTATTAATCTCTGGCGGGGACAAGTGTGGCAAGTGCGGGATGGACGGCGTAAGCTCATCAAGAAGGTGTGGAATTGAATGAGTGTGCGGGTATGGCCATTTACCGGGCGACTGACAACAACAACTTGCTAGGAGACAAAATCATGTTAAGCGACGCACACACCTTTCAGATTGGTTTTGAACACACGAGCGGTGGCGACAGTAAACTGCCAAAAGAAGATCGCGGGTTTTTCGGTGGTTACACGGTGCGCGTGGCGCGGACTGAGGCCGAAGCGGAGCTGGCCGCACACCGCCACCGGTATGACGGCGAGGACGAGGAAGACAGCCTGAAGATGGCAGCGTGTGCGATTGGTGAGTCGAAGATGCGGGAAATGGTCACCACTGATTTTCCGCAATGGGTCGACGCGGCCATCGACGACCTCGCAGCGGAGGTCTGTTAATGCGGATGCCAAATCTGTTCTCACGGCTGGGGCTGATGAGTACGAGGAGGAGGACGAGTGATCCATCGGGCGGTCATTAACAATGCGGGTCTCATTGACACAATGGATTTGTTCAATGATACTATGAACTGGCTGCGAAGGATGGGACGCCCAGACCTCGCAGATCGAATCCAAACCCGGTTGGTTCATACTGATTTCTTTGGTACTTAGAAGGGCTAAAACATGATTCTTGATGCGAACAAATTCACTCTGGATGGTGACACCTACGTCGCAGAGATCAGCGAACTCCGGATGCGATGTGCTCCCGTTTCATTCACCCTGAACAACTGCCCAAAACCCGGAATGAGCCGGTCGTTCCGGAGCACAAAAGTGGACGAGTCCGGGGAGGACATCGCTGGGTGGCGGTATGAGGTTGACGGCCCCATACCCAAGACAGACCCTTGTTTGAAGGTCCTGATCATTAACGATTAGGGCCGGGGTTGGAACACGTCATCATGATTACACTTTCAAGACAAGGCGTTCTTCGGACTGCGGATGATGTGAGGCGGGTGGTTGCGTATGTGACCGAGAGCGTCTCGCGAGAAGACATCCTTGCCAGTGCGGAGACCATGTTTCGGACTTACACGAATCAGGGTGCTCTTGGTGCGTTCCCTGGCCGTGGTGGTGTGGCCGGTGCCTTTGTGATGCGATTCCTTCGCGAGATTACATTGGCGGACCTCGAAGATGCTGGGGATTACGAGATTATGCTGCGGGATGCGACCGTGCTTATCTTGGATCACTACGAGATTCCGGGGGATTACGTCCCACCTAGGGATTTGGTGCGGGAGGGGATCGCACTGCTTGTTCATGTGAATGAGGTTGTGCGGTTGCTTTCGGGGCAGAATGACGTCGAGTTTATTACGGAGCAGAATGATGTCGAGTTTCGTACGGTGTGGAATCTGTTGTCACACGAGGCATCACATTTAATCGCTGCGGGGAAGTCGCCACAGGATGCGTACTTGCTACCAGATGTGACGGTGGATTCCGTTCTGGCGGCGTTTAAGTCTGTTCCAGCGAGGAAATCATGAGCGAACATGTTGCTATTCTCCGTGGATTGATTGATGGGGAGCAAGATGATCTTGCTCTGACCCTTCAGCCGATCGTAAATGTGCTTCAGGCGGTGGACAGGCTTTCCACGGCGGAAATGGCGTCACGTATTGTGGCGGCGTTGTCTGATGCTAAGCTTATTTCCCCTACAGACAACCGTCTTTGTGCTTTCGTTGAGGCTGTTGTACAGCAGACTCTCGATGCGGGATTCCAAGGAATCAAGTGATGGACGAGAAGATCGCGGAGTGATTGTATTGGATGTCTTAGCAAGGCTGTCTGGCGAGACCGTATTTGAGTGGTTTATGCTTCAGCCTGAAAATCCAGCTATGATGCCTTAAATGGTGCAAGACCGTCTGGTTGGGGTGCTGTCGCAGCAGGTTTCGCGATGGATATTCTCAAAAGGTATTGAGGGTTCTATGAGGAAGATGCTTGTACTGGGGCTGCTGCTGTGTTCTTCCGCAGTGGCCAGCAATGTGGCATATTACGGATCTGTCTGGCAGTACGCCCAGACCGACCAGGCTCGCTGTGAAGCGGAAGCCCGCTACATGGCTGCTCGTGGTATTCGTGGTCATGTAGGGCCAAACATTGGAAATTTTGAAGGAGTCGGCTGGGGCTACAACTCGCGGCCCGCCACCTGCAAACCCAGTCGCGTCATGCGACTGACAGGTGACGCTGTGGCTCAGTCCTCAAACGGAACCTGGTACCGCGTCAGAAGTTGGCGATAACCAGCCTATCCCACCTCGCGTACCCCATTTTGTGGCGAAATCACCACGCCCATTAAGCCGTTTCAAGTAGAAGGGCTGTAGCCCGCATGCGCCCCGAGGGATGCCGTCAGACGGTGCCGGGGATCTATTCGCTGAGTGAGTAGTACGGGGAAGGGTCGATTTAACTCGCTGATTGGATCTGCCACATGTAATGGTCAGAGACAGATTAATTCAATCAGGAGACACAAGGGATGACATTCGCAAATCACGTTACGATTGGGCCTGAATTTTTCGCCAAGGCGTTTAACGACTATTCGAGTTGGCGTTGGGCGATTGTCCGCGAGTTCATGCAGAACAGCATGGACTGCAAGAGCGGAGCCATCCGTGCATCGGTGGCTCTAGTGGGCGGTGATACCGTGCTGACGGTGGAGAATGACGGGGACCCGATGACCCGCGAGATTATCGTGGGCAAGCTGCTAGCTTTGGGTGGTTCTGGCAAGAACTTCCAAGGTACGGTCGGCGGCTTTGGCAAGGCGAAGGAGATTCTGTACTTCGCTCACAAGTCTTACAAGATTGAGACGGGTGGTCTCATTGTCTCCGGCAGCGGTGCTGGCTACAACATCGACGAGACTTCCGATTACTTCTCCGGGACTCGCTCGACTGTGGTGATCTCTGGTGATCAGGTCGAACGGCTCACATCTGCTTTCAGGAATTTTGCGGCGTATGCTCAATGGGATGGGGAGTTCTACTTTAATGGCGATCTGTTGAGTACGGATCTTCGGAAGGGTGCTCCTCGTCGTGATCTGGGCTTCGGTATGGTCTACACGAACAAGTCGTTCCCGAACAAGCTGATTCTGCGGATCAATGGCGTGCCGATGTACCATGAGTACATCAGCTTGAATCGCTGTGTGATCGTGGAGTTAAAGGGTGCGTCGGTGGACGTGCTGACCTCGAATCGGGATGGCTTGAACAATTCGTGTCGGTACGAGTTGTCCTCGTTCATTACGGAGTTGGCCGTTGATAAGCGGTCGGCTTTGAAGAATCGTGGGATGACGCGGTATCGTCGGTACGAGGGGAAAAAGCTGCGTCACAGGGTCCAGAATGCTGTGAATGTGAAGGCTCTGGTGGTTGGTGGTGAGACCGCGAAGGATCGTGCTACTGCTGCTTTGGTGAATCTGGTCGGTCGTACGGATTTGGTGCCGACGACGACTGGCGGTGGTGCGATTTCGATGGGTGGTACGGAGATTCGAACGGTCGAGGTTGTTGGGGAGTGTGCTCCTTATGCGGGTGACATTCGCCAGACAGTCGAAGAGGATGTGATCTTTCACAAGACGAATGTGAACGAAGAATTCATCATCAAGAACGAGACGGATCTTCAGATTCCCGCGTACTACCTGCCGGACAGTCAGGAGTTCAGCACGTACAGCCAGAAGTTGGTGCGGATATGGGGTCGGTTGCTGGTGGAGCTGCACCGGTTGTTCGATCATGAGGCTGATTTCGCTCTGGGTTTCATCTTCGATGAGACGGCTGAGGCGGAGTTCGAGAACTTCGATTATGGGAAGGTGTACTACCTGAATCCCGCGAAGGTGGTCGAGCAGTCTTCGAGCAATTCGAAGAGCTTCAAGAAGCGGTTTCAGTTGACCGAGCGTAATCGGCTGCTGATGATCGCGTTGCACGAGTTTGTGCATGGTTTAGGTCTCGGTCCGCATGATGAGGATTACGCGAACAGGCTGACAGATATGGCTTGGAAGGTGCTGGACGAGCGGAAGCGATTCAACTGGTGTTTCGTTGCGTGAACATCTATTACGCCAAACGGCCAGATTGTCTCATGTGATCATTAACGGGGAATCCCCTGCTTGCCACAGGGGATTGTGGGGAAGAGGGGGATCGGAGAGATTCCTCCATCCCCCCTTTAATCTGCAGCGGCAGGATGCCACAGTGGGTTAGGACGAGACCAATATCATCCATTGCACAAGGGGATGCACATGAGACTAGACAGTATTATCTCACGTACCAAGGTGGAGCCGCGACCTTACCAGCGGCGGATCGTTTCGAAGATGCTCGACATGTATGGCGGGCGTTGGAAGGGGCTGGATGGCCAGTTGGAAGTCAGAGCTCGTTCGGTGATGATCGAATCTCCGACCGGCAGCGGGAAGACTGTGATGGGCTTGCTGGGCTGCAAGGCTTTGCAGGATGAGCATCCGGATTTGACGGTGGGTTGGGTCGCGATGCGACGGAATCTGCTGGTTCAGGCTTCGCGGGAGAATGTGGAGAAGGGCATCAACGTCAACGACATTCACTTCGTGTCGATGTTCGATAAGAGTCCTGACAAGCTGATCGACGCGAAGAAGGCGGGTCGGAAGGTGCTGTTGGTGATCGACGAAGCTCAACACGATGCTGCGTCGTCCATGGCTCACCTGCACAACATCATCGAGCCGGACTACATTCTTGGGATGACCGCGACTCCGTTCCGAACGGACCGGATGAAGCTGTGCTTCGACAAGGTGATCAAGGACGCTGGTATCCACCAGTTGATTCAGGACGGCTACCTGTCGAAGTTCGATCACTTCACGATACCGCGTTGGGACGCGGAGACGGTGGCTAACCACTATTGTTCGGAGCCGGAGCGATGGGGCAAATCCATTTTCTACTTCGTGAGTCTCCAAGAGTGCTTCAAACTTCACGGAATCTTCCGCGAGCGTGGCGTGGTCTCGGACGTGGTGACGGGTGATTCGGATTGGGAGTCGCAGCTGGAATTATTCCGGGATGGTACGACTTCATGTCTGATCAACTGCATGAAGCTGACGGAAGGCTTCGACGAGCCGAGTCTCCAAACGGCTTGGGTGCGGGATTCGGGGAAGGGTTGCACGATGCAGATGGGTGGTCGGGCTTTCCGAAAGCATCCGGACCTGCCGGTGAAGCAGATCGTGCAGTCGAAATCGACGAAGTGGCCGTTCATTCGGACCGCGATGCCGCGAATGCAGTACCTCTGGCAGAACGACACGTGGGTGTCGCTGCAAGTGAATCCGAAGATCAACCAGATCAACCAGAATGCGAGAATCGCCATCGCGACGACGGAAGTCGAGATGCCGGGTTTTGTGATCCAGCGACAGTTGAAGAAGGCTCAGCGGATTCGATTCTAGTCGAGAATTAGTCGGGACCCTTGTGCGTGGCCGGTGGCTCTTGGATGGAGTCACCGGCCATTTTCGTATCCGACCTAGTTCGGGGGAGGGTCGAGGTGAGAGATGCGATGTATTGAAAAGGCAGCAGATAGTACGGGGGATGGTTTGAGCGACATTAACCAATCCCACAGAGGGTGTCACAGGGTAGTATCGGGAACTGGTAGTCAGTTCCGGAAAGCATCACACAGGGAGACATGACAATGACGACTGGACTAGCGACTGCGAATGCGAATGGTGGGGTGGGCGTGCTGGCGAGCGATAATATCGGCTTCGACTACACGTTTGTGCCGATCAGCGACCTTCAGGTGGAGACGGAGACGGACAAGAAGACGGGCAAGCAGAAGGTGAAGCATGTTCTCGTGCAGGATGAGCCTATTCCGGCGACGGATCGGTTCTGGACGAGCCTCTTCGCCCGCTACGGCTTCAACTCCGCGTTCTTCAGGTATTTCGATTATCCCGAAGTCTTCAACCGCATCAGCGAGCGGGAGTCGAGCGACCGTATGCGAATCTGCATCGAGCGTGGCGACAATGGGAACCGTCTGTTGGCGGTGAGCAACCCCAACAAGCCGCTCGTGAGCTTCGACGAGTTGCATGATCTTCTCGGTCGCTACGGCGGTCAGAGCGTGACGTACGCTAACGGACTGATCGAGTCGAACCACCAGCCGCGTAATGGTAGCGGGAACATCAGTATCGGTGGTGACATGTTCGAACACCGCTTTATCCTGTCCTGCCCGATTGACGGATACGGTGCACCGAACGTCTACCTCGCGATGCTCCGCCAGTTGTGTGCCAACGGGCTGGTCGGGTATTCGAAGGTGTTCCGCTCGTCGTTGGCTCTCGGCAAGGGATCGGAAGACGTTTCTCCGTCGCTGGTCCGCGTGCTGGAAGGCTTCGGCAATGACGAAGGGTACGCTGCTCTGCGGCAGCGGATTGAGTCGTCGCAGAAGTCGTGGGCGAGCGTCTACGAGTCCACTGCCCTTGGGAATCTGATCGTCAAGCTCCACACCAATCGCGGCGTGGATGACCTCGACGGTCGTGCCATCCCGAAGGGGACGAGCATCTCGAAGTGGTACGAACGTGGCCGCAACAACTTCACGAACGTGGCGTACGACAACGATGCCTTTCGGTCGGCTCCGATCTTCCGAGCGTACGAGGAAATGACTGGCAATCCGACGCGGTTGTACGGCATCGCCAACGTGGATGCTCTCTCCGCCAAGCGTCAGCGGACGTTGCCGGTGCGTTGCACCGTCTACGATCTGGTGAACTTCGCGACGGAAGTGGCAACCCACTACGCCGAACCGGAAGCGGCTCGCAAGCTGCAAGGCTGGGTCGGGAGCACGGTCAGCGGGGAGTACGACATGGAGAACACCCGCGACAAGTTCACCGAGTTCAAGGACTTCCACATCGACGCCAAGATTGGTGTGGGACTCACTGGCAGCGAGCACGACCCTGAACTGAACTAAGCCGAATCCGGCTTAACCAACGATGAGCCGGACACTCGAAAGGTGTCCGGCTCTTTTGCTGTATACGGACAACCGATTAACCAAGATACTAGGGAGTGTCACAGATGACTACCGGACGATTGCAATTGATCTCAGACGAATACGAGAGGCTGGTCAACGATGGGCAGGCGCGATGGGAGCCAGTGAACAAGGAGACCCTCGACCCTTGCACCGTCGAGTACCTTGAAACGGTCCTTGAGCCAAGCGGCCTCACCTATATGGTGGCCGAGCAGCGGTTGCAAGGAACGGTTTTGTTCAAGGTGAACCATCCGAACATTCGGTATCTGCATCACGATCCGCAGACTGGATCCCATATGTGGGCTGGTGACGGCTTCCATGAGGCATTGCCCAACAACGCGGTATTCGCGACGTTGGCGGGAATGGCGGGGGTCAAGTTACCCCACGGGATTATGCTGCGGATCTTCGATGAGATCGATGTACTGGCGAATGAGTGTTAACCGGGAATCCCGGTTTGGTACATGTGCGTATCACGGAAGAATTCACCGAATCAAGGCGGTTACAGAGAGGCGTTTACGCTGATAAGGAGAAATTGGTCATGAAGCATGTTCCAGGACCGTGGGTGATGCACCTTGGACGCGGCAAGAATCCACGATTCCACATCCTGACAAAGGCGGGAAACCAGATAGTCGTCGTGAACGGGAAGACTAAGAACGAATCACGACAGGCCAACGCCCGTCTGATTGCTGCTGCTCCTGAGTTGCTGGAAGCATTAGAAGAAGCACGTCGCGAGCTGTATGAGCTAGCTGGCGAACAAATTGGTTCTGGCCGCTACTCAAAACTTGACGCCGCCGTCACTAAAGCTACCGGCGACGACGATACCTGCGTCGAGGAAGACGCTGGATTAACCAGGAATCCCCGGTTGGATACATGTGCGTATTGAGGCGGGTGGTGAGGAGCCACTCCGGGCCATCACGGTTAAATCTCGCGGGGTCTCAACGATGCGAGCACCGGATAACGGGCGAGTGCCCGATAAACGCCTCAACTATTAACCTTCTTATTCCATCATGCCACACTCTGGAGTGATCAATCAATGACGCAAAAGCTTAATCAGGAATAGTGGCACGACCAACTGACAACACAGGAGTTGAGAACGATGGTGATGTTTCGCGATATGTCTTACAGCGTTGACGACACTCGATTCATGCCTGGCGATTCGCGTCGTGCTGGCGGACTTACAGTCTACGCAGATGTTGTTCTGCGAGACGGCGCACCGTGTGCTGACGAACCAACCGAAATCGGCACGGTCGGCGGCGGCGAGCCCAAGCCAGAGGACGTGCGGTTTGCGTTGTTAGAGATTGAGCAGCAAGCATTTGAACGATTGCGTGAGTTGGTAGACGATGAGGGCTGAGGCAACACACAACAACAGCTCGTCAGCCAATGCTGACGGGCACGCCGCTGTCACTAAAGCTACCGGCATGTAAGACCGACGAAATTAACCCTCCTACTCCATCATGCCACACTCTGGAATAGGAGGGATCAATCAATGACCAACTCGCAGCCGCCTTTTCCGTTACTGTCAATCAGCCGAGCCGAAGAAGTTGCGACCTACGGAAATGCGATCGTCGGCAAGACATTCACCATTATCCGCACTTCCGACCTGAAACCTGGTGACAAGGTGATTCGGCTCAACGTGATCAACGTTGGGTACGAAGTTCCATTGCGGGTCAAGCGGGTCACGCAGATCACCAGGGAGTTCTACGACGTGGAATTCGAGGGGCGTGGCCACAAGGAGTTACCACGTTTTGCTCATACCTGTCTGTTTGGATTAGAGGTATAACCATGAAAGTCTACGTTTTTACCGCCGAATGCCCCGAACAGGGTCGCGATGTGATTGCAGTCACGGATGTGGAACCGACCGACGAGCAGATGTGGGACATGCTTGAAGCGTACCTGCGTGAGCGAATCCAAGTCGATAATCCGGATGCTCCCGACGCCTACCTCCCATACCTCGATCAGTACGCGGCTTCCGAATTCATCATCCACGAGCAGGAGGTCCAGTTGATCACATGAGCCATATGAAACGCTATCTTGAGGATCTCTCTGTCACCTTTGGGTACAACGGGGAGATCAATGACGACGTGATGAAGTTAACTAATGATCTGCACGACTTCTACCAGGCCAACGAGATTGCCGATATCAGTAATCTTCCGCGTGCTGGTAACTGGGGGCAGGTCATGGATGCGATCGCCGAGCAGCATTACGACTACGGTACGCTGCGGGGGTGGTCCTTGACGGCTCATCACCCGGAGGCTAGCACACCTGAGCTTGTCATTTTCCTTGTATTCGATAAGGGGTTGGTGACAGTGGATCTTAACCAAAATATGCTGTCAGCCACAATCCTCCATACCTTCGAGAACACCAGATGACCGATCATGACCCTTATTTCTACGAAAAGCTGCGGCATGGTGAAGTAACCATAGCCGAGCTAATCCAAAACCTGCGGCGATTCCCACAGGGTGCCACCTGCAAGATCAACCGAGATATGCTTTCGGTCAAGTATCGGGGGAACCTGTACTTCCTGAATGACGTTGTTCCAACGTGGGATTGGCCCGGCGATTGAGTGTGGCAGGTGACTAAGCTGCTGCGCGGTCCCTGTGGAGGTCCACACCGACAATCAGGCGCATAAGGTGCATTTCGATGCGGAGCCGGAATCTGCATAGATCGGGTGGGGTGGGGACTATGATTCAGATTACGTTGCCCACTTCATGGGCTGTTCGAGCGGAAGGGTGAGCAGGGCTTCGAGTGCCACATCGACTCTGACAAGGCTGAGAGTTCGGTGTCAGAGCACCGGCCCGAATTAGCGAAGGAGCTTGGATTTTTCCAAGGTGGAACACTGGCGGGCAAACGCCCACCAGTCTAGTCTGCTTACATGTAGTACAGGCCGAAGGCGTCTTCTCCCACGTTCCACTTTCGGACACGGTACTCGTACTTGAGTGCACACTGTCCGTCGTCGGACAGCTTCGGGGCTTTGCCTTTCCAGAGCATCACGGCTTCGGTGTTGTGCCACTTCGACGGCTTCCCGTTGCGGTCGATACCACATAGAGAATTTACTAAAGCAGAAAATGAATTATCATTAAATTCTGGCGTAGTTGGTATGTACCGGCTCTGGATGCGTCCGAACGTGTATTCTCCATCGTAGTCCTTCAGGAGCTCCTGTTTGGGTGGCAGTTCACCTTTACAGTCACAGACGATCAACTCGTATCGTCCGATGTAGTCATCGCCCGCTATGTCCCATTCTGGGTCGAGTCCGAAGCCGTTGTTGTAGTGCTCCATCGCCCCGGCAGTGGTTTTGCCGATGATCAGGCTTGCTCCTCCACGGCTGTCGTAGTGCCCGAAGAGGTGGACGCGGGGGTGGTGCTCCGTCTCACGGTCCGCCCTTACTCCACGGCGTGGCTTGCGCAACGCTTTGTTGAGGGCATCGGTAACGGCCCTCCCGTCTGGGATCAGTGTCATCTTTCTTTCTCCTTGCCCTTCGTCCGAGAATCACGGTGATTCCCTCGTACTACCGTGTGGCGGCGGGAGTTCACCGGTTAAGGGGAGGGAGGGGAGTTAACCGGTCAATCCAGGATGCCACAGGATGGTACCGAGGACCTTTAACACGGAGACAGAAGACATGGCGAAGACCGATCTTGTGACTGGTGAGGCGAAGTGTTTGTCGGCCAAGACCCGGCTGTACGTGACGGGCGGCGATGGGACGAGCGAAATGAGCCTCATGCAGTTCTGCAACGCCGTCAAGGGCGGCATGGAACTTGAGCAGGTTGAGATCACGTTGAACCCTCAGCACAGCAAGATGCTGGAGCGGAAGCGGAGGGCCATCGAAGAGGTCGTACACTTGATGCGGAACATGAACCCCGCACAGGCCGAAAGGGTCGTCGAGGTCTTGCGGGGCAACGAGGACCTGATGAACCTCGAAGAGGACTACAGTTAACCCTCCCTCTCCCCCTGCCACAAGTTGGTATCAGAGACTCACAAACCCCAGGAGACCAAGACCATGGCCAAAGCAACCGAAATCACGCGGGACGAAATGCACGACTTCTTGACTCGACGGGGCTTCACCCCGTTGTCGCTTGCGGGGGTCAAGGAGCTTGTTTACGGGCGGATCGTCGCACACAATCTCTCGCTTCGAGTCTACACCAGCATCGTTGGCGGTTCAAGCCGGAGTGTTGGAAAGGACGCAATCCGAACGGTGCTCGTGACGCGGATCTACCCGGTTCGCACTGACGCCGAAGACACCATCAAGCTCGTTGGTTCGGATCGGCGAGTCCATCGCGTTGAGGGCTGGCGAAGCAACCTCCAAGATCGGCTCGATCGTTGGCAAGAGCAGGTCGGTCCGGTTTGCCAGAAGTGTGGGCGGATGACGGTCAAGCGTCAATCGGCTCGCGGTCCGTTTTGGGGTTGTTGTGCGTATCCGGTCTGCAAGTCGATCACGCCGTTCGATATGGTCAATGGTGTGATTCAAAACTGGCACTAACTGGGCACGATATTATCATCGCTGGGAATGAACAAAACCGGTCAGCGGAACCTCAGATTCGAGCTTTGATGCAGAAGGCTTGGATTAACCCTCCCCCTCCCCCTGCCACAAAGAGGTACGGGGAAATTCAAAACCGACAGGGAGACCAAAACCATGGCCGACACACACGACATGCACCTGATCCGCGACATTTGTTCTGATGCGATCTGCCCATACTGCGATGAGCGGATCACGAGCGGTCCGACCGAGCACTATGGCAGCCACCTGATGCACGCGGAGTGCTACCAGAAATTCGGGGAGGAGCTTCATGCTCTGGATGAGTCCGAGCATAACGCCCCGAAGATTCCGGTGAAGGCGTGCCCTTTTCGTCTGAGTGATGACGATTTGGAGTACGCCTACCAGCGGTATTACGGTTTCGGTTTCGGAAGTCGATATCCACCTCGTCCCGGATTTTCACAATGAGATTAACCGGGGGATTCTCCCCTGCCACACAAGGCACCAAGGACCTAAATTCCAACAGGAGCAGCGATCATGAGCATTTACGCTTACTACGACGATCCGAAGTGTAACCCTCATCCGACCCCTGACGACATCGTGAAGGATATGCGAGAGCGTCCCGACAACTGGGGATTACGAGATCACGAGTCAGTGTACCCTGGCGCGTACGGTGTCCTCTCCTACCACTACACGGCTCTTCTGAAACAGTACAATCGGCTCCTGAAGAGTGCCCGCGAAGTCGAGCGGTGGAAGGAGGCTTTGGAGTTCGCCATCGAATACCAGCACGGTACCGACGAGTTGGAGATTTATGCGGCTGCGAAAGTGCACGAGAAGGCTCTTGAAGATGGCACGCCGGTGCGTCGCGAGTTGAAGAAGGACGAACTGAAGCACGGGAAGGTCATCACGGACGACGAGCGATGCTCGCACTGCGACGAGTACATGCAACCGCCGACGCCGTACAAGGGCCGTCTGTGTTGCTCTAGCTGCGTGGAGATGTTCGAGGAAGAGGAAGCCGACCCTCAGTTTGTCGCCTAGGGGATTAACCGTGGGATTCGCCCTGCCACATTCCTCTATCAAAGTAACCTCTTTGATCGGATTGAAAGATGGACGTTTACCGCAACCTCAACAAGCCCGGCGTCACGTTCTCGATGCGAGAGCGTGGCCGGGTGATTGGTCACACGCAGTCCATCACACTCGTTGGGTGCACCTTCAAGCACGCCACACAATCGCAGCAGGCGAATTGCCGCCTTCGTCGTCTTGTGTGTCAGTGGGTTAAGGGTACTAAAACGACCGATGTACCAGCCGATCTTGAATGGGTTAGCCTCTCGTGCGATCCCAAGAAATGCGACGGTTTTCAGGTACAGGGGCGACGCATTGAGTCTGCCCGTTTTGTTCGGCTCGACGATACCGGGTGCTTTGCTGTCTTGTGAGGTTAACCACCCTCTCCCCCCTGCCACATTCCTCTATCGAAACAACCAACCCGGAGCCATAGAGGAGAAAGTGAAATGAGTCATACACCAGGACCGTGGACGATTGCGTGGCCCACCGGCTGCAATGATGGAGTGCGGATTGATTCGCCCGAGGGTCCGGTCGCATTTAACGTCATTGACTGCTCTGCCAGCCTCATTGCGGCAGCACCGGAGCTTTTAAGTGCGGCTCGATCGGCTTTAGCCGATCTTGAAGGTATTGTGCCAGAGTTCGAGCCTAGCGGCGATCGTAGGCATCCAGCTTGGAATACCATAAGGGAACTCCAAGCTATTATTGCCAAAGCAGAAGGGTTTTATACGGGAACTTAATCGGATCAATCCGCCTGCCACAGTCAAGCTAATGAAGACATAACATCCTATGTGGAGACAGCATGACTAGCATCGTCATAACACCATTCGATAGCGAACACGCAGAGGAACTGAGTTCATTCATCAAGAATGAACTCGACAATGCAGACTTTGAGGGCGAGGAGATGCCCTCATCTGTACACATTGAGGATGTTGCGGCTCTCAAGCGGCAGCGCGACCTCTTGCTTGATTTCGTCGTTGCCTTACTTCACGAGTGGCAGCATCGCGGCAAGGCTGATCAGTACGACAAAGCGCAAAGGACCGCCTGACCGGAGAGCGGGGGTCAGTTAACCTCCTCCCTCCCCCTGCCACAAAGAGGTATCGAGACACTTACCCCAGGAGACGATGACATGGCCCTTGACCCTGAGACTTCCCGATGGCAAGCCCTGATGAATGGGGCGTACGAGTTGGCGATCCGCACCCAATGCTCGAAGCAGTGGTCGTATGACCAGTTCTTGGCGAACCTCGACGCGAAAGAGCGTCAGGCGGTGCTGCTGGGCAACATGAACTACCAGATCGGCAACGGCGGCGTGCAGCAGTGGGTCGAAAACGGCTACGCCTGCAATGCGTCGGATCTGCTGGTCGTCCTGTCCCTCATGGCCTCCCCGCGAGCGTCGGAGTGGGCCGAGAAGCTCGAAGAGTTCGTCGATGCGTTCGTGAACACTCAAGCCGAGAAGCGTGGCTTCGGCCAGAACTACTGGCAGGACGACGAGGAAGAGGACGACTACGACCGCGAGGACGAGAAACCGCACTGGCACGCGGCGGAGACCCTCACGGACTTTTACTACAGCGAGCCATTCAACGCCGAGTTCTTGCGAGAAGTCGAGGACTTTTTGGCTAAGTAGTGCGTTGTCTCCTGGTTGGGGCGGGGGTGCTGGTCTCACCCCCGCCCATTTTAACCATCCCCTATCTAGCATCCACAAATGTGTATCAGGAAATTTGAAACCACGGAGAACCAATTATGCACGTTGAAGTCAGCCAAGACGGATCGATTAGCAATTTTTCGTTGGATGCACCCACACCCTCTCCTACCATCAGGGTCAATGAGGCCGACATCGGAGGCCGTTGGGATATCGAGGCTTGCCGAATCGAGGTCGAGAAGGAGAACGGCGAGTTCTCACGGTTCTGGGTTAGCGTCCGGGTGGAGAATGGCCGACCCAAGGTCTACGTCACCACCAAAACCGGCAAGCTGTCCGAGTCGCGGACGCAAGTCCAGAAGAGCATCACCGGTACTTTCAATCAGGAACCATTACCCTCACGAATATTAACGATGCCGTGGCACTGAAACAAGCATGAATCGAATGTATTAGAGAGGTTTTGGAAGTCAAGAAAATACCCATAGAGTAACCAGGATGGGCATTTTGGAGGACCAAAAAGTGACAGTACAATCAGATTTGCAGCACTGGACAGTGGGCAGAGCGTTATCTCGGCATGTTGACATTCCGCGCACAACGCTGCAATCAGCAGTCACGCAGGGGCGGATACCGAGCCGGACGTTCGGTTGCGGTACTATGATTGTGCATATCCGCGACGTGCGACAGTGGGCAAAGAGTCACACGCCGAGGAGCAAATAGCGTCAGATGGTCTGACGTTTGTGGTGGTTGGTGGCCCGACTAGGAGTGACAATGTTATGAGTAAGGCAGTCGTTAAAGGCGCAGGTAGTACGATCAAGGCAATTTTGACCGTGAATGCGTGGTACCATGTTGCTGAGAACCGTAAGTTCGCAGAGACCAATACTCGCAGTGTCGTGTTGCGGGCAGTTCGGATTGCGCATCCTGAGATGCGCGTCGGGCCGTCTGTTCTGAAGCACGTCGAAGATGAAATCGGGTTGAAGCGATGTCGCGGCAATGCCCAGAATGCGGCTGCTCGCAAAGACCGCGCAGTTGTGATTGCTCAGGAACTGGGGCGTCTGTTAGAGAATTTAGGTATGAAAGTATCTGAGGAATTGACAGACATCATCAAACGCAAATGACCATTAATCCATCTTAGATGCTCAATTGATCTAGGGGATTAACCCATCTTATTTCTCTGCCACATGAAGGTATCAGGGAGACCAAGACCATGCCAAAAAAACTTTACCCAGTATACGACAGACTGAGCACCGCCGAATCGAAGGCGTTGGGCTTCAACTCAATCCCGGTGGTGCTCACGAGCGTCGGGATGCCAGCAAGAGACGTACACGCGGTGCGGACTGGCGAATTCCGAGAACCTAACAAGGATGAGTGGTATTTGTCCGGGGCGATCCCCGGTGCGTGGAAGGCTCCGAATAGCCTGTCCTGCAAGTTCCACATCTGCAAGCTGGTGCGGGCCAAACCCGAACAGTAACGGCAAAAAGCAGATAACGCTCGGATTCTCGGTCGAGGACGCAAAAAGGCTGTTGCCTCCGACTGATTATTCTTACCTTCACATTTGGCGTCAAGAAGAATTGCCTGTGGCTTCAGAACAAGGAACCGAAGACTGGGGCGTCCCAGTCGGAGAAGCGAGCCGAGAGGTTTACGCCAGACTTTGATCGGCTGATAAATCACTTTGGGAGAAATAGCGTGTTTGCACAGGCCACGCCACAGATGCCACAGATCACCGAAGCTTTCATGATCTGGGCACTGGTATACGGGGCACTTTTCACTCTGGTTTTCTGGGGTCTGATCATCTGGGGAGCGGTGAAGCTCCTCAGCGGACGCGGGAAGAGTGCCGAGCTTGAGAAGGAGGTTGCATACCTGAAAGGCCGGTTGGATCGGATGGAGCTAAGAACCCCGGAAGACAGGTCTGGCGGTACTAGCCCTTAACCAATTCCCATCTCCTGCCACAGTGGAGTATCGGGGATCTTGACACTTCACACACAGGAGACTAGAGACATGCGATTCAAGCGTGGCGACATTGTGTTAAGTGCGCCGGGATATACGAATGGTTGTTACGTCATCATTGCGGTGGACTCCACTCGTCCGAAGAATGCCTACAACGGCATAAACCTCACGAGTCGGAAGAACTACCGCTTGAGCGATGATTCGCTTGGCGTCAAGGTGGGGACGGCTACCGAAGAGTTCTTGAACACCGACCCGAACCAGAGCACCGGCAATTCGGTCAGCGATGTGAACTTCGGACGGGGGAAGCGGCGAGCCGAGTACATGACCGGCTTCTCATTCCGGGCGGAAGATAAAGCTCGATGGGGACTGCTGGCGAAGTCGACCCCGAATCAGTTGCTCGACATTCTTCTGAATGACCGAGTCCAGCGGGTGCAGTTCAAGCACGTGATCGAGAAGGGCGAGAAGTACGTCTTCGCTGCTTCGAATGTGAACGGGACGACCTATCGCTATCCCCTCAACGTGTTGGTACTTCCGGAAGGGACTGTTGCGAAGCGTGATGCGGCGGCAATCTTGGAGGACCTGCGACGAGTGGAATGCCAACTGGATCCAGATAACCTCACCTGCGACGGCGAATTGCCCATGAATCAGGTGCGGCAACGACAGCGGCAGTTGACGACCGAGCGAGCCAGCCTCGTGCGGGAGTTGGGACATGAGCCGACGCATGCTGAGTTGGATCATCCAGAGTTTAACCGATCTGTGGATGATTGATAACACCGATACTGTACTCACACACGATACGCAAACAACGTTGACAGCGACAACAGTTCTGCCGCATCGGGCGACGGGGCCTTTTTCTCTTTAAAATTGGTGGAGAACCACGATGATTACTAGCAAGCGGTTGGCTGAGGCCATGGTGGTGGTAGCTTATCTGTTCCTGGTGTTGTGGGCATGGTTCAAGAACTGACTCGTTGTGGTATTATAAGAAGCCATAACTGTGCATCTTGTGTGAGCATGCCGGTCTGGGGTTATCCATCGGGCTTCGTTTAGTGCGACCATCCTTTATGGCTCCAATAATTTGGGAACGGGCGGGCCTCTCGATTTGGGAGACCCGCCCGTCCCTGTTTAACCACCCTCTTCTTCCTGTTACACACCATCAGACAACGATTTCACCAACACGAGCGAGAAAAACATGCCGAAGGCAACGAGACTGAGTTTGCTGCCCAATCAACCGGGCAACATGCGAACCGCGACACGGGAAGCGATGGCTACGCTATGGACCATCGAAGGTCACAAGGGATTGTTCTGGTACGTGCAGGGCTGCAAGGCTGGTCATATGGCGGGCGGTGACGAGATCGTGGCCGAGGCTGGCTCGACGGCTGATCGATCTGCTGAGCTTGCGGCGGCAACTTCATTTCCGCGATCGAGCTTCGCGGTCTTCAAGCGAGACGAAACGGTCGAATTCCTCGTGTGCCATGCCCTTGGAATTCAGGTCCCTTGACCCCCGTCATATCCGACATGGTTGCATTCCTTTTTTCGCACGGAGATCTCGATGGATGAGTTACTGGCAAGCAAGGACTTTATCGCGGGCTGCATTTGCGGTGTTTTATTTGCTCTCGGCCTGTTGTGTCTCATTATAGCGATCGACGTCGCAGCTAGTGTTGTCACTAGCATTTGGGAGCAAAAGCGGCAGCGGGTGATTGACTGCCAGAATCAGAAGTGCTGAGACAAATGAGACCTCGCGGTCTGGCGTTAGAGCCAGAGTTGGCTCTTGCAATCGGCGGGTTCGCCGTATTAGCACCGGACTCTTTTTCAAGCCGGAGTACAGGAACCCCAAGTGGGAACAAGGGGGCAGAGCTTACAAGACGCTTCCGGCAGCAAACACAGCGGCCAGAAACGCAAGTGAACGAAACCAGTTGGTGGAACGTCGCTGATACCAAGAACTGACGTAGAAGTGGTTGAGTTCCATGTCGTTGAAACAGGAACGCTCCGGTGAGTTAACCAACGACCTTGGCGCAAGGAAGGCTAACCGGATTTAGAAGGCGGAACTAAAAGGCCGCTGAACTCTTTTCCCTTTCAGTTTTTCCAGCTTGGAAATGGCGGGCATGACACAAGCAGAAGTGGATAAGCTGAAGGCATGGCTTGAGAAGTGACCCTTTTCTGGTTCACTGTTGCACCCGCCGAAGCTCCGAACAACACCCGCGAGTTTCAGGTCGAATGGTCGCCCGAAAACGGGCTCAAACGAAACCAACAGCGAAAACACAGACGGAATCTGCACCGCCTTGTACTTCGACGAGCCAGACGACGAGTTCTTCGACTACAAGGAGCGGGCAACGCCTCTCTCCGCGAAAGCCAACTGCCACTACGGTTCGTGCTGAGTCAAACGACGGGAGGGTTGGATTAACCGACCGACCCGGCTCGCCACAAGGGAGTATCGGGAATTCAGGACCACAAGACACCAAAAGGACCAGAACCATGCTCACCGGATACGTGATCTACAAGGGCAAGCAGCCTCTCGCATGGCATGCCGACGAGGACCTCCGATACCGAATGGGCCAGTCGGCTCTCGCTCAGGGTCTGATGGTCGGCCTGATCTTCTTCGACCTGTCCGAAGCCGAGAGAGCGATGGCCGAAGTGCCTGACCTCTTCGAGTTCGAAGACGGCGACGACCTGTCGATCCGCGAAATCAAGCTCCAGGCTCGTTAACCGGGGGCGGTCTGCCCGCCACAGGGAGGTATCGGGGATTCAGGACACAAGAGGACCAAGACCATGTACAAGGCCGTGAAAGAGAACGACGGGACCTACTCAATCCGGTTCAGCCGATTCGGGCTGAACTGGGAGGTCATCCTGCTGGGGGTTCGTGGCTGCAACGTGAACCGAACCATCAACAAGCTCTACCGGGAGGATTAACCCTCCTCTTTCCCCTGCCACATGGTTGTACTGGAGGACCAAGAGAATGAAGACCGACGACACAAACACAATCCCGGAAACACTCGACGCACCATGGCTGAAACGCTTCTTCAAGCGGAAGTTCGGCATCCCGGTGCGGGTGGATAACGCGGGAAGCAGTGGGTGGGTTCACATCTGGATCATGAGTGATCGAACCGTTCGCCACACTGACCCGCTCAAGTACAGCCACCGATTCCCGATCGAGCTTGGTCATCGTTGCATGGCCATCGTTTACAAGTCGAGCGAAACCCTCTCGAAGCAGGCGTGGGGTGGGAACATCGGAGCACACAGCATCGCGATGTACGGCCACCAACTCCGCGAGTTGCTGGTGGGAATCCTGGAGACCCCCATTAACCCGGAGCCTGTCGCTGCCACATAAGAGTACAAGAGGGGACGCGGCTGGTGACGACCGGTCGAGTCAGAGACTTGAAAGAGTCTCACCCTCGCGTGACCTTGGGACGGTCTAAAACTCATCCGGAGTCGTGGATCTCCTAAAACTCGTCCGGAGTTCGGGTCATCTCCTAAAACGGCGTCCGGAGTCGTGGATCTCCTAAAACTCGTCCGGAGTTCGGGTCATCTCCTAAAACGGCGTCCGGCTTTGGGAACAGCCTCAATAGCATCCGGACTTACGCAGAGGAGTCCTTAAGGTCTCTGAAACGATTCCAGGCAAGGGGGAGGGGAAACCCTCCCCCTTGTCGTATTAACCGGGGGTCTCCTCCTGCCACATCTGGGTATCGGGAATTCAGGACACAAGCCAAGGAGATACAATGCGACCATCACCGACCATTCGCGGCATCGCTCGATCGATCATCCGGGGCGTTCAAGCGAATTTCAATCCAGAAAACCAGCAAACCGAACTCGAACGGATCGTCGAACTCTTTCAAGATATGGCGGTGAGTTGCGAAATGATCGACGAGTCAGCCCCCTGTCATCACATTGGAAACCTCACAGCCAAACGAGACGCCGATATCCTCTGTCAACTCGCTACTTTGATCGAGGACGACGCTCCGCAGATCCTTCTGGACCTGCCCAACCGGGCATTAACCACTGTTGGCTCCTAGTCACAACAGGGTACCACCAATCGAATCGATCGAGTTAGTGAGACTTAGTTGAACGAGTGGATTTAACCGACTACGACAACCTGCCACAACAGGGCATCACCAACCAGGAGACGACCAGTGAAGACAGAACACGCAAAAGAAATCGCCGAAGCCGCAACCGATATTGGTCTGAACGTGACCCACCGTGATGGATACTCAGGGCGGGGTATGTATGGAGAAGAAACCGATGGAGTCGTTGGGAGTATCGGCGACATCATCCAAGCCATCGCCTCAGCCGCTTATCAGTATGGGCAAGCCAAAAGCGAAAGCGAAGGGGAAGAATTCCTCGTCGCGATGGGCAATCTGAAATTCGACAGTATGGGGCGCGGCCAGATCGTTTACTGAGACTGTCTCCTGGTCCGGGCGGGGGTGCTGGTCCCACCCCCGCCCATTTTTTAAACCTTTACTCCTCATTTCATCAACGTGGCTTTTCTGCCACAAAACTATAGAGTAGTACTTTACCACTCTGCTACTTAAGGAAAAACAAACATGACATTTGCCGAAAAACTCAACCTTTACGGGGTAAGCTTTAATTTCACCAAGAAAGGGGTTTAACTCGAAGCCAACCCAGAAGACGAATCCCTGTTTGACGGAGATGGGAACGTAACGGACCCAACTTTTTACGCTTTCTTGAACGTGCTCGAAGGTATCGTAAGCTACGTTGATTACGACCCTCGTGACAGCAGAGCTGGGCTTGTTGTTTTCGCAGAGACAAATGACGGAAGAGCTTGGTACGATTTCTCAGGTGAGTCTGCCTGGATCGACGTTTAGATTAACGACAGGGGGGTTAACCGCTGGCGGCTTGGAGCCGATCGGTTAACCCGGTCGGCTCCTTTAACCGGGTTTTGGTTCCTGCCACATCTGGGTATCGGGGACGGGTGATCCTCGAAGACCTCAGACCAAGGAGACCGACCAATGAAGGCTGTACACTCTCTCGACCGTTTCGACATTGAGGCCATTAACGAAGGCAAGGCCATTCGCCGCTTCCGGTTCGATTTCGCGATCGAGCATCCCGTGACGCGGGCCAAGGCCAAGCGGGGGGTGGTTCGCGGCAAGATCGGAGCCGATCGCCGACGCGGGCTGGTGGCCGTTTCGAAGAGCTAACACTGTGGCGGCTTGGAGCCGATCGGTAAACCGATCGGCTCATTCGGGTTTTGGCTCATTTGACCGGGTTTTGGCTCCTGCCACATGAGTTCAGACCAGACCAATCACTGGGCATCGGGATACCACCCCACCCTCCCTCCTTCGGGAGGGGGCGGCGTCCCGCCCCGGTGTTAACGCGGGACGGGACGCTGCCACACAGAGGCAGAAACGAGTCCGGGAGTTACGGACCGCGAGGACAACAACAGGGAGAAAACAGAATGCAGAAAGTTCAATTTAACGAGCAAGATCTACGCCGAGGCAAGTCTTTCGAGGTCGGTAACTATCACGTTTGGTTTTTTAACAAATTTCGAGCAGACCAAGATTGGAGTAAAAACGAAAACGAGAGTGAGCGTCACTTTTCGACTTTCAGTAAGCTTCAAAGATTTTTGGAATCGTTGCCTGACGAGACAGACCCGGTGGCCGATTGACGCTTGCCCCCGTCTTTGCTACAAGTGACAAGGAGAGAAGATGAATAATCTGACTCTTAACCGACTGACCGCCGTTGCCACAATGTGGTAGGACTAACAAACTCAACGGGGGCTGATTCGAGAGATCAGCAGCGGCAGTCGTTAGTGGGGCCTGCCGCACCCCGTTTAGCCCCCTTGGGGTGCCGTGGCAATTGCTGCGGCACCCTTTGCTTTTGACGACACCCACTCAATTCACAGAGAAGAACATATGACCAAACAAGAGACCACCCTCGATCTGAAGCTGTCTGACGCCGACTCCTCGAAAAAACACATGCTCGACAAACGAGAGCAGCCCGTCACCTTCACCGTGACCCAGACCAACTATGTGTCTCGACGCGGTGAGACGAACTTCATCGTCGCCTACACCGGGCCGATGGGTAGCGGCAAGATCACCGTCCCCGGCAAGCCCGACGCCGAGAGCGATCTTAACCTCTTGCGCCAGATTGTCGCCGTGAAGAAGGACATCGGCAACAACAAGCTGTTCAGCACGCTGTTGTACATGGAAAACTGGCACTGTGGTTGCGTCATCCGCCAACGCAAGTGGTCGAACAACGAGGTCGCCCCGGCGTTGCGTGGCGAGGTCCGCCCCGACCCGAAGCCATTGCCCAACGTGGCCCACCGCCTGCTAAACCATCACGACGCCAAGATGCAAGGCTGGGCAGTATTCAACGGTGGCCCCCACCTGTGCGTCGAGGCACCCAACGGTAACTTCACCATCAGCGTAAACACGCTGGAAGGGAAGAAGATCACGTTCGCCTTCGTGCCGTATCATGAGAACGGCCCGGCGCAGTGCGTGGACGTTCAGCACCATACCAGCGGGGTCGATATGAAGAACGGCGACACCGACTGCCCGGTGCAGCAGGTCATCTGCTTTACCGTAGGGAGTGATCTGTACCGCTCCCCGTTGACCGAGGAGAAGGGCAAGGGCTGCACGCTCATGACCGTGCTACTCAAGCGCAAGGAAGAGGGGGAAGAATAACGAGACCATCCCCAAATTGGAGTGGGGGTGCTGGTCCCACCCCCCACCCATCCTTAACTGGATCAGACCGCTTGCCACATAGCAGTATCGGAGGAACCAAATGAGCGAATCACCAGTCCTGTGAGGATTTTCAATTGGAACACAAACTCAGGATCAAAACGCTCTACGTGCACGTCAAAGAAACGGCGTCTCCACTACTCAAGCACATGCAGCAGGCCCACCCAGACTGCGAAGTGATTCCAGTCAAAGCGAACACTTACACCTGGGACCCCAAGCACGGCAACGTCAGTGGTGATTACAAGGACCATTTCCGCGAGAAATACAACAAAGCTGCCCTGCTACACCGCGCCGCCAAGTGGACACCGGACCCCAACGGCAACTCAACGGATTTTCTACCAGGTCTGATGATGACTCAGGGCTGTGGTTTCGGTTGCACCTACTGCTACACCGAACGTCATTACGTCAACAATTACCCGAAGCTCTTCGCAGACGTGTACAACATCGTTGGGATGATTCAGTACACGATGGACAACATCAGCAGCCTACGGGATAAGATGTTGTCGCTCACACACCGAGATTTCGAGAGGTACCGAGACCCTCAGCATGGGGATTGGATTACGTTCGACCTGGGCTGCGATTCAGACTGTGTTCTGGACAACCAGTTAACGGCACACGCAGGTTGGCACGGACACGTGGTCGATATCATGAATCGAGTGTCTCAAATCAATGGGGCCAAAACTTCGTTCGCGACGAAGTCCGCCGCATTTGACGATATCATCGCTGGCACCGTTCGACCCAGCCATCATCGCATCCGCTTGTCACTCATGCCTGAACACCACCGCAGGGTGCTGGAGATCAGCACCGCACCCACGATAGATCGTTTGTACGCCGTCAACAAGTTGGTGGCACACGGTTTTGAAGTGCACATCAACCTATCGCCCATCGTGGTGACCGATAACCACGTCGAAGAATACCGAGATCTTCTCACGTTGATCGACAACACACTGACACCCCAAGCCAAAGCCCAGATGGCTTATGAAGTGATCTACCTGACCCACACGGAAAAGCAGCTTTCGATGGTCGAAGCCTACGCACCGAAGGCCAATAACATGATGGTCCATGGGTCACTTCCCTTAGTACCAAAGCCCAATAAAAAACACGTATTGAGCTACTCATCTCAGGATAAAAAGTGGCTCAAGTCAAAGCTTCGCGACATGGTGGCCGAGATCACCCCGTATTCACGGATTCGTTACTGCTACTAAAGCTTTGCGACCCTAAAGAAGCGATGGACCAACTACGATTTCCCATCAGAGGGTCTCATATCAGCATTGTTGTTCCTGCAATTATCTTGGATAAAACTGAAAGGTAATCTATTCAAAAAAAGTTCAGACACGGAGAGTTTGATTTTAAGTGGATAGTTAGCCCGTTTTAGGAAGTCCAATGTTAAACGAAGATGACTCGAACCTAGGTTTACGCATCATTACGTTAGACGACGGTGAACTACATTCCGTTTATAAGTTGTCACAAATTCAGAGGGTGAATACTCAAACTTGCTCTCCTCCTCAATGGGAAGCAATCGCACAACGAGAGCAGCTTCAGGCATGTCTTGAGTATAAAAAGGAGAAAGACTTCCTTTGGGGAGATTCAGTAATTTCTGTGTGATGGTTCCTCGCCATAGAGAGCAGAAGTGTGGGCTCCAACCTACGACGACCTACTCGCTAGCGACTGGGAGGTTTTCGTGAGCTGGGTGGTCAAGAGTTAACCGGGTCTTTCCCACTGCCACACTGTGGTATCGGGACAATCTAAACCGCTCTGTTGTTTGTGTCATTTCGTAGCCCGCAGGATTTCCTGCGGGCTTTTTTTTGTTTAAGGGTTAAATCATGGCTAAGTACAAGTACAACACTATGCTCGACGTTGCGTTCTCAGTCGAGCATAGTTTTTCAAACGCAGAATCCTTATTGGATTCGGCGCAAGGTCGTCAAATGGTTCTTGCTGCGGTACTAAAACGCATAGCATTTTTGGTTGAAGAACCAAATGAAGCCTCAGAAGCTTTTGGAATTTGCGACACATACGACATTCCGGAGGAAAAGTCTTGAGTGGCGAAAAACCAGGAGCAGTCCTAATTTTGTTTTTGATTCTTGCGCTAATTGTTTTAGCAATTGAATCTTGTTCAGAATCAAGTTGGCGTCGTAAAGATGCTGAGAAAAAATACCTAGAGGAAAACAATCATGCGAATTGAAGTACAAGCAGAAGAAACTGCAAAGCGATTTGAGCTATTGGAAAACTCCATATATCGGCATCTGCATCGGTGGTGCGAGCAATGGAAGCGAACTACGTTGTTTACTGAGTCTGGTTTTCAACGGCTGTCAAGCATCGCAGAGTACACCCTTGCACTTAAGCACGCTGAAAAAGAAGAACTAGCCGCGGCAATGCTTAACGATCTTTATCTGCAAATAGAATACTTGGCTGGGCATGACACTGAGCTTCAGATAACCACAGACGACATCGATACAGACAGCATCAACACAGACAACATTAAGGAGGAGTTCGCTTGAGTAACGAAAACTCAGGAGAAGTGCTAGTTTTGTTTTTGATTCTTGCGTTAATTGTTTTATCGATTGAATCGTGTTCCGAATCAAGTTGGCGACGTAAAGCCGCAGAAGAAGAATACAACCTAGAGGAAAAAAATCATGCAAACTGAAACACAAGCAGAAAAAACTGAAAAACGATTTGAGCTGCTAGAAAACTCCATGTATCGACATCTACATCGGTGGTGCGAGCAATGGAAGCGAACTACGTTGTTTACTGAGTCTGGTTTTCAACGGCTGTCAAGCATCGCAGGGTACATCCTTGCACTTAAGCACGCTGAAAAAGAAGAACTAGCCGCGGCAATGCTCAACGACCTGTATTTGCAAATAGAACACCTAGCAGGACACGACACTGAGCTTCAGATAACCACAGACGACAACAAGTACGAAACAGTCAAACTGCCGTCACGAAAAACCGTGCTGCACGATGATGGTTGTTTGCATTCGTTTTCGTTTACGAGTTATTTTCTGGTTTCGCCAGATCGCTACGACGAGCGCTTGAAGTTTCACGAAGCAGAGCATGACAAAAAGCCAGCCATCAGCCCGTTTGATAAACGAACCATCAGTCTGTTTGATAAAACGGCACACCAAGCAGTCGTTAAAGAACTGAACATTCTTGAACGGCTAAATGATCGCGATCCGTATTCCAACGAACTTACCGAAACTCGTTACTGCGGTAATCGTTTGCGTCAGTTCTATTACTGTCGCGGCTACAACGGCGGTTTGATCTATCACGGCCCTGGCGCAGGTGAAACGTTTTCAGTGCTTATTAGCAACAAACCAACTCTCTGGTCAATTCACACTTGAAGGCAAATATGAGTAACGAACAAAGTTGCGATACAGCCACACCTGTTAAAGGTACGTACCTCCGCTGCTGCTGTTGCGGCGGAGGTACACGCGGGCGGCAATGGTGGAATCGAGATACTGGTTTTGGGTTGTGTGATGACTGTATTGATTATGTAGGTGTCGCAGATGTTGCTGTTGGCGCTACTGCTCAATCGTACGGTATTCGCGGACATCACTGGGACATTTATAATCAAGGAGTCAAAAAATGAGTCACACACCAGGACCGTGGACGATTGCGTGGCCCACCGGCTGCAATGATGGAGTGCGGATTGATTCGCCCGAGGGTCCGGTCGCATTTAACGTCATTGACTGCTCTGCCAGCCTCATTGCGGCAGCACCGGAGCTTTTAAGTGCGGCTCGATCGGCTTTAGCCGATCTTGAAGGTATTGTGCCAGAGTTCGAGCCTAGCGGCGATCGTGGGCATCCAGCTTGGAATACCATAAGGGAACTCCAAGCGATTATTGCCAAAGCAGAAGGGTT